>Ga0079997_117624_pt1 | contig 24863 bp, 22 predicted proteins | sample PerSpoCPS_CMetaG_FD_69200 | JGI IMG/M metagenome (GOLD analysis project Ga0079997, IMG submission 69200) | Archaeal communities from Yellowstone National Park, Wyoming, USA - Perpetual Spouter C (PS_C) MetaG (SPADES assembly) (version 2) | ecosystem: Environmental > Aquatic > Thermal springs >... | reverse complement strand
GTCTCGCCGACGCACTTCTTCCGCCCACAAAACCAGCAAGTTTCGCAAAATCGTCCAGTGATAGAGCGCCACATCCAGCGACGGTCGGCTGTAACGCAGGGGCGACAATTCGTCGTCAGATTGCATCGCCGTCAATTGGGCGATGCGCCAATCCCGCACGGGCAACTGCCACGCCTGCTGCAAGCGTTCCAGCGTCCCATACTTCTGGCGCAAAAAGAGGGCGAACCCTTCGTCATCGTAACTGGTGGCTTCGTCCACTCGCTGTCCCAAGGCGTAACCGAGCAAATTGGGTCGGTGGCGAAAATAGGGGATGGCGATGTCCAGCCAGCGGCGCAACCAGAGCAGGTAGTTGACATCGTGGGGAGCACAACGAATAGGCGGTCGCATCGCTGGCGGGCGCAAATCCAACGCAATGATGTAGGGCATGCCCAATTGGTCGGCGGTGTTCAGCAATCGGTCGTAGCCAGAAAGGTCGCCGTCGGGGCGGTAAGGCACACTCACCCAAAGCACCGTCAAGCCGATTTGCCGATAGAGGGGCAAATCGTCGGGGTCGCGCAGCCCGTCGGCAGCGAGCCACCAATCGGGCATCGTCGGTTGAGCCGTCAGGAACGAGGTCGCCACTAAAAGCAAAACGCCAACCCACCATCGCATCGGCATCACCGTCGTCGGCTAAAATTGTAGGCGCTTTCGGATTAGCGGGTGACGCATCAAAGCCCTTGAGCGACTTTCAAAGGACGGTGTTAGCGCTGGGTTGGGAGCGCTGGCTGTCATTGCCATGGGATGGCGTTGTCGTCCACTACCACGAAATCGCCTTGAAGGGAGGCAACCGTCGCCCCTTCACGCAAGCGTTATGCCGCAACTTGCGGCGCGCCTTAGCCCTTTACGGCGTGACGGTGCGGGATTTGTTTGACCGCGTGGAAGTGACGCCCTTGCAGCCACCCCCATCGGCAAAATGGGTCGGCGAAGTAACGCAGGCAGCGGCGCAAGTGTTCGGCGTCGCTTACGCCGCGCCGATGCGACGGTTGCCCCGCCAATTGGAGGAAGTGGCAGCGGCAGCGGCGCAAGTTTACCGAACTGTCGCCGAAGCGGGCGCAACTTTCGCCGTGCGGGCAAAGCGGGTGGACAAAACTTTCCCCCTCACTTCCCAAGAGTTGGAGCGAGAGATTTGGCGTCAAGTCGTCACCATGACGGGCGCAACCGTTGACCTAAAGCAACCCGCCGTTGAACTGCACTTCCGCGTCTACGCTGACCACATCGCTTTGATCGGACCGAAGGTGGTGGGCGTCGGTGGGTTACCCGTTGGGGTAACGGGGCGGGTGTTGACCCTCCTTTCAGGCGGGATTGATTCTGCCGTCGCCGCTTGGTTGATCATGCGGCGGGGTTGCTTCACCGACTTTTTGCACTTCCACGCCTTCCCATCCGCTGATGAAGTGCGGGGGACGAAAATCGTTTCGTTGGTGGAGCGGTTGGTGCAACCGCAAGGGTTGCGGGTGCGGTTGCTGCTCGTTCCCTACCACGCCTTCCAAGTCGCCGTGCTGATGGCGAAAGTGCCAGCGGCGTTGGAGTTGGCGCTCTTTCGCCGCTTCATGGTGCGGGTCGCCAATCGGTTAGCACAGCAACGCTGGTATCAGGCATTGGTGACGGGCGATAACTTGGCACAAGTGGCATCGCAAACGCTGGAAAACTTGCGGGCATTGGACGATGCGTCGGAATTGCCCATCTTCCGACCGCTGTTGACTTACGACAAGCAGGAAATCATCACGCTGGCGCAACGCATCGGCACTTACGAACTGTCGCTGCAACCTTACAAGGATTGCTGCTCGCTTGTTGCCCGCCATCCTGAAACTCGCCCGAAGTTGGAGGCAGTGCGCAACGCCGAAAGCCGCTTGCCGATGGACGCCCTCCTTGAGCGCACCCTTTCAGAGTTGGTCGTCTGGGAAATCGGACAGGAAAGTCAAGCAACGGCGATAAAGGAAAGCAGCATTTGACGGAAGGCGGCGAAAAGGCAAGCCGAGAGACACTCGCCCTTTGCCTCAATCACTTGTCAGCCGTTTGCCAACGGGTAAAGAGTTGGCGGATAGCGTCCAAAGTTTTGCGCTCTTCGTCGTCCAACCGTTTCATCAAGCGGCGATGGCGCAGGTCAAAGGAGCGGCGGGGCGTGTCGTCGGGGTTGTCAAAAGCCGCCCAAGTTGCCCAGATGGGACGGATTTCATCGGCGGAAGTTTTTTGCTGCCATCGGGAAGGTGAGGCGGGGTTTAGGAGGCAGCGCCATCCCGTCGCCGAAGTAAAAGCCTGTCTGCGTCGGCATGTTGTAACCGACATTTTGATGGGCAACACTGAGGCGATAAACGGGGTCGTGCATGAGGGTGTAGAAGCGATGGGTCGTCGGCGCGGTGCTGACAAAAAGGCGAATTTCTCGGTTGTCAGTGGTGCGCCACAAAACTTCTTCGCGCCAATCACCGAGGATGTCCGCTGCCAAGCACGGGTTGGATTTCGTCCCATTGTTGGCGGCGCAGCCGAATTGACGGGCATCCAGCAACCGAACGAGTTGCCCTTTTTGCCAGTCCCATTTTTCAATCCGAGTGCCGTCCAGCAGTTCCCGCAGCAAATCGCCGTCCCACCAGACCGCCATGTTGACGGGCAACTTAGCGTCGGCAATTTTCTCGCCCTTGCAATTCCACACTTGCCCCCACAACCCGCCTCCTGCTGCCCAGCACTCGTAACCGCGATGGCGCGGGTCAATGTCAGCGGCGAGCGCCCGCCCCACATCGCCCGTCGCAGGGAAACCCCAAAGCAATTTTCCTGTCGCCGCATCCCGCAGCGTCACACCATAAGGACGCGGTCGCTCGTGGCACTGAAAAACTTCCAAGCCTACATGGTCGGGGTCAATGTCGGAAAGATGCATTGCATCGCCGTGCCCCCAACCCGTCGTGTAAAGCCCTTTGCCGTCATCGTCAATGACGCAAGCGCCGTAGACAATTTCGTCCTTGCCATCCCCATCCACATCGCCGACAAACAGGTTGTGATTGCCCTGCCCTTCGTAAGCGCGGTAGCGCCCGCCATCGGCAGTCGTGTCAAAAGTCCAGCGATGGTGCAATTTGCCGTCCCGAAAGTCCCACGCTTCCAACACCGTCTTGGCGTAATAACCCCGACACATGACGATGCTGGGGTGAACGCCGTCAAGGTAAGCGACTGCCATCAGGAAGCGGTCGCAACGGTTGCCGTAGTTGTCGCCCCAATCGGAGACTTTTCCTCGTGGGATGTAACGAGTGCGGGCGATTTCCCGTCCTGTCCGACCGTCAAAGACGGACAGAAACTCAGGTCCTTCCAAGATGCGCCCCGTTTGCGGGTTGACATAGTTGGTGCGCCCGTCGCCATCCACATCGCCGATAACATTGCCCGTGCCATCTATGGTCAACTCCGAGGTGCGGGCGACCACTTCAGCGTGCCCATCGCCATCAAAGTCGTAAACGAGGAAGGGCGTGTAATGAGCGCCTGAGCGGATATTCGGACCGAGGTCAATGCGCCAGAGGAAAGTCCCGTCCAGTTTGTAGGCTTCCAACTTCGTCGTCCCGCGACAGACGCCGTTTTGGGCGGGGTCAAAACTGTCTCGTTCCCGCTTGACGACAAGTTCGTATTCGCCATCGCCGTCCAAATCGCCGACGCTCGCATCGTTGGGCGCATAAGCCCATTCGTCATCGCCAGGCACTTGACGCATCGGGATGACGAGGTAAGGGCGGATGGGCATGTCGGCGGGGAGCGTGACGGTGGCGGTTTCGGGCAACTCTTTACCGTTGCGGACGGGACGGATGAGGTAGGTGACAGGTCGGCGAAAATCTACACCCTTGTCCAGCCAACAAGTCGCTTGTGTGAGGGGCTGAGAAGTCAAGCGAACAGGTGGAGCATTGCCGATGCGACGATAGAGGTTGAAAGCGAGGTCGTCGGGGTCGGTCGCCAACAACCGCCAAGCGAGGAAAACTCGGTCGTCGGCGACGCGCAAGGCAACGATGCCCCGCCCCAACCGCTCCATCTGACGGGCAGGAGCAAGCGAGTGAACGAACCCTACCATTGCCAACTCACCAATTATCCCCGCCAAGACAAGCGACCAATATCGCACCTTCGCCATCTCCTCACGGGTCTTGTGGGACGCCCCGCTTGGGCGAAACGAGCAGGGCGTAGTTGGGGAAGTTGGTCGTCAGGTCGCTGAGGATTTTCTCCTGCTTGAACCACTTGTGTCAAGGGGAACTGCACGCTGCCTTAGCCCGTTGGTGTCGGCAGGTTGGGACGGTGGGCGTTTGCGGGCAACAGAGTTGGGCTACCGCAACTCTTTGGCGAGGCGCTCATAGGCTTTCGCCAAGTCTTCCAAAGCGTCTTGCACGGCGTCGTGGCAATCAGCGAGGCGTTCGTAGGCTTTTTCCAATGGGCGCTGTTTTTGCTGGCAAGCGGAGCGGACTTGCTCGCCAAAGAAACGCTCCATGCGGGCGTGATACTCAGCATGCTCCCGACAGACGCTCGCCATTTCCCGCGCCCATCGGGCGTTGGGGGTTGAGAGGGCAGCGCTTTTGCCCATCCACCAACCCAAAGTGACGGCACTGAGTAGGCAACCACCAACGGCGACGAACCGAACCCAACGCATCGCTCTTCCCTCTTTCGCTTTGCCGCTAACAACGGCGTTACCGCTTCAACGCTTGCAAGGTTGCCAAGTAATCCGCCAGCGTTTCCACATAGCGGATGAAGGTGCGGGAACGGATTTCGCCATCTTCTATCCAGCGTCCTTCGGCGTCTTGGCTGGCGAGAATGCGGCGGACTTCAACTTCCAACTCCTTCAATCGTTCCCGCAATTCTTCAGGCGTCGGGGGACGACGGCGGCGAGCGAGGAATTTTTCACGCCCATCCCGTTGTAACCGTTCCACTTCCCGCATCAGGGACGGGATGCCGAATTCACCCTTGAAGGCGTAATGGCGAGGTAGGTCGTCGTCGGTGTAGACGAGTTCGTAGCGGCGGTTGAAATAGAGTGGGCGGTTCGTTTTCAACTCGTAAAAGCGCGCCCATTGACCGTCGGGCAATCGTGACCGTTGCAGCCAAGCGATGGCTTTGGGGATGGGGCGGAAGAAGCGTTCATCGCCAGTGACGAGATAGAGTTCCAGCAGCGCACGAATTGCCCCCGCTGTTTCGGCGGCGGCAATCGCAGGCGGTTCAAATCGTCGTGCCCAAGCGGGTCGCATCTGGAAATCGTATTGCTGCGCCCATGCTGGTTGCGGGTCGGGCATTTGGGCGAGAATCAAAAAGTCGCCGCCCTTTTTCGCCCCATCCAGGTAGGCTCGCTTGCCGTAAAACTGGTAGGCGTCCAGCAAGGTGCGGATGTTGTTCAGCATCACGCCGTCGTTGAGGGTGTAGAAGCGATGATAGTCGTAGCCCTTGCCAGGGTGCGTCCGTGACCAACTTTCGGGGTAGCGGGCGGGCAGGATGGGGAACTGTTTGGGGTCGGGCGGGTTGCCGTCGTAAATTTGCCCCCATGCCCCGTTGGGATATTGCGCCTCCAGCAACTTCGCTAACCCATAATCAACCGCCTTGCGGATTTCCTTGTCGCCGCCTTTGAGGGCAACATCCACCCGCATCAAAAAGCGAAGGGCGCTTTGGGTGTTGTCGTCGTCGTAGACGCTGATGTTGCGCCGCCCTTTCGGGTCGCGTTCGCCCCCTTCCACATCGCTTCGGTAAAACCATCGGCGTCGTCCCTTCGGGTCAAACTCAAGGCGATAGTCCCAACACCCATCGCCCCGTGCGACGGAGTTCCACGCCCTTGGGCGCCTCCACGCGAAAAGTTTGCTGGCTTTCGCCCAATTGCACCGTCGCCCTGTCGCCATTCACCGTGATGCGACTTGCCCGTTGACCGTCAAACGCCAACGCAGGGAAGCGGACGAGCAATCGGTCAACAGTGCCGTCAACGCTCGCCGTCACCCGCACGCAAGTCGGCGTCAGTTCGTAAGTTTCGGCGACGGTGTGCGCCGTCGGTCGGTTCACTTCATAGCGGACGGTGAAGGCAACGCGTTGGGGCGTTTGCGCATGGACGGTCAATGTGACACGGGCGATTTGTCTTTGCCCCAAGCCCGCCAACGGTTGCCATCGGTCACCCTCTCGCCACGCGATGCCGACTGCCAACGGTTCATCTTTGATGGCAGCGCCGTCGCTGGGTCCGACAAGCCCGTCCACACCTTTTCGGTGCACCCGCAAAAGCCCCGTGCTGTTGTAGTTGGGGTCGGCACAAGTGTCCACTTCCACATACAAGCCGCCTGCGTTGGCGATGACTTTGTGGAAGTCGGGCAGGTGGATGACGAAGCCACCGATGTCAGCAGGGCAAGTGCCTTCGGGGATGCGGTCGTCGGCGAACAGCCACGCCGTTGCCAACATGCTGGCGGCAAGCAGGTTGTATTGCGAGTGGAACGAGTAACTCTCAAAGCCGTGCCGAAGGGCAGGGTCAAAGCGGTTTTTGACAATCCACAACTCGCCCGATGGACGAACCCAGCGACGGATGGATTGCAATGCCAGACGCGCCGCCCGCTTGAACACCCTCGCTGCCACTTCGTCCCTTTCCCGCCATTTGCGTCGTGCCCAAATTTCGTAAGTGACGCATTGCATCGCTTCGTTCCATTGGTGCTGGGCGCTGCGACCGCCCGTCGGCAATTCGCCCAACGGCGACTGCATCAAAAGTGAAGTCCAAGTGGCGCGTTCCAGCAACTCGGTCAGTTCGCTTTGAAATTTGCCTTCGTAGCCTCGCTCCAGCATCGCCGCAAGGAAGTGGCGGGGAAAGTGGTCGTAAGCCATCGGCACATTGGGGTCACGATACAAACCTTCGGCGGTGAAATGTTGCCATTGCGCTTCAAGGTGGCGCTCAACAAATGTCAAGTCCGTAAAGCCTGCTTGCGCCCGCAAAAATTCGCCAGCGATGGCGACGACATTCCAGTTGTGCACTTCCCGCCTTTGCGCGCTCAAGACATCGCGGTAGGCTTGCGACGGGTTGATGGCTTTCAGCAACCGTTCCCATCGCTGTCGGCGCTCCAAAGGCACGCGGTCGCGCAAGTGTTCGTAAGCGAGCATGGCAGGGAAGGTGAAGAAGTCGCCGTGTCGGTCGGCGGGGTTGCCATTGGCAAGTTGCTGCAGGGCACATTCCAGCGCCATCGCCGCGCTGTTTAGCAAATCGGGTTGCTTGTCGCTGACGACCAACGCCGTCGCCGCCCACGCATAGCAAGGCGTGCTATATTGCACCTCGCGATGAACGAAAGGGTCAACGATGCGACCGTCGGCGGTCTGGAAGTGGCGAAAGAATCGGACGATGCCACTGATGGCGGACAAGTAATCGCTGCGGCTCAAGTTTGTCGGAGTCACCGAAGCGGTCATCAAGTGCGGTCGGAGCGTGTTGACCGTTTCAGCGAAGGGAAAAGGTAAAGTCCCTGCACCCAACAAGGTCATCGCCACCCAAAAGGTCATGAGCATCCCTCGTCCTCAGAGTTTTGCGGCTAACAGCCGTTCTAACAAGGTTAGGGCGTTAAATCGGCATTGACGCTGCAGCGAAGACTTCTGAACGCACTCGCTTCATTGTGGCGATGGGCGTCAATAGCGTGAACCTTCCCGTTGCATTTGTTGGAGCACTTCTTGGTGGGCTTGTTGTGCCTCCGCTTGAGTGGAGCGGTTTCGCCATGCCCAAATGCCCGCCACGATCGCTCCCACGACAATGAGCAAGACGACGATGTGGATGGGACGGAGAGGTTGGCGCAAAAAGTCCATCTTTACCCCTCCTTTGCAAGGTAGGTTCAGCCGCTCTCAACGGCAACATCGTCGGCATGCCGTCAATTTTTGGCGGTTTAAGAAACCGTTTTAACCTCAGTTGTTCCCGCACCATTGCCCAGTGGGCGAGTTGCCTGTTCCTGTCGTGTTCATCGGGTTGCAGCCGAGGGTTGTCGGGTCAATTACTTTGCGCACGCCAGCAGGCATGGAGGGCACCCATGCATGGCAATCTTCAGGGAAAACTTTCTGCCACTTGGCATGTCCGTCAGCGAAAATGAGATTGAGCCCCTCCATATGATGCGGTCCCAAGCGTCCCGCCGTGCCACGGGTGGGTTGGACATTCCAGCGGGAATGATAAGTGGCATGGGCGGCGATGCGGCAAGGAGTTAAAGCCATTTGCCCTGTCCAAGGGAAGTTGTTGGGTGGGTCGCTGAGAAGACGGGGAACAGAATGGCTGCCAGGATCGCGATGATCGCGATCACCACCAGCAATTCAATGAGGGTGAAGCCCTTCCGACCAGCGACACCCAACATACGCCATCCCTCCTTTGGTTTTTTTCGGGGGGCACAGCGCCTCTTGGGAGGCGGTGCCCTCCCGTTTTTTTCACACGGCTCATCGGCTCCATCATTGGACTGACGCTGTAGACGCCCGAATGACCAACCGACAAGGCAGCACCAACACCTTGGGCGGCTCAGGCGGGGCGGACAAACGCTCCTCCAGCAATTGCGCCGCCAACGCCCCCAGTTGGTCAAAGGGTTGTTGGACAGTCGTTAGGGGCGGGTCTAACAGTTCGGCGTAAGGGGCATCGTCAAAGCCGACGACGGAGACATCTTCGGGCACCCGCAGCCCCATTCGCCTTAGGCACTTGATTGCCATCCCTGCCAAGCGGTCGTTGTAGCAAAAGAGCGCCGTGAACGCCAGTTTACCTCGCTTGGGCTGGATGAACGACGGCAACTTCTCCATCAACTCGCTCTCGGAGTCGCTGCTCAGCCGCAGCACCCATTCGTCGGGAAACTTTGCGCCTCGCTCCTGCCAAACCTGCTGCAGCCCCCGCAGGCGCTTCGTGCTGGGCAAGGGATTGACCTCCGAAAAGACCATGCTGACCCGCCGATGCCCTAACGCCCAAAGGTGCTCGCCGACCAACCGTCCGCCCCCTTCGTTGTCCACACCAACCCGCCACACTGACACCCTCTCTGGCACTTCGCCCACGACGACGCAAGGCACTTCCCCAACGGCTAATTCATCGGGATGGTTGCGAGAGCCGACGAAAATCACTCCGTCCACTTCCTGACGCCGATAAAGGCGTTGGGCGACTTTGCAGGCTTGCTTTCGGTCGTGGCTCATGTGAACAAGGACGCGGAAACCCTGTTGACTGAGCAAGTGGGAAAGTTCCAGCACGGTGCCGCTGATGAGCAAGGAGTCGGGGCGAGGGGGGCAAAAAAGGGCGACCCGTTGCAACTGCGGACCGCGCGCTTTCAACCGCTCCAACGGGTAGCCCAATTCCTTCGCCACTTCCCAAACTCTCCGTCGGGTCTCTTCGCTGACGAAGACGCCATTGCGCCGCCCCGTCAACGCTGTTGAGACCGTCGCGGGCGAGACACCTAACCGTTGGGCGATGTCTCGGATTGTCACCCGTTGCTTGCCCACTCTCCGTCACTCCCTGATGTCATATGAACGGGCGTCCTCAATTATGGCAAACTGGAAACGGCTGTCAAGAGGGGGCAAGGGTGGTCGGAAAATCACGCCATTGTCATTGTCGCGGCTGATAGCCGCTCCAACAGAGGGTCGGATGGCGTGTTGGCTTTTCAGCAAAAGGCGAAGGAGGCGTCAGGTTGCTCATCTATGTTGGAGTGGCTATTAGCCACGACGCACAAAACCGATTTCATGACTTTCCGAACACACTCGGAGGGGGCAAGGGGCGCCTTCGGACGGTTCACATTTCTCAAGCGACAGGGGGTGAAAGGGCGTGAGCGGTGCCATTGGCTTTGTCGTCGTCGGGTTGGGGATGGGGCGCCATCGTGCCCGCATGGTCGCCAAGACGGAAGGCGCTCGGTTGGTCGGTGTCGCCGATTTGCGGGCGGAGTTAGCCCAAAAGGTCGCCGAAGAACTGGGCTGCGATTGGCACACCGACTTTCGGGCTTTCCTTGACCGCCCCGATGTGCAAGTCGTCTGGGTGATGACCCCTTCAGGCGTCCACGCCGATGTCGCCGTCCCTGCGTTGGAAGCGGACAAGCATGTCATCGTCACTAAGCCGATGGAGGTGACTTTGGAGCGGGCGGATGCGATGATCGCTGCCGCCGAGCGAAAAGGTCGCTTATTGGCGGTGGACTTTGACATGCGCTTTTTGAAGGGCGCATGGCAAATCCGCCAAGCCATCGCCGATGGGCTACTTGGCAAACTCATCCTGCTGGAGGGACGGCTCAAGTGGTTTCGGTCGCAGGAGTATTACAGCCAAAGCGGTTGGCGAGGGACTTGGCGTTACGACGGTGGCGGTTCATTGGCAAATCAGACCATCCACCTGATTGACCAACTCATCTGGCTCGGCGGCGAAGTGGCGAACGTGGAAGCCGCCCGCATCGGCGTCTTCGCCCACGACATTGAGACGGAGGATTTGGGCGTGGCGATTTTGCGCTTCCGCAACGGGGCGATGGGGACGGTGTTGGGGACGACGACTTGCCCCCGCGACTTTTACGCCGTCGTGGAAGTGCACGGTGACAAAGGGGGCGCCATCTTGGATATCAACGGGCAAGTGCGTTGGTTTTTCCGTGATGAGTCGGTCGCGCCTCCTGAAGTGAGTCCGCCCTTCGCTAATTCGGCGGAAAACATGGTCGCAGCGTTACGAGGCGGTGCGTCCCTCGTTTGCGACGGTCGGGAGGGGCGCAAGTCGCTGGAACTTTTGACCGCCATCTACCGAGCCGCCCAAACGGGGCAGTCGGTGTCCTTGCCACTTTGAGCGTTTATGGCGCTTGTCACCGCAGCGATTTCAGGTAAGCCACCAACGCCTCCAAATCTTCCTCGCTGCCTTCAAAGGCAGGCATCACGGTGTTGGGGTTGAGGGTCGTCGGCTTGAGCAAGATGGTTCGCAATTTCGCCTCGTCATACTTTTTGCCGACGCCATCCAGTTTCGGTCCAATCGTCCCGCCAATGCCGCCGATGGCGTGGCAAGTGGCGCAACCTGTCTCGTCGTAAACCCGTTTGCCCCGTTCTAAAAGGTTCGCCGCTTTCGTCGGGGTTTGCTCCCTTGTCGGATTTCGCCGCACCGTTGCGTCTCTCGGCGGTGTCGGGTTGGCATCGGTTTGTGTCTGGTGCTTACAACCGACGAAGAGCAAGCAGGAAAGCAGGCACGCCGTTAGCCAACGCATCGTCATGCCCTCCTTTGGCAAGTTTTTCTGCCACTGCCGTTCATCGTCGTGGCTGATTTTGTCGTGGCTAATTTTGTCGTGGCTGATAGCCACTCCAACAAATCGCTATTCGTTGCCGTTTTGCTATTCGCCATTCGCCAGTCGCTGCTGTTTTTCACCAGTCGCTATTCGCCATTCGCTGCCGTTCATCATCGTGGCTGATAGCCACTCCAACAGTTCGCCCTTCGTCGCCTTTTGACCAGTCGCCAGTCGCTATTCGCCATTCGCTGCCGTTACTCATCAAGGCGCACCTCAAACTCTTCCACGACGGGGTTTGCCAGCAAGCGGCGGCACATCTCTTCGGCTTGCCGTTGCGCTTCTTGGGGTGACAAAGCATCGTCCAACCAAATTTCTATCAACTTGCCGATGCGCACTTGTTGGACGCTGCCAAAGCCCAAATCCCGCAGCGCCCGCGCCACGACCCGCCCTTGCACATCGTCCAAAATTGCCTTCAACCGCACCAACACCGTGACTTTGGGCAATCGCCATCCCTCCAAAACGCGAGGAAGACCACAGACGCCATCGGCACAAATGCCCTTCCAAATGTGTCACACTTTGCCGACGGTGGCGTTGATGGCGTGGATTTACCTCGTCCGACATGGCGAAACGGTTTGGAACGCCGAAGGGCGTTTGTGCGGCAGCAGTGATATCCCGCTTAGCGATCAGGGACGCCAGCAAGCGAAAGCGTTGGCGGAGCGCTTGCGAGATGTCCCGATTGCTGCCATTTACAGCAGCCCTTTGCTTCGGGCGCGCCAAACGGCTGAAGCCATCGCAAAACCTCATCGCTTACCCGTGCGCCTCGTCCCTGAGTTGAGCGAGATTGACTACGGCGATTGGGAAGGGATGGCGGTGGCGGAATTAGCGCACCGCTTTCCCGAAGCGGAGCGCTGTCGCACCGACGACCCGATGCGGTTTGCGGCGCCCAACGGTGAACCGTTTGCCGATTTTGTGGAGCGGGTGACGGCGGCGATGGAGCGACTGGCACGGCAACATTCCAACGAGAGGATTGTTTGCGTGGCACATCAAGGGGTCAATCGGGTGGTTTTGTGTTGGGTGTTGGGGGCGGATTATTCGCTTTGGCGGCGATTGCGGCAAGACCCTTGTTGTGTCAACCTTTTGCACGCCCGTGACGACGGGACTTGGCGGCTTTGGCTTGCCAATGACACTTGCCATCTCAACTCTGCCGTCCCGCTGTCTGACCTGCGGGAAAAGAGTGAGCCCACCGATTGGGAGTGATGCCCATGCCATCTTTGCGGCGAACCCGTCGGAAGATGCAAAAGCATGCCACCCGCCTCATCGTGTGGGGCGGTTTCTTCCTCGTTTTTCTCATCGGCACTTTCACCAGTTTCAGTTGGCGCAGTTGGCACCCTGAAGGGGTGAGCCAATTACCAACGACCGTCGCCCGCATCAACGGCGAAAATATCTCCCGCACTGCCTACGATCAAGCCATCGCCTACGCTCAGGGGACGCGACCGACCGTTGCCGATTGGGCGATGATCAAATGGATGGCTTTTGAGCAACTTGCTCAACAGGTGCTCCTTCGGCAGGAAGCCAATCGGCGCCGCTTGTGGGTCACTCGTGCCGATTTGGACCGATGGGTGAACGAGCAGGTGCAATTGGAATTGGCGCTCGCCCGCCAACGCTATCAGCAAGACAAAGCCTTCCGCGATTTCATCCGAAAGCGGTTCGGCTCGCTGCAAGGTTACGAAAACGAACTGCGCCAACAGTTGGCGCAACAAGCCGATGGCGCACGGGAGACCATCCTTCAGCAAAAACTGCGGGACGAAGTTTTTCGGTCGGTGAAGGTGACGGAGAAGGATTTGCGGGACGCTTACACCCAATTTCGCGTCCGCCACCTCTTCGTCAGTTTCGCCCGCTTTTTGCCCAAGGGCAAAAGCCCTACGCCCCAAGACCAAGAGCAAGCCCGCCAAAAAGCCCTTGAGCATGCCCAAAAGTTGCGCCAACGATTGCTGAACGGTGAAGATTTTGCCGCTTTGGCACGCAAGGAATCCGACGATGTGACGACGAAAGAAAAAGGGGGCGATTTGGGCGAGTTGAGTTTGGACTTCGCCCGCGCCCGTTTGGGCGACGCTGTTGCTCAAGCCCTCCCCCGATTAAAGGTCGGCGAAACCTCCGAGCCATTGCAAGGTTGGGCGGGCTATCACCTTTTGCGCTTGGACGGAAAGCGACTGAACCTTCCGCCTGACTACGAGCATGTCCGTTATCGCTGCGAGGACAAAAAGTGTGGCAACACTTGGGTCGGCGAAAAGGGAGCGCGCCAGTGTCCCAAATGCAAAGGCACGAAGATCAAAGTCGTCGGGACGCGCAAAAATGAATTGCTGGCACAACTTCGGTCGCAGCGGCAAGGAGAAGTGTTCCAGCGACTCCTCAACGACCTTCGGCAGCAAGCGAAGGTGGAGTTCATTGACCCCGAATTGCGAGCCCTTTATGCCCATCGCAATGGTGATTGGAAGGAAGCCGAGAGCGCCTATCAGGAAGCCTTGAAACTGGCGTCGCAATCGCCCGATGCCCGCCGCCACTTCCTCTATCCCGAAGTTATCTGCCTGCAACTTTCGCGGTTGGCGATGGACGAAGGCAAATTGGCGGAAGCGGAGCGGTTCGCCCGCGAGGCGTTGAAATACTCCGACGACAACGAGTTGCACCTGCATCTCGGTTCCATCTTGATGCTGCGGGCGAAACGGGACGAAGCCCTGAAAGTGTTCCTGAAAGTCGCCAACCGTTCCCTTGAGCCTTATCAGCGACAAAGGCTTGCCAGTTACTTGGAGCAACTGGGTCGGAAAGATTTGGCGGAGCAACAACGCAAACTGGCGGAGAAGGAACGACCGCCTTCAAGCGGGATTAACTTACCACTCAAATTGCCGTGACGATTTTCCACGAGCATCCGATACGATGGGGGTGGACAGCCGATGGAACGACCTTTGCGACAACCGATCGCCCGCAAGCCATCCAAAAGAACGGAGACGCTTCCGACGAACCCGTTGACAGAATGGACGCTGACAGTGGAACGATTGCAAGCGCTCGCCTCGCAATGGCAAGGGCGACGGGTTTTGGTCGTCGGTGATTTGATGCTGGACGAATACATCGTCGGGAACGCTGAACGCATCTCGCCCGAAGCGCCCGTGCCCGTGATTTTGTGCGAGCGGCGCACTTACGGGGCGGGTGGGGCAGCCAACACGGCGATGAATTTATTGACGCTGGGGGCGCAAGTCGTCCTTTGCGGCGTCATCGGCAACGACTGGGCAGGCGAGAAGTTGCGGGCTATTTTGGGCGAAGCGGGCATAGACACGACGGGCGTTTTAACCGACCCGTCCCGACCGACGACCGTCAAGACCCGCATCGTCGCCCAAAGCCAACAAGTCGCCCGCGTGGATGTGGAAAGCCGAATGCCCCTTAACGGCTCGCTGGAAGCGTCCCTTCGGGGCATCGCCAAAGAGTTGGGGCGCGATTGTGCTGCCATCGTCGTCTCCGATTACGCCAAAGGTGTCGTGACGGAAAGCCTGTGCGGGGGGCTTCGGGAGTTGAAAGGGCAAACTTTGCTGACGGCAGGACCGAAACCGTCCCACCTCGCCCACTTTGCTGGGTTTGATTACCTGAGCCTGAACCGCAGCGAGGCGTCGGCAGCCGTGAATAACAGGGCGACTTCAGTGACAGAAGTGGGCGAAACTTTGTCGGCACGGTTGGAAGTGTGCGGGTTGGTCATCACCTTAGGGGGCGATGGCTGCGCCCTGTTTTGCGATGGGCGGTTGGTAGCCCAACTGCCCGCTTTGCGGGTGCAGGTTTACGATGTGGCGGGGGCGGGCGATACTTTTCTCGCCGCCTTGACATTGGCGTTGGTGGCGGGCACTTCCTTTGTGGAAGCCGCTCAAGTTGCCACCGTCGCCGCCGCTGCCGTCGTGCGCAAGAGCGGAGTGGCGACCACCGATGTGACAGAGATGGCAACTTTGCTAAAATCCGTCGGGTGATGGGACGGAGACGGAGGGGAAGCATTGATGGCACATCCCTTCATTACCGAACTGGCGCAACGGTTGGGCAAAAGCGAGGAAGAAGTCCTTCGGTTTTTGGAAACCCTGTGGCAACTCGTCCCGCCTTCGCCAGAGACGCAGCCCTACTTTTTCCGCTACTTAGACGAACGCTTCGGGCGCATAGAGGACCGCTACGAGTTTTTGCATCAGGAGTTAGAGCGACAGATAGGCGGGTTGCGCAGGGAGATGGAGCAGCAGATAGGCGGGCTGCGCAAGGAGATGGAGCAAGGATTTGCGCAGGCAGCGGAACGAGACGAAGCCTTGAGGCGGGAGATGGAGCGGGGTTTTGCGCAGGCAGCGGAACGGGATGAAGCCTTGAGGCGAGAGTTTCAGCAGCAGATAGAAGGGTTGCGTAAGGAGATGGAGCAAGGATTTGCGCAGGCAGCGGAACGAGACGAAGCCTTGAGGCGGGAGTTCCAACAGCGGATAGACGGGCTGCGTAAGGAGATGGAACAAGGATTTGCGCAGGCAGCGGAACGGGACGAAGCCCTGAGGCGGGAGATGGAGCGGGGATTTGCGCAAGCAGCAGAGCGAGACGAAGCCTTGAGGCGAGAGATGGAGCGGGGGTTTGCGCAGGCAGCGGAACGAGATGAAGCCCTAAGGCGAGAGTTCCAGCAGCAGGTAGAAGGGCTGCGTAAGGAGATGGAGCGGGGATTTGCGCAAGCAGCAGAGCGAGACGAAGCCTTGAGGCGAGAGATGGAGCGGGGGTTTGCGCAGGCAGCGGAACGGGACGAAGCCTTAAGGCGAGAGTTCCAGCAGCAAGGAGATGGGTTGCGGCAGGAGTTTCAGCAGCAGATAGATGGACTGAGGCAAGAGATGCAGCAACAAATAGACGGACTGAGGCGAGAAATGCAGCAGCAAATAGATGGACTGCGGCGAGAGATGCAGCAAGGATTTGCGCAGGCGGCGGAGCGGGACGAAGCCTTGCGGCGGGAAATCGCTCGGTTGGAGCGGTGGTTGTTTACCCTTTGGGTTCCTGTTTTAGGCGCACTCGTTGGCGTCCTTGGGCTGCTCCTGCAAATCTTGTTGAGGTTGTCGTGACGAAGGGCTATTCTTTGGAGGGCTAACGCCGATGGTGACGGAGCGGGATGCTTGGCTCGTCTTGATTTACAGCCTGGGCTTATTCTTTGGCGTGCTGATATGGGTTGCCTGCCTGACCGTCTTCCTTTCAGCGACGGGGACGGACATTTGGTCGGCATTTGGGATGGACAAGTTTTTGATGCTCAATGCCCTGCTGACGATGGTCGCTTTGTTAACGCCTGTCCTTGCTCAGGGGTTACTAAGGGGATGGGCGTGGCGGCAGGCGTTGCGATGGCGCCCTTTGTCCTTTTGGGTCGTCTTTCAGGTCACCCTCGCCACCTTAGCCCTCAACCTTTCCGTCTCGCAGGGGTTTCTGTGGCTTTTGAGCATGCCCTTTTTTGAGTGGGCGCAGCAAAGCGGTTATGGGGAACTGTTGGAAAAGATTGCCCATCACAAAGGGGTGCCCTTTTTGGTCATCGTTGCCGTGATGGTGCAAGCCTTGCCCGAAGAGTTGACCTTTCGGGGGGTTATCCAGCAAGGTTTTGAGCGCCGCTATGCGCCGACGATTGCCATCACCTTGACAAGCCTTTTCTTCGCCCTCTTTCACCTGAATCCTTTGCAAGCGCTGATCGTGTTGCCGACGAGTTTATTTTGGGGTTGGGTGGCTTTTCGCACCCAGAGCATCATCCCGACGGTCGTCGCCCATGCTTGTCAAAATGGGCTAACCGCCTTAGCCCTCGCTATGCCATCCCTTGCGGGGCAAGGTAGCGGCTCGCCCTTGGCACAATCGCCCAATTGGTTTGCGGCGGTCGCTGGGTTGCTCCTTTGGGTCGGATTGACTTGGCACTTGGCGCAACATCTTCCCACCCACAAGGAAGGTGGTGCTCATGGCGAAAGGGAAAGGGTCACCGCCACCCCCCATCAAACTGGGGTTGCCGACGGGAGCGATGGAGGCGGAAGCCTTGAACCTGATGAACGCCGCTGACTTACGGGTTGACCGCCTCACGCCCCACTATGCCATCGTGGATGACCCCCGTGTCTCCGATGGGGTCTTTGGCGAACCCCGCGACCTTTGGACGATGGTCGCCCAAGGCGATTTGGATGCTGCCATCGTCCCCTTTGACGATGTGGCAGAAGAGATGCGCAAACGCCCCACCGCCCGCCAGTTGCATATTGAACCCTTGACAGGGGATTTGCTTTTCATCGCCAACGCCCAAAGCGCTCAAACTTATCAGGAGTCGCTGCAGGATTTGCTCATGCTTTTGCGAGGGGCGGCGGAAGCGCGGGGGCGGGTGCTGCTCATCCTCAATGTGGATGAAGGGCATTTGCAAGAGGTGTTAGCCCTGCTGCCTGCCTTGCGTTCGCCGACGGTCTCACCTTTGGCAGAAGCGGGTCTCTTTTCCGTCATGTCCGTCGTCCCCCGCAGCGAGGTCAATCGCCTCATCCCCCTTCTGCTTCGGGCGGGGGCGACGGACATCGTGGAATTGCCCATCACCAAACTCATCCGAGGCAACCCATGAGCATCATCCCACTTTGACCGTCAGGGAGGTTGCGGGATGGAGCGCCGTAGCGACAAACTGACGCCGATGTTCCAGCAATATCAGCGCATCAAAGCCCAATATCCCGATGTCCTGTTGCTCTTCCGCCTCGGCGATTTTTACGAGATGTTCGGTGACGACGCCCGCATCGGCTCACAAGTGTTGCAACTGGTCTTGACCTCGCGGGAAATTGGCAGGGGCAACCGCGTGCCGATGTGCGGCGTCCCCCACCACGCCGTGGAGCGCTACATCGCCAAACTTTTGGAAGCAGGTTACAAAGTCGCCATCTGCGAGCAGTTGGAAGAACCCAGCCCCAAAAAGCGTTTGGTCCGCCGCGATGTCACCCGCGTCCTGACGCCTGGCACCCTCGTGGAGGACACCTTCTTGGAAGCCAAGCGCTACAACTTCCTCGTCGCCCTTTGCGGCGGAACGGAAGAGGAAAAACGGCATGAAGCGGGACGGGGGGCGGGGGACGAGGGGCGAGAGGGGAAACCCAAACGGTTTGGTTTTGCGGTGGCGGAAGTTTCTACGGGCGAGTTTGCTGTGACCGAACTGGACGGCAAAACCCTTTGGGACGAACTGACTCGGTTGCAACCTGCCGAAGTCCTTTTGCCTGAGCGGTTGGCGGACGACGAAATTTTCGTCAACCGTCTCAAAAGCCTCTGCGAAGGGGCGTCACTCACCACCTTTGACCTTGACCCCTTCACCGAACCCGAACGGCTTTTGTGCCAACACTTTCAGGTCGCCACCTTAGATGGCTTTGGTGTGACGGGTCTGAACCTTGCTATCCGCGCCGCTGCCACCATCATCGCCTATTTGCAGCGGACGCAATTGACAGCGTTAGAGCACCTGAAAAGTTTGAGCACTTACAGCGTCGGCGAATTCATGCTCTTGGACAATGCGACGCGGCGCAATTTGGAGTTGGTGCAGTCACTGCGGGACGGCAGCGTTTACGGGACGCTCCTTTGGGTGCTGGACGAAACGACGACGCCGATGGGCGGGCGACTAATTCGCCGCTGGATTTTGCAACCCTTGCTCAGCGTGCAGCGCATCAACGAACGGTTGGACGCCGTAGAGTTGCTTTATCGCGAGACGCTTTGGCGGCAGGAAATCCGCGAGACGCTCAAAAGCATCCCTGACTTGGAGCGTTTGGTGGCACGGGTCGGGACGGGAACGGCGAACCCCCGCGACTTAGCCCAAATCCGCTCCGCCTTGCAAGTCATCCCGAAGTTGCGGGAAGTGCTGATGGCGAAGGCGATGAAAGCGCCGCTGCTTTGGAGCATCGCCGAGCGGTTGCACACTGCCGACGATTTGCGCCGACGGTTGGAAGAAGCCCTCGTGGACAACCCGCCGCAACGCATGACCGAAGGGGGCATCTTCCGCGACGGTTACCATCCCGAACTGGACGAACTGCGTTACATCGCCCAACACGGCAAGGAACTGATCGCCCAGTTGGAAGCGAAGGAACGGGAACGGACGGGCATTAGAAACTTGCGGGTTGGCTACAACCAAGTCTTCGGCTACTACATAGAGGTCACGAAAGCCAACTTGCACCTTGTCCCGAAGGACTACATCCGCAAGCAGACGCTGACGGATGTGGAGCGGTTCGTCACCCCTGAACTCAAGCAGTTGGAAAACAAAGTCTTGGGCGCTGAAGAGCGGATTGGTCAGTTGGAGCATCAGTTGTTCGTGGAGTTGCGGCAGGAGGTTGCCCGCAGGAGTGGCGAACTGTTGGAGACGGGGCGGGCAATCGCCGAACTGGATGTCTTGGCGACTTTCGCCGAAGTCGCCGCCAAAAACCACTACACCCGCCCCCTCGTGGATGACAGCGACGAAATCGTCATCGTGGAAGGGCGCCATCCCGTCATTGAGCAAGTGCAAAAAGACAAACCCTTCGTGCCCAACGATTGCCGCTTGGACAACCGCGAAAACCAACTCCTCATCATCACGGGTCCAAACGCCGCTGGCAAGTGCGTCTCGCTGGAGACTTACATCTTCACCGACAAGGGTTTGCTGACTTTGCGGGAGTTGATGCCTAAAGGGGCGAAGGCTTTTCAGTTCACACCGATGCGAGTGAAAGTCAAAGGGTTGAAGGGGGAAGGGGAAGCCACTCACTTTTACGACGACGGTGTTCGGCGGACGCTGAAAATCCGAACCCGCTTCGGTTTTGAATTGGAAGGGACGCCCCAACATCGTGTCTGGGTGCGCCATCCTGACGGGACGGAGGGATGGAAGCGATTAGGGGAATTGCAGGTCGGCGATGTCGTCGTCATTGACCCTCAAATTGACCTTTGGGGCGATGAGACCGCCATCCCACCCATGCCCCTGCCCCGAAGGGCAAAGTCCTATCGGTTGCCTGACCGTTTGACGACCGATTTAGCCTACTTGCTGGGATTGCTCATCGGTGATGGGACGATCACTTATCCGAACAGTTACGCCCTGACGACGGCGGAAGAAACTTTGCGGAAGCGGTTTGCGGAGTTGCACAAGCGATTGTTTGGCTGTCCTGTCCGACGGTTCGGTCGGATTGGGTGGCGGGTGAGCAGTTCGTTGTTGCGTCAGTTCCTTGCCCACTTGGGTGTCGGTTACTGGCGCGCCGACGAAAAACGAGTCCCCTTGAGCATCCGAAGGGCGACACGCGAAATCGTCGTCGCTTTCCTGCAAGGATTGTTTGATGCCGATGGCTATGTTGATGGGCATCGGGGCGATGTGCAATTGGTCACGGCGTCGGAAGGGTTGGCAAAAGAGGTGCAACTTCTGCTGCTCAACTTGGGCATCGTGGCGTGTCGGCGGCGCAAGGTCGTCAAAGGGAAAACCTTTCACGAACTGAACCTTTATGGCGAAAATGCTCAGCGCTTCTTTGAGGTCGTTGGCTTTCGCCTTTCTCGCAAGCAGCGGCGAAAGCGCCCCTCATCCCGCCCCTTCCTTCCCAACTTTGGCGTGCCATACCTTGAGCCACTCCTAAAGCAAGTGCATCGCTGCATCGTAGAAACGCCCCAAAAACCGATAGCCCTCAAGGACGACAAGGCAGTCAGTAGCGTGTTTTACACCTACTTGCCGAAAGGTTCAGCGCCCTCTCACCGCATGCTGAAACGCGTGCTGGCATATTGTCAGGCGAGTGGTGTGGCAGGAACGGCTGTCACAGAGTTGGAACGCTTGGTCGCTTGTCGCTACCTTTACGATGCCATCGTCGCCATAGAACCCTCCCAAGCCCCTGTCGCTGACCTCAATGTGCAACCCGACCACGCTTATGTCGCCAACGGACTCGTCAGCCACAATTCCACTTACCTTCGTCAAGTCGCCTTGATTGTCCTGATGGCGCAAGTGGGCAGTTTCGTCCCTGCCAAAGAAGCCCGCATCGGCATCGTGGATCGGATTTTCACCCGCGTCGGCGCCCACGACGAATTGGTGCGGGGGCAAAGCACTTTCATGGTGGAGATGTCGGAGACAGCCAACATCTTGCACAATGCGACGGAACGAAGCCTCGTGCTCATTGATGAAATCGGTCGGGGCACTTCCACTTACGACGGCATCGCCATCGCATGGGCGGTCGCCGAAGAACTTCACCGCATCGGTTGCAAATGCCTCTTCGCCACCCATTACCATCACCTCAACGAACTGGCGAACTTGTTGCCCCGCGTGCAAAACTACCGAGCCGCCGTCCACGAAGAAGGCGACAAGGTGGTGTTTCTGTATCGCATCGTGCCAGGCGGCACCGACCGAAGTTACGGCATTCAGGTGGCGCGGTTGGCGGGGTTGCCGGAGCGGGTGATCGTGCGGGCAAAGGAAATCCTTGCGACTTTAGAGAACAACGACCAAAAAGTTGTCGTGCCGCCCAAAACAGCCGCCCAACTCATCCCCGCCCCTTCTCAGTTGCGCCTCTTTGAGTTCGCCCCCCATCCCGTCTTGGAGCGGTTGAAGGTCATCAATCCCGATGAACTGACGCCTCGCGAAGCCTTGTCGCTCCTTTACGAGTTGAAGCGCCAACTGCAAGAGAGGCTTTAAGCCTTTCACTCTCTCATCCGATATGGCAATCGGAGGGATTGCGTGTGGCTGGAGACCGACAAGGCGTCCGTATCGTCGCCATCATGCTGGGTTTGCTCGCCATCGCCCTTTTGGAGCGGCAATGGGGCGAGACGGCTCCTCTTTGGCAACTCTACCTGCTCCCCATCGTCTTGGCAGGCATCACCCTGAAAGTCACTGGCGGTATCCTTGTGGGATTGGCTGCCAGCCTTTTGTTGTCGTTCCTCTCCCCTGCCGCTAAGGCGTGGGGATGGCAAACCTTGCTCGGTTGGCAAATTGGCTCCATTTTCCTCGGCGGCATTGTCGGCTACTTGAAGCATCAAGCGGAAGTGCAGCGGGAAGCGGCAGAGCAACTCCGCCGCCAACAGGAACTGCGGGAAACTTTGACCGACTTCCTCGTCCACGACCTTCGTTCTCCTCTGACCAATGTCATCAGCGGACTGGAAACCCTCAAACTGACGGTGCAAGACCAACTATCGCCTGACGACGCCGAGTTGTTGGAACTTTCCCTCATCGGCGCCCACCGCTTGCTCACGATGGTCAACTCGCTGTTGGACTTGCGCAAGATGGAAGAAGGCAAGTTTCCCCTTTACCTGAAGGAGTTCTCGCCTGAAGACGCCATCAACGAAGCCGTCAGGCAAGTGCAACTTTGGGCGAAACAAAACGGGGTGACCATTCGCACAGACATCGCTCCTGATTTGCCCTCTCTTGTCGCCGACCGATGGGTGCTCATCCGTGTCCTCGTCAATTTACTCAGCAACGCCCTCAAATACACACCGTCAGGCAAAACCATCACCGTCAGCGCAAAAGTCACCGACGAAGGCGTTCACTTCGCCGTGACCGATGAAGGACCGGGCATCCCGAAGGAGTATTTGAGCCGCATCTTTGACCGTTTCGTGCAAGTGGAAGCCCTCAAAGCGGGCGCCCCTGTCGGCACGGGGTTGGGCTTGACTTTCTGCAAATTGGCGGTAGAAGCCCATGGCGGGCGCATTTGGTTGGAAAGCGAAGTCGGCAAGGGCACAACGGTGCACTTCCTTTTGCCGCTCACCGCCAGCGCTGCCGCCCTCGCTCCACAGTCCCCTGCCTTGACAAAGCGTTGACCTGTCACCTGTCGCCACCTCTCCTTCAATGACATACTTGCCCCAGCCGTTGGCAGGGGCAGGTGAACCCTCCATGCCGAATGACGATTGGGCGAACATTGAAGCCTTAGAGGGACTCATCGTCAAGGCAGTGCGGGAGGGGATGGGCGACAGCCAAGTGGACGACGAGACCTTTCGCGATTTGCTGATGGAGGGCAAAATCGCCACTTATTGGGCGCTGCAGCATTACGAACCCAGTAAGGGCGAGAAAACCACATGGGTTTTTCAGTCGGTCGTCCGTCACATCCGCCGTGTGCTTCAAAACTACCTCCCTGCGGGCGAACCCTTGCCCGAAGAAGCGGATGACGAAGGGTTGGGTTTGGTTTCCCCCTCCGCCCCTTCGTCCTACCTGTCCCCCCTTGCCGTTGCCGTTCTCCTCGCCGCTGCCCCGCCTTTAGAGCGACTTTGCGTTTTGCACGAACTATTGGTTTGGGACGCCCCACCCCGATACGCCAAAGCGCGCTTGAAAAAGCGATGGCAAGGGCAGGAATGGGTTCGGTTGGTGGCAGGCAACGCCCGAAAGGGTTGGGAGCGGCGGCAATTGCTGGAGCAACTGTGTTTGATGGCGCAAGAGGGCGAGGGGCGAGAAAAGGAGTTAGCCGGCTTCGCCCTCGCCGCCTTGCCGCTGGACGAACTCACGGAAGAAGAGATAGCCTTGATTCGCCTCCCTGCCCAAACCCTTGCCCGATCAACGAATCCCCTTTGCCAGTTCGCTGGTCTTTGGGCGCTCTTTCGGCTGCAACCGCAAGCGTGGGAGAACTTTTGGGTGGATGGCTTGGACATCAACGCCCTTGGAGCGGTCTTGAAAGCCCGTTACGCCAAGCCGACGGAATGTGCCTGTCCGTCCCCTTTGTGCCTGCATTATCACCCCGATGTCCTTCGGCACCGCCCCCCAACGCAAGTCGTGGAGGCAGTTATTGAGTCGCTTGCCCGTTATGCCGACCGCATCGCCCATGAAGCGGGGCAAGGAGTTCGGTGGCGGGGGTGGTGGATGGCGAGGGCATTGGGGCTCTACCTGCAGTTTTCGCCTGACGAGTTGCTTCACCTCTTGCCGGCGAAAGGTCGCATCATGGCGATGATGGCTACCGTTGCCTTTGCCCACTTTGATGTCCAACGGGGTTTGGAGCAAGCCTTGGAATGGCTGCCGAAGGCGCCGACGGTGCGGGAACGGTTGCTGAGAGCCCTCAAATCGCCCGAACCTATAGAGCGCAGCAGCGCCCTTTATGCGGCACGGGCGTTGCCTGCGGAAGACGGTCTTTCCCTTGCCCTTTTGGGGCTTTCCGACCCTTCGGTGCTCGTGCGCTTCGCTGCCCGACGCCTTTTGGAAGAGGGGAAGGCATGGGAACCGCTTTATCGGGAACTGATGCATCCCCACGAACACAAGCGACTTTTGCATCGGGCAATTTTGAACATCCTTGCCCGATTGGATTTGGAGCGGACTTTGAAGGTGGCATCGGAAATTTATCGGGGGCGAGGGAAAGAGGCGTGGCGGGAAGACTTGTGGCTGCGCCATGACGCTGGCTACATTTTGTTGGCGGGCATTCAGCAGTTGGGGCGGTCTGATTTGCTGGAAGTTTTTCGGACGGTGTTGGAGCGGGAGCCCCATCCGTCCCCCCTTGTCCTTCTCCCCGCTGTCCAAGCCTTCCTCAGTGGGTGAGCGGGCTGCCGTTCGCATCCCCTTGCCCATCAAAAAGTGCCCCCAAATTGCAACGCCATTGGGGATAGTTTTTATGGGGGCGAGACCGCCCCCCACAAAAAGGGGCACAAGGAGGGATACCCATGCAACGGCATGGCAACCTTTGGGCGATGCATCAAAGCGTCCGCCAGACAAATTTGCGGAACGCCTTCACGCTGATTGAATTGCTGGTAGTGATCGCGATAATCGCGATCCTGGCAGCAATTCTGTTCCCGGTGTTC
>Ga0079997_124375_pt1 | contig 24934 bp, 31 predicted proteins | sample PerSpoCPS_CMetaG_FD_69200 | JGI IMG/M metagenome (GOLD analysis project Ga0079997, IMG submission 69200) | Archaeal communities from Yellowstone National Park, Wyoming, USA - Perpetual Spouter C (PS_C) MetaG (SPADES assembly) (version 2) | ecosystem: Environmental > Aquatic > Thermal springs >... | reverse complement strand
AAATAAGACACCTCGAGAGGAGAGGGATAGAACCTATTATAAGGCCGAGGAGGAATGCGAGAACTGACAGAGGGCCTCCCTCCAGAAGGTCTGCAGCCAGGATGATAAGGGATTACGGGTACAGAGCCTGGAGCAGAATAGTGGGATATGGTAGGAGGTGGATGGCTGAGACTGCAATATCCAGGTTCAAGGCATTGTTCGGAGAACATCTCCTCTCCAGGAAGCCGAGATGGATGGACTCAGAGCTGACGATCAAGGCGTTCATACACAACATGCTATTGAGAGCCGTAACGACGTAGGAAACCGGGCACCAGACGGAGAGGGGAAAATCGAACCATAGGAATTAGGCCACAAGGCAACATACACAGAGTCTTCATAAATACATAATGCATAGCAATACACCTTAGACTGAGATACGGGATTTTGAGATGAGTTCTTAATTTTCGTCTGCATCGTCTGGACCCCAACAGACTAGCCAACGAGCTTGAGGTGGATACCTTTGAGGAGGTGGGCTGAGACTTGATGTATCCGGAGGTCGTCGAGCTAGCTACTGAGAGGGCTATGGCTTATCTGTGGATGAGGCTTAGGGATTCGGAGCTAGGGAGGTATGAGGGATATTACGGTGTCTTCAGGGACTATGGGTAGACGAGGGCATGCGGCACTACAAGTCCTTCCTAATCATGCAGAGATTCGTCGCCGAGGCGTGGCGAGAGCTATCCGAGAGGTTCCTAGAGGTCCTTAGATACCCTGTGGATAGGGTTCTGAATATTACTCCGACCCCAGACGGAGTAGTGGTTGTGCAGAACGAGTGTGATGATAGGCTGAGGACTTGGATGATACCCTCCATCGAGACGCTTAGATGGCTAATATACGAGGCCACTGCTGGAGAGACACCGCCGAGAATCTACCACCTACCACCACTCAACTCGATAGTCCTAGAGAGGGAGCAGGTGGAGAGGTTCCACATAGTGGCGAGGCCATACGAGATAAAGACACAGAATAAGGAGGTGTAGGGATATTGAAGTTCTATGCCGATGCCCATAGGAGTAAGAGGAACGGCGAGGGATACAGGATAACATATACTACTGACGGAACAACTTTCAAGCATGTAGATGGTTTCGGCGAGATCCCGGCAAGCCCGGAGATAAGTTATTCATGGATACGATACCACCCCAGCACACGGATGGTGCTATAGGACTACTAGGGAGGGGGGTCGAGGTATACTATCTTGGGAGGCTTACACTGATTGAGAAGATGCGCAAGGAGCATAAGTTGCCGAAGAGCGCTAGGGGAGACATCAAGACATTAATGAGCATAGAAGAGAGGTGGTTCAGGAGGGTTACCGAGGACTTCCTAGTTATGCGTAGGATGATATTGGCCTATAGGTCTCTTCTGAAGACTCATCAACAACTCGTCAATAAGGCCAAATCTTTGTCGGAGAGTGGGAGGATTACACTAAAACCAGTCATCTCCTCTATCGAAAAACAGATGGGGGAGATGGCTGGGATGATTGCTGAGGAGGCTGGGAAGAGGTATCCGGCCTACAACAGACTCGTTGGGTTGCTGGGGATTAGTGGTTATCCGTCGGTATTGGAGTCTCTCGCCGAGGTACTGGTCTTGCCGGAGTGGGCTTCGTGGCGTAGAACCAAGAACTACTTCGAACTATGGAGAAGAGACAAGAAGACATACTTCCACAGGTCGAGGACCGCTAGACAGGCCCTTGAAAGGCGTACAATAAGCCTAAAGGGATACAACATAAGAGGATGAGAACTCAAAGAGTCCTAAAGACCATCTGGATAAATTTGAAGGCCCAGGAGGCCGGGCTTACCGCTCCAGCCTGACGGAGAAAAGACCCAGAAGGCTGGAGCGGCCGTATGGATACACCTGCCACCCCTAACGGGTGGTGTGGTCCCTCAATATAACCTTCCGGCCCTGGGTCTCTCTAATGTGTGGCTGGAGAAAGCTACCCCTCCCCCACTATTTCCCCCTTTCAAAATTATATTTAATTAGGAGAGAAAGAGCCTGCTGGGCGGCAGGCTTGAGCTACCTACTATAACCCCACCTCCCGACGCCAGCTGGAGATGTGATGAGGAATAAATAGCCACATGGGATAATAAGTAGCTGGAGGTGTATCGCCGTGGGCAAGGCTATCGGGATCGACCTCGGCACAAGCAACTCTGCCACGGCGGTAGTAATAGGCGTGAGGTTCGACGCAGATGTTCATAGGACTAAGAAGAGTGGCGAGGCTACAGAACCACATATACTACCGACGGAACAACTTTCAGACATACAGACGGCTTCAGTAGACAGCACTAGGTCCTTTCAACTTGCAGAAAAGGTGGAGAAGGAGATCCATTCAAGAACCTGGAGGACACATAGGATGGAAGCCCATGGAGGCTGGCCATATTGGCGCAGGAATAAAATCGGGAGGGAGGTATGACCCAAGATTTAACGCGCACCTCGCCGTCGGGTGCTGTGATACAGTGTTTAACGTCCGGGCTCCTCTAGAGTTTTTCCAGACGCCGCACGGATGGTCCGCAACCCCCCTTTCTCAGTCTTAGCGTTTACACTTTAAATCGTGGCATGCGGGGTGGGTGGTGGGTCATGGAGAAGGTAAGGCGGCTACTCGTATCGGTTCTCTCCTTTGCGTGGGTTGAGAAGGCTGAAGGTGTCGTCGCCGCGGTATTGCTCGCCGCCTCGATCCTGATCGTGAGCGGCCTAGTGTTCGTCTCTATAAGCAACGTCGGCCCCTTCTACGGCAGACAGATCTTCGCCCCGACACAGACGATCCAGACGATCGGAGAGTTCATAGTCATAGCGACTTACTACGCTCTCGGCACGATGGGGCTGCTGCTCTTCTACATGGCCTCGACGGGCCGCTTCACCGGGAGGGCCTCAAGATACGCGGCCGCCGGCTCGATCCTTCTCCTGCTACTCTCGGCCCTAGGCCTTCTCGCTAGCTTCGCCGAGAAGCTATAGCTTAGAGTTCGGACAGCCCGCCCTCGTGGACGCGGAGGATGTATCTGCCGCCGCCCACCTCGCCCTCAACGGTGAGGAGTTTCCGGCCCGGCCCCAGCGTACTCATCCAGAGCTTCAGGTCGGAGTAAAAGGTGACTATCGCGCCGGCTATCGGCTGTTGCAGGCCGAGGCCTAGTCTCTCGTGAACATCGGCGATTATTATGGCGGCAATGTCTCGCGTCCTAGTCGTTTCCTTTAGGTAGGCGGCCTGGAAGGCGAGGCGCGTGTAGATTGGCTTGTCTCTCGAGGGGTCACCAGAAGCCTCCACCCTGTGCAGGTAGGTGAAGTCGTCCACGACTATCAGGCCTGGAGCCGTGGTAAACTCGCACGCCCACACCAGCAGCCTGAGCTGCTCGGCGAAGGTGTCTGGGACAGCCACCCTAATCCTAGAGAGGTCTCCGCCCCAGTATTTGGCTATGGAGAGAAGCCTGGCGTGGTGGAGCCTGCCGCCGCAATCCAGCCACATGACGTTCACGCCTCGAGAGGAGGCGATAGCGGCTATCTGGAGGGCTAGCGTTGTCCTACCGCTTTTCTCCTCGCCCACGATAAGGTAGAGGCTCTGAGGCTTCAGGCCCCCCTCCTCACCGTCGAGCCCCCTGATGCCTGTGGCGAGCCTCCACCCCTCACCAACCATGCCCCAGACACCGATGCCTCTCCGCCAACGGTAGGGTCTGCGGCCCCGATATTCTCTTTTTTGGCGGACTTACCGGGGTATTCCGGGTCTTTGGATCGGGCGTATGCTTATATCGCGGCTTAAATATCTTTAAAAAAGAAGATAAATGCTTAGGAACACAGCCTCGGTAAGGCTCCTAGGCGTCCTCAAGAAGCACGGGCCACTGCCCGTGGGGGAGGTCGCTAAGAGGGCTAAATGTAAGTCCTCTACAGCCCAGACCATCCTGAACAAGCTTGTCTACCAGGGTGACGTGAGCTTTCTCGAGATGAGGCTCGGCAGGTTTGCCAGGCTCAAGAGGCGACTGAGGGTTGGCAGGACCGTCAGGCTCTACTATCTACCCAAGGTCCACAGGCACACCCAAATCCTCAGGGCCCTCAGGAGGCTCATCGTCATCAAGCGCCCCTCATCCGCGAGCGAGAGAAGAGCCTTCGGTATGTGGCTCTCATCCTCAATCCTACCGAACAACGTCAGGGAGCTAATCCACTCATCAGTCTTTCCCGCGCGCGGAAGATCACACTAGTATCTGTTCCACCCACATCCTTTTGTTTTTGGTGGAGCTATAGAGCAAGCCAAAGAGAGACCGACCCATCCCTAACCGCATATATTTGAAGTGGGGCCGTCTTCGCGCCCCCCATTCCAGGAGGCCCCGGCGGCATGCCGGGGAGGGCTATGCCGTCCAGCATCGGCCTCTCCTCGACGAGCTTCTCGATGGCCTCCAAGGGTACGTGCCCCTCAACAAGGTATGGCCCCAGGGTAGATGTGTGACAGCTATACATCTCCGAAGGAATCCCCAGCTCCCTCCTAAGCCTTTCAAGAGCCTCTGGCCCCACCACGACCGTCCTTAACTCGACGCCGCTGCTCCTGAGATAATCCTCATACAGCCTGCAGCAGCCGCAGAAATCGGTCCTATAGACTGTCAGTGTCACGTCCTCCTCGGCCTCCTGGCCGCCCTGGCTCTGCAGTAGGAGAGCCGCAGACACCGCCGCGGCTACCAAGACCACCAAAGATGCGGCCAAGCGCGTCCTCGAGCATCTCTTAGCCATGGCCACATCCCGCACACCCCCTCTCAACATATATAGGTATTTGCTGAGACGGATTTGAAACGAGCCGGCGCCGACCCTCTGGAGCCTACACAGCTACGAGCCTTGTCTGAGGACCCTGTTCAGGGAGAGCTCACGCATCTGCTGCCTCAGCTTTCTAAAGTCCGTCCCCTTCGACGGAATCACCGTGTAGGTCTTAGCCTTCTCGATCGCCCTCTCCGTCATCGGGTTAAGCCTCTTGAGATACCTCTCAAGGGCCCCCAGCCAGAAGCTTGCTCCGAAGACGAGTAGGCCGCCCGTCAAGAGCTTGAGGAGGGGGGTGTCTGACCCTAGACGCCACGCCAAGATCTCGGCCATCCTCTTCGTGTTTCTCCAGCTGATGTATATCAGCGCCGCCTGGGCGGGAGTCAGGTTCGCGTAGACGTCGGTCAGGGCGTTCTGGCCCCTCAGCGATCCTAGGCTCACGAGGGCCATAGGGGTTACGGTGAAGAGCAGGTTTTGGGAGGCCATGTAGTTGATGAGGCCGATAGTGTCCCAGATGTCGTCGTCAGTCTCTCCAGACATGCCGAGAATTATGGTGTCTGCGGGGATCCAGTAGGCAGCGTTCAAAGCCATCTTAGCCTCCACCACGATCTCTGCCCAAGTAGCGTCGACCCCCACCCTGAAGGGGAGAGCCTTCCTAGCCATGTGGGTCTGGACGAGTTTGTCGCTACCTGTCTCCAGACCGATCTGGACGCCGATGTGTTTTCCCGGACCCGCACCCACGATCTTCGAGATTAGCATGGGGAGCTCTGGGTCTGCTGCCGCTGGTGCGAGCGTTGCGTGCATGGGGTTTGCGTGGGTGACGCCATCGTAGGACATAACGGTCCTGTAGAGATTGACGATGGCGTCCTTGTTGGGCCAGTAATTCGGGTCCCTAAGCATGTAGGCCCACTGGTTGTCCGTTATGAACCAGGCGTTCCTGATTCCGGCCCTAAGATTCACCCTAACCTCCTCGAGGACCTTCTCAGGAGGATAGTACCTGAGAGGCCTCGTGGTAACTTCGCAGAAGTCACAGTCGAGACCGCAGCCCCTCATTATCTCGACCTGGCCGCTTATCGCTGCGCCCACGATCGTGGGTATATCCTCGATCTTGGGGAGCTTGAACCTCGAGAACGGGTGCCTGGTGATGAAGCGGCCCTTGGGGTCCTTCACATACACTATCGAGGCTCTGCCCTTATTGTCGAAGACCGTCGACCTGTATCCGTGAAGGAATATCGTATTGTCAATGCTGTCCTCGACGATGCCCTCGAAGAGGAGGTGGATTATGTCGTCCATCTCGCCCTGCACCACGTAGTCTATCCCGAGGGCCCTAATCATCTCCGGCATAATCTCGAACTCCCACTCCCCCGCTCCACCAACCACGACCTTTGCTCCGGGGCACCTCTCCCTCTTCAGGACGTTTATCCAGTGCATCAGGGTCTCGAACTCGTGCCTGACCCATGACTTTTCACGGCCACAGTTGTTGAACATGAGGGATAGGGGGCCTATGCCGAGAGGATCCATTGTGTTGACGGCTATGATCTTTGTGTCTCCTCGGATGTGCCTATCGAGGTGATTCGGATGTATGACCTCAGCCCGGAGCCTTGATCTGAGCTTGAGACATGCCTCGACCTTCCTTATGCCGTAGGGGGCCAGCACGGCCCTCCCATACTCGTCTGCCCGCACATCGGGCTTGCTCAGATACCTGTACACGGGGGGTGGGACATACCTTACCGGTGCGCAGGGGAGAAAACTGAGGAGGGGGAAGTTGTGAAACATATGGCCGAGTGAGGGGTCGAAGGTCAGTACGACCTGAACCATGCCTGGAGTCTGGTGAGACTCTACCACTAATTAAGCTTTATTCACCATTTCCAAAGGATTCTGCTAAGCGGTTTACGAGGCCTGAGAGGCTGGAGAACCGATATATATGTGGGTCGGCCCATCTGTTGCTTAGGATGTCGCCCAAGACGCTTGGAGAGGCCCTGCGGAGGCTGGAGGCTGAGGGGAGGGCCTACGCCATAGCGACGGTGGTCAGGGTTTCCGGCTCGAGCCTGGGCAAGCCGGGGTTCAAGATGGTTGTGAGTGACCGGGGCGAGATAGTCTATGGGACCCTTGGAGGCGTCTGCCCTGAGGGCCCGGTCATCTCAATCGCAGGGAAGGCTATTGGGGAGGAGGAGCCGAGGCTGGTTAAAGTCCACCTCTCGACCGCTGAGAGCTCGCTTAGGGAGATGTCTATTTCCCACAGCGAGGACGTGATCTTCGTCGAGACCTTCTGCGGCGGGACGATGGAGATCTTCATTGATCCAGTTCTTCCGCCGAGGAAACTGGTGCTGGTCGGCCAGGGCGGGAAGGATGATGTTGAGGAGGCCCTGGTCAAGATCGGCAGGGCCCTCGGCTTCGATGTCTGGGTAGTTGACCCGATGCCGATGCTTGAGACGCAGCCGGACAGGCTGATCACGGACATAGACGTCGATCTCTCGACCATAGGTATCGGGCCGAGGGACTGCGCGGTAGTCCTGACAAAGGGTGAGAGGGACGTGAAAGTGATCAGCGAGCTCTCAAAGGCGAGGCCGATGTACATCGGTCTTGTTGCGAGCCGGCAGAGGGCTGCTCGCGACTTCGAGGAGCTTAGGAGGATCGGCCTGCCCGAGAGCTTCTTGGCGTCCATAAGCGCTCCAGCCGGAATAGATATAGGGGCTAAGACTCCGGCCGAGATAGCGCTCTCGATAATGGCAGAAATCGTCGCCCGTATCAGGGGTAGAACCGTGGCGAGGAAGGGGGAGCAGGCGACTGTGGGGAGAGAGGTCTCCGAGGGGCGCGGCGAGACGACTATCTATAACTCCAGCCTCTCCTGCGACGTGCCCGCCAACCTCAGGGGAGATGCGAAATAGCGGGGATTACAGCGTCCTCTGAGGCATTAGAGGATCCTACCCCTGCCCATTTAAATGAAGAACTTCTTCCATCATTATCGTCTGGTGATTGTCGCGGTTTTTAAAATTGTCTATATTTGTTTATGCCTCGTATCTTGGGTATCCGTATAGTGTTGTTTGTCCCTTTCCCATGAATATTACCTCGTTTCCCCACAGGTCTAGCTGTGTTGGTATGTTTCTGTGTTCTATGCCTAGTGTGTCTTGGTTTAGATTTCTCCTTCTCTATTCCTTTTATGTTTGTTAGGGCGTAGTATAGTTCTCTTGGGAGTACTAGTCTCCTTGAGGTCTTTATATCTCTTGGTAATAGTTCATTGGCTCTCTATGGAGAATAGTGTGTTTCCGTCCATGTCTGGGTCCTTCTCGTATTGTATGGCAGTAATACTTGTTGTATAGTATCTTGACTTTTATCTTCTTGTTCTCTCCCTCTGCTCTCTCTATCATTCTCCTCAAGACTGGGGTTGGAGCGATCCTTATGGATGGTGTGTCCAGCTCTTAATGTGTGCAGGGTTGGGGAATGGCCCGGCTGTTGGGGTCATTACTCTTTATATGCGGGACTGGTAGAGGGTCTTATCCAACAGATGATGAGTGTGAGGGAAGAGGTTGGAAGTGGGATGGTGGAGAGGTTCCAGTTGGTGGCGAGGCCATAAGAGATAAAGACACAGAACGAGGGCGTGCAGCGATGTTGAAGTTCTACGCGGATGTTCATAGGACTAAGAGGAACGGAGAGGGCTTCAGGATAACATATACTACTGACGGAATAACTTTCAAGCATGTAGACAGCTTCAGCGAGATCCCTGCTGGGCCCGGAGACAAGCTATTCATGGATACAATACCACCCCAGCATACTGACGGTGCTATAGAACTTCTGAGAAAGGGAGTGGAGGTCAATTATCTCAGGAGACTTACATTGCTTAAGAGGGTGCGCGGAGAGCTTAGGCTGCCGAAGAGCGCTAGGAGAGACATCAAGGCATTGATGAATATAGAGGAGGGGTGGTTCAGGAGGGTTACTGAGGACTTCCTAGTCTTGAGGAGGATGATTCTGGCCTATAGGTCTCTTCTGAAGACTCATCAACAACTTGTCAATAAGGCCAAAGCGTTATCGGAGCGTGAGAGGGTTACGCTGAAGCCAGCTATCTCATCCATAGAGAAGCAGATGGATACACTAGCTAGGATGATTGCTGTGGAGGCTGGTAAAAGTTATCCGGCCTGTAATAGGCTAGTTGATGAGTTAGGTATTCGTGGGAATATTAAGGCTCAGGAGGCTCTGGCCGAGCTGATGACATACCTAGATCCATCTAAGGGGTTCAGGAAGACGAGCAACCTGTTAGGGCTGTTTAAACTGATTCGTGGTGGAAGGAGGATCTATAGTGGGCATTTGAGGCGTGCTTTGCAGAGGCTGACGGCTTCAGCAAACAATACCACAGTATTTCAACTTACCGCGAGGATGGAGAAGGGAGGTTTTATCGAGAGTCTGGAGGATATATAGGCAGGAAGCCCTTGGGAGGCTGGCCATACCGGCGCAGGGATAAAACCTGAGAGGCCGGTATGATGGAAAGATTAACGGCACCCCGGTGTCGGGTGCTGTGATGGACAGTTTAACGTCCGGCCTCCTCAAGGGTTTCCCAGATGCTGCACGGGTGGCCAGCCCCCCTCCCCCTTCTTTCCCCTCTAATGAAACTATTTCAGGGAACCGATTCAGTCCCTTCATTAAGCTATCCGGTGCCGCCTGATAAGTAGCTTTTGAGTTTGAGACACGCATTGTGCTGGGGATTCGTGAGTGATATGAAGGGGTCTTACAGAGTGGGCGGAGTCTCAAAACGGCCCCTAACTCCCTCTGGTGCCGCGATTTGTCTTGAAGGATCGTCTCTATGGAAGTAGCCTAGAGATTGTAGCCGAGAGGCGGTGGTGCCGCATAGGGGAGAGCTTCGCTCTTCATAGATACTGAAAGGGTTTCGGATCGTGGAGGGGGTTGTTCTGTGACCACTCTTACCCGGGACGAGCATCCCTCGAACTTACGTCTAAAACAGGGGGCTGACACTAACTGTCCCCTAATTAAGATGTATTTAACTGTCCCCTAATCTCACCGGCAGGGAAGTTGGATGTATGGACGTTTACGTATGCCGCTCCGGCACGAATGGCGGCTATGAGCGCGTCGAGGTCTCCAGCCTCTAGCCCCTGCCCGCCTATCGCTAAAACGTCCGACGAGGTTATCACACCACGCACAGTTCCGGATGATGGTGGGCAGGGCGGCCTCGGCCCGCCGCAGAGCCAGACGGCCACGCCCCCAACATGCCCCTCCCTTCCTATGTGGATATGAGCCATAGTTACTCCTGATAAGCCGTAGTAGGTTAGCTCGTACGATATGCTTTTCCCGTCCTCAGATATCAGGACGCGCGCCCAACCAAAACCCTTCGACACTACTGACGGGGCTTCATTGTAGCCCGAGAGGGTTGCTGTGAAGGAACGGCCTCCGACTGTGGCCGGCGCATTATTCGTGGCGAAGATTAGTATCAGGAGGGAGATCATCAGCAGGCAGATGGACGCGGAGTAAAACAACTTTCTTCTCATTGTCTCGCATCTTCAGCGCTTTAAGGGTTATAAGTCTTTGCATCCTACAACGTTTCACTCCCTAGCTGTTTTAAACATGTGAAGCTTGTCGGACACACCCACCCTACCTGCGGCCCGCGTAGAGGACCCTAATTTGGGGGCTGAAGACCCGCTAAAAAACAAAAAATACTTCGCCGCAACACTATCATCGGGGAGGCGAGCGGCTGGGCGGGCTTCGGGTGAGTCCCGAGGAAGTTCCTCCCCCCTCCGGCGCGGCCAGCCACCGCGAGGTGGGCGGGGAGACCCGCGGCAACGCCACAGAAACGAGACCCCTCCGCCGCGGATGAAGATGACCCACGGTGAGTGGCGATGAGTGGCGGAGAATGGATGAAACGGGCGACCCTGGTGGGGAAAGGTTGGCCTCCTGTGAGGCGCGCCGGCGAGGAGGCAGGCCCCGAGAAGATAGATCCCGCCTAGAACAGAAGGAGGACTACGGGCCGCACGCCCCCCTTAGCCCATGAGTAATGGGTAAATCTGTCCCGCGTCCGGGCTAGATTCTGGGTTAGTAATGGATAGGCAGTATTTCTCCAACAGGGCCGAGGCTGGCGTGGAGCTGGCCGAGGCTCTGAAGAGCAAGCTGGGCGCCGGCGCTGTGGCGATAGGGATTCCGAGAGGAGGAGTCGTGGTGGCCCTAGAGGTGGCTAGGAGGCTCGGGGCCCTCCTCGACACGCTAGCTGTAAAGAAGATTGGAACGCCCTTCAACGCCGAGCTAGCGGTCGCGGCGGTCACGGAGGAGGGCGACGTGGCGATAGAGGAGGAGGTGGCGTCCTTTTACGGCCTCTCAAGGGAGAGCATCATGGCCGAGGCTGCTAGGCACGTAGAGCAGCTTAGGAAGAGGGGCATGCTCTACAGGTCCGGCAGGCCACCCATAGATGTCTCCGGGAAAGTTGTCGCAGTGGTGGATGACGGCCTAGCCACTGGAACGACTATGGCGGCGGCCCTGATGACGCTGAGGAGGCATAGGCCCGCGAGACTCATAGCGGCCGCTCCCGTCGCATCGGCCACGGCGGTAAGCAAGATAGGCCAACTCGCGGACGAGGTTGTCTGTCCTTACGTCGAGGAAGAGTTCTACGCCGTCGGAGAGTTCTACCGCGATTTCTCCCAGGTCAGTGATGAGGTTGTGGTGAGGGCTCTGGCCGGCAGGCTCTAGGGATTCGGCTCAGCTTGAGAGGAGATCCGCGTATCCCTTCTTCTCCAGCTCGACCGCGAGTTCGTAGCCCCCGGAGGCGGCTATCCTGCCTTCATGCATCACGTGGACGGTGTCAGGTCTGAGATAGTCTAGGATCCTGGCGTAGTGGGTTATGACGAGGAAGGTCGTTCCTCTCTCCTCGTTGAGCTTCTTGATGGCTGAGGCGACGATCCTGACGCTGTCGATGTCCAGACCCGAGTCCGTCTCGTCGAGGATAGCCAGCTTGGGGTTGAGAGTCGCCAGCTGGACGATCTCCGCCCTCTTCTTCTCGCCCCCCGAGAAGCCCTCGTTGAGGTACCTCTTGGTGAAGGCGTCGCTCATCTGGAGCAGCCTGAAGTTCTCGACGAGTAGTCTGTGGAACTCGGAGGCGCTTAGCTTCTGCTGGTCCTCGCCCCTGACTGCGAGGTAGGCCCGCCTCAGGAAGTTCGCCATAGTGACGCCGCTTATCTCTACGGGGTACTGGAAGGCGAGGAAGAGTCCAAGCCTCGCCCTCTGGTCCGGGGAGAGGCCCAGTATGCTCTCACCGTTAAAGAGGATGTCGCCCCTCTCGACGGTGTATTTCGGATGCCCCATAACCACCATAGCCAACGTGCTCTTGCCGCTGCCGTTGGGCCCCATCAGGGCCGCCACCTCACCCTTCCTCACGACCATGTCCACGCCCCTCAGAATCGTCTTGCCCTCGACGCTAGCCCAGAGGTCTCTTATCTCGAGCAACCATGCGCACCATAAAACACTGTTATACGGCTCGATATTTAATGCTTTGGATATGACGTTCGGATAGTGTCCAAATAAGGCTTTAAATACTGTCTTGGGGGCGTCTATTTCTACTCGCTAGGCTATTGTGGGAGGGCCTCAGCTATATAAACCCGTTATTTAGACACTACCTTTCTGGCCTTGGAAATCCGTATAGTGTTGTCTGCCCTTTTCCCCTGAATATTGCTTCGTTTCCCCGTAAGTCCAACTGTATTGGTAATGTTTCTGTTCTCCATGCCTAATAGGTGCTTTAGTTTAGATTTCTCCTTCTTTACTACTCCTATCTCTTTTTCTATTCCTTTTATGTTTGTTGGTGTGTGGTGGGTTTCTCTTGGTAGTATTGGTTCCTTTGGGGTCTTTATGTATCTTGGTAGTGGTTCTTTGGAGCTCTCTATGGGGTATAGTGTGTTTCCGTGCATATCTGGGCCCTTCTCGTATTTTATGGCCAGTAATGCTTGTTATAATGTGTCTTGGCTTTTATCTTCTTGTTCTCTCCCTCTGCTCTCTCTATCATTCTCCTCAATAGGGGGTTTGGAGAGGTCCTTACGTATGGTGTGTTTGGCTCTTAGTGGGTGCAGGGTTGGGGATGGTGGGTCCATTACTCTTTATATGTGGGGCCGGTGGAAGGATCTTCCCGAACGGGTGATGGGTATGGAGGGGGAGAAGATGTTGGCGATTGACTCGGGGATAGAGGTGGTGGGGAGTGTGATGGCTTCTCTGTGGATGAGGCTTAGTGGCGAGGAGCTAGGGAGGTATGAGGGGTATTACGGTGTCTTCAGGGACTATGGGTAGACGAGGGCATGCGACACTACAAGTCTTTCCTAATCATGCAGAGATTCGCCGCCGAGGCGTGGCGAGAGCTATCCGAGAGGTTCCTAGAGGTCCTTAGATACCCTGTGGATAGGGTTTTGAACATCACTCTGACACCAGACGGAATCATTGTTGTGCAGAACGAGTTGGATGGAAGGCTGAGGACTCTGATGATACTCTCCATCGCAACGCTTAGATGGCTAATATACGAGGCCACTGCTGGAGAGACACCGCCGAGAATCTACCACCTACCACCACTTAACTCGATAGTCCTAGAGAGGGAGCAGATAGAGAGGTTCCACATAATGGCGTGGCCATACGAGATAAAGACACAGTATGAAGGAGATCCTCTCAAGAATCTGGAGGATATATAGGCAGGAAGCCCTTGGGAGGCTGACCATGCCGGCGCAGGGATAAAACCCGGAGGCCGGTATGATTGAGGATTTAACGCTCACCCAACTGTCGGGTGCTGTGATGTATCATTTAACGTCCGGCCTCCTATAGGGTTTCCCAGATGCTGCACGGGTGGTCTAGCCGAGCCCCTCCCCCCTTCTCTCCCTTTTCTCATGTATACCTATGGAGTAAGGAGTACCATCGCTATCAGGTGTAGGCGGCTGGGACGCATCCACATGAAGCCGTCTCCCCATCCTCCATCATAAATACCCGAGACGCCGACGCGCTGGCGGAGGAGAAGGATAAAAATGGTGGGGGACGATAGGGCTTGGGAGAGCTTGAGGAGAAGCGTTAGGGAGCTGTCCGAGGCGGAGGAGGGCGAGGAGGTCGAGCTGCGGGGCTGGGTCTGGAGGAGGCGGAGCCACGGTAAGCTAGTCTTCGTGGATCTCCGGGACGCCACAGGAGTCGTCCAAGTAACCGTCAAGTCGGGGGTGGCGGAGGATCAGAGCTTCGCGGCCGCCAGCGAAGTTGGGAGGGAGGCCGCGGTCCTCGTCAGGGGCGTGGTCCGTCGGGACCCTAGGGCTCCAGGCGGCGTCGAAGTGAGCTGCAAATCCTTCGAGGTTCTGGGCAGGGCGATGGAGGACTTCCCCATCAGGAAGGGAGTCTCCCCGCGAGTACTCTACGACTATAGACACCTCTACCTCAGGAGTCCGAGAGTCTCGGCCCTGATGAGGGTTAGATCAAACATGCTTTGGGCAATACACGAGTTCTTCAGGGCCGAGGGGTTTGTCGAGGTAGACTGCCCCACCCTGGTCACGGCAGCTGTCGAGGGCGGGGCGACGCTCTTTAAGGTGGATTACTTCGGGAAGCCCGTCTACTTGACCCAGAGCGTCCAGTTCTACCAAGAGGCCGCGATCTTCGCCCTCGAGAGGGTATACAGCGTCCAGCCGAGCTTCAGGGCAGAGAAGAGCAGGACCACTAGGCACCTGACCGAGTTCTGGCATGTCGAGGCAGAGGTGGCGTTTGCAGGCTTCGAGGACCTGCTAGACCTTGTGGAGAGGCTGGTGAGGCGGGTCGTCACTAGGACTGCGGAGCTCTCCGAGAGGGAGCTGAGGATCATCGGTAAGGGGATAAGGACGGAGGAGGTTGAGGGGAGGTTCCCCAGGATCACCTACGCGGAGGCGCTTGACATACTCTCGAGGCACGGCGTCGAGGCCTACTGGGGCATGGACATAGGGGCCGATGAGGAGCGGATAATCTCTAGCGAGTTCGAGACGCCGGTCTTCCTAACCCACTTCCCAAGCAAGATCAAGCCCTTCTACCACAAGCCAGACCCAACCAACCGGGAGGTTACTCTGAGCGCGGACCTCCTCGCGCCGCATGGCCACGGAGAGATAGTCGGGTCGGGCGTGAGGATCGAGAACTACGAGGAGCTATACAACAGGATCGTCGAGGAGGGGCTGAGGCCCGAGGACTACTCCTGGTACCTAGATCTGCGGAGGTTCGGCTCTGTCCCCCACGCAGGCTTCGGGCTGGGCGTCGAGAGGGTCCTCAAGTGGATCCTTAACCTGCCTCACGTCAGGATGGCCTCCCTCTTCCCGCGGACCCCCACGAGAGTAGCGCCATAGATTGACGCGGGCCAGGGCATAGTTTTTTGTGAGATTTAGTTCCGTGTTTCGGGCTTTGGGCACCGTATAGTGTTGTTTGTCCTTTTCCCTGAATGTGACTTCGTTTCCCCATAAGTCCAACTGTATTGGTACGTTGCCGTGTGTTGGGGCCACTACTCTTTATGTGTGGGGCCGGTGGAGGGTCTTATCCGAAACGGGTGATGGGGAATAGGAGGATGGTGGAGAGGTTCCACTTGGTGGCGAGGCCATACGAGATAAAGACACAGAATAAGGAGGTGTAGGGATATTGAAGTTCTATGCAGATGTCCACAGGACTAAGAAGAATAGCGAGAGGTACAGGATAACATACAATGCTGACGGAACGACTTTCAGGCATGTAGACAGCCTCGGCGAGATCCCTGCTGGGCCCGGAGACAGGCTATTCATGGCTACACTACCACCCCAGCATACTGACGTTGCTGTAGAACTCTATGGAGGGGAGTGGAGGTCTATTATCTTAGGAGGCTTAGGACCAAGTTTTTATGCGGGGCTTGGGGATGGCCTTGTGTGGCTAGGGTATCTAGGCTGCTCGGTCTGCTGATGATGATGTTCTCGCCCACCGGGTTCATCCTCTATACACTCTGGATCTTTGGGTACATACCTGGCCTCGACCCCTGGCTCGCGGTGCTGGTAACGAACTACGCCATCGCTACCGCCTTCTTCGGCGTGCTAGGCGTCCTGGGATATCTGGTCCTGACGGCGCCTAGGGAGCATAGGAGGAGGGGTGAGGGGCAGCGTGAGTAAACGTTACCCAGCGGTCTCGGGATACTTCTACGAGTCCAACCCAGAGAGGCTTAGGAGACAGATAGAGGCGTGCTTCAGGTCTCCGCACGGTCCCGGAGCCCTGCCAGCTTGGGGCGGAGCTAGGAGACCCCCCATCATCGTCTCACCACACGCTGGCTACATCTACTCTGGGCCTGTGGCGGCCCACGGCTTCCTCGAAGCCTCTAGGCGTTCGCGTCCGGAGACGGTGGTGATAATTGGGCCGAATCATCACGGGGAGGGGACGGAGGTCTCGGTGTATCCTGAGGGAACGTGGGTAACTCCTCTCGGGGAGGCGAGGATAGATCTGGGCTTAGCCAAGCGACTCATAGAGGTCAGCGACCTCATCTCGATGGACGAGTATAGCCACGCCTACGAGCACTCGATAGAGGTTCAGCTACCATTCCTACAATACATCTATGGCGAGTTCTCCTTCGTCCCGATATGTATGCTTAACCAGTCGATCGACGCCGCGCTTCACGTCGGAGAGGCCTTGGACAAGGCGATCAGCGACCCCAGCAAAGTCTTGGTGATAGCTAGCTCAGACTTCACACACTACGAGCCGCATGACGAGACTGTGAGGCGTGACAGGCCGGTCATAGAGAGGATCTTGGCCCTCGATATCGAGGGTTTCTACTCAGAGATGAGGGACAGGGGGGCGACGCTCTGCGGCTACGGAGCTATAGCGGCCGCGATGCATTATGCAAAGCTCAAGGGGTACAGGTCCACGAAGCTCCTAAAATACGCTACAAGCGGAGACACCAGTGGAGACAAGTCGGCGGTGGTCGGCTACGCCTCAATAATCCTCGACGCGCCCGAGTAGCCTAAGCTCCTCCAGGTTCGTTGAAGCGGTGATGAGCCTCGTCAGAGTAGGCGTGGTACTTGAGTATGATGGGGCACCACTCCCTCTCGGGGCAGTACCCGAGATGCATACACTTCTCGCCCATGAGTCCCCTAAGCCACGGAGCAGCCCTCTCGACCTCCCTCCAAACCTTGTAGGCCAAAGCCCTCTCCTCCCACTGGGCCGCGCTACAGGTCCTCGTCGCTACGAAGCCCATGGGGCTGAGTAGGTTGAAGAGATTATAGACCCTGATGACCCTGACCCTCATCGCGTTGGGTAGGGCATAAAGGGCTGCGACGCCCTCGCCGTCGCCCACTAGGGTCTGGTAGAGCTCGCAGAGCTCGCTACACGCGTCCATGAAATGTTTGTACTTGGTTTCAGAGGACTTGATCTGGGGGGGAGCCACGGTTCTCCGCTCGGGGCTTCTCACCCACATCTCCGCCGCCTCCACGATGGACTCAACAGTGGTAGGGATCGTCCTGTGTCGGATTGCCTGGTGATAGGCCGCTAGCGAGAGAGACTCCACCGTCACCGCCCTCACGAGACCAGACATCTGCTCCGCCGCGACATCGTTCCTGAGCAGATCCTCCACTCCCTCAACGTGATCGAGCCTTAGAAGTTCGGCCTCAGCCGCCGGTCCATCGCCGCAGAGGCGCTGGACCAGGCCATCTGGGGGCCTCAGCGGGTCCGTGGGTGCGTAATAGCACCACCTAGAGCTGAACTTTAGCCTCGCTTCGAGGAGGAGCGGCATACTATTGGCAGCCAGCTCGGTGATTTTGCTCGCGATCAGTCTGATCTCTTCGGTGACAAGCCCGATCCCACGCCTACTCTTCATTATCAGGTAGACATGGGATTCTAACGGCAGAGTTGCATAGAGGGAGGTGGCTGATGAGAGGGGCAGGACGTACCTCGCGTCCTCGAGGTCGACGCCGCCCTGTATGAGCTGTGAGTAGACCCTGTAGCACCTGTCCATCACCCGCTCGTACGGGCTCTCTAGACGCTTCCCCCTAAGCTCCGCCGGGGTCAATATTCGCTCCCTAGACAGCTGGGCCCTCCTCTGGCTCTCCTGTAGATAGCTCCCGAAGTTTGGGGCGACGAGGAGCATCGAGGATAGTCGGCTACAGTTGGTTATCTCCCAGAAGAGAACGGCGGAGGTTGTGAGCGATGCGTGGCCCCTACGGGTCGACTCCCAGTGGACCCTCCCGGCGAGCTTTCTGACGTCCTTCCCGCGAGAGCGGAGATGCGACAACCTCTCCTTCACGCCCACACCCTGAAAGGTCCCAACCCCTTCTAGCGCCAGAACCTCGTCAGGTCCGAGAGTGAGCTCTCCGTCCGCGTAGGTGGGCCCGACCGAGAGGAGCGTCAGGTCCAAGTCCGTGGTGTACATGCGCCACTCTTCAAGCGGACCCCGCGCTAAAAACAGTATCCCCCGCCCTCATAAGTGTGGCTGCAGAGGGCCCCTAGAGCTGGCGGACGGGGAGGATGGGGGAGGGAGATATAATAATATGCTCCAGGCCGACTTTATCTTCGGCTTTGGGGGCAGCGGGCGAGGCTGTACAGCCCAAGAGACTCTACAGATCTTCTCGCCACAAGATTGTGGCCGGGGTCTTAGGTGGTGTGGGAGAGTACTTGGGGGTTGATCCGAACATTATCAGGCTGATTTTCGCCGTAGTCCTAGTCCTGAACCCGTATGTTGCCTTGGCCAGCTACGTGGCCGCGGCTATCCTCCTCCCGAGCGAGGAGGAGGGCCAGACAACTAGGGTGAGCGTGGAGAGGGCGGTGTTAGCTGTCACCGCGCTCATCATGATCTTCGTTGGGCTTAACTTCGTCTCATCCATCACGCCTGTGCAGCAGATAATAGCGTTGTTGGGCCTAGTTACCCCGATAATCGGGCTGGTCCTCCTAGTCGCGGGGGTCGCCCTGCTGCTTAGCGTGCTTCGAGAGAAGGGGAAACCTCCCTAGCCCTTGCCCTAGAGGCCGCAAACATCAGCCCTAGGGGGAGTATAGAGAAGAGGGCTGAGTATAGGAACATGTCCGCGTATCCCGCTATCTCAGCTAGGGAGCCCCAGAGGTATCCGCCGATGACCCCACCGAGGCTGAAAGTGAATCCGTAGAGCCCCATGAAGGCTCCGCGCACAGCCTCGGGCATGAGGTCTGAGGCATAGGCGATAGAGACGACGTAGAGGCCTCCAAACGTCAAGGCGTTGAGGGACTGGGTAAGGGCGACCGCCAAGCTGTCGTTTAGGGCGCCTGTCAGCCCAAGCCTCAGCGGAAACGCGAGGAGGCATATCGCGAGTACGGGCCTCCTACCAACCCTGTCGGAGAGCCTCCCGAAGTAGATCATGGCCGGTATCTCCGCCAGACCCATTAGTGCGAAGGCGAGAGAGATCTCGATGGGAGAGGCTCCGAGGCTGTTCGCCATGTGGAGGGGGAGGAAGCTTACGAGCGCGGAGTTGGCCGTGAACGCCAGGGTTAGCATTAGGAGGAGCAGCCCAGACGGCCCCCTCAATAGGATCCGCGCCCTAACCCCGCTCCCCCTCGACTCCCTCTCGCCATGGAACTCGCGGAGCGGTAAGAGAATGATTGCGGATGAGAGTGTTATTATTCCGGTCATTATGAAGACGCCTTCGAGCCCCATAGCGCTCGCTATGGCTCCTCCAGAAAGGGAGCCTGGGATCCAGCCTATGCTCCCGCCTATCCTTATCTGCCCGAACCCCTCCCCTCGGGAGGCTCCCGCTCTGTCCAGCGAGTCTATGGTGTAGGCGGTCGCTAAGGTGATTGAGGCCGAGAAACAAGCCATGAAGACGGTGTATATCGACGCAAGGAGTAGGGGGTCGGTGGACCACGGGATAAGCATGACCATTACTCCGCCGGCGAGAAGGTTTGGCTGCAGCACCCTCAGCCTACCCAACGCGTCCGAGACGCGGCCCATATAGTAGCCGTAGAGTCCGGACACAATGCTTGAGACGCTGAAGACGAGGCCGACCTGGCTCGGACTGAGGCCCCTACTCTCGAGAAGGATCGGAAAGAAAGGCATTGAGATCGCGACTGAGAGGAAGATGAGGAAGTACCAGGCACGAAGCGCCGAGAGGGGGGATAAACTCATCTACCCAACGGGTAGGCCCCAAACATATATACCTGAGCAGAGCGGTTTCGCAACCGCCACTCTCCACAGTATCTGTCAAAAACTAAAATATGTGGCGAGGAGGGTAGGCTTGGGATGCGCCTCTCCAGCCTGGCTCTATATGTTTTCCTAGGGCTTGCGGTCTGCTCGAGCTCTGTTTGGGGTTATCTCGCACTAACTAGGCCCATGGGGGCGGAGGCTATGCGGGGCCTCACCGAGCGGGCGGGGGAGGCGGAAGGGGCCCTTGCTTTCCAGGCGGAGACGGCTGCTTCGTGGATCTCCTTGGCCTCCTGGGCAGCGGTAGCGGCGACCCTCGCATATAAGGGAGTTGTGAGGCACCTCTGGTCCAAGAGCATGTTTGACTACTCCATCTTCAGGCTCATGGTCAGGATGAGGGGCGCCTCCACGAGGGTCAGGATGCTGCGGAGCCTCGAGAGGCCCATGAATCGCTACCAGCTGGCGAGGGAGCTAGGTATTGACTGGAAGACTGTGGACAGGAACATCGAGTTGCTGAAGAGCCACGGCCTCATTCTAGAGAGCCAGGGCGGGGCTGGCGAGAGGTTTTACACCCTGAGCCCCTACGGGCAGAAGCTCCTAGATCTTCTGGAGCAGCTGAGCGACGAGCCGCGGCAAGGCTAGGCCAGCCACACAGCGCCCACAAGCACTCTAGAGGAATCTTTATCACTCTCTCGGCGTCAGAATTCGCGGCTTGGCCTTATCGACTAGGGCTGGTGTTGTGATGCAGGCCGGTCTCCCGAGGCCATACACCTCCTCGAGGCCGGTAGTGGTCATGGACCTTATGCTGCTCGGCCCCTATAGAGGTGAGGTGCTTGTTAGGGTTGATGCCGCGGGCCTCTGCCACTCAGACCTCGCGGTCATAGAGGGTGTGAGAAGGCCTCCCCTCCCGATAGTCCTGGGCCACGAGTGTACGGGCATGGTCGTGGAGGTGGGTGAGGGGGTCACCTCGGTCAAGAGGGGCGACAGGGTAGTCCTCTCCTTCGCGCAGAGCTGCGGCACATGCATCTACTGTGTCTCGGGCCGCCCAACCCTATGCGAGCCAGGGAGAGCTGCGAACAACGAGGGGAGACTCGTGACTGGGGGCACGAGGTTCAGGATCGACGATAGGGAGGTCCACCACCACCTCGGAGTCTCCGCCTTCTCCCAGTACATAGTCGTTCCCGAGTCCTCCGCAATACCAGTCAAGGTAGACATCTCTCCGGAGAGGTTAGCCCTCTTCGGCTGCGCGGTACCCACGGCCTTCGGTGCAGTGATAAACGTGGCTCGGGTCAGGCCCGGCTCAAGCGTCGCGGTCTTCGGATGCGGCGGGCTAGGTCTAAACCTAGTCCAGGCGGCTAAGCTGGCAGGCGCGTCCCGGATCATAGCCGTCGACCTTAGGGCCGAGAAACTCAGGAGGGCTGAGGCGCTAGGCGCGACCGACCTAGTTGACGCCTCGAGGGAGGACCCCGTCTCGAGAGTGAGGGGCCTGACGGAGGGGCGTGGCGCCGACTACTCCTTCGAGGCCACGGGGATAACAAAGGTCATGGAGCAGGCCTTCCTCGCGACAAGGAAGGGTGGCGTAACAGTGATACTGGGCGTCACGTCACCCGAGGACAGGCTGGTACTACCATCATGGACCATCGTGGGCGAGGAGCGAGTCGTCACAGGAGCCTACATGGGCTCCGTCGTCCCCCGCAGAGACATCCCCATGCTCCTAGAGCTCTACGCCTCAGGCAGGATCAAGCTCGACGAAATAATAACGGATACGATCAAGCTGGAGGAGATAAACGAGGGGCTGGAGAGGCTGGCCTCGGGCGAGGCCGTTCGACAGATAGTCAAGACTTGGTGAAGCGGCGCCGGCTATTAATGAGCTTAATTGTTGGACACTATCCTAAGTTAAATAAACAAGCTTTTAGCATAGAATTCGCCTAAAGCTCATGCTTCTGTCCTCGGGTATCCGTATAGCGTTGTCTGTCCCTTTCCCCTGAATATTACCTCGTTTCCCCATAGGTCTAGTTGTATTGGCATGTTTCCGTGTTCTATGTCTAGTATGTGTCTTAGTTTATGCTTTGTGGCTTAATTGTTAAATCCTCTGTTTTTTGTTGCTTATTTACGAACTCATCTCTAAAATTCCGTATCTTAGGTGTATGGTTATTGGTGCTATTGTTGTTTGGGCTTTGTATGTTGATGCTAGCCTCATACCATACCCTCTCATCCTGCCACCTCTTAAGCCTCCTCCAAGCAGTCTTATACGAGCCATACTCTAGAGGCATATCCATCCACCTACACCCAGTGGTAAGAACATACAGTATACCATTCAAGACTATTCTATCATCAGCCCTAGGCCTACCAACCCTAAACCTAGGAGTAAGAAAAGGCCTAATGATATCCCACTCATAATCGCTAAGTTCACGAAGCCTCATAAAGAAAACCAAGAAAGAGAAGCTTAAATAATTTTGAGATGAGGTCTACGTTTACCTCTTGCGACGGAGAAGTGTGGTGTCTTCGCTCCTACTAGTGCAGAGTTTATGTTCCTAGTCAGGATGTCATGCATTGGTACGAGGTCTGGATATGTTGCAAACGCGTATGATGCCTTATAAGTGGGCGCCAGCTCTGTATTTCCGTCCTTATTCTCTATGCCAGCGGATTATCCAGAATTGCGGCACTGCCGGTAAATCCCTATTCTTGAATTAGTAGAGACCGAATCTCAGTGTTGTTAAGAAGGCGAAAAACTTGAAAGCGGCTTCTTTCTTTTTTGAGTACTTGTTTATTCCGGGCCCGTGAACATATATTTCTGACAATCGAGCCAGTTCTCTGTCAACGTAGCGGCCTGGAGTAGGAGCTACGCCTATCTTGTCATGCACTAATGGCGCTTTCTGGGGGTCTCTTAGCTCGCCGAGGACCGCATTCTTATTCTAGCGGGACGGCGGCGTCTCGTCGAGGCTTCAGGTAGCGCCTCATACCCTCCTCATACCTCCTTATCGCCTCTCCATACATCCTCAGAGTATACTCGATCTCGTCGAGGCCCTCGATGAGCCACTGTTTGACGGCAGGCTCCAGCGAGAATCTCAGGACGCCCCCCTCTGGGAGGGATATGGACTCTCTCTCCACGTCTATGTCGAGGACCATGCTGCCTGAGGCCGCTCTAGACCTCAGGTTGTGGAGCACTTCCTCCTCAAGCCTTATGCAGAGGAGACCATTCTTCACCGAGTTGGCGTAGAAGATGTCTCCGAAGGAGGAGGCTATGACGCACCTGATCCCGAAGTCCATCAGGGCCCAGACGGCGTTCTCGCGGGACGACCCGATCCCGAAGTTCCTGCCCGCCACCAGGATAACGGCGTCCCTGAACTCCGGCCGGTCTAGGACGAATCCCTCCTTCGGGCGCCCCTGCTCGTCGAACCTCCACCTATAGAACAGGTATTTACCGAGGCCCTTCCTCGTGAGGACCTTCAGGAACTGGGCAGGTATGATCTGGTCCGTGTCTACGTCGTCCATATCCAGCGGCGCCGCCTTCCCCACCACTCGCCTAACGGCTCCTCGCTCCACCATGCTTCAATATGCTTCATGGTTATCGAGACAGGATAAATAGTTTCCTAAGCGAGTCGGGTGATTCTCGGCCTGCAGCTAGTCTCCTGTAGGAGGCTATGAGTGTTTCCGATCTGGGCATGGTACTGTCAAGTTGGTATTACCTCTTCTCCTCTGGCCTGATGATGTTGTGCATCGCTGCAATTGCAGTTATCAACTCTTCTAGGCTCTTCAGTGTCTTCGCGTTTATGTTGTTGTGGAACCTCTTGGTCCTTTCCTTCATTTCTCTGAACCACCTCTTTATCCTGTTCCTATTCCCGAAGGTCTCGTGGATGTAGGTTATTCCAAGCCTATCCAATGCCCATCTATACCACGCTCCTCTATCCACAACTATGAGTGGCTTACATTCACATGAGTCCAATACCTTCCTTAGGAACTTGACTGCGCTTGGAATCCCTCTTCCCTTCGACGCGTATACAGCCAATACCTCTTTGGTATCCACATCTATTGCGGCCCATAGATAACAGGTCTGACCACTCACCTTCAGGACTGTCTCATCTACAGCGACCAGCCTCCTCATCCTTCTGGAAGGCCTGAAGATAGAGGAGAACCTGTGGACCCATATCCTGACCGATTCCCTAGATGCGCCGGTGAGACATAGCCTCTCGGATAGATCCCTCAAGCTAAGGCCCGCTATGAAGAGAAAGACGGAATAGAGCTTCTCGAGAGGAGAGTACCTATGGAACCGAAATAGATTGGAGAAAGAGTCCAGTACCGCGTCGATGACGTGCATCACGGCCAGAGACCGATCCCAAAAGGCCTTAAGTAAAACTTGTCAGTACCGACTTCGAGAGGTTTAAGAAATATATTGAGCATTGTGAGAGGTGTGTGGCGGTTTTCATCAGGGGCTTCGCGGACTCGGAAGGAAGTGTTGACAAGAATGGAAACATAATTATCTACAACACCGACCTAAGACTACTCACATATGTTAAGGAGCTTCTTAGGAGATTTGGCATAGAGTCTATTGGGCCAAGACTCTGTATTCAACGAGGAACTATAATACGTGATCCTAAGACGGGGAAGCACTACTCGCGCAACAAGGATTGCTACTTCCTCTATATTCGAGTCAACAGTAATATGAGCTTCTACAGATACATGGGCTTTACTATTAGGAGGAAGCAGATGTGGCTAGAAAGCTACATCAAGAGAACCACTAGAATACCTACCCCCTCCCCCAACCATTTCCCAACAGACGCTCCCACACTCATCATATCAATTAACTAATTTCGGGCCCATCGGGACTTGAACCTAGAGTCGTCGTACTACGGACAACTCTAGGCCGGGTCTCGGTGAGCCATTCCATCACTGCTTGCCGGTCGGTCTCTACGTCCATGCCGCCTCACAACGCCTGCAAACCTGCTCAGATAACTTCGAGTGTCCTCATAAAATATACTGTATAATTAGATAGTGTCCAAATAAGGCGTTATATTTAAAGGCCTGTTGATTTGTCTTGTATGTTATGGATGTTGTGGCCCTAGTTTCGAGCTGTTTTATGCGTAATAAAAAAGTAGGGAGGTTAAGGTC
>Ga0079997_129122_pt1 | contig 25127 bp, 28 predicted proteins | sample PerSpoCPS_CMetaG_FD_69200 | JGI IMG/M metagenome (GOLD analysis project Ga0079997, IMG submission 69200) | Archaeal communities from Yellowstone National Park, Wyoming, USA - Perpetual Spouter C (PS_C) MetaG (SPADES assembly) (version 2) | ecosystem: Environmental > Aquatic > Thermal springs >... | reverse complement strand
CTTGGAAGAAGATGAACTGCCCAATGCCTTTGCTTCCAAAACTTTTCAGATTACTTTCCATGTTCCTCCTCCCGTCCTTTCAGATTGGGACAAATTCTTGGAGAAATGTCTGAAGGAAGCATTCCCCCAACATGAGAATGATGTGGAGTTGAACATTGTTAAGCGACTTTTTCGCTTTCGTCCCAAGAAAGTCTCCCGATCTCTAACGCCGAGAGATATCAAGCAATTTGTTAACAGAGTTTGCGCTTTGCACCAGCAGTGGTGTGGAACTATTCCCTTAGGGTTTCAAGCCTTATATGTCCTTTTTGAGGGCGAGATTGACGAAGAGAAACTAATTTCAGGTGAACTCCCTAACCCTAAGATTTTGGATCTACTGGGAGAGAAAAGGGACGAATGGCAAAAATTTTTGGCTGCCCTTTATTTCAATGTCCACCCTAACAAAGCACTTCATGTCCTGATCGGAAACGAGGTAAGGGAAGCGCTAATTAGCGGGGATGGGGAACGGCTGAAGAGGCTTTCTAATGTCCCAGGTTTTATTGAAGTTGTTGAGGACATTTTGGACAAGATGGATTTGAAGGAGCAACCAGATCAAATTGGGAAGGCTTCCTTAGCCTTAGTTTCCGTTGAAAATGTCCCCACTAACATCTTCCAGTTCCTGTCAGAGATTGTATTTCAAGTGAGCGGAAATTGGGACACATTGGATGAAAGGAGTTGTGAAGGTTTAGTCTTATTGTCTGAGCGATTAGACGAGGGGAATGGAAAGAAACTCGTCAGTCACCTTCTTGTCTCCCTCTCCGAAACTAAGCCACCAAAGGAAGCCACAGACAATTGGGTTAGAGGAGTTTTGAAAATCCTTATGAGGGCAAAGGAATTGGGACTTGAAGGTGAATTAGATAGTTTCAGAGTAAATGGTGATGCTACCGATTACTTCATGGTTTTGGAAGCCTTTACAAGGATCGGCGGTGAGGACTTAACTTTGATTAGATACTTTGTCCCTAAGGTTTCTAAGAGGGAAGTTGTTCAAGAGTTATCTTCCAAAATAGACTCTGGAAAGATGGATAGGTTGGGAGATATCGTCTACTGCTTGTTGGCGGTTCCGAATTTCTCGGGATTAGGTGCAGGTGAGTGGCAGGGTGTAGTTGAAGCAGTAAGGGGGAAACTGCATAGCGAAGGGACCAAGCCCGAAGAAGTTAAAGAGTTACTTAAAAGCCTCATCGCCTTTGTTGACAGCCCTAACACTTCCTCAGTTTTCCAGAACCTACTGAACTCAATGGTAAGCGGCGGACAAATTTTTCATCACCTTTACCAAGCCCATAGCAATCAAAAATTTGATACTGTTGCTTGGTGCGTGGTCGCTTTATTGGAGGGTCAATCTCCTCCAACATATTCCCAATACTATTGGGGTAACGCCTCATCGGGCTCAAGTCTTTTCTGGAACGACATACTAAGTCAGCCTCAAAATTACCCCCAAATTCTTGAGGAATTTGTCTCTATCTGTCTTCAAAGGATTCGGCAAAGAAAAGAATATTTCAACCGACTTGTAGAGTTGGGTTCTGACCATATAATAGGAGAGCGGATGATGATCAGCAGATGGGTGAAAGAGACCTTAAGTGTGGCAATTGAAAAGGGGTTGGACGATTTCTTCCCTTTGGATAGTGTGATCAGTCATTACTCAAACTTGAAAAAAATTCTTTTCCAATTCCAATCACAGCCTCAGTTGGAGAAGTTGATCCGCCGCTTAACAGAAAAGAAGGGCTTAGCCACTGTAGTGACCCAAACAGAATTTGACCCTCAAATTTCTGACCTTTACCTTTTGATCTTGGACTCCTGTCCCGAGGAACATATTTCAGGCTATCAAGAGTTTTTGAAGAAAGGGCTTCAGAGCCTGAATAAGGAGGAATGGTTATCTCACCTCACAAACTCCACCCTTACCTTCAAACTTTTCCTTAACCTTGTAAAGCGTGGGGAGCAGTTAAATATGGGACAAGCCTTCTTTGACGCTCTCCTCGAGCACGCTGAGAAAGTGTTAACGGGTGAAATAAAAGTAAGCGAAGAATTAGAAAGAAAATGGAAATATGTGCCAGGGGCTCTCAACCCAGACTTGGTAAGTGTCTTCGGAAGAGACTTGAGGGACCTCCTCTTGGAGAAGTCAGACCAAGTGAACACAACAGCACCCTTCCTTAGGCTTTATGGAGAATTGTTGAAGTCTGATAGTAGGATAGAGGAAGAAGGTGATAAACTTTTCCGCAAGGTCTTTAGGAGATTTTTGGAGCGAAAGAACAGGGAGGAAATTGAATGGATGGCTAAAGTCATTGAGGATACAGATGTTTTGGAGCAAACAGAGAAGGATGCTGTCAAGGAATTCCTTTCTCGGGCAGAAGGGTTATTGAGGGAGGAAGGCGTCTTTAAAGAGGTAAAGGAAGTCGTTGAGAAGGTCATCAAAATTATTAGAACGAGAAAGGCTTCAAACCGTTCTGATTCATCTTAGTCATGTGCTTTGTAAGTGTGGACAAGAAGCGAACAATCATTACCTCACTGCCAGCTCAACGATGGGCTGATGGTTCGTTTTCGCTGTGCAACCACAAGGATATTTATCGCCTCCACCTTATCAATGCTTCAAAGGAGAAGTCAAGATATGTTTAAGATATCCTTTACTCACTCCTCAAACTTAACTTAAAGCCTAAATACCTCATCGTCATAGCCATGCTGTTGTGCCCCAAGTGCCATTGAAGTGCTTTCGGGTTTCCTGTCTGCCTCAACCTCTCAATGGCGCAACTGTGCCGAAGCAAGTGGGGATAGACCCTCTTGTTCAACCCAGCCAGTTTCGCTGCCTTAACCAACATCTTGTGGGCGTTCTTTCGGTTCAGGTTGAAAAACCTATCGGTCGGTTTTAAGCCCCTCTGATATGCGTAGGCAAGCAATTGAGAGTAAAGTGCTTCTGGGACATGAACGAGCCTTTCCTTCCCACCTTTACCCTTCACCCTCAAGCAGGGAATTCCTTCAAATCGAGTTAGGTGGGAGGGTGTCAAAGAGAGTGCCTCGGAAATTCTTAGACCGCACTGATACAGGACTTTGATGAGCAAGACATTCCTTTCACCGTAGCGAAGTTTCCTTGCTGCCTCAATTAGAGCCGAGACTTCTTCGGAGCGAAGGTAAGGGACTGGGGATAAGGATTTTCTTTTGACGATTGAACTCACTTTGCTTATGGTCGCAATCGCTCTCACCTTTTCTCCCACAAATCCTCACCTCCAACTCAAATTGACCGCCTAACTACTTCCTCTCATAAACTTGACATTGCTTTGCCGCTATGGAAGCCGTTCATCCAACGGCTAATTGGGAGGTGCTTCAAGGAGGGAGTAGTCACTGCAACGGATAGTGCAATGGAGAAGTGTAATCATCGCCGATATTGTCGAAGAGGTTCAAGGGTCATTATGGGTTCACGGGCAAGGGTGCGGCGCAACTTCGTCAGGTCGCCCAAGCCCAACACTTGACTGATAGCCTCGTCTATCGCTGCCCGCCCTTCGTCGTCCGCCATTTGCGGAAGGGGATGCAGCGGCACATCTGCAAGACGGTCAAAGGCGTTTGTTAATTGCCTTAATTGCGCGTCCTTCAACTTCCTCACATCCAAAACGAGCAGTTTGTGCAGCGTCGGCTTTTTGAACTTCACCCAAGCGCCGTGTGTCTCCAAGCGATTAGCAATGAGCAAAAACAGCCCTAAAGTGCTGTTGAGCCAAAGGGTGAGGGCTTTAGCGTGTCGGTCATCTAAACCATCCCGCAACTTGAGCGGCCACCAAGACATGGACAAAACGGGCTTAGGTAGCAGAACAGCGGTTAGTCGTTGGGTGTTCAGTCCCATCCGCTCTACAATCAGCACTTTGCCCGCACGAGACCAAAGCAGTTCGGCATCCCGCAGTGGGCGTTTAGGACGGGGGTGGCGTAAAGGCGCAAGGTAAGCGTTGGGCGATTGGTGAAGCGTTGTGACTGTTTCCGCATCATGCCTCCAAAATGCTGGGTAGTTCGTTGGCGTGCTCGTGTCTTCCAAAATCTCAAAGCCCATCGTAAATATCCCGCACATCGGGTCCCAACTCGCCCAATTGCTGGAGCGGGCAAAGTGGTAGGTAGGTTTCGTTGAAAACGCCATCACGATACAACTGCAGCAAGGTCTTCACGAGTTCGCCTTGTGCGAAAGCAAAAGGAAAGAGCCAATGAGGCAGCGCTCTCAAGTCACTCCAACGCACGATAACAGTTTCGCCCGCCTTTTCGTTGCCAAGCCAAAGGTCGTAGATAGTGTCAGGTTGCGCATCGCTCAACTCTCGCAATTGCTCCGCCAACAGCAACGCCTTCAACGGGTCGGTCGGGTTGTGCCAAAGGTTGACACAGAGGGTGATAGGTGAGGGAAATTCGTTATAACGCCCAATGCTGCTTGTATGCCGATGAGCAAAAATGCCCACTGAAACAGTCTGGCTTGGTCGGGCTCCAGTTTGAAGATATGAGGCAACAACAACGAACCGATTATCGCACCGAGCGTGATCAAAAAAAACCAACACCCCACATCATCGTCGCCAATTGCCCTAAGATACGGTTGGCTTGGTCGTAATCGCCTGTTGCTTTCGCTGCAGCGAGGTGACGGGTCAGGGTAGTAGTCAGTCCAAACTCCAAAAGGCTTAGGTAACTCACGACACTTTGCGCCAGCACCCAAACGCCATACTGAGCAGCGCCCAAATACTTGGTGAACATCGGGATAAGTATGAAGCCGACAAGGGCGCTGACGAAGTGGCGGAGCGGGAAATCATGTTGCGGGCAATCCGCCTCGCTAAACTGCCACCAGTTTTTTGTTGTTCGGTCGCCGTCATTTCCTCTCCTCAACCTTCCAAAGATGGAGACAAAGGCTATATGCAACCACAAAGGTGAGCAGTGCAAGTAAAGGTTCCATGCTGAAAGAGTGTCTGTCTGGTTCTGCACCACCTGCAACTACGACTGTCAGTAAGATTGTTGCTACGCTAAATGCTGCAAGAATTCGTATGAAGTGCGGAAATCTCCTCGGCATAAACAAGACCAGTGCTAACCCCCCAACCTTGAGCAATAAGCCGAATGGGAACCAAATAGTGAAAAATGAGGCAAAGCCTGCGGGAAAAGGTAGAGGTTTGAAAAAGGTTATTATTGCAGTGATTATGCTTTTCATGAAAATATCTGGATGGTGGATAATTGCTTTAAAGGCTTCTTTTTCCAATTTCTTACTAATAGCACTATATGGTAATTTCCACTTTAACATAAGATTAGGTGCAATATGAATTATAGCAAATCTATAATTTTTTACCGAACATTTAGGGCATTTAGGTATATGCTCATAAAGTGTTTGTTTTAGGATTTTATCATTAAAAGCATCAATTCTTTTCATTGATGTAAAATGTATGCATAAATTGAAACCAGTTACTGTGGAAATTCCCCAAAAGCCATAGCGAATACCATTACGGGTAATCCAACCACCAACAAGGATAAGTGGAGGCAAAAGAAGGGCTACTACACTGTGCCAACTAAAAACTGCTGATTTGCGGATAACCTTATACAGCCACCAACTAAGAGGCAATATTGTAGCCAAGATGAATTGAGGGCGGGTAAGAGCAAGTAGTCCCCCTAACAGGGAGACCCACCACAAGGAGCGTGGACGAATTTCCTGAGTCTGGTCTAACTTGCATAACCCCCATAGTAAAGTAAGCAACAAGGTAGCGGTGAGAATCTCAGTTAAGATAGCAAGTTCAAATCCCCAAAACCATGTCGGATTCCATCCAATGACCAAAAGTGCCCCGAAGAAAGCAATAAGCGAATTACCTGTTAGACTCAGAAGCAGTTGGAATAAAAGCACTGTCGATAATATTCCTAAAATATGTTGGGTAATTTGAACTAATTTTAGATTTTCTTTTTGTGTAAAAAATTTTAAGTGCCAAGCATCAATTTTGAAACCTTGGTGGCGCTGGATACGCTGCAATATTGCTTCTTCAGTTCCCTTCTTTGGGGAGAGGAAGAAAATAGTGTTAAGGAAAATTGGATACACAGGAGTTCGGAATCCTTGGTCATCTCGATGAAGGTCAAAAGGTGATATATTTTCACCTCTTAAGACTCTCGCAAGATTAAGATAAGAGAAACTATCAGGTGTAAGATATGGAACTCTTCTAAACGCAGCATAAACTCTTGGTAGAGAAGATAGCAAGATAACTAATGCTAAAAGGATTTTAGAGCTGTTCATGATTTGCCTTATCAAACCACCATTAAATTGCCTCATCACTGTCATTTGGCTCACCTCTAAAGCGTAATTTGGATAGTGTTTAATTCTTAGGTAAAAACGATTTTTATGTGTCGTCCTTATAGGTGACGGTCGCCCAAAAATAACCGCCTACTCGTAATTCGTAATGCTTAGGTTTATTGCTTGTCAAAAACTGCGTCGACTGGGACTGAGAAGCCTTTCAGGATTTCGGAGTGGGCGATTTCGCCTGTTTTCCATTTTCCGAGCAAGTGATATGCGCCGTGCCGCAAGACATAGACTTCAATGGTCTCGTCCTCAGGGTCAACGAGCCAATATTCGCTGACGCCAGCCTTTCGGTAGTCTTCAAATTTTTTTTCGCCTCGGTGGCATTGTTGCGCAAATAATTATGGCAAGAGGGCGGTGAGATGTTAAGGTCTAACAAATTGGGGTGAAAACAATGAACAAAACCTTAACAACCCACCACCAAAGAGACTGGAAAGAGGATTTTGTTGCACAAAGTGTAAATTTCAGCACAATGCGGACTTTGTGGCGGCGTATAACATTGCCGTAAGGGCATTGAAGAAGTTAGGGATGAGGGAAGAGATAGGTTGGAAGGTATTGACAGGGAAGCCGAGGGTGTTATAATGACGATGGATCATGGGGAGCAGGCTCCCCATGGGCAGCGTGCCCGCCGAAAGGTGGGTGGAGGGCAGAGCCTGTCTGCCTGTAAGCAGCACCTTCCCACATGGGGAGGTTGACTGCAAGTTCACATTATCCCCTGACCCCAGCGGTGAAGAGCCGCTGGGGTTTCAATTGTCTTAGCGCTTGCTGTCCACATTAACCCCTTAAGACAGAAAACTTGCCCAAGCGAGGGTTAGCACGAACTATTGCCTTGTAACGCTCCCCTCAGTGTTTGCACAGTTGCGACAAACTAATGGCGCACGAGAACGGGAGACGACCCTTGCTGAGAGCGTAGCCTCTGCCTTACGCAATGAACACTCACAACCCCGCTGTAGCGTTTCCAATCCCCAAGGTTAGGGCGGAACACCGTCGCTTTTTCGTCAGCGTTAAATCAGCGTCAGTTACCATTACTTTGCCGAAAATTTTGCTTATGACCCGTGACCCACAACCCAAAACCCGCTGTTTAATCGTCCCCTCATGGTCGGGTCGGAACAGATTTTATCCGGATAAATTCTCGTTGAGGGATTTGGGTCGCCGTCCCCTCATAGTCGGGTCGGAACTGCGCTGGCAATGGTCTAACGCTCTCGTTTCAGCGTTGTCGCCGTCCCCTCATAGTCGGGTCGGAACCAAGGCAAATCTTAGGGTTTTGACGGTGAAACGAAGGGAAACGGGAAAGGGGTTGCAGTCGACCTTCGGTTGCCCGAAAACCCTTAGGGGTCGACGGCAACCGACCCTTCAAAATTGGGTCATTTTGGGCTAAAATCGCCACCACGCCTCTATCCTGCTTTCAAGGTGCTCAAAACCGCTTAGGTCGACGGCAAGTTTAGCACAATCCAAAAGAAGAGTAAATGCCTACTGCAGGAGCCACATCAGTTACCGTTACTTTGCCGATTTCGTTAATAACCCGTGACCCTCAACCCAGAACCTGCTATCTAATCGTCCCCTCACGGTCGGGTTGAAAATCACTTCCCGCAATATCCGCCGAATAAGCATTAGTTAGCGCACGACTTCTCAGAGGGGGTGACGGACTGTGCAACAGGAAAAGGTTAGGTTGCTAAAGGATGCCCTTAGCCTCGTTCGTGTGACGGTTGAGTTAGACCCGTCCAGTTCTCTCTCATTTGTCCCCGTCTCAGAAACCTTGCGTGACATTGAGCCTGAAGACATTCAGCCGCCAAAAGCTATCTTAATGGACAGTGAGATGTTCAAGGTGTTGTGGCGCTTTATTAGGCGGGCGGTTGTGTTGGTCGTCCCCGCAGGCAAGGAAACCGTCTCCCTTCGTGAGGTTGAAGTTTACGCCATTTCTTGACGGGGGTGGTCAAATTGACCGTTCAGGAAATCAAGGAGACGATAAAGCAAGCGCTAATTACCGAGCCTTCCCAGCCTCGTTTTAGACTGTCGCAACTTAAGGAATGCTTGCGCCAACAATGGTTTGAAGTCAACGAGCCTGAACCCGACGACAATGGAGAGCCTGACTTGATGAAACTCGGACACTACCTTAAAGGTCGCTTATTTGAGGACTGGCTTGCCTCTTTGTTCACTCAGGCTATCCGCCAGTATGAGGTTGAACTTCACGGCATTAAAGGGCACATTGACCTCTTTATCCCGCCTGACACGGTTGTGGAAGTGAAGACAACGACGACCCAATCTCTTGCCTTCGTCCCGTCTTACGACCACATAGCCCAAACGAAAGCCTACATGGCGGCATTAAGGTTTATGGGCGTCCCAGACCCAAAAGGCTATCTCGTTTACATTCCCGCCGACAGCCCCGCCCAAGCCCTTAACCACATCTATCCCATAATCCTAACCGATGACGAGTATGGGACGCTATGCGAACGGGCTAAAACCTTAATTGAAGCCGAGACCGAACCGCCACCAATCCCAGCACACCACAGCCCTAACAAACTCCCTTGCAGTGGCATTGTCTTTAATGCGCCCTACCGTTGCCCTTACTTTGAGCGTTGTTGGGGCGAAGTTGGGACTATCGTTCCGAGGTCGTGGGTTGATGGGTTAGGGACGCAATTGGCTGCAATGGACGAGATTATGGCGCAATTTGAGCAAGTCATGAAGGCACGGGACGAGATTGAGAAAAAGATTAAGGATGTGATGCGGGAAAAGGGCTTAAGGGAACTGACTATCAGTGGCGACCAATTTGAGATTGTGGCGCAAATGGCGGATAAGCCCCGTGAACAAATCGACATAAAGGCTCTGAGACAGGACTTTGGAGACGATATATTGCGACGCTATGTCAGGGAAGTTTATCCGATTTTCGTCCGCTGGCGGAAGAAGTGACGACAAATAGGGCGGGGGCATAAAAAAATTTGGCGGCACCGCTCCCGAGCCGACCGTCTCCCCGCCCCACTCTCAATTGGCGGGTCTTTTAGGTTCAATCTATCGCTGCTTCAAATATTCCCGCATCGCTTCGGCAACGAGCTCTTGAAATGTCCGCCCCTCATCAATCGCCATGTGCTTGAAGGTCTTAACCAAATCAACGGGTAACCGAATTGTCACCTTCGTCATCGGCTCAAAACCCTCTGATGCCTCAGACTTTGCTCTCGTTCCTCTCGGCTCTAATTGCTCCATGACTTTTACCCCTTTCCTTCCAAGTTCCGTTAAGGTATCCTCTTTCCTTTTCCTCACTTCTTCGTCACCCTCCTTTCGATGGCTTCAGCGATTTGCTCAATTTGCTGTGCCCACTTGCTCGCGGGAGCGAGAAGGTGCAGCGGTTTCCTTTCCAGTGCTGTCTCTTTGACCCTAACAGACTTGGAAAGCACACCCAAAAACTTCCCCTCTCCCATGAGTTGCTTAACTGACTCGATAACCCTTTGAGTTATCCTCGTGTGTTCCTCGGCTAAGTTCACAACGACGCCCAAAACTTCCACCGCCCTTTTCTGTTTACTCGAAAATTCAACCAAGTTATCAACTAACTGAACTATCCCTGCGACTGCAAAGGGAGATGGGTCAACGGGAACGACAATGTAGTCGCAGGAGAGAATTGCTGCCCTCGTCAAAGGTCTCCAACCCGTAGGGGTGTCCAAAAGGACAAGGTCGAAAGGTAATGAGCGGATTACTTGGGATGGCAAAAGAAGGTCTGGGTTCGTCCCCCTCATGTCCCAACTTGAGAGTTTGCTGTCAGCACCCAGAAGCCAGAGGTTCTCTGATACAAGATAGGGTTGAGGGGACTTTCGGGAAAAGAGGCAGCGGGTTTGAGCGTCTTCAGGGAGACTTTCGGGAGGCAAAAAAGCAAAGGTTAAGTTGCCCTGAGGGTCGAAATCAATTGCTAAAACCCTCTTACCCCTATCAGCCCAAAGAGAAGCTAAGGTGTAAGTTAAAGTTGTTTTCCCGACCCCGCCTTTTAAACTTGCAAAGGCGATGACGACCATCCTAAATCACTTCCGCTTCCCGAGTTTCCTGTTGCATTGCGAATGGATTGTCATTCGTAAGACTTGCCTTACGAAAGAATTGCTGGCTCACATCTATTTAGACATTGTTTTGCTTCCCTTCGTTACATCTGGAACGATTGGCTCAATCTCGATTTTCGTCTTAGCTCTGACCTTGACTTTGAGGATGGTTTTGCAGTGAGGGCATCGGATTGTGATAACACCTTCGTCATTCAACTGCAGCGCTAAGGGTTTAACCTTCCACCTTATCGTCGCTCCTATCTTGCCCCAGAACTTCTTTGATAACCGTCTCCGATATTTCGTGTCGTTGATTGCGTGCCATAGGGTTGATTTGTTGTAGCCTGTCAGCTCCGACATCCTCTTTAAAGAGATGCCAGCTCTTTCCATCCAGTCCTTCCAACGCACCTTCCTACCCCCTTTCTGGCGGACGGCGTGGGCGGGAAAATGCCCTATACAACCCTCGTGGCATTTTGGCTCAGAAACCCTTCTTTCGCCCAGACCCTATAAGACCCCGTCTCCCGCCAAAGGTCTCGGGCGCAACCGCTTCAGTCTTGCTCTCCCACGAAAGCATGAGTTTTCTGTCGGGCAACCGCTTGGTCATGCGGGTTATGCTTTTGGGCGAGAATTTATACGTATAAATTCCGCCCTCAGGTTGGGCGGGCGGGATAGCGGGCGGGGTAAACCCACCAATTTCGCCGCCATGCCCATTATCGTTGGGCGTTTTGGGCGGGTTATCGTCGCTGTCGTCAGGGCTCTCTGTTGGTTCGAATTTATTCGTATAAATTCGAAGTCCGGGCGGTCGGGAAAATCGTCGTCAGAGTTTTCGGGTGGCTGGCGGGATGACTAACGGTCGGTCGCAGGCGGGCGCAATATTAGCGTGATTGTCGGTTATTTTGCGCCAAAAATTAGCGGGCGGGCATTCCCGCAGACCATGTCGTCAGGTTCTGGCTCGAGGGGTTGCCAACCGTAATGTTCTTCACCGAAACTCAAAACGGAAAACCATACTCCTTTGGGTCAAAGTCGACAGGATGCCACAAAGTCCCTACCCATTGCCACCTTCGTCCGCACCCAATACACACTCCGACGCCCCCCTCGTCAGGCTCTATAGGCTCGCCGCAACACGGGCTTGGCGGATACTGGACAACCACTTCGTCATGATGGCAAGCGATTAGGGGATTTGGGGAAGTAACCGAAGGGTCGGGGGCATTCATGACAGATGACAGATTGTGACGCGTTTTTTCAAAACTTTGGTCGGCGTCGCTATTTATAGGGCAACTTTCGGAAAAACGCGTCACATCTGTCACATCTGTCATGTTGGGCTGGTCGGGGTTATCGGGTTGGTCGGGCGGAAGTAAGTCTGGCTGGGGGTCGGTATCGGAGCGTAGGCGGATACCGAACCAGCAGCGGCGCAACCGACCTTCAATGTAGGCACGACCATGCTCGAAGCCTTTCGCTGCCAGTCGGCGTCCAAAGGTAGTTTGACCGAAGGGTTCATACCCATTTTCGGCGCACCATTCTCGGAAGGCTTCATAGAGAGTCTTTGAGGGGGTGACCGCTTTGGGGTCGGGGACACAAGCGTCTTGCACGAACAAGCCAACAATGTCCATCTCAGCACGGTAGGCTTCAGTTGCTTCGGTCACTTCGGGCGGGGGCTGCAAGCCGTTCGCGAGCCAGTCCCGTAACCCTTCCAGCGCCCAATTCAGGATGCCAGACAGTTCCTCTTTGAGTTGTTCGGCAAGGTCGGGGATTTGCTCTTCGGGCGGGATAGTGACAGTGAAGGGGATGAGCCTGATGCGTCGCCAAATGGCGTAATCGGTTCCGCGAATCTCTGGTTTGTAGTTCGCAGCCAGCCAGACTTTGAAGCGGGGTTTGAACTCAAAGAATTCGCGGTAAAGGAAGCGGGCTGCCACAGTGTCGCCGCCAGTCAAGGTCTTGATGAGTTCCTCGGCAAATCGCTTGCCTTCACCGACTTCAATGGCAGTCACCAATCTGGCGCTGTGCAAACGAGCGATGTCGTTTCGGACGCTGCTTTTTCGGTCGGCAACGAAGGTGGAAAATTCGGCGGTCACGGCGTAATCACCAAGCAAGGCACGGATGACTTCAAGGAAGGTGGATTTACCGTTCGCACCAGTCCCGTGCAGGAAAAACAAGCATTGTTCACGCGTTGAGCCAGTCAGGCTATAACCAACGGCTCTTTGAACGAAGCGGATAAGGCGCTCGTTGCCGTTGAAGATGCGTTGCAGGAACGCTTTCCATTTCGGACAATCAGCGTTGGGGTCATAGGTCACGGGCGCTAATTTGGTCAACTTCAAGTTAGGGTTATGAGGCATGAACTCAAAGGTTCGCAAGTTCAAGACGCCGTTCTCCAAGTTAAGCAGCCAATCATCGGCGTCAAAATCATCGGGAGACGCACGGGACATAGGTTCTGCAAGTTCAATCATAGCAGCGATGCGTTGTCTGCTTTCGGACGCTATTGCCCATTTTGCTAACTTGGCTCGTTCTTCGGGGTCTTGGGCTTCGGCGGCTTCGCGGTAGATTTGTCGGACAGTTTCCTCGGCGAGTTCCGTGATGCGCTGATTGCCGTTATCTCGTGTCCAACGCTTACCATCCCAAACGAGCCAGCCCCATTGGGGCACGGAGCGAATGTGGTCACCGAAAAGGCGGACAAGTCTTTCAGCGTTACCTAAATCTGTGCAAGGTCGTTCGGGTCGTTCAATGGTCGCAAGGGTTGGGCTGTGACCGTTGCGTGGCGGGTTAGGCAAAAGGCGGTCAAGGGTTTGTAAAGTTTCATCGTCCAACACCCGCTCCAATCCCTGCCAAGCGAGGACGCTTTCACCTTCGGCGAGGCGCTCATAGGTGTCCATCAGCGCTCTCAAACGGTCTTTGACTTCATTATCCCCCGCTTCCCGTGTCAGTTTCCGCAGGATGTTTTCGGCGATCTCTTTGGGGACGCCTCGTTTAGCGAACACGCCTGCCAAAGCCAGTGCAGTGTCGTGCCGCCAGCCTTCCTGCCAATAGGGTCTCAGTAGGGCAATAACCGCATGAGCCCACGAAGGAAGACCTTTGCCATCACCGTGACCGTTTTGAGGAAGCGTCACCGAGCGGGATGTTGGTTTCGGTCGTTCACCGATAAACGCAAAAAGTAGCGGTTCGGGAATGTCGGCAAGTGGAATTTGTTCGGGCTCGTGCCCTTTGAGCCATCGGTAAACTGTGCCTTCGGGGTGAATTGAAGGTGGCAAAACGAGAATTCGCTCGTTACCCAAAAGTTCGGCACCCCAAAGTTCGTTGGGCGTTTTTGAGGGCAAGTTGTAACCGTTCGGGTAGCGGAAGATTAGCGCACCGCCGCGATGGGAGCGGGTTGCCCAAGTTCGCAAGTCTCTCTCGGTCAAGCCAATAGCATTGCGGGCTTGCTTGAAGGCTTCGGGATTGTCAATGTCAACGGCGCAAAGGTTGTGGGCTTTACCCAAGATAGTGGCAATGTTCAAGTCTTCACCGAAACGCTCAATGGCATCACGCCAAACGACCTCCAGTTCTTCCCAACTTGGGCGGCGATATTCCCATTGCGCCCACGCACAGGCGGGCTTCTTAGAGCGGGGTTCGCAAGGGATGGGTGTCAAGCCTAACTCGTAGTATCGCCGAACTAAGTCTAACAGTCGGCGTGTTAAAATTTTGCACGGGAGAAGTTGGATGTCGTTCATCAATTTTCACCTCCTTCTGAGTTTGCGGGGCTATGCCCCGCTATTTTTATTCTATCCTCAAACCCCGCCTCGATTGCACGGCGAAAGTGCTCCCTTTTTGCCCGCACCCAATCCAGCAGTTTTTTCATTTTTTCGTTAAATGTTCCTTGATGGAGGTGCTTCTCTAAGTTGTTCAGCAGACTCCCGTAGCGTCGGCACAGCGGGCTGCAATACTTGCGCTTTCGGGCTACCATCTCTCGTTCACAAAAGCTGCATCGTCGGACTTCATACATCGTCAACACCTCTGGCTCAGCCCTGAATACCTTTTCCCCAAGTTAGATTTTAGGAAATTGGTATTTTGGAAATGTGAAAAATTTGGGAAGACAGACATAACGCATAAATTTGCTGTCAGTGTTCCCATCGTCACCGTTGGGGCGTCATCGGTAAGCGTGTCGGCGTCCGTCGGGACTTGGTCGGTCGCATCAGCGGGGAGTATCCTCGGCAGCTTGAAGGTTGTTTTTGGCTGCTAACGCTGCTTTCATTTCGTCAATTCGCAAAACTTTCAAGCAGTAACCACAAACCTCAATGCCACTCCATCGGTCGGCTTCAGGGCACGGGATTTCGGGATAGTAGCGGTCAAAGCGCTTAAGGACAAGTTCAAAGCCTTCAGCGCCACAGCGGGGGCATCGCTTCTTTCCGCGTCTTTGAGCGATTGGCTGAAGGGGTTGGTCGGCAGCAACGATTTCGGCTGCCCGTTCGGCTCGGTCGCCTTTCATTGGCGGGCTCGTTGTCGGTTGCTTTGGCTTTTCGGGTTTGACTTCAAAGGGTAGCATGACCGATTTGATTCGTCGCAAAGTTTCCCGTCGCTCACATTCACGCAAATGGGCTTCGTAGAGCGCTTCTCTGTGCTTCAACGCGAACCGCAAAACCTGTGCTGGCGTTGCGTTAGTCCACGCTCGTTGAGCGTGGCGAATAATGCCGATAGCGGCGTCAAGTGGGAACTCGGCAAGTAGCGTTTTCCCGACTTTGCAACGAAAGCCGAAGTCGTTCCTGCCTAAAGGCTGGTTGAAGATTGCAGTCGTTGCTCTGACGAAAGTTTTGAACTCTCTCTCGCGACGCACCTTAAGGTCTTCGTCTTTTAAAGACACCGAAGGTCTGGACATATTTTCTAAAGTAGGTGTGACATTTCTCGTTGACCGATTTGGCTGTGGCTTTTGGTCGGTTGCAAAGAGAGCCAGAACTTGCAGCCACTTTTGCGGGTCTTCAAAGAAGCTGCTTTGGGGTCGCTGCGGAAATGTCACACTTGCAAGTAAAGCGATAGCGGCTGCCTTGCCTTCCGCTGAAAGCCAAACCCTCGTTCCTTTCCTGCCACGACCGTTTTGCCATCGCACCAAACCCTTGAGCCGTGAATAGCAGTGTCGGTCGCCCGTGACCTTGCGCTTTACTTGTTGGGGATGCGCTCCTAGGGCTTTCGCGATAGACCGAAGGGTCAAAGCATTGTCGGGGTCAAACGCTTTCAACGCAAGCAAGGCGACCAAGATTTGGCGACTAATGGCATCGTTTTCAGGGATTTTGCCCTCTACTACTGCATAGAGTTGCGCTAAACTATAAGTGGTGTGCGCCATTTGGCGTCACCCCCCATCGTCGCTGCCAGAGTGTCGACGGACGCCCGCGTGGCTGGGACGCGGGCGTTGTCTTTTTTAAGCCTCATCTGTGCTCACCTCTTTAGCACTTCGTTTTTTCCTCCGTTGCCACGCTCTGTGCATCCTCGCTGCTATGTCGCGCCGATATAGGTTTCGAACAAATTCGGTTGCTTGCTGGACATCAACAAGTCTTTGGCGACCGATGACGACGAAGTCAATCAGTCCGCGTTTACAAGCGTTGTAAAGCGTTTGCCTCGTCGTGCCAAGTTGTTGTGCGACCCGTGAAACGAGTTCGTAAACCTTGCCATCAATCGTTACAGGCATCAATTCTCACCGCTTATGAGTATGTCATCGGGTTAATTGTAACGCAAGATTCACTAACGCCGTGAATTTCCCGAACCCACAAAAATGGCGGCAAATAGGGTTGAATTGGTGGAATTTTTGGGCTTTATATTACTTTGTCACTGCGTCAATGTTAATGACGACAACACGGTTCGTTGGGGGCATCCTGAGGAAACAGAAACGAAGGTAAATTGAGTTGATTGCTCAAAGGTGATTATGTTGGTGAGTAGCAGGGTCATTTGGTCTTCAAAAGGTGTCTTGGGTGAAAGAGATTTCGCTTGGATTGAATGGGAAAAAGGAGATGTCCGCTTCGAGGTAATCCATCCACGATGTCGTATCGCTGTGAGAAAGACTGAACAAGGTCATTGGATGGTCTACACTACGACGCCAAGGGATAGAGCAAATCCTGTTACTTGGGACATCCGTCCCTTTCTCTGCGAAAGTTGTGCCAAAGCATTCTCCCTTTGCATCATCTTCGGCGACGATTTCGCTTCATGCACCACCCACAGCCGAAGTTGCTTCCACTACGGTGACTTGTTCAACGGTCGTCTTGCTTTCCTTTGCTGCCTTATAGGGCTTAACAGACCAGCCTTTAACTCATTGCAGAGGAGTTTGATTAATCAGGTCATTTGGCTTGTAAGGCTTATCAGCAGTGGACAACTTACTTGGGAAAAGGTCATTAGAGCTTGGGAATTTGCAGAGCAATTTGTTAAGCAGCGGAACATTTCCCTTGACGGTGCTCTCAGCGTTTTCTGCGCCGAAGCAATGAAGATTGGTCGTTGAGGTTCTGTCAAGGCTCAGTGTGCTCCGAACGAATAAGTTCATCATCCGCCGGTCTCCAATGGGTCGGCAGTTTTGGTCATCAATCAGGGAGACAGTTTTTCTCTCGCTCAAATTTTTGTCTCTTTATTGGGTGTCTTAAGTTGGCGTGATCTTGGGTTTGTGGGGGATGTTTGGGGTTCGAAGTGAGACAAAAGGGAGTCTTTCGTCTCACTAACTTCAACCAATGTTAAGAAGACCTACCTGCTCAAAACAGGATGGCAAACTTGTGAACGGGTGAAGGGAAGATGGTGACATTAAAGTGTATCGCTGAACTAAAGAAGCCCACCCATGTCGGTTTTGGAACTGGAAGGCAAGTTAGAGACCTGAGAAGGAAACCTTTCATCCCTTCCATCGTCTTGACAACTCAAATAGCCACCCTCTCCCTTAGGCTCGCCAAGTCGGTCAATAGACCTGCCCCCTCAGTCAAAGTCTCCGACGGTTTCTTGATGGGGAAGGAGAAGATGGTCAAGGTTAGAGGGCAAGAGTTCTTTCAAGGTCAAATCGCCTTCCAAGTTCAAGTCCCGGAAGAAAATCTTGATATAGTGTTGGGAGCATTGAAGTTGCTCCAAAACTTCGGGATAGGAGCAAACACATCGATGGGATTTGGCTACTGCTCCATAAAGGTAGTAGGGACATCGATTGGGAAGCCAGAAGAAGTCATCAACCGATTCAACCCAAAGGCAACAGAACTAATTGGCGACGGTGAATTTTCCCTCCCTTCACCCTTCGTAAGGTTAGCCCAGCAAATTTTCAACAAGTTGAGGATGAACTGGAGTTCATGGTTCAAGGCTATGGAGACAGGTGCAATTGAGAGGATAGTCTATCTTGCTGGGGAGACGGAGATTAAAAACCCTTTCATCTACCGAGGATGGTTGAGGAGCAAGTTGTTGGAATTTTGGGGGATAGAGCACGAGGATAGGATAACGGTTTGTCCTCCAAAAACGAATCCTTGCAAGGTTTGCAGGTTGATGGGGAGGATGTCGGAGAAGTCGAGGGTTATTGTCAGGACTTTTGAGAAGAAGGGTGAAGGTGCTTCAGTTTGGCTGATTGCTGACAATCCTACTGAGGATGAACTTGAGGCGATAAAGAAAGTGGCAGGGGTAAGAGTTGTCCGTGTTGAGAAAATCTCCGATTACTTGCCTTCCGACACCGCTCTATCCCCGGCATCCGTGCCTAAAACCCGTAAAGAGGCTGCGACAGACCTTAAGTTTTAGGGAAGCGAATTATTCTGACTGTGGTCTCTGTAGCAATCACCAAATTCCCTTCGAGGTCACCTGCATATCTGTCCAACAATTGTTTTAGCACCCTAATCTTGTTAGCCGTCCTCTCGTCCTTCAGCCGCAAGATGATAACCCCACTGTGTTGCTTCCTTTCCCTAACTACCTTTTCTCCAAAGTCTTTATCGTTGGTGACAATAATCCAGCCCTCGATATAGGCTTTCTCCAAGAGAAAATCATCCTCCGCCCCTCTCATCTGTTCATAGACGGAGAAAACCTCATGACCTTGCTCCCTTAACCACCTTGCGACAGAAGGACCTGTGCACTCGTCCACCAGAAATTTCAACTAAATCGCCTCCGCCATCAAAGGAACAAACTCTGTCCTTTCTAACGCTTCAGAGGCGAAAGCAATGCATGCCAAGATGTCTTCTCTCTCCAAGCCCTCATACTCGTCTAATATCTCCTCAATCGTCATCCCGCTGGCTAAGAGGCTGAGAATGTAATGGACAGTCAAGCGAGTCCCTTTAATGACAGGCTTACCTGCCATCACCTTCGGGTTGACCTCAATCCTTTCAAGCAACTTCTCCTTTTCCATCCTATTTTCACCTCTCATCCCTCAACTTTAACTTGAGAATCGTCAGGAGTGCAAGATACCTTGCAATGTTTTCGGGTGCATTGCTCATTAAGTGAGACACTCCGGCAGAACTTAGGCTAACTCATTCCTCACGATGCACTAAATTTGCTAAGGCGAGAAAGAAGGCAGGAGAGATGAAGACGCTTCAGATTAAACTTCCTCCGGCGGAAGTTTCGGAAGAAAGGCGAGGCTTCTTTTGGCTATCAAACTCTATGAACTTGGTCGCCTCAGTCTCGGGCAATCTGCTAAGTTGGCTGGTTACTCAAAGCGTGCTTTTCATAGAGTTGCTGGGGAAGTATGGCGTCCTTGTCATTGCTTACCTACCAGAGGAATTGCGAGAGGAGGTCAATAGGTGACAGGGGGAAATAAACGCTGAATTCATCGGCTCTATGCTTCCCTTTTGGAACAAATATGTTAACCTAAGGCCGATTTTAGTGGTATAATGTTTACAAATGCGTTACCACATGGCATAATAACTTCGCCATTGATCCAACTCTCAAAGGAGGGTCAGAGACGATGGACTTTGTTGTCGGGAATTTGAACCAACAAGAAATTTCTCGAGTGCCGCCAAAATGTGGCGCTTATGTTCTGTGGGGATTCTATCGTGACGGAAACAACTTTTGTGTGCTCTATGTTGGTCGGTCTAACGACCTAAATCAGCGTTTGCGGGATCACCTGCCAAGCAACGAGAGTAATCCATACCTCCGAAGAAACCGACCTACTCACTTTGCTTACTTAGTCACTCGGAATGAAGAAGAGGCTTATCAAGCCGAATGTTGGTTATATCATCGCTATAACCCTCCATGCAACAGCGCACATCCCGCAAAGCCTTCAAAGCGGTCACGGTGTCCTTTTCCTGGTTGTGATCAATAGCAAGCCTTCAGGGACAGATTCTGTGTTGGAGGTGTGGGCAAGCATGGACATCCTGAAACTCATCGGGCAAAGGTTAAAAGAGGCGAGGGAAACTTGTGGCTTTAAGCAAGAGGAAGTGGCTCAGAAAATCGGCATAACGAGTAAGTATCTCTCCCTCTTGGAAAACGGGAGACGCAACCCTCCTTTGAGGATGCTCCAAAAACTCGCCGAACTTTACGGCTGCCCAGTCAGTTACTTCTACGGCTTCAACGGAACGAAAGGGGAGGGTTTCAAACTTCTCTTGCGAAAAGCCCAAAAACAATCCTTAAGTCCCAAGGTCGTCAGCCAACTTCGTCGCTTTGAATTCCTTTGCCGAGAAATCGCCTCCTTGCGCCAGCGTTTAGGCATACCAAAACCTGAACTTCCGACCTATCCCGTGACTAAAGAGGCTTTGGAGAAACAGGCGAAAGAAGCGGCAGAGGCAGAAAGGATGCGTTTGGGTTTGGGCGATGACCCTGTTCCGAACTTAGCGGAAGTTTTGGAAGATGAGGGCATCCCTGTCATCCGACTGCCCTTGAACGGTGAAGTCTCAGGGGCAATGGCTTACGATGAAGACTTGGGAGGCTTCCTTTTGGTCAACTCCAACGAACCTTCTTTCAGGCAGAATTGGAGTGTCGCCCAAGAATATGCCCACTTGCTGAAAGACCGAGGTAAAGGCGCTGAGTTGGAGAAACTTTCAAGGGACGATGGCGGTGAAGGTCAGGAGCGGGAGCGACGGCAGCAAAGCCTTGCAGAACGGTTTGCCGACAGGTTTGCGACTCATTTCCTTTTGCCAGAAAGCACTGTCCGAAGGCTCGCTGAGCGATATGCCGACTTGGACAATGCGTGGGCATTGATGAGCCTTCGTCGCATCTTCGGCGTCAGTTACCCTGCCTTGCTTTATCGCCTTTGTGAGTTGGGCTATTTGAGGGAGAGGGATGTCGCTAAGTGGCAGCAGGAAAACCTTTGTAGGCTTGAGAGGAGACTCTTCGGCGAGCGGGAAGATCATCTTGACCAGCCGATACAGGTTTCCAAAGTCCTGTGGGAGTTGGTTTTGGAAGCAGCGAGGAGGGACGAAATCAGTAGAAGTTACGCAGCGGAGGTTCTGGGGATTAGCCCGATGGAAGTTCAGGACATCCTCTACGAGTTGGAGGCGATAAGGGTTGGCGGACAGTCATGAAGCCATCGCCGACAACTCAACCCTTTCTAACTTCGCCCGAAGCGGGCATTTGGACTTGCTGCAGAAAATTTTCCCTCAAGGAGTTTGGACGACAGCGGAAGTTGTGGCTGAGTTGGAGCGAGGAGCGGGGAAGTATCCTGAACTGCTGGAACTTTTGAACGCACAAAGTTCATGGCTTAAGGTCGTTGAGAAACTCAGTCCCAAGGAGTTAGAGATTCAAAGGCAGCTAAGAGAGCAGCATCCAAGTATCCGCAGGGGCGCAGACTCATCGGTTTTGGCAGTTGCGAAAAGCCGAAGTTGGTTAGTGTTGACTGACGATGGAGCGATGAAGAAAGTCGCTGAAAGGGAGGGCATTGGAGTCTTGGGAACCATTGACATCCTAAGGTTGGCAACACAAAAGGGTTTCATAACTCACTCGCAGGCTCGGCAGATAAAAGCGGACATGGAGGCAAAAGCAAGGTTTCGGGTCAAAGACCCAGAACCTTAAAAATCGCAGATTCTCAGAACGAAGGTAAGCAATCGTTGTTAAAGGAGGAAATTGCTACGACAGACTGGTGGGGACGAATTTTCTATGACCCAAGTATTCGCCTCAGAGCACCATACATCAAGGAGACTCACATTCATGCTTGGGATATCTTAAATGCGCATAACGACCCACCGAGATCAGAACGGTAGGCTATTGAGAGGGCTAACCTTCAGGTTCCTCAAACTTAACCTGAGCCTGAATCTTCAACGCTTCTTCCATCGTCAATGTTGCAAGATACCTCATCGTCATAGCCATGCTGTTGTGCCCCAAGTGCCACTGAAGGGCTTTCGGGTTTCCTGTCTGCCTCAACCTCTCAATGGCGCAACTGTGACGAAGTAAGTGCGGATAGACCCTCTTGTTCAACCCCGCCAGTTTCGCTGCCTTGACCAACATCTTGTGGGCGTTCTTTCGGTTCAAGTTGAAAAACTTATCGGTCGGTTTTAAGCCCCTCTGATATGCGTAAGCAAGCAATTGAGAGTAAAGTGCTTCTGGGACATGAACGAGCCTTTCCTTCCCACCTTTACCCTTCACCCTCAAGCAGGGAATCCCTTCAAATCGAGTTAGATGGGAAGGAGTCAACGAGAGTGCCTCGGAAATCCTTAGACCGCACTGATACAGGACTTTAATGAGCAAGACATTCCTTTCGCCGTAGCGAAGTTTCCTTGCAGCCTCAATTAGAGCCGAAACTTCCTCAGGTCGAAGGTAAGGGACTGGGGAGAGGGATTTTCTTTTGACAATGGAAGTGACTCTGCCCAGTGTTGCGACAATCTTTGTCTCTCCCTTTCTTTCCATGCCAGTCACCTCCTTATCCGTCTTCTTCAAATTTGGGCGGTGATGGAATTTTGACCCTGAACAAACTTATCAGCCTTAACCACTTGGTGTAGCAGCCACGGCAAATTACTCCAAACTCCCCAAGTCCAACTTGGCGGCGGAAAGGTTCGCTGAGGTTTGAGATTAGGATGAACATATTGAAAGCATAAGACTGCAAGGCTGGATGAGACTCTCCCTCTTTCCTCCCACAAAGGCAGCAGACGGGCGGTTCAATTTCTTCATCATTCGTCTCATCCTCAAGCCCAACGCTTGTCTCTCCCTCATCCTCCATCTCTTCCTCGCCATTGAGTAGGTTTTCCCCTTCCACGCCTTCAGCCCATAGTGAAGGAGTTTGGTTCGTCTTCGTTAACGGTGCTTTTTCACTCTCCTCAGTTTCACCTTGATTTAGTCCTTCACTCAACAGTCCTAACCTCCAAGCCAGCCTTAAAGTGCTTTCAAGGTCTGAAGGGTCTATGGGTCTCCAGAGCCTTCCCTCCTTGTCCACGATCCTATAATCAACGCCTCCATAATCCAAAATCTTGATCCCACGCTCCTTAAGCACCCTCTTCACCTCTTCAGCCCTTATGTCCGGGTCCATTTTCCTTACCTTGTGCTCCAAATACCTTTGAGCGTAGCCGTTCTTGAGAAGGTGGACGATAAAACCTGCTGGGTTGTAAATTGAACCATTTCTCCTTTCCCTCAGTTCAATTGCAGCCTCAATTTCGCTAGCTGGGAAGTTCCTCACAAGGTCATTGGCAACCCAAAGGGATACACCGTAATCGTTCCAGAGCCTGAAGGCAAGATTGTTGGCGGGTTTCATCTGGTCACCAGTTTTTGAGAGACCAACCTTGGTGCATACATGACTTCTCTTCTTCTTTTCTTTGTCCATAGGACATTCGTAGGACACCTGTCGGACATCGGACTTTTGAGGTCTGTCGTGGACGGTGTAAGGGTGGGTCAGCAAGATAAGGAATGCTTTCCAAATGGGGAAGCCCCAAGAAAGGGAGTAAGCCTTAAGAGCCAGCCAGTTTCCGTAGGACAAGCGGAAAGTCACCCTCTCCTTTGCTGCCTCGTCAGGGTTGGGGATGTCAATATGGAAGCGGGAGAAGAGTGCGAGGCGGATTAACTGTGACAAAGGCATACCTTTTTCCTGAGCAACCTGCCTGATAGTCTCCTTAACGCAAGAAGGGATGCGAACCCGAACGGGGATCGTCCTTCCCCCTCTTGACTTGCTTTCCCATGTTGTGTTATAATTGCTGACCGGAAAAAGCATGTTGATCAGCCTCCTTTTGTTGTGTGTTGGGGCGGTGGTGGTCGGGGTTGGATTGGAAGGCGGTGTTTTTACCGCTCTCCAATCCGCCCCCTACCTTTTCCGCCGCCCCTTTTTCTTTTGTGTCCCGTCCCGTCAGGTAACAGTATAACCCGGCTGCAACCAATGTGTCAATGGAGGGTAGAAATGAAGGCTAATTGAGCCAAGTAAAACGGGAAGAGGAATTTAGAGTCCCCTGCTGTCTGGTGCATGTCCCTTCTTTCCCGCCAGTTTACTCCCTTAATCAATGACTGAGTTGCCTGCCGATAACAACCATCATGCTGTTTAAACGGCAAGACAATTGAATGGCAAGAAGTAAAAATGGTAGAAAGGCAAGACAGATTAAAGGTCTGCTATCCCAACGGCTAACTCGCCCTAAGTCAGCATTGCACCGTTAAGGCTTGAAAGGTGGCAAAATGGAAGTGGTAGCAGGTTAAGGAGGGAAGAAAAAGTGGACGAGAAAAGTTTAGCCCAGATAGCAAAAACCTTAGGGACTTCAAAGCAAGAGGTTAAAGAGGCTATTGAGGACTTAAAAAGGAGAGGGCTTGCAAGGGAGGAGAAGGGAAGGATCGTTTTGTCGCCCCTCGCTATGAGGAGGGCTATTTCCGATGTTCAAAGGAAGTTAGCCGCTATTCTTTCTGGCTACATTCCGACGGAGAACCCTTACATCGTCAAGAGAGCGGGTAAGCCGGAGGGTAAGCCTCAAATCCTCAACACGAGGGTTTTGGTTGAATACATCGCCAATTACTTTAACGAGGGATGGGGGGTTGGGGAAATCCAAAAGGAGTTTCCTTTCCTGACGAGGGAGGAGATTGAAGCAGCGATCCAATACTACCTCAACCACAAGGAAGAGATTGATAGGGACAGGGAAGAGAGCGAGAGGATGTATCGGGAGAATGCGCCGAAGGGAGAGGTTGTGGGAATTGAGGGAAGAGGAATTTGAGTTTGCGAAGTTAATGATGGACATCATGATCCCGCCTGAAATCTCGGAAGCGTTGAGAAGTCAAGGGTATGATGTCTTGGAGGCGAGGGAGTTGCCTCCCGAAATTTACCAAGACGACAGACTGCTCCTTGAGGAAGCGACGAAGCAAGGCAGGGTTCTTGTCACCTGCAACTACAGTGACCCTCAGAGCAATTTCATCCTTATCCACGAAGAGTGGCAAAGGGAGGGAAAAGAGCATGCAGGCATTATTCTCGTCCCGCAGTTTCAAATTAGCCACAGGATGAGGAGATGGGAGGTAAGGGATAGACTTGTCAAATTTTTGAACAGGGTCTCGGCAAAGGAGTTAAGAAACCAAATTTTGTGGCTACCTCAAGACTGACCGAAGAATGTTGCTATTGAAAGCCTTCACCGAAGCCTTGGCGGTGCAGAACATCTGTCAAGAAGTAATCTTCTCACCCCAACAAGTCCCTATAACTGGGAAAACCTCTCCTGCCCAATTTGTTGACGAGTTCTTCGGCTCTCTTACGAGTGTTAGGGTTCGCAAGACCAATTTGTAAGACCTTTCTGATGGCTTCCTCGTTTGTGTAAAGAAGCCAGCCTTCTTTGTCCCCCTCAGCAATTCTCCTCAAACACTCAATGGACTCAAGGGGATAGGTCTCAGCAATTTCGCTAAGTCGTTCAATGACCATATCGGCTGGCTCAGTTTTGGGGACAAGTTTCAAGGCTTCCGAAAGCATGGTGATAGACCAGTCAACATCAAACTTCCCCGAAACGAACCACCAACCGAAAGCAGCAACCTCCCTTTCATGCTTA
>Ga0079997_114598_pt1 | contig 25149 bp, 15 predicted proteins | sample PerSpoCPS_CMetaG_FD_69200 | JGI IMG/M metagenome (GOLD analysis project Ga0079997, IMG submission 69200) | Archaeal communities from Yellowstone National Park, Wyoming, USA - Perpetual Spouter C (PS_C) MetaG (SPADES assembly) (version 2) | ecosystem: Environmental > Aquatic > Thermal springs >... | reverse complement strand
GTTCCAAAGTTCTAAGGAGCCGATGTAGTTTTCGGGCCGGGTGGAAAGGTAGATTTCCCGCTCCGTGAAGCCAAAGGCTGAATAGACTTCATCCACTAAGCGGAGGAGGGTTTGGATTTCAGGCTGAATCTGCTCGGGCGTGCAGTAAATATGGGCATCGTCCTGGGTGAAAGCCCGCACCCGAAATAGCCCGGTCAATACCCCCGAAAGCTCGTGGCGATGGACTAGCCCATACTCAAAGAGCCGCAGCGGCAAATCCCGATAAGAGCGGAGATGCGTGCGGTAAACGATGGTGCTACCGGGGCAGTTCATGGGTTTGATCGCGTAGGGCGCCTCGTCAATCTGCGTAAAGTACATGTTTTGGCGGTAGTTTTCGTAGTGGCCGGACTGTTCCCAAAGTTTTTGGGTGAGGATGATGGGGGTTTGGATCTCTTCGTAGCCGTAGCGGTAGAGTTTTTGTCGGAGCCATTCTTGGAGGGCGTGGCGCAGACGCATGCCCTTAGGATGCCAAAAGGGGAATCCGGGCCCCTCCTCGTGAAAAGAAAACAAATCTAACTGCTTGCCTAAAAGCCGGTGGTCGCGCCGAGCTGCCTCTTCCAACTGATGAAGATAGGCCGAAAGCTCTTCCTGCGAGGGGAAGCTAATGGCATAGACCCGGGTCAGCTGGGGATTGCGGCTATCGCCCCGCCAGTACGCCCCCGCCAGCGAAAGCACCTTCACCGCCTTAATCACACTCGAATCCCACAAATGCGGACCCCGACAAAGGTCCACAAACCCCCCCGACTCATAAAAGGTTATAGGCTCCTCAGGAGGAATCTCCCGAATGATTTCCTGCTTGTAAGGGTTTTGACGTTTCTCATAATAGGCAAGGGCTTCTTCTCGAGAGACGACCTTTCGCCGAAAGTACTCCGGCTGCGCAGCAAGCTCCAGAAACTTCTTTTCTATTTTTTCAAAGTCCTCTGGGGAGGGGCCATTACCGCCAAAGTCTACATCGTAGTAAAAGCCCTGTTCAATGGGGGGTCCGATAGTGAGCTTGCAGTGGGGCCAGAAAAATTCCAGCGCTTCGGCCAAAATATGAGCACTGGAGTGCCAGAAGACATATTTACCTTCGGGGTCTTCCCAAGAAAGGAGCTTAAACTGCGTATGCCCATTTACGGGGGCCGCTAATTCATGAATCCCGTCAGGGGTCTTCGCCGCTAAGATCGTCGTGGCAGCGGGAAGGCCTAAGCTTTTCAGCACTTCATAGAGGGGGGTCTCCGGAGAGGCTTCTACTTCGTAGGTTTGACCTTGCCAGATGAGCGTGATGCGCGGCATTGTGTGCAAAGATAGGTGTATGGCGCTGGCTATAGACGATGCACTCAGAAATAGGGGTAAAGGCCGCTCACAGGACCTGCTACACCCACCCCTGTAAATAGCTGAGGCGCAGCGTTGCGTGCAAAGATAGACGCAGGACGTCAAAGACGACGCACTCGGAAATAAGCGTAAAGGGCGCTCATAAGGCCCGCCAAACCCAAACCCAGTAAATAGCCATAGACACTACGACCTGCAAAAAGATACACCAGAAGGGCTGTAAGGGCCCCGACCACATAAGCAGAGCGGTAGTGGTGAATATGGCCTTTGGCGGAAAGTAGATTGGGAAGGAGGTTAGCCTCTACACTCCAAAGGAGGCTTACCAAGAGCGCAAAAAGGTAAGGTAGGCGGGCCGGACGGTACTCAGGCCCGGGGAAATAGTCCCAGCCTAAGGCCCATAGAGCCGCTCCTATGTAGAAAACCCCCACCCTCAGCCAAAGACGCCCCCGATAAACCCGATACAGCTGATGGGGAGAAGCAGGGGATTGAACCCACCGAGGATACAAGTAAAGCACGATCTGTCCAGCGACTTGGCGGAGGTTGAGGGGGAGGAGGGTAGCCCAGCGCCAATAGGCCAAAAGGATCGGACTTTGGCTACGCCACCCTAAGAGCCAGGCCGGCAAAAAGAAAATCGCCTCTAAGGCGAGATTCCCCACATAGGCCTCCCAGGCAAAGCGCCAAAATCCAGGTAAGGCGAGGGACTTACGATAGGCGGGCAAAGGGAGAAGGAGAAAACCTAAGACGAGGGTCGCAAGCCCTTGGAGGGCCTTGGCCCAAGCGGCTCCCGGCAGAGCGCCCTTCCAGGCTCCTCCCCACACCAGCACTAGTCCCAGAAAAGTGTGCGCTATTTGCCAGCGGGCTAAGGGGAGATTCTGATAGCGGCCCCGAAAATAACTCCGAAGCACTTCTCCTACCAGCTGGCTCCACAGTGCAGGGATAAAGAACAACGTAGTATAGCGTACGCGGGCAGGCACTGTCAGAGCTAAGGTCATGAGCGCGAGTGAACCCACCAGAAGGCCATAGCGGGCCTCCCGGAGCGCCTGCCAGAGGAGGGCGGCAGCATCTACCTCAGGTAAAGCCACATACCGAAAGGTGGCCGCAGGCACTCCGAAATGCGTCAGAGCCACTACACCTGCCCATAGCCCCATAGCCCAACTCCACACCCCAAACTCCTCCACCGAAAGAAGGAGCGACAGCCCCAGCGCCTCTAAGAAGGGCTGCCCCCGACTAACCGCAAAAGAAAGCAGGTAAGCCCAAGCATCCCGCCTCACTTTCCAAAGGTAGGGAGCGCGGGGATGTGGGGGGATTGGAGGGTGGAAAATGCGAGGGCTGTCAAGAGAGGATTGAACTCTCATAGAGTCGGAGGGCTGAGGCCCAAAATCTCAGGGATTCGGTCAGGACGATTGGACTCATATAAAGTCGAGGAGCCGGTCTGGAAACCCCATAATTTGGTCAAAGGAGAACTACGGGAGTTTTGGGGCTGGGCGCCCGCCTTCGGCGGGCGCCCAGCCCCGGCGCCGCCGCCAAAGGCGGCGGCGCCCAAAAGGGGCCCCACCCAAAAATCCCACCGATCCCCCTACCTTCGCCCCATGCCCCTCCTCATCTCCGCCTCCGGTATCCGCGGCACCACCGAAGGACAACCTCACCACAACCTCACCCCCCTTGACGCAGCCACCTGGACAGCTGCGTGGGCCGCCTGGCTCCGAGAAACCCACGGCAAACCCGTCCCCATCCTCGTCGGACAAGATGCCCGCCCCAGCGGAACCATCCTCCGCCCCATCGCCATCCAAATCCTGCGCGCCTTCGGCCATGAAGTCTGGGATGCCGGCCTCACCACCACCCCCACCCTCGCCTTAGCTATACCCGCCCTCGGCGCCGCAGGCGGACTCCTCCTCACCGCCTCCCACAACCCCGCCGGCTGGAACGCCCTCAAACTCCTCAACGAACACGGCGAATTCCTCCCACCTCACGCCCTCCAAACCATCCAAGAACACCTCAAAAACCTCTCCTTCCCCGCCACCGAATCCCCAGGCCCCGTCCAACCCGCCGAAAACCTCCTCTCCCTCCACATCCAAGCTATCCTCCGCCAAGAGATTTTACCCTTGGAGGCTATCCGAGCGCGGCGGTTTCGGGTAGTGCTGGATGCCATCAATAGCGCAGGAGCCTTATATGTGCCCCCCCTCTTAGAAGCCCTCGGCGCCCAAGTCGTAAAGGTCCTCCATGGTGAGCCGCACGGGCGCTTTGCCCATCCGCCCGAACCCCTCCCCCACCACCTCACCGACCTCTCCCGCGCCGTCCAAGAAACCCATGCCGACCTGGGCATCGCCGTAGACCCCGATGTGGACCGAGTCGCCTTCTTCTTACCAGATGGAACCCCTTTCGGAGAGGAATATTCGCTGGTAGTGGCAGTAGACTACATCTTATCTCAGCAAAAGGGGCCAGTCGTTGCTAATCTCTCTACCACCCAAGCCGTGCAGCAAGTCGCTGAGCGGTATGGCGTACCTTTCCATGCCAGTGCAGTGGGTGAATACCATGTCGTTCAGAAGATGAAAGCTGTCGGGGCTGTCATTGGCGGGGAGGGTAATGGCGGCGTCATTTGGCCAGCCGTGCATTACGGACGAGATGCTCTGGTGGGCATTACCCTAATGCTGGCGCGCCTCACAGCTTTCTCCAATGCCCATGAACTGCGAGAAAGCTATCCCTCCTACTATCAGGTGAAGATAAGCGTACCCCTCTCAGAGTCTCCACCCGATTGGAAAGCCCTGTGGAACCACCTCAAGGCCATTAGCCCCACCGCCCAAGCCATAGAAATAGACGGCCTCAAACTTCAATGGCCCCAAAAATGGGTCCACATCCGCCCCTCCGGCACCGAACCCATCCTCCGCATCTACGCCGAAGCCCCCACTCAAAAAGAAGCCGAAGACCTCGCCGCCCAGTTCAAAAACTACCTCTCCTGAGAGCGTCAGCCCAACCCCCTCAGAAGCCAAAGCCTCTGACTATAAATCTCCCCGGGACTTTCCCATCACCGCCTCAAAAAAATCAGCCCTTACACCCCCATCTACCTTCTAATGCCTACCTTCGCAAGGTCATGAGGAAGCTTCTCTGGAAAACCCCGGCCCCTAAAACTTTCATGACCTGCCTGTGCTTAGTCTATGGAGGTTTGCGGGCACAGGACCCAGATACCGGGCTGCTTACTCCGGAGCCGCCCTTTTACATTCATCCCTCCAAGCGCCTTAGTGACCACGAGCTCAAAATGAAGCGTGAGGGGACTTTCATCACGGGCTTGCCGCGCTTTGGGTATGATCCGATTCGGGGCTGGGGGGTAGGGGCCGAGGGCTATGTCTACTTCAATGGCCGAAGAACCGACCCCTTCTTTGCCTATACGCCCTACCGTGTGCGCATCGCCCCCAGCTTCTTCATCTACCAAAATGGGCGATTCTCCTATGCGCTCAACATCGATGTGCCCTACCTCTTCAATAAGCGATGGCGGATGCGGTTCGATATAGACAACTTCATTGACCCTAATGACCAGTACTGGGGGATCGGCTATGCTACCTATGGGCCTTTGCGGGCCCGCGACAAACGCACGGGGATTGTGCGCACATTCCAGATAAACGAATACGAGGAAAACTTAGCCCTCGCAGAGCTGGGCCCCGACGGGCGCTATTACACCGACAAGTACTACAACCAAATGATACATGACGAACAGCTCTATAATATCGCTTTGGAGCGGCTATTTCTGGGGGGGCGTGTAAGGGTTTTCATAGGCTATGAGGCGCTCTTTACCCGGTTTCGCTCCTACAAGGGGCAGGTCTTCAAAGCGAAGACAGTCACGGGTGAGGAGGTCGAAGCGGAGCAGCGGCCTACGTTATTTGACCTTCAGCAGCAGGATGGGACGTGGGATCGGTTTCGCTTGGCCGGGTATCGACCGGATGGGCGGTATAGTTTTAGCAGTATCGTGGCGTGGGCCCTCATGTATGATACGCGGGACTTTGAGCCGGACCCGTCGCGGGGAGTCTTTTTAGAATACTCTCACGAACTGCAAACGAAGCGCTTAGGGTCTGACTTTGAAATGAATAAAGTCATGCTTCAAGCGGTGCACTTTCATCCTTTGGCGACTTGGCGGGGCGGGATGGGCCGCTTGGTGTTAGCGCAGCTCATAGCTTGGGGTTACATTTGGGGTCCTCGGATAAACTTCATAGAGCTGTATGATCTCTCCTCCCAGGCGGAGGCTGGGGGGATATTGGTGCTGGGGGGTGCTCGGTCGCTTCGGGGCTATCGGGAAACCCGCTTTGTGGCGCCTGTAACGGCCCTCGTGAATACGGAGCTGCGGGCCCGCTTCTATGTGTTTCGGCTGCTGGGACAGGACTGGGGCTTGGGGGCCGTGGCCTTTTACGATGCGGGGCGCGTCTGGGAGTCCCCTCGGCATATGGGAACCTACGACTGGCGCGGCGCCCCAGGCATGGGCCTACGTCTCAGCTGGAACCAAAGCACCATCCTGCGATGGGACATCGCCCGCAGCCGCGAAGGCCTACAGACCTTCTTCGCCTTCCAGCACATCTTTTAGCTTCTCTCCGTCACCTCTACAAGGCGCTCTCTGCCAGACCATCCCATGGGAATGGAATACAGGGGTCAAGCCGGAAACCCTTTCATAGCTCAACCCCGTCGCCTCTCATACCATTTTGAGGCCAAGGCTTTCTTAAGAGGGGATGGGCGCGCCCTCACAGCGGCGGCCAGCCCTGAGGGCTGGCCGCCACCAAAACCTCTCTCTCCATTCAGAAGGTCTTTGATTGCAAATAGTATAAGCACGCGGCACGAAATCCCTAACAAGTTTATGCAAATCTCTTTGCGGCCCAGCTTGTTAGCTTTTCTCTTTCCCCAAGCTCAAGCACCCGCCCACATCGTCGCCCCATCGTTATAAGTAGAAGCGTCCCTTGCCGAAGCGCTCCGGAATGGCCCCAGGTGCATTGGCTCTTTCCGTAGCAAAGAGCTTCCTTCTCCTAAAGCCTCTCTCATACCTACCCCCCTCTTGACTCGACAAGAATGCCGGGGGGCCTTTTGGGGCTCCATGGCTCCTCTTGCTTGATGAAGAATTGTTAGTACCTTTGTGCCATATGAAGTCCTCACCCCTACTTTTACTCTCTCTGCTGGGGGTTTTAGCATGGGCACAAGGAAGATTAGGCTCGGAAGTAAGCTTAGAGGAGCCGGCACAAAGCTTCGTGTTTCATGTGGAAGGGGCTTCTCAGCTGGAAGGGGTAGCCCAAGAGCTTCTGGGAAGGTTTCCCGAGCTGGCTCAAGCCCTTCCTTGTAACCGGGGGGGCTATCTGGTACTCCTTCCCCGCCAGGTCCTTTCCGAAGAGGCCAGCCGCTCCCTTTGCGAGGCAGTGAGCCGCTACCTTCAATCGCAGAACATGCGCCCCTATTACAAGCCCGGTGCCTCTGTCGTAGAACTGGCCCAAAACTGCGACCAACTTGTCAAACCCCTCCTAAACCGCTAAGCCTATGCGAAAAGCGAAACTTCTCTTGGGCTTGCTTTTAGCGGTGGTGGCCGCTCAGCCCCCTAACGACAATCCCTGTGGAGCTATCACGCTCACACCCAGTGCAGGTTGCACCTATGTCAGTGGAAATCTCAATGGGGCTACCGCTACTCCGGGCGTACCAGCCCCTGGCTGTGCCAACTATCAAGGCGGAGACGTATGGTATGCCTTTCCTGTGCCGATTGGCGGGCGGGTCATCATCCAAGTCAATAGCAGCTTTGACCTGGGGATGGCTATTTATTCTGCGTCAAGCTGCGCGGGGCCCTTTACGCTCATAGAGTGTGATGATGATGACGGCCCCGGTCTCAATCCAACCATCTGCCGCACGGACGGCTCCTCATCAGGGTGTACAGGAGTAGACCCAGGCGTTACATGCACTTACAACGCCGCTCTTACTCCGGGTACTACCGTTTGGATCCGCATCTGGCGGTACGGCGTCGCTAATCCAGGAAACACGCCCTTTCAGATTTGCGTGATTGATTGCGGAGGGAGTGGGGGTGGCGGCTGCGGCGCCAGTAACTATACAGCCTATCAGTGTCCCTGCCCCGCCCCAGCCGGCGGTAGCTGGTGTGGTGCAGGCTGCACCAGCGTGGGAATCAGTAGTGATGATGTTTACTCCCCGAGCTGGATTTCCATCCCATTTAGCTTTTACTTCGCAGGCAGCACTTACAATCAACTCTTGATAGGAGCGAATGGACATGTAGTATTTCCACCCTCAGGTTATACACCTGGGAGTCCTGACGGTTGGAGCTGGAGTGGCTACACCAGTGATCTTTATTCCATTCAGTTTCAGCAGGATATAGACCCTGGCTTAGGGGGTACCATCTGTTACCGCACGATTGGGACCGCGCCGAATCGGTGCTTCGTCGTGCAGTATTGTAATGTGCCATATTATTCATGCACAAGTCTTCGCTTTACTGGCGAACTTCGTTTGTGTGAGAATGGGAGCATACAAATCAATATTTCCAATAAGCCTACTTGCAGCGGCTGGAATGGTGGGGGGTGCTTCATTGGGATCATAGGCGGTTCTGGGGATATGTGGGCTATTCACAATGCCCAGCCCTGTCCTGCCCTGACGAATACTTGTTACGCCTTTACGCCGCCATCCTCTTGCTGGTCTTCTACGCCTCCGCCAGGATGTGTCCCTTTGGCTATTTCCCTGCATAGCTTTACGGGTCAGCAGGAGGGAGATGTGGTATGGCTGCGGTGGGAGAGCATTACCGAGGATGGTGCGCAGCGCTATCGGATTGAGCGGAGCACAGACCTACGCAGTTGGCAGGAGATAGGCGAGCTGCCGGCCCGGGGGGCGTCTTCGGTTTATACCTTTGCGGATAGGGAGCTTCCTGCGCAGGTAGGCTCTGTTTTCTATCGGCTCTGGGTAGAGAGCGAGGCAGGCAGGGCGCAAAGCTTTGGTCCTGTAGAGGTGGTATTAGAGGCGAAGCGGCCTGTGCGGATTCGGCAAATCACTTTACGTTCCGATGAGCCTTTGAATGTGGAGCTCCTTACGGGGGATGACTTTATCCTCTCGGTGTGGGCACCTACGGGCCAGCGGGTGTGGGAAGAGCAGGTTACGGGGCCGGGGCGCCATACGATTCCGGCATTTGTGTTTGGTCGGGGCATGCATCTGGTGCAGGTGCGTACGGCGCGTGGGGAGTTGTATGTGTACAGGGTCTTAGGTTTGTGAAAAGCGCCGGCGGCCGTAGAGATGAGGTTAGCCCCATAGCGTGGTATGCCTCAGCTGGCACACGAGGCCGAAGGGCTTTGTCGCAAAATACCCTCGCCCTATGCGCCAAAGTCTATTGGGTGAATGAGATACCCAAGGTCGAACAAAAATGTACCCATCATCACCGCCAGCACCTCTCTCAAAGCCTCCTCCACATCCCATTCGCTCACTTACCTATGCCTGCGAGTTGCTTCCTTGAGTGGGTACCTTCCTCTGAGGCTTTGAATGCCCTGCCTTCATGATTCTGTTTCTTTAGAGTATGAAACTACGGGGGGGTGGTGCATAGCGCATCACCCCCATTTTGTTTTTTACCTTTGAGGAGTGCGAAGCTATCGGGCCCTTCTATTGCGCCACTTCCCTGAAAATCCAACCTTGGGCTTTTATCGGCATCCGAAGCTGCCCAGTTCGCTGGTGGGGCGCAGTTTAGGCCGCTTCCTGCATGTGACCAGCCCAGCCGATGTCGTGGCCTTCTACCGTTATGATAGGCTCTTCCGCTCCTACGAAGTGATGTTTACGGATACGCACTTTTACGATGAGGAGGCGTATTTTCCCTTAGAGGATGTACGTGCCGTCCAACGAAAGGAAACCCGGCTCGTCTTAGGCCTTCAGCAGGTGGGCAAGGTGCTCTATCATACCTTAGATTTGGGGCATCCCCTCTCTGCTGAGCTCATGGAAAAAGTCTTTGACATGATCATTCACGCTCCGAAGGACGACCTCTTAGAGCGCGTCCGGTATCTTCGAGCCGGCCTGAATCCCGCCAGCATCCAATGGCTCGAGCTGCGCGATGAAGTCTTGCGCACCATTGACCTTTTGTACGAAAAGTACCAGGAGGGCAAACTTTCCCTCATAGAGTACGAGACCTTGAAGGAAGACCTTCTCCGGCATCTGTCGTGAAGGACATGCGCTGGCTGTTTCTTTTGGGGGTGTGGGTTCTGGCGGAAGGGGTGGGCTACTGGGGCCTGCGGCAGCTGAGTCTGTGGCGCCGCTGGATGGGCTGGATAACGCCCCTCACCTTAGGGCTCTTTCTCCTCCTGTGGGCCATCACCGCCTTTTTAGCTAAGGGAGTCGCAGCTAAGCTCCTCCTATCTGAGATGGGTGGCTTTCTCTTCTCCCTATGGCTGATGCTCATTCTCGTCAAGCTTGTGGTGGGGGGATGGGGGACGCTGGTGAGGGGCGTGAGCTGGCTTCGTCGCCGTCTGAAAGAGGTTTCACGGCCCCCTGCAGCTGAGAGCGTCCCTGCAGTAGAAACGTTCTTGAGCCGACGGCAGTTTTTGGTCGGCGTAGGAGAAGCGCTGGCCCTGGCCCCCGTCGGCGTCATGGGCTATGCCGTCCTCAAAGGACGCTATCGCTTCCAAGTGGAGGAAGTAGAGCTGCGCTTTCCCCACCTGCCTATCGCTTTTGACGGGCTAAAGCTCTTGCAGATTTCCGACCTGCATAGTGGGTCTTTTTACTTTCGGCCGGAGCGGCTGGAGCCTGCCTGGGAGCTCATCCACAAAGCCCGAGCCGATGTGCTGTGCTTTACGGGCGATTGGGTCAATGTCTATGCGGAGGAGCTGGAACCCTTTGTGGGGGTTTTGTCGGAGCTATCGGCCCCCTTAGGCAAATGGGCCACCCTCGGCAATCACGATTACGGCGATTACGCCCGGTGGAATAGCCCTGCGGAAAAAAACCAAAATCATCACCACCTCCTGCGCCTTATTGAGCAAGCGGGTTTTACGCTCTTGCAAGACACGGCTACTTCTTTCGGGGTGGGGGAGGAAGCGCTTTACTTAGTGGGGACGGGCAACTGGGGCTATTGGAATCGGCGCCAGCGGTACGGCGACATTGGGAAGGCCTGGCGAGATGTGCCCGAAAACGCCTTTACGATCCTGCTTACGCACGACCCCACGCACTGGGAGTATCAGGTCTCTGGAAAGTATCCGGCGGCGCTGACGCTTTCCGGCCATACCCACGGCCTCCAAATGGGCATACCGGTAAACGGCCGCTATTGGAGTCCAGCCAGCTGGCTCTACCGCTATTGGGCCGGCCTGTACGAAGGGCCTCTCTGGCAAGCGGATGGGCACACCTTCCCTACCTACTTATATGTGAATCGGGGCTTAGGCTACATCGGTCTGCCGGCGCGTTTTGGCGTATGGCCGGAAATCACCCTCATCCAACTCCGACGCGGGTAGGTATCGTGCATTTTTGCTCAGGCTCGTGCCCAGGTTACGTGCATATATTGTATATTTGGTGCATGGGTCAGCGTTGGTGGCTATATGTGCTCATCGGGTCAGTGCTGGTAGTTGGTCTGGTATGGTCTATAGCCGGGGCGGGGCTGCGCGGATTTCAGGTGATGCAGCCGCCGGATGGGCTTCCGCCGGGGACAGGCTTTTTGCATGTGCGCTGGAAAGACCCCCTGAAAGAGCCTCTGGAGAGGGGGAGCATCCCTTTTCGGTTGAGTCCGGAGATACCGATTTTGCGGGTGAGCTGGTTGGGGCCGACGGAGGCCGTTATTGATTTGAGCGAGGGCTTGGAAGCCGGTCAGAAGTACATGCTCATAGGGGAGGGTGGTCCCTTTGCGGGGGCGAAAGCGCGGTTTTTCACCCAGCCGCTCGCTATCGTACAGGCGGAGGGAGGCTATTTGTGGGAAGAAAAGCTAGACGCGTACCACCATGCCATTTACCTGCGTGCCAATGCTGAGCTTTCCGAGCGCAATTTTAGGGGGCAGTGGGGCCAGGCGGACTTAGTGCGCTTTGTAGAGTTAGGGTCGCGGGAATACCTCGCTGTCTCTGCGCGCCCGGCGAAAGAGCCCTTTGATGGGGAGCTGGTGGTGGCGTACGGCGGACAAACCCTCTATCAGGGGGAGATCAAGGCTGGGGCTTATGGACGCTATGAGCTGCGGCAAGCAGAAGTAGATGTACAGGGAGGGCGCTATTTTATTCGGTTGCGAGGTAATCGCCCGATAAAGGCCCATGCAGGGGAGGTGGTCCGTTATGTGAGCGTGGGGAAGGGTGTCGAGGTGGGGGAGTTGGAGGTTCGGGGCATAGAGACGCGGCTGTATCTGGGGCAGCTGCCGGAGCAGTCTTTTGCGGTGTATCTGGGGGCAGGTTACCCGGATGGTCAGCAGGGGCTGGCGCAGGCGGAGACCTTGCAGCTGGCGCCACCGTCGCTGGGTGCACTGGCCTGGTCTCAGCGGGATGTGCATTACGTAGCACGTGGTCAGGGCATACACTTCGTCACCAGCCCAAAAATTAAAAATCTCTCCGTGACCCTCTGGCGCATCCACCCTGATAATGAACGGCTTTTCTTGGAGAAAGAGGTGGGCGATTACCGATGGCTAAGCCCAAGTGACCTAAAGTACTACGGATCGCCCATCTTGGAGGGAAACTACCCTGTGACCTATTTTCCCACAGTCCAGAATCGGGGTGGTCTCGTCCTGCGTGCCTTAGGCAAAGAGCTGGAACCGGGGACCTACTATGTCAGGCTGAGTCCAGAGGATTTGCCCTGGAGCGCCATAGATACCTGGTTTGTGGTGTCGGACTGGTACCTCCTAAGCCGGGTGTGGGATAGGCAAGTGTGAGTAGCTGCCATAGATAAAGAGGAGGGTCGGCCCCTCTCGGGGGTGAAGGTTCGTCTCGTATCCCCGGCTGGGCAGGTACTGGATGAGGGCACGACAGGGCGGGAAGGCGCGGCGCTTCTCGAGCGACCCCCGCTGACGAAAGCCCATGCCGTCATAGCGCAGCGGGGAGGCCAGACGCTCTCCCTGTCTTTGGGGCGCTTCCGTCCCCCTGAATGGCCTTATCCCACCAATGGCTTCGACCCGGGCCGAACGCCTTACCACCTCTACATCACCGGTGCCCGAACCCTCTATCGCCCCGGCGACACCATCAGCCTTCATCTCTATATGCGTACCCACGACTGGAAATATCCCACTCGCTATCCCCGGTTTAGCATAGCCCTCAGAGACCCCAACTTCGTGGACATTTGCCAAACCACCCCCGGGCTGGATGAGAACGGCCATTTTCACTTTGTTTACGCCCTGCCGCAAGCCGCCCCCACCGGCACCTATAATCTGACGGTGTCAGTAGACGCTTCCACGAGCCGCTATGGTGGTGACGGAGACGACGGGGAGAGGGAGCCTTGTACGTGGTCGTATCCGCTTCAGGTGGAGTTTTTCTGGGCGGATAGGCTGGTAATAGATGCGGAGGTGCTTGCTACGGCTTCTCAGCCGGTGCTGAGCCTGATGGGGCGGTACCTGTATGGGGCGGTAGCGAGCTTTCAGAAAGGGGAGGTATCGGCGCGGCTTCGTTCGGGCATCCCGGAAACCCCCCTTGCCCAGGGCTATAGCTGGGAGGTACGCCTGCCTGACAAGCTCCAAGATGAGTTTCTCCGGCCTACGGCATTTCAGACCGATGCCAATGGGCAAGCGAAAGTCCCCCTTCCTGCGCTGCCTGCCATGGGCCTGGCCGAAATAGATGCGAAAATCCTCCTCTACGACGAGGAGAACCGCCCTAACTATCTCGGGCGGCTTTTCCGGCAGCCTACGCAGCCGATTCTGGTGGGGGTTCGGCGGGAGGCGCAGTGGGTGAATGCCGGTACGCCGGTTACGCTGACACTGCGGGCGCTGGGCGGACCAAACTACACCGAGCTGGCCAAAGGCGCCTATCCCGTCGATGTGGAAGTGTGGGAAGTAACCTACCAGTACCAGCTTTATGAGAGCTATTATGAGCAGTATCGGCCGGAGTATCGGGAAAGTCGGCGGCGGGTGCTCCGCACGAAGGTAGAAGTGCGGGATGGAGCCGGCGAACTGACCTTTACGCCGCAGCAGGGAGCAAAGTACGAAGTCCTCCTATGGGCGCCTCGCCAGCAGCATCCTACCTACTACGAGATAGAAGCCTGGGGCTGGGGCACCTCTGCCCTCAAAGGCGCAATGGAAGAGCGTATTCTTATTGAGCCGCAGGACTCCGCCCCGAAAGCAGGCTCTAAAGTCTCCCTCCTCCTGAAAGCCCCCCTCCCCGGTAAGGCCCTCCTCATGATTGAGCGTGAGCGGGTCTGGCACCACGAGTGGGTAGACCTCTCTACCGGTACGGCTACGGCGAACGTTAAGCTCCCGCGTGAGTACGTCCCGGGCATGTATGTGCACGTGGTGGCTTTTCATGCGATTGGGGAGAAGGCGGTGCCTTTCCCCACCTCGCGGGGGATGATATACCTTCCTGTGGCATGGCCTGATGGGATAGCCTCCCTGACTTTGACGGCTCCCGAGCGCGCTAAGCCGGGGACACCCATTACCCTGCGCATAGAGGCGCCCAAACACCCGCGTGCCCGGGTGCTGGTCACTGGCCTGTACGAAGGCGTCTGGATCAAACAAGCCCACAAGCCCCGGCGTCCCGAAGAAGTATTTTACCAGAAGTGGGCCCACACCTTGCGTGTCAGTGAGCACCTCCCTTTCGTAGCCAGCTGGGGCAAGGAGGTGATTGGGGGCGATGTGGCCTATGATGCCAGTGATCTGGCCTCCCTCATAGGGGCGGAAGCCTATGAGCAGACCCTATCGTTTGAGCGGGAGCTCCAGCTCGATGGGCAGGGTAGGGCAGAGGTGTCCTTTATAGCGCCGGCCTTTTCGGGCAAGGTGCGGTGGCGGGCTTACCTCGTGGAAGAGCGTGTCTATGGCAGCGCAGAGGCTTTTACGATAGTGGCCGCGCCCGTAATAGGCCGAATGGGCGTGCCCTTCTACATAGCCGGCGGGGAAGAGATTGAAACGAATCTCGTTCTGCGTAACACCACCGGTCAGCCCCAGAGCGGCCGCTGGCGGATTGCCTCTAGCCCGAATGCGGTAGAGGTGGTTCCCAAAGAGGGTGGCTTCTCCCTATCGCCTGGCGGCGTCCAGACGGTCAATATTCGTTACAAGGCCAATCGGCCCTGGGGGCTTACGACGGTTTCGCTCTATGTGAATGAGGAGCTGGCGCAGGAGCGGCAAATTCGGATTCGGCCAGCGGTAGCACCCCGTACCCTCAAGGAAGCTTTCCGACTACCTCCCGGCACCGATACAGTCCTGAATCTGCCGTCTGACTTTTTCTACAATCCCCGTGGGGAGACCAACGTGCTTATTTCTGCCTCGCCCATAGATGAAATAGGCCCTGTGCTTCTGGATCTCTTGCGGTTTCCGCATGGGTGTGCAGAGCAGATCACCTCGCAGGCGTTTGTTTCGCTCAAGCTCCGGTCTGTGGCTGCGGCGTTTTATCCGGGGGGTGCAGATAGCGTGGATAAGCACGTGCGGTATGTGCTGGGGCAGCTGCCCCTCTACCGCGCCGGGGATGGGTATGCTTTCTGGCCTGGCGGTTCCGCAGTGCCCTGGCTAACGCTCTACGTGACACACTTTCTCATAGAGGCCAGTGAGAGCGGGTACGAGGAGGCGAAGCGGCCGTTATCGCTTTTGGAGACGTATGTGGAGTGGATAGCCCAAAATACGCGTCCCCGTCAGTATGAGGCGGCCTACGCAGCGTTTCTTTTGGCGCGGTGGCGGGGGCTCAGGCCAAAGCCCTCCTTCCTTCGGTAAAAGTAGTAGAGGAAGGGCAAGACCCGATGGTGCGGGCCTTCTGGCGCGCCGCCTTTAAGCTATCCGGCATGCCCACCCTCCCGGCTCGCCTCCCCCTCAGTGAGAAGATGGAGCGAGAGCTCTCCTATGCGTCGCCCGTAATGCGCTACCTGTATGCGGAGTCGTTTGCAGACACCACCGGGCTCAGGGAGATTTTTGATGAGCAAGTGGGGGCGTTTTTACGTGAGCCGTACCTCTCCACGCATCAAGCGGCGTGGGTGCTCTTGACATACGAGCGGCGCCACTCGGCCGGGCGGGGAAACCTCTCTGGGCAGGTTACGCTCGGCCAGCAGACGCTCACCTTAGAGGGCTCGGTGTGGAGCCGATTGGTGCGTGAGCAGGAAGGCAAAACCCTTCGCCTGCGGGCAGGCCGAGACACCCTTTACGTTCTCCTCTGGGGCGAAAGTTATCCCATTACGTCCCCGCCGGCCGTCTCGGAAAGCCTCACTATCACCGATGAAATCATCCCGCGGGGCGGCCAGCGGTATGTGTGGCGGATTCGGATCCGCAGTAAGCTTCGTGCCCGCTTGGAAAATGTCACCCTCACGGTGCCTTATCCGTCCGGCTTTATGCTGGATCGGGCTACCCTCTCGCAGGAGAGCCGCTATCCCCCTGCCCAGGGCCTCTCCTGGGACTACACTGACCTGCGAGAAGACCGCTTTCTGGGCTATTTCACCCTGGAAACAGAAGAGGCCCAGATAGAACTGCCCCTGCGGCTGATTTATCCCGGCCGGTATCAAATTCCTTCCATTAGCGCTATGGTGATGTATGCGCCGACCATACAGGGGACCACAGCGGCCCGATGGTGGAAGGCCCCAGCCTTCTAAAAACGCGATACGCGGAGCCTCTTCTCTCTAAGGGCCTGTCGTATGCGCTGGCTTGCGGTTCTCCTCGGTGTGTGGCTTACTTTGCTTCTTTTGAGTTTCTGGTGGGAGGCGGCGCCTGCGCTTCCTGATCTGAGTCCTATGTGGGTGGATGAGGCGGGCTATCCCCTTCATGTGCGGCTTACTTCGGACGACAAGTGGCGCCTTCCGCCCTCTGAGGAGGCACTTGAGCGCTTCGCTCCCCTCCTCATCGCCAAGGAAGACCGGCGCTACGCCTGGCACTTGGGCGTAGCCCCCATTGGACTCCTGCGGGCAGCCTACGTCATGCTGCGGGGCGGCCCACGTCAGGGCGGCTCCACCATCCCCATGCAAATCGCCCAGCTTACTCGTCCTAGCTCCAGAAAACTCTATCAGAAACTCCGCCAGATGTTTTACGCTACTGCCCTTTCGGTGCGCTATTCCAAACGTACCCTGCTGCGCTTTTATTTGACTATTGCACCCTTTGGGAAAAATATCGAAGGCATAGAGGCCGCCTCATGGTATTATTTTCAGAAGCCGGCGGCGCGGCTCACGCCTTTGGAGCTGTCGGGGCTGCTATTGATTTCTCAGCGGCCACATTTGACGCCGGCCTTCTTGCGGGAAGAGGCGGGCTTTCGGCAGAAGGCCCTCTTTTGGGTGCATTTCTGGTATCAGCGGGGGCTTTTGCGCCGGGAGGAAGTCTTGCAGGCTGAGGCGACGCCCCTTCGGCCCCGCCCTAGGCCGTTTCCGTTTTTAGACCCGCCGCCGCTTGCCTTGCAGGGCCGACGTTACCGCCCCTGCGAAAAACCCGCCGATACGCTCTACCTCCAGATAGACCTGCAGCGGCGGGCCTATGCCCTCCTCCAAAGCTACCTCCACACCTGGCAGAGTTGCGGCATTTCGCAGGGGGCCCTTCTGATTGTGGAGCTGCCTTCCGGGAAAATTTGCGCTTACATCGGCTCTCGCTCCTACCGCAGCTGTGCCATAGACCTCCTTCGGGTGCGGCGCTCGCCGGGTAGTACCCTCAAGCCCTTCCTGTATGCGCTGGCCTTAGCCAAGGGCCAAATCCACTCGGAGACCCCGCTCCCCGATGTGCCTATCACCTATCAGGGATTTTTGCCGAGCAACTTTTTATCCGACCGGTACGAAGGGCAGGTTTTTGCCCGATGGGCCCTTTACCAGTCACTCAATCTGCCGGCGGTGGCTCTTTTGAGGGAGGTAGGCGAAGAGGCCTTTCTGGGGTATTTGCGGGAGCTGGACCTTCCTACGGATGCGGAGGCAGGCCTCAGCCTCATCATCGGTGGGCAGCCCGTAACCGCTTATCAGCTGGCCCAAGCCTACACGACCTTGGGCACAGGAGGGAAGCTCGTACGGCTGCGCTTGGAGAACTGTGACGTCTCAGGAAAGAAGCAGGTCTTATACCATTTCCCATCATAAACTTTCTTTTGGCCTCAAAATGGTATCACATGACTTACCTTCCATCTCCACTCTATCCCCCGAAAACTTACACCCTCCAAAGTATAGCTGTAAGGCCGTTCGCAAAACCCCCAGCAGCTTGACTTTGCCCAGTTTGCTCACAGTAAAGGTCTAATCGCATGCTTTACATTCGTATCGCTGCCTTCCATAGAGCCTTCCATTTTTGCCAAAGTCCTCACTTCCACGCTTGGGGGCATGCTTTGATTAGAGATATATCTCTGCAAAAGGACTAACTATCACTCATAAGTTAGCACTTTCGAGGGGCGCTATATCCGTCAAGCTTTGAATGCTCTGCCTTCATGATTAAGAAGCTGTGTCTTTAGAAATGGTATTAGATTCGGTGGCGGTGGCCATAGTTCGGCGGATGCTGCCCGAAGTGCGGCCCAGTTGGGTGGCTAAAACTGGTACCTCCTCCCATCTGCGCGATGCTTGATGCATAGCCGTAAGCCACTCGCATGTACTCCTCCCTATGGGTAGGAAATCCCGATGCTTCCTCCAGCGCTTGCCTGAAGGCTCGACAGCTTCTATGGCCGTTGATGCAGCAGCTGACGCAGCTTTTGCCAGCTCCGCCTGAAAAGCCTCTACCCCCTTCCACACACCTACTCCGCGTATGTCCTCTCACCGGGCACCTCGCTTCCCCCACTTGTCCCGAAACCCTCACGGCCCTCGCCTGCACGAATACCTTTCCGCTCTGCCAGCACTGGGATACGCTCTATGTAACGGGTGCGGGGAGCTATCGGGCTGGCTGCGGAGATTCCCTGCCACGGGGGGCTGTACGACGAGTCCTTCCCCGGAAGCCGCTGCTTGGTGGGGTGAATTTCTTTATCAGGAGCTTCCGCCCTTAGCGGAGGGATGTCCAGCAAAAGGCCAGCTCCTCATGGTAAGCCCACTATCCAGAGTAACGCTCTGGCTTCGGCGCGACCAGCCCGCACCGATTCGGCTGCAGGCGATTTCGGACCTGCCAGGACCAATCCAATGGTATGTGGGCTCTACTTACTTAGGGGCGCAGGGAGGGGCCTCAGCCAAGGGGCTCCTGTACTGGCCGCCGTCGGTGGATACGATGCTGGTTTTTTCGTGTTTGCAGGGAGGGCTTCGGTATAGCCGAAGCTGTCGGATTCGTTGGTTGTAGGGTTTGGGGGAGTTTTGCCACGCACTACCTGGCTCCCCGAAGTTACCCCCTCTTGTTCTCAATCTCTCTACGATTTTTCTTTACATCTGCCTAAAACCATCCATATAGCAAACCAAAAGCAGACTGATACTATTTCCTGACACAGACTTTCTTTTTAGGCGGTACCAGCCTTCAGCACACCCGCTCTGTGGGGCGGGGGCGCTCAAAATGTCACTCTTACCATTCGTTGGTCTTACATCCCCCCACTCCCTACACCCTCTCCCCCCTTGAGAAGGGGGGAGAGGGTCGGGGTGAAGGGGGATCGCACACCCATGTACCCTGCCCCTTCGGGGCCCTCCTCGTGACCTTATACCACTCTTAGTCAAAGGCCTTCCTAATGTGAGGAGGAGGTGGGCATGTCCGCCTGAGAGGAGAGCGGCAGCCATACCTAACTCTACCCTCCTACATTCAGAAACCCTTTGTCCGGAATTGGTATAATACCAGCGAATGGTAAGAGGGACATTTTGAGCGCTCCCGCCCCACAAAGCGGGTGCGCTGGGGACTGGTACTGCCTAAAAAGAAAGTCTGTGCCAGGAAATAGTATAAGTTTGACCAGACTATGGTGTAGCCCGCCCTTAGGCGGAATGCGGGGTTTGAGTTCCTACACGGGTCAGAATACTTTGGGCAGGCACAATAAGGAATGTAATGTCGTCATTAGCCTGCGCTTCTTCTCGCCAAGTTTGAAGGGCTCGCAGGATAGCTTCCATCTGAGTAGCGGGTGAAAGTCCTTGCCGAGCCAACTCGGAGATAAGCTCTCGGAGCCGCCGAATGCCCCACCTCCGGCCTTGGGGATTGAGGACATCCGTCAGACCATCCGTAAAGAGATAAAAGACGCTCTGTGGAGAAAGGGGGAGGGTGTAGGTAGGAAACTCATAATCAGAAGGCGTGAAGCTATCTAAGCCACGTCGGCCGCCCTCTAACTCCTGAAGGCCCGCCTGCGGCTCCCATATCCATAGAGGACGCCCTGCCAGCCCAACCTCCACTTTCTGCTGGGGAATATCAAAAATCACTATCGCCGCATCACATCCCTCTCGGAGGGGACTTTTATCTGACTCCTGGCTGAGTAAGAGCCGACTAACAAAAGCATGGACCCGCATGAGTAATGCCTGCGCACTCTGACGGGGATTTTGTAGAAAGAAGTTCTGAATAGTGGCCCCAAATATGGAAGCCAATATAGCACCGGCCACGCCATGCCCCGTAGCATCTCCCACCGCTATGAGGTAGCGTCCGCTGAAAATATCGCGGGTAGCTATGTAAAAATCGCCTCCTATCTGCTGCATGGGCTGATAATAGAAAGCCGTACCAGGCAAGATTTGGGATAGCGGAGGCATGAGCGCTTTCTGAAGGCGTTCCGCCGCATTAATAGAAGCCCGCAGGTCCTCCAGAGCTTCAAAGAGCGCGTTAGAGACGCGAATCAGCTCTTGATTTTGCCGTTCTAACTCCTCGGATTGGTGTTGGAGGGAACGGTTGAGTTTCTCAATCTCCTGGCGAAAAGCGGCTTCTTCTTGGGCTCGGCGGCGCGCGGTCCGATAGGCATAACTCACCCCTCCCAGACCCACCAAGGCCAATACCCCCATCAGACCGTAAAAGATTCGTTCCCGCCGCCGACTAAGCTCTAACTGCCTAAGCTGGCTCTCCCGCTGACGAAGCCCAGAAAGCTGCTCCAACTGCGCCGCTCTATTCAATTCTGCCTCCTGTAGAGCTTTATCCGCCTCGCTAAGCACGGACTCAAAATACTTAGCCGCTTCGGTCAAAGCCTTGCGCTCCGTGGCTATATAAAACCGGAGCCGATAGTAATCCTGCCGCAAACTAAAGGGCAGCTTAGATAATATAGGAGCAAGTTGATTGAGAAGGCGTTCCGTTTCGGTCGTCTTTTTTTCGTTGTAGTAGTGGGTAGCTAAGTTGAGAAGGGCATGAGCCCGGCTAAGGGTATCCGGAGCGATTTGCAGCGCTTCCTGGTAGAGTTTCAAAGCATCCGAAGACCTACCCATGTCGTCGTAGATACTGGCTAAGTTGGTAAGAATAGCAGAGCGCAGACGGGGTTTGGGTATGGAGCGGGCCAAATGCAGGGCCTCCTCCGCGTACTTTAGCGCAGTCGGGTATTGCCGAATCGCGGCTGCGAAAAAAGCCAGCTGATTAAGGGCCAGAGCTTGCAGTTCGGCATCTCCTGCTTGCTTAGCTAGTGCTAATGCGTCCGAGGCATACGCTTGGGCTCGGGTGGGATTCCGGCCGCTCAAAAGGCTACTCAAAGCTAAGGCCGCCTTAGCTTTCCAGTAAGGGGGAGTGGTAGCATCTTCATAGATAAGCTTGTAATAATACTGCGCAGAGTCCGGGAAAAGGCGCTGATAGGCCTGGGAAAGCCAAAAACGGGCCTCCGCTCGTAGAGCCGCCTCCGAAGGCGGCGCCTCCCGAAGCGCCTCTAAGAGCAGATTTACAGCTCCCTCTTGAAAGCCTCCCAACACCCAAGCCTTGCCTAATAAAACCTGCGCCTGCAGCCGCTCCCCAAGAGTCTCCGCTTTGAGTAAAAGCTCATAACTACAAGAACCTAAACATAGGGGGTCTTCCTGACAGTGCGCACAAGGGCCACTTGCCCACACCCAAGAAAGCATCCCCATCCAAACACCCCTAAGCCAATAACGCATATCCAATCCGCAAAGATAAGTAGCACCGGAGGGTTGGTTTATCAAATGCTACAGGTTTTTTGCATCTCCATGCCCCCGCCACGAGGAGGTTAGAAAATAGTGGCGCTTCGGAGGAATCTTTCTTAAAACGAAAACAGGCGGGAGCTCAACCCGAAGGGAGCTCAACCGCCTGGGCTTGCTGCTTCCGCTTTTGCGGACTGGGCGCTTTTCTATGACAAAGGTATGGGGGGATCCCAGCCTCAGCCAAGAGGTTTGGACTGAAAGGTATAAAAAAGCGCCTCAGTAGCAAATTTTGCCCTCCCAGTAGTCAAACGCTCCTACGGAGGGCGAATTGTGTTATTTTGGGGTTATGCGGGTGCTTGTGGCGATGAGTGGGGGCGTAGATAGCAGTGTAACCGCTGCCCTGCTGGCTCAGCAGGGCCATGAGGTCATTGGCATGACCATGAAAACTTGGTCTTACGAAACGGCTGACCTCCCCGCTCGGCGTACCACCGGCTGCTGCAACTTAGACGACATCAATGATGCCCGCTCCGTAGCTGTGCGCTACGGATTTCCCCATTACGTCGTGGACCTGCGAGATGTCTTTGGGGAAAAAGTTATAGACCACTTCGTGGAGTCTTATTTGAGTGGCCTCACGCCTAATCCGTGCATCTTGTGCAATACCTATATCAAGTGGGACGTACTCTTCACAAAAGCTCGTCAGCTCCAGTGTGATAAGATGGCCACAGGTCATTATGCTCGCATAGGAGAGGTGGGGGGGCGCTATTTTATTCGCCGGGCCAAAGACCTGACTAAAGACCAGTCCTATGTGCTGTGGGGGCTCTCTCAGGAAATGCTTCGTGATACGCTTTTTCCGCTGGGCACTTATCTAAAGTCTGAAGTTCGGAAAATGGCCGCCGAATGGGGTTTGACCCGCCTCTCCCAAAAGAAAGACTCTTATGAGATATGTTTTGTGCCGGAGGGGGATTACCGAGCCTTTATTCGGCGGCGGCGGCCCGAAGTCATCTCTCAGCTCACCGGAGGCCCCATCCGACACATAGAAACCGGCGAAATCGTAGGACACCACGAAGGATACCCCTTTTATACCATTGGACAGCGGCGGGGCCTGCCCGCCCTCGGATCACCCCATTACGTGATAGATATTGAGCCCGAAACCAATACCCTCATCATCGGCCCTGAAAAATACTTATACAAGGCTACGCTCTGGATGGAGTCGCTGGTTTGGCACAAGTACGAGGGCCTTCCTTATGAGGGATACCCGGCTGTGGTCAAAATACGTCACATGGACCCCGGACACCAAGCCCGCCTCTATTCCGCCGGCCCCCAGAGGCTGCGCGTAGAGTTTGAGGTCGGAGTAAAAGCCATTACCCCCGGCCAAGCCGCCGTAGCCTATGAGGGAAACGATGTGATCGTAGGCGGCTGGATTCAACGCAGCTAAAGTTGGCATCTCCCCTGCTCCTCTTATACCATTTCCAAAGACATAGTTTCTTAATCATGAAGGCAGGGCATTCAAAGCTTGACGGATGTAGTGCCACCCTACCAGCGACAAGACCTTCCCCTCGGCTTCCAACCGTCGTAGCACCTCCTCCACCGCCGCCTGCTTGGCTTCTACGCCCCTCTACCCACCGCCGAACCTCCTCAAATACCCGCTCCGCAGGATTGAGCTCAGGCGAATAGGACGGCTGATAGATCCGCCTCAGCCCGACCTCCCCCACCACCTTCGCCTTGTGAAAGGCTGCATGGTCCCATACTATGCCCTTCACCCCTGCCCCCTTCCACGTCCTGAGCACCTGAGCTATCTCCACCCCCCGCACCCGCTTCACCCAGCCCCACCACAGCCGCCCCTTCATCGCATCCACGCCCAACACCAAATACACCCACTCATACCTCAGTTCTACACGCCGTCTCAACTTCTCTCCCCGTCTCCCCCACACCCGTCTCACCTGTCCCAAAAGCCCCAGCCGCATCTCATCTGCAAACACCACCTCTTCCCCTCGCCTTAGGGCTGCCCATAGCCCCCTTTTTTCCACCCCTCCTGCGCCTGCACATCCGCTTTCTCCGCCATCAGCCGGGGCACCTTCTTCCGATAACCCCATCGCCGAAACCAGTAGTGCAGCTTCTTGTAGGAAACCACCACCCCCAGTTCCTTCTCACACCAAGCCATCGCCTCTCCTATCGTCCGAAACCGTCCTTCCGACACCGCTTCCCGTAGCCTTTGCTCTTGGGCCGGTGTCCATGCCTCATACGGCCTTACCCCACCGCCCAACCGATGCCTCGCCACTTCCTCTAAACCCCCAGCCTCATACCACCTCACCCATCGCTGAATCGTCACATGCGCCACCCCCACCAGCTCCTTCACTCGCTTCAATCGCTCCCCTCGTCTCAACATCCACAGCGCCTGCCATCTCTTATCTACTTCCTGCTTGTAAAGCTGGTAAAACCCTTCTGCTGGATGCTTCCAAGCTATCTTCAATGGCCGTGCCATACCTACTTAGCTTTGGGTGGGGACAAAGGTACAAAATTAAGAATACGTCTCACAAGAAATGGTATAACTCCAGGCGTAAGCGGGTTTCCGTTATTGATAGAGTCAGCCTCATTGGGGCGAGTATGTAATCCAAACCGCTGTTGAGGCTTTGCCCCTAAATAAGTCTGGATACGTATAGGCAGTCCTAACGCCGAAGGAGGCCCCCAACAAGGCCCCTAGGCTTGACTCCGATTGATGCGAGCTAAAACTTGCACCACATAACTCCCCGCTGGAAGACAATTCACCCATCCGCCATTGGTCTCCGCCACTAAGCTCTAAATGAGCCTCCTCCACAATCTACGGGCAGTATCGTCTGAAAAAATCTAAATCGAATATCCCCCATGCAGTAATACCACCACCAAGGTGTCCAAGCATCTACGTATAGATGGGTGAGGCCCGCCAAAGTGAATGTATAGTACAAAGCCAAATCAAAGCCACCTATAGTGTCGGTGGGAGTGAGGGCGCCGCAGTGATTTTGAGCAATACGCGCTGCACAGCTCCAATTATCCCAAATGGTGTAAGTGGGGGCAAACGCTAAGGTGCCTAACTGATGAGACGCGGGTAAAGTCGTAGGGTCGTGTCCCACAGACGGGGCATTGCCCCGCTCGTAAAGGCGCAAGCGAACCCGACTCGCATAGCCCGTACGCCCTAAGATCCGAATAGTGTAGTATGTATTGGGCTTGAGCTCCCAGAAAAAATCCACCCGTGCCTCCACGCCCGAAGCCACCTGCGTAAGAGAAATACATACGCGCACCAACGTAAGGCTATTAGAGTCGGTGCGGGCATCCCCTTCGTAAAGAAATAGTCGCCACTCCCGCAAAGAAGTATTAGAACTATTCCAAGGGTCCTCCATAAGCCCCACCCCAGCCAGTCTATGTGGCCATCCGTCCGAAATACATGCCAGGTAGATTTGCTCCAAGAAGAGTCACTATCGCATAAAGCCTCCCCCTCAGACACACTCTGACAAGCAAAATCAAAAGTAACATCTCGCAGTAAAACACTGCTGGAAGAGGTGTTCAGCACCCCTAAGTTTTGTGCTGTGGCGGCATGGTCGTAGTAAGCCTCAGCTCCCGCATCTATACGAGGGGCATCCACTTGTAACTCCAAGAAAATCTGTCCGCTCGCAGCCAGATCCGACCCTACCTGTACCAAATACCACCCCCGCGTCAAACACGCATGGGTATAACCCTCCATCAGTACTATGGGTGGGTCTACCCGCTGCACCGCCCCGAGAAGGCAGCTGTTCGTACGATAAAGCGTCCACCCGGCCTTGGTAGGATCGATACTCGCCCCCACCTGCCGAAGAATAATCCTTA
>Ga0079997_104429_pt1 | contig 25201 bp, 25 predicted proteins | sample PerSpoCPS_CMetaG_FD_69200 | JGI IMG/M metagenome (GOLD analysis project Ga0079997, IMG submission 69200) | Archaeal communities from Yellowstone National Park, Wyoming, USA - Perpetual Spouter C (PS_C) MetaG (SPADES assembly) (version 2) | ecosystem: Environmental > Aquatic > Thermal springs >... | reverse complement strand
CCAGATAGGGAAGACCCCGGGAATAAAGGATTTTCGCTGTCAAACATACCGAAAGTCGTCGGTGGATATACAGAAAAATGCCTTGAGGTGGCAAAAGTACTTTATTCCAAAGTTGTTGCAAAAGTTGTCCCTGTATCGTCAACGAAGACAGCTGAGGCGGTTAAACTGCTTGAAAACATTTATAGGTCTGTTAACATAGCGCTTGTGAATGAGTTGAAGATGCTTTTTGACAGGATGGGGATTGATATTTGGGAGGTGATTGAAGCAGCGAAGACAAAACCCTTTGGATTCCAGGCGTTTTACCCAGGACCAGGGCTTGGGGGACACTGTATCCCCATCGACCCTTTTTATCTAACCTGGAAAGCGAGGGAATATGATTTTCAAACAAGGTTTATTGAGCTTGCTGGTGAGATAAATACATATATGCCATATTATGTCGTTCAAAAGACGATTGAGGCATTAAACAGGAAAGGGAAGAGTATTTCTGGGGCGAGGATATTGTTGCTTGGTTTAGCTTATAAAAAAGATGTTGATGATGCTCGTGAATCGCCAGCGTTTAAATTGATGGAGTTGTTTGAAGAGAAGGGGGCGGTGGTTGATTATAACGACCCTTATATTCCTCTTTTACCCAAGACGAGGAAATATAAGGCAAACAGCAAACAATCGGTTCCTTTGACTGAGGAAAATCTCTCAAAGTATGATTGCGTTGTCATTGTTACCGATCATTCCGTTTATGACCCTGATTTCATAGTAAGACATGCAAATCTTGTTGTTGATACGCGTGGTTTGATAAAGGATAAAAATGAAAAGGTGGTAAAGGCGTGACAGCGGTATTAGTTATCTTTGGAACACGCCCTGAATGCATAAAGCTTGCTCCGGTTATTGAGGAGTTAAAGCGGAATGAAGTTGATTATAAAGTTTGTGTTACAGCTCAACATCGTGAGATGTTAGATCCATTTATTGAATTTTTTGATATTAGAGTTGACTATGATTTAAATATAATTAAACCTAATCAAGATTTGTATCATGTTACAACTGAAACATTGACAAAATTGAGAGATATTTTAAGAAAGGAACAACCAAAGCTGGTAATAGTTCAAGGGGATACAACGACCGCTTTCGCTTCGGCACTTGCTTCTTTTTACGAAAAAATCCCCATAGCACATGTGGAAGCTGGTTTGAGAACACATCAAAAATATAGCCCTTTCCCCGAAGAAATTAATAGAAAGTATATAGACCATATTTCTGATTTTCTTTTCGCCCCAACCCAACATTCTAAAGAAAATTTGTTGAATGAAGGTATCCCTAATGAAAAAATTTATGTAACTGGTAACACAGTTGTTGATGCACTTCATATGATTTTAAATAGTGATAAGTTTAAGAATACAGCAGTACCCTTTGAACCCTCTGATGGGAAACGTTTAATCCTTGTTACAGCGCATAGGCGTGAAAATTTTGGTCAAGGTATTGAAAATATATGTCATGCTCTTAAAAAAGTGGTAGAAACTTATGAAGATATAGAGATTGTTTATCCTGTGCATCTAAATCCAAATGTTCAAGAACCTGTGAAGCGTATTCTTGAGGGTGTTAAGCGAATTCATCTCATTGAGCCGGTTGGTTATCTTGAGTTATTAAAATTGATGCAGATATCAGATTTTATTTTGACGGACTCAGGAGGAATTCAAGAAGAAGCCCCTACATTCAAAAAACCAGTTCTTGTTCTGAGGGAATTTACTGAAAGACCAGAAGGTATTGAAATCGGGATTGCTAAACTCGTGGGCACTGATATTAATAAAATACTTTCTGAGGTTGACAAAATTATAAATGATGGCCAGATGAGCAAAACTATTAAAACTGCGAAAAATCCTTATGGCGATGGAAAAGCAGCTAAAAGAATAATAAATGTGATAAAAAATTTCTTGACAAATAATATATGAATAAAAAACAAATTGGGAGGGATTAAATAATGAATATTAAAATTTTAAAGAATCTTATTACTCATCCTAAGAAATTTTTTTTAACGGATGAATGGAAACAACTGCCTTCTTGGATTAAATTTCCAGCAATATATATATATATAAGAGAATTACACGCGAATTTAAGCTTGATAAACAACTTCTTGGGTACTTAGTTGAATTCTATAATTACGCACAACACTATGAAAATATTCCATTAACCTTTCATGAAGGAATCAAAATGCTTGATATTAGTTGGCGTTTTGTAAATGACTTGTGGAAAATAATGAATCCTACTAGTCCAGATGAAATTTTAAAATTTTATGAAGTTGTACCCTGGTATATTTTCGATATAGCCCGTACACATATGTTAAGATCTTATAGAAGACTTGAGAAGAGAATTATTGAGGAATGTAGAGGTAAGATTCTAAATTATGGAGGGGGCATAGGAGATTTATCGGTCAAATTGGCAATGAGAGGTCATGATGTAACTCATTTAGATGTTCCAGGAAAAACTTTAGAATTTGCAAAATATTACTTTAATAAAAAACGTCTGAACATTAAAATTATAGTTGTAAATGAAATAAATGTAAGCCTTCCAGATTACTATGATACTATTATATGTCTCGAAGTTATAGAGCATGTTCCAAACCCGAAAGATATTCTTCAAGAATTAGCAAATAAATTAAGAAAAAATGGTAGGTTAATAATAACACAGCTCGATTGCAAAGGAAGTGATGAAAGCAATCCGATGCATTTTAAAATCAATTTTAATGCTGAAGAATTATTAAATTCAATGGGTCTATATAAATCTAATTCTTATTCATGGTTATGGTTAAAGGAATAATAAAAAATAAGATAGCGTTATTATTAACAGCAACTATTGACCCAGGTGATATTGTTTTTGTTGAAAGAAGATGTCCACAAATTAGAGAAAATGATTATATAAATGCTTTGGAAAAGTGGCTTCAAACAAATATTTCTTCAATTATATTTTGCGAAAACTCAAATTATAACTCTGAGAAAATTAAGAATCTGTTAAAAAGTCAAACAATATTAAAAACTGAATATCTTGGGTTTAATGGACAGACATTTCCTAAAGAACTTGGGAAGGGTTATGGTGAATTGATTATCATTAAATATGCCTTACAAAACTCGTCAATTATAAATGATTGTGAATTTGTAATCAAAGTCACAGGTCGTTATTTTGTCAAAAATATAAAGAAAATAATAGATATCTTAGCAAGGGATAAAGATGTCTATATTATGGCAGATCTCAAAAGAAATTTAACATGGGCTGATAGTCGTGTTTTTGCTTTTAAGCCTTCGTTCGTTTTCGATTATCTTTCAAAATATCAAGATATGATTATTTAGAACATGTATTAGCTCGCGCTATATTACGCGCAATAAGTGATGGACATAAATGGATACCGTTGCCAACCAAGCCAATTATTATTGGTTATTCAGGAACATCTAATATTCCTTATAGAACATCTAAAATACGCTGGTTGTTCGGTGAAGCAATACACCGCATAAAAAATTATTTAATGGAAAAGTAATAAATGAGGATAAGTATTCAACACCGCCGGGTTTTTATAAATGCTATTATGTCATTAGTCCAGATTGTTCTGGTTAGTGGAGTTCTGTTTTTCTTATACAAATTTCTCCTGAAGATTTTAGGAGTAGAGCAGTTTGGAATCTGGTCCCTGATTTTGGCAGTAGCATCCGTAACCCAAGTGGCAAATCTTGGATTATTTGGAAGTGTGGTAAAGTTTGTTGCTAAATATGTCGCCAGGAATGAAGATAAAAACGTTTCAAGAGTTATTCAAACGGCTGTAATCTCTATTGGTGTAATAATTGGCTTTGTTATTTTAGCTGGATATCCTTTAATAAAATGGTTGCTTGGTCTTGTGGTACCTATAAGTTCACTTAGCCTTGCACTGAATATTTTGCCCTTAGCCCTTTTTAGTTTATGGCTTACTGCAATTACTGGCGTTTTTCAATCAGCGATTGACGGGTTTCAAAAGGTTTACATACGAAACTTACTTACGATTGGAGGCTCAATATTTTATGCACTGCTATGCTTTATAGTTGTACCTAAATATGGATTAATTGGGCTCGCTTATGCCCAGATTATAAATAATACTGTAATCCTTATTGTGAGCTGGGTTTTGATCAAAAGATTTTTGCCTGTGCTTCCTGTTTTTCCTTATCAATGGAATAAGGATATATTTAAAGAAATCATCAATTACGGTGTAAGTTTTCAAATTATAACTATAACAGGAATGTTTGCAGAACCTACTACAAAAACACTTCTCAGTAAATTTGGCGGGCTTTCAATGGTGGGCTATTATGAAATGGCAAACAGGATGGTTCTGCAGTTCCGTGCACTTATTGTATCTGCCAATCAGGTTCTTGTCCCTACAATTGCAGATTTACAGGAAAAAAGCCCAGAGAGAATACGTTCTGTTTATTTAACTAATTATAATCTTCTTTTTTATCTTGCATTACCCCTATATACCTTGATTATTATCAGCACACCCCTTGTCTCAAAGATTTGGATTGGGCATTATGAAAGAATATTCATAGTTTTTGCTACATTGCTTACGATAGGTTGGTTTTTAAACACATTATCTGCAGCATCTTACTTTGCGAATCTTGGGACAGGTAATCTGCGTTGGAACGTAATTGGACACATCATAGCTGCAATTTTAAATATTATATTAGGATTTACTCTTGGGTCTATTTTCAATGGCTACGGTGTGGTTATTGCCTGGGTGGTTGCCTTGTCTCTTGGCAGTGCGGTGTTTTGTGTTGCATATCATGTGTCAAACCATATACCTTTAATTAACCTTTTCCCCACAGATAGCAGACCAATGTTTGTTTTTTGCACAATAGTTTTGTTAATTTTCTTACTTCTTCAGTTTGGTTTTTACTATATATTTAGTACAATTATATTGAACATTGCTGTGAGCTTATTTTTTTCTCTACCTATATTCATTTCTTTTTACTTTCATCCGGTGCGAAAGCAACTTAGCGAATGGTTGAAAGATTTAGTTTTAAATAGAAGGGTAAGTTAAAATGAAAAAATTTACATCACAGGAAATCAAGGAGTTTGTTTCAAAACCTTTATTTGATGAAAAAGTAATTTTAAATAAAGATCCATCATGGCCTAAAATTTCAATTGTAACCCCCTCGTATAATCAGGCACAGTTTTTAGAAAGAACCATTTTAAGTGTTTTAAATCAGAATTATCCAAATCTTGAATATATAATCATTGATGGTGGTTCAACAGATGGGAGCGTTGAAATAATAAAGAAATATGAAAAATATTTAGCATATTGGGTGAGCGAAAAAGATAGAGGTCAATCACATGCGTTAAATAAAGGATTTGAAAGAGCAACAGGGATAATATCTGCATATTTAAATTCTGACGATATTTACTTACCAAATACCCTTAAAATAGTCGCAAGCAAGTTTAAAGAGAATCATTATGATATCCTTTATGGCCATGCTTATATTATTGATGAAAATGATAATATTGTTACATTAGCTGTTGCTCTACCTTTTGTGTTAAGAGAGTATTTTTACGGGGTTTTTTCGATCCCTCAACAATCGTCATTTTGGCGGTCTGATGTATTTTTTAAAGTGGGTGGTTTTAATATTGAAAATCATACTTGTATGGATGGAGAATTTTTTGTAAAAGCAGCAACTTTGAGCTTTAAATTTAAATGTGTAGATGTTGTTTTTTCTTGCTTTAGAATACACAAGGATTCTATAAGTGGAAGTGGGAAATACTATGAGCAATATTTGCTTGATGAAGAAAAAATAAAAAGTAGGTATGGAAACGGTAAATATAACAATAAACTTTTTAAATTTTACTATCGTGTAAAATACTTGCCAGTTAAATTAATTAAACGGTTAAAATATAAAACGAAATGATAGCAACTATAGTTTATTTAATCTTTATTCTAATTGGTTTGATTTTTATCCTTAAAGAGAAAAACAGATACATTGGCGTGGCAAAAGTATTTGTTTTTTCTTTACCCTTTTATGGATTAATTTATGATATTGGCATATCACTTACTATTGATAGAATTTGGGCTTTAATTATGTTGTTTGTTTTGTTTTTTAACAAAGGTTTTTTAAAGGTAGGTAAATCTTTAAGGTTTTTTTTGTATTTTATCGTTTATACATTTACAATAACCATTGTTTTAAGTCAGTATTTACCCGATACCGTTAATATGTTTTCGCTATTACGGGGGAAATATAGATATATGGTTCAAATTTTCTTCTGGGGATTGCTATTTACCCCTGTATTTTACTTTGTCAAATATGTAAAAAATGTAGAAGAAATTAAACAATTATTAAAAATTTTAATTTTAGCTTGTGTTTTATTGTCTTTGATTGGAATATTTCAGTATATGTTTTATAAAAGATTTGGCTATGACATTATTCCTGTTGGATTATTTCAAGAAGAAAAAAGAACTGGAATGATCTACCATATGTATTTAGGGAATGTTTTCAGAGTTTCATCTATTGGAGGAGAACCGAAACATTTTGCCTATTCACTCTCAATTGTTTTACCTTTGTTATTTTTTAATAATTATTTAAAAGTATTTAGTATAAAGCATTCACTTTTTTTTGCAATTATTATGCTTTTTAATTTATTTATGACATTTTCTACCCAGGGATATATCCTAATGTTTTTAAATATTTTTATTGGGTTAATTTTGATTTTTCACAAGGGAATTAAATTAAGGTTTATAATTTATAGTGAAATAATAGCTGTTTTTTTTATCCTTCTTTTAGAAATAAATCCTACTACTCTTGAATTGGTAAAATTTAGAACTATTGAAAGGTTAATCAATCCTAATATGCCGGAAGCACCTATGTTTACTTTTGTAGAAGACTGGAATGAGGCAGTTCTTAGATTTTTGGTTAACCATCCTTATTGGTTAATAACAGGAACTGGATTAGGAAATATACACTTACATGCGCAAGAATATATACCATATTATGCATATTATATGTACGAAAATGTTTTTGTTGCTAAAAGTGGTTTTTTAAGAATTTTGTCTGAAACAGGCATTATAGGATTATTACTCTTTATAATTTCTTATATTAAACCACTAATTGCTGTGTTTAGATTTTCAAAAAGAGATAAGTTTCTATTAATAATTACAATTTTTACAACTTATATTTTCTTTGACTTTTTAGTTACCCAAGATGGCCAATTTTATATATTTTTTAGCATGGCAATATTATATTCTATACGAAATATTTATGAGAGAGAAATATATAAAAAAAGCTAAGATACTTATAATTCACACTGTCGCATGGAGTCATTATTCTGCTTTAACATTTAGTGAATTATATAAATTATCTATAAATAATAATTTTGATTTCTTTGTTATACATCTTGCCAGAACTCATAGAGGTAGGGAAAGAATAGGAGATTATGATGCCGAAATACATAATTATCCACATAAAATATTGTATAACGGTTTTTTAGAAGATTTATCAACTGTTAATAAGATTAAGTTATTATTAAAGGAAATAATAGATTATAAACCAACAATTTTAATTACAGCTGGTTATAGTGATCCTTCTATAATATTTTCCGCAATATTCAATAAAATTAGAGGAGGTAAAAATATAATTACCTCAGACACAACAATAAATGATAGAACAAGAATATGGTATAAGGAATTATTAAAAAAGATAATTTTGAAGTTTTTTGATTTTGCATTTTGTATCGGAACAAAACAAATGGAATATCTTTTGTCGTTAGGTTTTGATAAAAATAAAATAATTAAAGCTGGGTGGTATGCAGTTGATTATAAAGGCATTTTGATAAATAAACCACTGACCGTTTTTAAGAGGCATAACTTTCTCTATGTGGGAAGATTAAGTCCAGAAAAAAATTTAAAAATGCTTATAAATTCTTTTTATGAAGTTAAAAAATTTGAAAATTCCAAAGACTGGGGATTAATATTAGTTGGAGATGGACCGCAAAGAGAAGAATTGTTTAAATTGGTAAATAGTTTAGGACTTAAAAATGATGTCTTTTTTGTTGGTGGAAAATCCTGGAAGGAAGTAGTAGATTTTTATACTATATCTGATGTTTTCATTTTACCAAGCATCTCTGAGCCTTGGGGGCTTGTTGTAAATGAGGCAATGATGTGCGGATTACCGGTTGTAGTATCAAAAAGATGTGGAAGCTACTGGGATTTAGTAAAAGAAGGGATAAATGGTTTCGGATTTGATCCTTTTAATCAAAAAGAACTTCAAGAAATTATGTTAAAATTTATGAATAAGGAGGTTGATATGAAAAAGATGGGAGAAGAGTCAAAAAATATTATCAAAGATTATACTCCGGAAAATGCAGCAAAACAAATGTTTATCGGAATAAAAAAAGTATTAGGATTAGAATAAAATGAAAATATTACATTTAATTGGTTTTTATCCGGAAATTGGCGGACCATTTACTGTAGTAAAAGATTTACTTATAAAACTTTCTCAAAAAGGAATTAAAGTTAAGGTTTTATCCCCCATACCCAAAAATTATGATATAGAAAAACTTAAATTTATCACTGAGCTCCCCTTTGAAGTTGAATATGTCGAAGAACAATTGCCAAGGTATGTAATGCCATCATTTTCATTAAAATTTTTTAAAAGAATTAAAGAATTAGCTAAAAATTGTAATTTAATTTATTTATCGGGTATCTTTGATTTTTATTCAATCCCTGTTCTTTATACAAATACCAAATTCATATATTCTGTTCATGGAAGCTTTATGAAAGATGCATATAATATGATTAAATTAAAAAAACTTAAAAAAGATTTTTACATGAGTACCGTTGGATACAAACTGCTAGATAAAGCTATCTTAATTAGACTTATAACAGAAAAAGAGAAAGAACATTTTTTAGAATTTTATCCAGAATTTGAAAATAAAATAAGAGTTATTCCAAATGGGTTGGATTTATCTCAGTTTGAAGCTAATCTAAACAAATCTGCTTTGATTGAAAAATATCCAAAATTAAAAAATAAAAAAATAATCCTTTATTTAGGCAGAATTAACTGGATAAAAGGACTTGATATTTTAATTCCAGCATTTGCTAAACTTTATAATGAAGATAAAAATTATCATTTATTAATTGTTGGTAAAGATGATGGGGATGGTTATGAACAAAGGGTAAGGCAGTGGGTAAATGAATATGGTTTAATTGATGCTGTCACTTTTACAGGACTTTTAACTGGAAAAGATAAACTCATGGCTTTTTATGGAAGCGATGTTTTTGTTCTGCCTTCCTATTCTGAGAATTTTGGCGTGGCAGTGGTGGAAGCGATGGCTTGTAGTGTTCCAATAGTTGTATCTGATAAAGTTGGAATTTCAAGAGAAATAATGCAGTATAATGCTGGAACTATAGTAAAAACTAATGTTGATGATGTTTATAATGGTATAAAAAATGTATTCTCAAATTTGGATAAGACAAAAGATATGGCTTTGAATGGTAGAAAAATGGTTCATGAACTTTATGATATAAATAAGGTTGCTGATAAAATGATAGAAATGTATGAAGAAGCGATAAATGGTTAGCAATCACTAATCAAGGAGGTTGGTAATGGAAAGTGAATATATTGAATATAAATGGGAAAATCCAAAAACTACTGCCCATGAATATATAGTTCCTGTAATTATCAAAATACTTAAAGAATTAAATATACCTTCGGATGCTAAAATACTAGATGCCGGGTGTGGGGGAGGATATTTTTTGAATGAACTTTATAAGTTAGGTTATAAAGAAATATATGGTTTTGATGCATCTTTTTCTGGAATAAAAATTGCAAAAAGAAATTTCCCACATCTTTCTGATAGATTACATTTACATAATGTATATGAGCAAAATTTACCTGTGGATATTCCAAGTGAATATGATGTAGTAATATCAATGGAGGTTATTGAACACTTATACTCACCGGAAAAGTATATTCAGAACATACATAGATGGCTTAAGGAAAATGGCATTTTAATAATTACAACTCCTTATCACGGGTATTTAAAAAATTTGGTAATAGCTTTGTTAAATAAATTTGATACTCATTTCAATCCTTTATGGGAAGGGGGGCATATAAAGTTTTTTTCTAAAAAGTCTCTGATAGAATTATTAATGAAAAATAAATTTGACATCTTAAAATTCTGCGGGGCGGGAAGATTGCCGTTTTTATGGAAGTCAATGATATTGTACGCAAGAAAAAAATAAACCTTCCAGTTTCTAATCAAACAGCGTTAAACTAACCATGAGTGATGGACAAGCAGCTAAACTTCCAATTTCGGTCATTATCTTAACATATAATGAAGAAAAAAATATAGAGCAGTGCTTAAGTAGTGTTTATGGTTGGGTTGAAGATATTTTTATTGTTGATTCTTATTCAACAGATAAAACTCTCGAAATTGCAAAAAAATATACAGATAAGATCTATCAGCATCCTTTTGAAAATCAAGCAAAACAATTTAACTGGGCTTTGGAAAATTTACCTATAAAAACAGAATGGGTTATGAGATTAGATGCAGATGAGTTTCTTACTCAGGAACTTAAAGATGAATTAATTAATACAATTCCAAATATAGATAAAGAAATAACAGGATTATATGTTAAAAGAAGAGTTCATTTTCTTGGTAAGTGGATAAAAAGAGGAGGATATTATCCAACTTGGCTTTTAAGAATATGGCGTTATGGCAAAGGTTACTGTGAAGAAAAATGGATGGATGAGCATATAAAAGTTACAGAAGGTAGGGTCTATTTTTTAAAAAATGATATTGTGGATAATAATAAAAAAAATTTACACTGGTGGATTGGAAAACACAATTCTTATGCAACAAGAGAGGCAATTGATATACTTAATTTAAAATATAAATTTTTAAAGTATGATGATGTTGAGGCAAAGCTTTTTGGAACACAGGAGCAGAGGAAAAGATGGTTAAAAGAAAAAATTTATTTAAGAATGCCATTGTTTGTAAGATCTTTTTTTTATTTTGTTTACAGATACTTTTTAAAATTTGGCTTTCTTGATGGGAAAGAAGGATTGATACGTCACTTTTTGCAGAGTTTTTGGTATAGGTTTTTAATTGATGCTAAAATATATGAGATTGAAACTAAATCTAAAAGGGAAAATAAATCCGTAAAAGAAATCATTGAGGAATTGTATAATATAAAATTATAATTGATTTTGTTAATGACTTAAATATGAGCGCGAAATAGAAAGTTATATTGGAAAATAGAGAAGCTTAATTGAGGACATTTTATAATTTTTTGTTAAAAAATTCCTTTCATTGTTTTTGACTCTATAAATTAAATTATTAAATACCGAATTGTTATGCTCCAGGTAATACAGAACTATCGCACAGGAAAGATAGAATTAGCTGATGTACCTATTCCTAATTGTTCTTCAAATAATATACTGGTAAAAAATGTTGCTTCGCTTATAAGTATAGGTACAGAGAGGTCTATTATAGAGTTAGGGAAAAAGAGTTTACTTGGGAAAGCAAAAGCTCGTCCAGATCTTTTAAAACGATTTCTCGATAAAGCTAAGAAAGAAGGATTTTTGAAAACTTTTCAAGAAGCGCTTGGGCGACTTGATAACCCTACACCACTTGGATATAGCTCTGCAGGTATTGTGGTAGAGGTTGGTAACAATATCCATAAATTCTCCCCTGGAGACAGAGTTGCCTGCATTGGTGCGGGATATGCGAGTCATGCGGAATATATTACAGTCCCTGAGCATCTTTGTTGTAAAATTCCTGATAATGTAAGTTTTGAAGAAGCTTCTTTCGGAATGCTTGGAACAATAGCTCTACATGGCATTAGATGTGCAAATTTAACTTTTGGAGAAAATGTAGCGGTTATTGGTCTTGGACTACTTGGGTTATTAAGCGTTCAGATTCTCAAAGCCTATGGTTGTAAAGTTATTGGTTTTGACATTGATTCGTCAAAAGTAAATCTTTCCAAAGAAATCGGTATAGATTATGCTTTCTCTGATATTAAAGAATTTAAAAATAGGATTGATAAATTTACAAACGGATATGGAGCTGATGCTGTCATAATTACAGCATCCTCAAAAAGTAATGAACCAGTAAATGTGGCAGTGGAAATTGCAAGGATGAAGGGTAGGATAGTTTTAGTGGGAGTTGCGGATATACATCCAGATAGAAATGAGATGTGGCACAAAGAGGTTGAAATTTTAGTATCAAAAGCTGGTGGTCCAGGTATATTTGATCCTATTTACGAACAAAAAGGCATTGATTATCCTATTGGCTATGTAAGATGGACAGAAAACAGGAATTTAGAAGAGTTTATAAGATTAATTTCAGAAAAGAGAGTATGTGTTGAAAAATTAATAACACATAGGTTTTCAATAAAAGATGCATTAATGGTCTATGATGAATTACTGAAAAATCCCAGTAAATATATTGGTGTAATACTTCAATATCCAGATGAAGATTTGAAGGATCTATCCAGAGAAAAAATAAAGGTTTTGAATCAATCTTACTCTATAGGTAGTGATAAAGTTAATCTCGGTGTCATTGGAGCTGGTTTATTTGGTAAAGCATTGCTTTTACCAGCGCTAAGTAAAATAGACAAAGCTAATCTTCATATTCTTTGTACCTCTTCTGGTGCAAATTCATATCATACCGGTAATAAATATCGATTTAACATAATTACATCAGATTATAAAGAAGTGATTAACTCTGATGATGTCCATGCAGTGGTAATTCTTACTCCCCATAGCCAACATAAAAGAATGGTAATAGAAGCTCTTGAAAAAAGGAAGCATATTTTCGTAGAAAAACCTTTGTGTATAAGTGAGGAAGAGTTAATAGAAATTGATTCTTTATATAAAAATATATCAAATATAGATAAAGCTCCTTTTATTATGGTTGGTTATAACAGAAGATTTTCCATCCATTCCTTGAAAGCTTATGAATTTATAAAAGATAGAACAGATCCTGTTTTGATAAATTATAGAATAAATGCTGGCTTTGTTCCAAAAAGCCATTGGGTACATTACGAAGAGGAAGGTAGAAGTAGAATAGTTGGAGAAATATGCCATTTTGTTGATATGCTAATTTATCTTACTGGCAGTATCCCTTTAAAGATTTTTGCAGAAAGGGTAAGAGGAAATGACAGAAGTGTTGTTAATAGTGATAATCTAAGTATAATTATTAGTTTTAAAGATGGTTCTATTGGAAATATCTTTTACACAGCTTCAGGGGATAAAGCATTTTCAAGGGAGAGGGTGGAAATTTATTGCGAAGGGAAAACAATTATTATTGATGATTATAGAGAAACAACCATGTTCTTCAATGGTAAAAGAAAGAATTTTAAAACTTTCAATCAAGACCTGGGGTATAAAAGGGAATTAGAACATTTTATAAATGTAATTAAGGGTATAACAGTTCCATTAATTACTTATAAAGAAATATATTATTCAACTTTATCTATTTTCAAAATAGAAGAATCAATAGATAAAGGTATTCCGATATTTCTATGAAGAAGTTTTTAATAATAACTGATTCCTATCCCCCGGAAATTCGTTCTGCATCGCATTTAATGCAAGAACTTGCAGAAGGGTTAAGAGATAGAAATTATGATGTTATAGTTTGTACTTCTTATCCTAAATATAATCTTTCAGATGAGTTAGAAAAAACGAAATTTCCTGAATGCACTGTAGAGCATGGAATTAAAGTAATAAGGGTAAAAACATTACCACATCATAAGGTTAATTTCATTATAAGAGGAATAGCTCAACTATCAATGCCTGAAATTTTCTATAGAAAAATTTTAAAGTATGTCGGTGATAAAATTGATTATGTGATTGTTTATAGTCCTCCCTTACCTTTAGCAAAAGTCGGGGAAAAAATAAAAAAAATTTTTGGCGCAAAATATCTTTTAAATGTACAGGATATTTTCCCTCAGAATGCAATAGATTTGGGAGTTTTAAAAAATAAATTACTTATAAAATTTTTTGAAAAAATGGAGTATTATGCCTATAAATATGCAGATATAGTCACAGTTCATTCAGAGGGGAATTTTGATTTTTTATTTAAAAGATACCCTGAATTTAATGGTAAATTTTATATACTGCATAACTGGATTGATGTAAAATCTTTTGAAGGGGTTTTGAGAACAAATGAGTTTAGAAAAAAATTTGGATTAGAAAATAAATTTATAATTTTATTTGCAGGTGTTATTGGTCCATCTCAGGGATTAGATTTTGTCGTTGAGGTAGCAAATAAAATTAAAGATATAGAAGACATTTGTTTTTTAATTGTTGGAGACGGAATCTATAAAGAAAAATTAAAAAGCCTAGTTAGGGAGAAAAAACTTACAAATGTTATATTTAAGCCATTTGTATCTAAAGCCGATTATCCGAAATTAGTAGCTGATTGTGATGTTGGTTTGGTTACATTAAGTAGTTTAAATAAGACACCTGTTGTTCCAAGTAAAATGTTGGGATATATGGCTGCGAGAAAACCAGTTCTTGCTTTTCTTAATAGGGAAAGCGATGGACATAGGATTATAAAAATTGCTGAGTGTGGATATTCCTGTTTTTCTAATGATGTAGATGAAGCAGTTGAAATTACAAAAAAAATTTATTTTAATAAGGACAAATTAGAAAACATGGGTAATAACGGTCATCAATTTGTAAAAGAAAATTTTGATCGAGATGTTATTCTTGATAAAATAGAAGAGCTTTTAAAAAAGATTTAAAGGTAATATTTTAAACTAGATAATCAACTTTAATTGTTGGGATACACACTATATCAAACTTATGAAAACATGCAAATTTTAAAATAAAAATAATTAAGGGGGCGTAAATTTATGATAAGTATTTACGAGAAGAGGGTGAACCTTGTAGATAATTATCTTGGAAAAATTAATCTTGAACGAGAATTAATTAATTATTATGAGGGTAAAACTATCCTAGTGACAGGTGGTGCTGGAGCAATTGGAAGTAATTTAATTATTGCGCTATCTAAATTGGTAGGAAGTAGCGGTAAAGTTGTGGTAATTGATAACTTATCGTCTATAAAATATCCAGATCCATGGAACGTAACACCATTGCATAATATAATGTTTGTAAAAGGCGATGTTAGAAATGATGTGGATTTAAAGAGAGTTTTTAAAGAAGATCCTCAAATAGTGTTTCATCTTGCTGCTTTTTTTGCAAATCAGAATTCCGTAGATTATCCTGAGATATCCGCTGAGGTTGATATAATTGGCCATATAAAACTTTTAGAATATTCAAGATTAGCTAGGATAGAAAGATTTGTGTATGCATCCAGTGGTTGCGCAATATACGGATCATATCCTAAACTACCTTTAAAAGAAGATTTCATTTCAATGCATCTCACAACACCATATCAAATAAATAAAATGACTGGAGAAATGTATTGTAATTTTTATCACCATCATTATGGTTTATCTATAGTAAATTGTAGATTTTTTAATTCATATGGACCCGGTGAAGTTCCTGGTCAATACAGAAATGTAATTCCAAATTTTATATATTGGGCGATAAAAGGAAACCCTCTTCCAATTACTGGGACAGGTGAAGAAACAAGGGATTTTACCTATGTTTTAGATCTAGTCCAGGGACTTCTAAAGGCGGGTTTTTGTAAAAATGCGATTGGGGAGAGCTTTAATTTAGCAGCTGGACGAGAAATATCTATTAAAAATCTTGCAGATCTTGTTATTGAGTTGACAGGTAGTAAATCGGGTATCATTTTTAAACATAGACGCAAATGGGATACAAAACCGCGATTACTAGCATCAATAGAAAAAGCGAAATCTCTAATTGGATACAAACCGGTAGTAGAATTTAAAGAAGGTCTAAGCGCCACTATTGATTGGTTTAAAGATAATTGGGAGAAAATAGAATTATTAGCTGATTTTCCTCCAGGGATGAATAGCGCTGTTAGATGATCCTTAAGAAAAAAAGATATATAATTTTATATTTTTTCATCTATTTTTATGGAGATTGGCTTTATATTTTGCATTTCTTTATCTTTGGATTTATGTTAAAGTTAATTTTTAGTTAATTTTTGAATCTTCTCAATTAATTGAAAGTGATTGGGGGGATAAATTTTGTTTAAGCATATCTCTAAATTTAAATTTTTTCTCTTTCTAAGTGATTTTTTTATAATATACATGTTCAGCTACTTTGTTTGCGATTTTAACGAAAAAATTACCAAAGCTTTATTACCATTAATAGTTGCTGGGGTTTACTTGCTAATTTTTTATATCTATGGTTTGCACTCTTTTGATGATTATAACCGAGCGAGGTATTTAATCAGGTATATATTTGTCTTTGGAATTGCAAGTTTAATAACGACCTTCCTTTGTGTTATAATCCAGCTACAACCTCCCAGACCCTTTCCATATGCCTTGGGCATCTTGTTTCCATTAATTTATGTTTGGCATATCATATTTTACAACAGCTTGAAAAACTTCTTGCAAAAAAATCAAAGAGCGATAATTGTAAGTACATCGGGGAATAATGAAATCACAGAAAGTTTGATTTCTAAAAAGATCTATCTAGCAGGTGTTGTAGGTGATAAGTTAAATTTAAATGGCCAATATCTTGGAAATATTGATGAATTAGAAGATAAATGTGATGAACACGGAATAGAACTGATTTTGATTGATGATTTGCATTTAGCAGATAAAAAACTTTTTAATAAAATTTTAAGATGTAAGCTCAAAGGTATAGAAGTAATTGATCTCGTTTCATTCTACGAAAAAATGGAAAATAAAATTCCGGTTGATTTCATAAATGATTTTTATATTTTTTATGTTGATTTGATCGGCTTTAAGAGTAAAATTTATTTCTTGAGATTGAAAAGGGTTGTTGATGTGCTGTTGGCAATTATAGGATTGATCCTTTCAATACCAATATGGATTTTAGTTTGCGTGGGTATTAAAATTTCCTCTCCAGGACCTGTTTTATTTATACAGGAAAGGGTCGGTCAAAATGGGAAAATTTTTAAGATGATTAAATTTAGAACTATGCACTTAACATCAATCAATGATCCTTATACCAGAGAAAATGATAAAAGATTGTTTTGGTTTGGAAAATTTATCAGAAAGTTTAGGATTGATGAAATACCTCAAATGATTAATGTTTTAAAAGGCGATATGAGTTTTATTGGTCCAAGACCAGAAATAGTTGAGTTATCTCGTTTATATAATGAAAACATCCCTTATTATGAACTAAGACACCTTGTCAAGCCGGGAATAACTGGTTGGGCGCAAGTTAATTATAGATATGGGGATTCAATTGAAGATGCAAGGAGAAAACTTGAATATGACTTGTTCTATATAAAAAATCTATCCCCAATACTTGACATGCATATTTTGTTGAGAACAATTAGGGTTGTTTTATTTGGGATTGGCTCCAGATAGATTGATAATATTTTCGTTAATGTCTTCAATCTTTTTATCTTTTTCATCCGCTCAGTACATCCCTCTTGGTAAAGTAGATTACTATCTCTTACAAAGGATTTATGACAAAGGGGATTTGTATTATTCTGATGATTTTTTCTTTAAACCATTGAAATTTAATAGCATTCATATAGATAGTTTAAACCAAGATAAAGAAACATCTTTCATAAGAAATTTCTTAATGAAAAGATGGGCGTTTAATTCAACATTTGTTTTTAATCCTGATTTCAACATTTATTTTGCAAATTTTAAAAATCCAAGAAATTATGTCAGAGCAAGATTGGATTTAAATTTATATGGTCGGATTCATAATTTTACTTTTGGAGCAAGGACAAGATTTGATTCGGATGGTTTAATGGATAGTGATTATAGGGGCAAACCAGTGAATATAATAAATGGGAAACCATATTATTTTTCGGCATTTCATGACTTGGGTTATATTGGTTATTTCTCAAAATTTTTTGAAGTACTTTTTGGTAAATTTCGAATTCAACTTGGTCCTGGGGAAAGCGGTCAAATGTTGATTTCATCAAATCCCCCTTCCTTTGATTTATTTCTGTATAAGATAAAATTGGGAGATTCCTTATATCCGAAGTTTTATGTAACAAGTTTCATAGCACAACTTGATAATTCAATCTATGAAGGCAAATTATACTACCGAAGTTTATATTCTCAAACTTATAATTTAATCTTCAAAGATTTTCAAATAGGTATTTCACAATCTTCTCTTTTCGCTGAGGAAAATTTTAATTTAAAACTCAATTATATTTTCCCATTTATCTCCTTTTTTGGAGAAAGAGAAAATAATCAACTTAACGATACAGATAACCTCCTTTACTCTTTTTTTCTTTCTTTTAATAGAAAAAATTTTAGATTCTACGGTGAGTTATTGATTGACGACATTTCCTATGACTTTACACTACCGCATAAAATTGGATTTTTGGTCGGATTTAAATTACCCAAATTAATCGAAAATCTCAGCTTCTCCTTTGAATATGTTCGTATAAATAGGTTTACATATGCTTATAACCTTGGGAGTGGGGCTGAGATAGAAAAAAATGAAATTATGTTAAGATATGTTTTCTATGGTAGAAAAAATGATTTTCAAAATGTTTCTATAATAGGACACTGGTTAGGTCCAGATACAGATCTAATTCAAATGGGTTTGTGGAAATATATTGATAAGGGAATCTTCACGGTATTAAATGTAAGTTTCAAAAGAAAAGGTGAAGGAAATATACTTGAACCGACGCAAAAATCATCACCTAAACCGAAAGCGTTCCTATATGGAGTTGTGGAAAAAACAATAAGCATAAATACAAGATTTGTTTATTTGATGTCACATTATTTTTATTTGTCGCTAGATCTATTTATATCAAAGATTTACAATCTAGATAATGTTGAAAATCAGAACAGGTTTAAAATTAATTTGATGTTATCATTAAAGTTTGATCCATTTGTAACAATAATGTAGCATTTATTGATTGGCGAATTTATAAAACATAGGCTAATTCTAATCCTTTTCCTTTTCTATTCCTGCTCACCGAATAAGCCATCGGGGAAATCAATCGCTGGAAGGGTAATTTTAAAGGATACAACCGATTTCTCTAATGTAAAAGTCCTCCTTTATAACCCTGCCCCTGTTGACACATCAATTTCAAACCCAGCTGTTAAGTTCAACTTGTTCAATCAGGACCTAACCGTTTATCTTTTTGATCATAGATGGCAAAAACCTTTATATCAAACTTTTACTGATAGAGATGGAAATTTTAAGTTTGATGATATCCCGGAGGGCGAATATATCCTCTTTGTCCAGAAAGATGGATATGGTTGGAAATTTGTTAAAATTTCAACCTCAAGTGATTCAAAAACTTTGACGCTTGAGAAGGAAAGGGTTATATTTGGGGTGATGAATGATAAAGATACACTCAAAGGAAATGTCCTTGTCAAGGGTGATGTTTTAATTCCAAGTAGCTCAACTGTTTATATTAAAGATGGAGCTGTTTTAAAGTTTGATGGATATTACAAGTTTATAGTTGAGGGTAACTTAATTGGGGAAAACTTTGATTTCAATTTGCCGATTATATTCACCACTGAAGATACAAGCGTTTATTTTGATGGGGTCTATGTGAGAAACCGTGGAAGTGTTGAGATCAAAAACGCGGTATTTAGAAGTGCAAATGTAGGTTTAAGTGTTGATGGTTCTGATTGTGAGGTTGGATATTCACTTTTTGTTGGGAATAAAAGCTATGGTATTTCCGCTACGGGGATAAATTCGGGAAGATATGTCAGGGTTTACAATTGCATATTCGCTGGGAAGATTTATGGGTTTGGGTCTGGGCAACCTGTCGGCGTAAACTTTGAGTTTACAGATACAAATGCTAGTGTTTCAAATTCAATTTTTTATTTGAACTCTGAATCTGGGGTTTATTGTACGACTTCAGGGGCAAGGATAGAGGGGAATTATTTTAGTGGGAATGGCTATTCAATTGAAATCTGGTCAAATGTCAACAGGGATACTTTATTGATAAAGAACAATGAGTTCGTTCATTCAAAGAATTATCATGTTTTGCATAGGGGTGGGATTGCGAAGTATTTGTATAACAACATATATTCAACCGCTGGTGGTATAAGTTTATCTCCAGCGTATGGTAGTCCCATTGCTGTGATTAATTTTAACAATTTATCAGGTAAGAAGTATTTATTATCCCTTGGTATGGGAACATCCACAACTGATGCTCGTTTCAATTTTTGGGGGACGGTGAGTGAGGCGGAGATAAGGAATTTAATTTTTGATAGGAATGATGTCTCGCCTTCAGATCCGTATTATAATCGTTTTGGTGTAGTTGATTATTCTGGATTTTTAACATCGCCTGTTCCAAACGCTGGCATTAGACGTTAGGTAGAGTGGTTTTTCGATTATGAAAATTATCTTATCAAAGCACGCCGAATTTAAATTTCAGGAGAGAAAGATAGATGTTAAGATGGTTGAAGATGTTCTTGAAAATTACGAACATTTTTTTTATGATATAATAGCAAGAACCATGGTTGCTATTTTTGGCGGTGGTTTTTACAAAAAAGGACGATGAATTTTATATAGTGACGGCATATCAAATAAGGGAGGGTAAGAGATGGATAAGGGTGTAAGGATTTCATTTGATGAGGAGAGCGATATTCTTTATCTATCTTTAAAAGAAGGGGTCACTGTGGATTCAGAGGAGATTATTGAGGATGTAAGGGTAGAATATGATGAAGATGGGCAAGTGATAGGGATTGAGATTTTCAACATAACAAAAATGCTTGCAACTAAATTTTAACGAACTCAATTTATTAATAGTAAAAACAAGGGAGGTTAAGAAATGAATAAAAACAAGCGTATTCTTGTAACGGGAGCTGGTGGATTTATGGGACATCATCTTGTAAAGAGATTAAAAGCTGAAGGATACTGGGTTAGGGGAGTTGACATCAAATATCCAGAATTTGAACCAAGCCCCGCTGATGAATTTGAATTGCTTGATTTAAGGCGATGGGATAATTATTTATCTTTTAACGAAAATGAAATCATACAAAATTAAATAAGTGAGTTATTTTTATGAAAAAAGCATTAATTACAGGAATTACTGGTCAAGATGGTTCTTATCTTGCTGAGTTTTTGCTTTCAAAAGGGTATGAAGTTCATGGTATCATCCGTAGAAGTTCAACCTTCAATACTCATCGCATTGACCATATTTATGTTGACCCACATGAGCCGAATGCAAGGTTATTTTTGCATTATGGAGATCTTTCAGACCCTGGGGTATTAACTGAATTAATATATCACATACAACCTGACGAGATTTATCATTTAGGAGCGCAATCCCATGTGAAGGTTTCTTTTGATATGCCGGAATATACTGGAGATATCACAGGGCTTGGAACAACACGAATTCTTGAAGCAATAAGAAGAAGTGGTATTAGAACAAAATTCTATCAAGCTTCTTCTTCTGAAATGTTTGGAGATTCACCTCCTCCGCAGAATGAACAAACCCCATTTCGTCCAAGGAGTCCTTATGCAATTGCAAAGGTATATGCTTACTGGATGACGGTTAATTATAGAGAAGCTTACAACATATTTGCTTGTAACGGTATTCTTTTTAATCACGAGAGTCCAAGAAGAGGAGAGACATTTGTTACAAGGAAGATAACAAGGGCTTTGGCAAATATAGTATCCGGTAGACAGAAAAAATTATATCTTGGAAATCTTTACGCAAAAAGGGACTGGGGATATGCACCTGAGTATGTCCAATTGATGTGGTTAATGCTTCAGCAAGATAAACCCGATGATTATGTGGTTGGCACAGGTGAAAGCCATTCAGTTAAGGAATTTGTTGAACTTGCGTTTAATTATGCAGGGATAGAATTGGAATGGAGGGGCAGTGGTATTGAAGAGAAGGGCGTTATAAAATCAATTGACTCTCATCTTACTTCTCATATTTCAACAGGAGATATAGTGATAGAAGTTGATCCAAGATACTTTAGACCAACGGAAGTAGAGTTTTTACAAGCAGATATTACAAAAGCTAGGGAAAAACTCGGCTGGGAACCCGTTGTAAAGTTTGAGCAACTTGTTAAAATAATGGTGGATTACGATATGTTACAAAACGGTGTTGAACCCAAGGGGGAGGGTATTAGAATATCCAAAGAATTAGGTTTCAACTGGACAAATCATGAATTTTCTTTCTATGAAAAGTTGCGTGAAAGATTAGAGGTGAGGTCTTAATATGGAAAAAGATGCAAAGATATTTGTTGCTGGACATAGAGGTTTAGTTGGCTCAGCGATTGTTAGAAAATTGCAGGAGAAAGGCTATAAAAACATTGTTATAAAAACCAGGTCGGAGCTTGATTTAAGAAAACAGGAGGAAGTTGAAAAGTTTTTTGAGGAAGAAAAACCCGAGTATGTTTTTCTTTCTGCTGCTAAAGTTGGGGGCATATTGGCAAATAGCACATATCCAGCGGAATTTATTTATGATAATCTTGCTATAGCTCTAAATGTTATTCACGCCAGTTATAAATTTGGGGTAAAAAAGCTGTTGAACTTAGGCTCTTCCTGTATATATCCCAAACATGCACCTCAACCAATGAAAGAGGAATATTTACTAACAGGAAGTTTAGAACCAACAAACGAAGCCTATGCCATAGCAAAGATCTCTGCGATAAAACTTGTTAGATACTATAACCAGCAATATGGAACCAATTTCATTTCTGTTATGCCAACAAATTTATATGGTCCGAATGATAATTTTAATCTTGAAACATCTCACGTATTACCTGCATTAATAAGAAAATTTCATTTAGCAAGGTTATTAGAGCAGGGGGATATAGAAGGAATTAAAAGAGATTTTCAAAAATATTCAATAGGTTTTGGTTTAGATAAAGAGATTGATCCAAATAATGAGGAAAGCATATTAAAAATTCTTTCAAAACTTGGCATTTCTTTCAACTCTTCGCATCACAACTCTAACGTTTCAGTTACTATCTGGGGTTCGGGAGAAGTTTATCGTGAGTTTTTACATGTTGAGGATCTTGCGGATGCCTGTATCTATTTAATGGAAAATATAGATGCAGAGGTTATGGTTAGGCTTTGCCCAGATTATTTTGTAAACGTAGGAACAGGGGTGGATATTAAGATTAAAGAGCTTGCTATCATGATAAAAGAAATTGTGGGTTTTAAAGGCGATATTAAACATGATTTAAGCAAGCCAGATGGCACACCAAGAAAGCTTTTAGATGTGAGCAAAATTAAAGAGCTTGGTTGGAAACCAAAAATAAGTTTGGAAGAAGGCATAAAGAAAGTATATGAGTGGTATTTAAAATGAAAAAGTTTTCAATTAAAGGAAGATTTCATAAAAATGAGCTGGTTGATATAGTTGCTAAAATTGCTGGTAAAAATATAAAGAAAAAGCATGACCTTACAAAACCGCAGGGTGTGAGAGGTAGAAATAGTGATAATACAAGGTTGAGACAGGTTTTGGGTTGGGAGCCACAGATACCACTTGAGGTTGGGCTTGAGAAAACATATAAATGGATTGAAAGTGAACTCAGGAAAAAAGGAAGAATCCCCGCTGAAGTAATGGCAAAATAAAATGAAAATTTAATGGTGGGTGATAAGTTAATCACCCGCCTCTTGAAATTTAAAGGGGGATAAGTTATGAAAGAAAGTTATAAGTTTTTTTCTTATCTTCGTGGGGTGATTGACATTGTCGTCTTTAATGGGGCTTTTTTTATCGCATATTATCTAAAATTTAACCAACTTCCGAACTTCTCAAAACCAAATCAATACGCCCTGCTTCATGTCGTTTCAAACCTTATATACTTTACAAGCGCTATTTTAGCTGGGATTTATAATTTTGAAATACCCCTTAGCCCTCCCGAAACAAAGACGAGAAAGGTTTTAAAGGCGTATATCTCTTTTGTCTTTGTTTATCTCTTATTTATAGTTGCCACGAGGGGCTATCATTATTCAAGGATTTTTCACTTTTATTTCATTTCAATTGGGTTTTTCCTTCTCGTTTTAGCGGAGTTATTCTCAAGTTTAATTTTATTTCCATATTTATCAAAGCGTAAAAGATTTAAAAAGCGTGTGCTTTTGCTTGGTGCTGGTGTGCTTGGACAAATTGCGTATGAGAAACTAAAAAACATGCCCGGATATGAAATAGTTGGTTTCCTGGATGATGATAGTGAAAAGGCTTGGTAAGGTAAGTGAACTTGAAAATTTGCTCTCTTTGCGGAAAGTTGAGGTTGATGAGGTTATTATCGCCCTACCGCTTGATAATGATGAATTGATCAAGAATGTGGTTGAAATAGCAGAAAGAAATGGCAAAGCCATTAAATTTATACTTTCTTACCACAAATTGTTTTCAACGAAGAAAATTACATTGGAAAAATTGATGGAAATCCCGGTAATTTCTATTGGAGAGGGGAGAATTTTATATCCACACAATAGGTTGCTTAAAAGAACATTTGATATAATATTCTCACTTTTTAAGAAAAACTAATATAGATGAATTAACACCGTTTTTATTGTTGGACCAAGTGCTTATTCTGTTCCTTTTCAAAATAATATCCTGATGTAAGGCAAAAAGTAAAACCTGAGGTAACTGGTTGGGCTCAGGTAAATGGATCTAGAGGAGATTTTCCAGATAAAGAGAGAAACAAGGAATGGATTAGAAAGCGTGATGACATTTGGTATATAAAGAACTGGTCGTTTGGGCTTGATATAAAAATCATCCTGATGACTATCTTTAAAATGATAAAAAGTGACTCGAACACTTATTGATGGATTTAAAAGAAATTTATTTTAGTTTTGTTTAGGAGAATCGCATCCTACTTTCTCATCCTTTTTCTTTTCTATTCTTGCTTACCTAATTGGCAATCGTAAAAGCGAGGCATCGTTTAAAATTTGGTTATTCTTCAACTTTGATAAATGGTATTATTAACAAAAAGGGGATGAAAAATGTGTGGTATAGTCGGTTATGTCGGAAAGAGGAATGTCCTTAACATTTTGGTTGATGGTTTAAAACGGCTTGAATACAGGGGTTATGATTCAGCTGGCGTTGCTTTCTGGGATAAGGAAGGGATAAGGGTTTTCAAAATAGCTGGGAAAGTCGCTGAACTTGAGAGGATGTTGTTGGGTTTGGGTTCAAATTCAAACATAGGGATAGCTCATACTCGCTGGGCAACGCACGGGATACCAAA
>Ga0079997_111852_pt1 | contig 25250 bp, 26 predicted proteins | sample PerSpoCPS_CMetaG_FD_69200 | JGI IMG/M metagenome (GOLD analysis project Ga0079997, IMG submission 69200) | Archaeal communities from Yellowstone National Park, Wyoming, USA - Perpetual Spouter C (PS_C) MetaG (SPADES assembly) (version 2) | ecosystem: Environmental > Aquatic > Thermal springs >... | reverse complement strand
GGGGGCTGGCGCCGCCCCCGGCCGCTCCGCCCCGAAGGGGCGGAGCGGCCAAAACAGCTCTCTTCATTGAGAAAGTTTCTGATTGCAAATGGTATTAGTATAAGCCATGAAGGGTGTAGGGCCTTATGAGTGCGAGGGGGTTCTGGTGGAGATAGGGGAGCGGGTAAGTCTTTCGGATGGACGGGTGAGGCAGTACTTTGTCGTGCAGGTAGAGACGAACCTCCTTCTCATGGAAGCTTATGATGAAGTGGGAGAAGCGGTGCGGCAAATAGGAGCGGGGACTTGGGTGAAGGTGCGGTTCGTCATTCGGGGCTGGCGGTGGTATCCTCCTGAGCGGGAGGCTCGGTATCTTCTTCGGCTCGTAGCTCTCTCAGTAGAGCTGGCTTCGCCGTAACTTTGGCAGGTATGGACTTATTTGACAAGGTGCGCTCACGCATGAGCGCCGATCTGGGCAAATATGCCGCTATTGGGCATCATTATTTGGCGTTTCCGAAGTTGGAGGGGCCGCTGGGGCCGCACATGATGTTTCGGGGGAAGCCCGTCCTGGTATGGTCGCTCAATGACTACCTGGGGCTGGGCAGCGACCCCGAAATCCGCCAAGTAGATGCGGAGGCCACCGCCCGCTACGGCTTGGCTTATCCTATGGGGTCTCGCATGCTCACAGGCAATACCGACGAGCATGAAGCCCTGGAGCGCGAAATCGCCGATTACTTAGGCAAACCCGATGCCTTCGTCATGAATTATGGCTATCAGGGCTTTTTATCGGTGATAGATGCACTCACAGACCGCCATGATGTGATTATTTATGATCAGCTCTCGCATGCGTGTCTGATAGATGGGGTTCGGCTTAGTGCGGCTCGGCGGCTTAGCTTTCGGCATAACGATATAGATCACTTAGAGAGTCGCCTTCGGGAGGCTGTACGGCATGTGGAGCAGACAGGGGGGGGCATATTGGTAGTTACGGAGGGGGTATTTGGGATGCGGGGGGATGTTGGGGCGCTGGATAAGATTGCCGAGCTAAAGAAGAAGTATCCTTTCCGGCTTATGGTGGATGATGCGCATGGATTTGGGGTCATGGGGAAGACAGGGCGGGGGGTACCTGAGTACTTTGGGGTTGAGGAGGCGGTAGATATTTGGGTGGGGACTTTTGCGAAGACGATGGCGCTGATTGGGGCCTTTGTAGCGGGGGAGAAGGAGGTGATTCAGTATCTTCGCTATCACTTGCGCAGTCAGATTTATGCGAAGGCGCTGCCCATAGCGGTGGTCATTGGCGCCCGCAAGCGCCTGGAAAAGGTTCGTTATGAGCCCCAACGCCGGGAAAAGCTCTGGGCTATCACCCGCCGCCTTCAAGAAGGACTGCGCCAAGCCGGCTTCTTTATAGGAGATACCGTCTCTCCCGTAACTCCCGTTTATCTTTCGGGTTCCGAACAGGAAGCCATTGCCCTCGTGAAGGACCTGCGGGAAAACTTCGGCATCTTCACTTCGGCCGTCACTTATCCCGTCATTGAAAAAGGGAAGATCATCTTGCGGCTTATTCCGACTGCTGCACACACGGAAGCTGATGTAGATCGAACGATTGCCGCCTTCAAGGCCGTAGCTCATCGCCTAAGCACTGGATACTACCAAGAACAGCCACTTCCTGCTACGCTATGAGCAGCACCTTATTGGAGCCCGAGATTGAGCGTCAGAAGCAAACCATAGATCGCCTCAACGAGGAAGCCTACGATAACCGCTACAATAACACGGCTCTCTGCGAGAAGCTCGCCCAGGATGCCCTCCAGCTGGCCCGCAAAATCCACTACCAAGAAGGCGAAGCCTGGGCCCTGCGCAACTTGGGTATCGCAAAAGCTATCCAAGGAAAAGGCGAAGAAGCCATCCAATACTTTCAGGAGGCTCTCCAAATCTTTGAGCGATTAGATAACTTCAGGGGCTTAGGTCTCACCCTATCCAACCTCGGCACCGTTCACCAGCAAATGGGTCTCTTGGAAAAGGCGGCCCAATACCTTACGCATTCTTTGCGGTACTTGGAGCTCCTGCCTGAACTAAGCTTCTTTTATGCCCAAACGCTGGGAAATCTGGGCAGTCTCTTTGCAGAGCTGGAACAATTTGACTTAGCTTTTGAGTATCACCAGAAAGCCCTTGCTATTCACCGAGCGAATAACTATAGCCGAGGGGCTTTCTTCTCCCATATTACGTTGGCCACGTTACACAGGACCCAGGGACAATGGGCAAAAGCAGAGGAGGAAGCACAGGCCGCCCTGGATATTGCTTCCGAATTAGGCGAGAAAGACCTGATTGTGCGGGCCCTGCTGGTAAAAGCCGAGATTAAAGCCGCTCAGCAAAAACGAGAGGAAGCCTTACCCCTTCTATCCCGAGCCGAGGAGCTCGCCAATACCCTTCAGAATCCAGCTCTCTTAGCCCAAGTGCTGGCCTCGCTCATTGATACCTGCCTCAATGTAGGAGAAACCCAGCGTGCTCGAACCGCCTTAGAGCGCTTTGAAGCCTTGCAAAAAGAGGTCAGCGACCGAACTTTCACCTACTTCTTGCCGGACTTCAAAGCTCGCCTTGCAGAACAGGAAGGCCGGTGGGAAGAGGCCTATCGCTATCTCAAAGAATACTCCGAACGAAAGATCGCCCTCGCCCAGTCCATCAATAAAAACACCTTAGCCGCTCTGGACCGCATCCTGCGCCAAGAGCTCAAAGGCACTACCGGCCTCCTCCACGGCGAAATCGCCGTCGCCAAACGCCTGCAGGAAGTCATCCTCCACGGCGAAGCCGAACTGCGCCAAGTCTTCCCCAATAGCGTCTATTACTTCCGCCCTAAGGAAATCATCGGAGGCGACTTCCTCTTTGTAGGCAAAGGCAAGGATGGTGCTCAACTCTTAGCCGTCGTAGATGCTTCCGGTGCAGGAACCTCGGCCGCTATCCTTTCCACCATGGCCCATACCCTCCTCTACGAAATTTTCGCCGTGCGCGGGGTCACCGACCCCGGCCGTATCCTCAGCCAACTCCACAAAAGCCTCACCGACCTCCTCTATCCCCCCGCCAAAAAAACTTCCCCAGAACTTGAAAACATTAGCGCCGAAGGTTTCCAGGTCGGCATCTGCACGGTCTTCCCAAACCTAGGGGAGGTGCATTATGCGGGCGGGCTTATCCCCCTCTGGGCCTTCAACCCCGTGCTCAAATCCTGGGAAGCCCTCCAACCCGATAAACGGCTCATCGGCCAAAAAGGCGAAGAATCCGGCCCGCGCATCTACAATAGCACCATCCTCCCCATAGAAAAAGGCACCGTCTTGTTCTTCTTTACAGATGGATGGGAACGTCTCGTTAGTGGTCGCACGGGCAAACGCTTCGGCCGCTCAGGAATACGCGATTGGCTGGCCGAAAATGCTCCCCATGACCTCCAAACCTGGTTCGAAGCCCTCAAAACCCACATAGAAGAATGGCGAGGTAATGCCGCCCTCACCGACGACATACTCTTAGTCGCCGTCCAAATATGAATAAACTCCTCTTGCTCTTCGCCCTTATCCTAACGCTCTATGCCCAAGACCCAAAAGTCTATCAGCTTTCCGGCATGATCCTCAATGCCTCCACCGGCGAACCCATCCCTTATGTCTCCATCCGCATCAACCACTCCCGCCGAGGCACCATCGCCAATGCCGAAGGCTTCTATAGCGTACCCGTGATTCGAGGAGATACCCTCTACTTCTCCGCCTTAGGCTACAAAAAAGCCCGCTTCCTCGTCAGTCCTTACTTAGACGCCTATACGGGAGATACCACCGAAGGCTTCATTTATGCCGTGCATTATCTCACCGAAGACACTCTGGAGCTACCCACCGTGCGCATCTCAGCTATTCGTACCCCCGAAGAGCTCAAAACCGCCCTCCTCAACATTCCCTTAGAAACCCAATCCCAAGTCGCCCGGGACAACGTCAGCCCCGAAATCATCGCCTACTTCCTGGCTAACCTCCCCCCAGATCCCCAAGAACGTATCAAAATCGCCGAGCAACGCTACAAAGACCTCTACTACCAACGCACCCTTCGCCCCACTTATCCCATCTTAGACCCCATCGCCGCCTACCGCCTCACCAAGTACCTCATCGAAAAAGCCCAGGTCCGAAAAGAAAAAATCTACGACTACTGGAGCGACTGAGCCTGAATATACCGAGTCAAAACCCCATACAGCTCCGCTAACTCCGGCCACCGCTCCTCTAAATACGCTAAGTGCCTCTGAATCGTCTCCTTATCGCCCCGACGAGCCGGACCCGTCTGGGCCTCCGCCGGCGAAAAAGTATGAAGTTTAGCTACCACCGCCTCCAAAAGAGGAAGATAGACATGCCGATCCCACTTAGGCCCTACTATCTTTTCCGCTATGCCTACTAACGCATTCGTAAAATTCGCTGCAAATACCGCCCCAATGTGAAGCCTCAATCGCTCCGCACCATCCGCATAATAGACGGACTGGGATGTGCCCGCAAGAATTGTCGCTAAATCAAAGAATATCTCATCCCCTTCCCAAAAGATCGGAAAAGTCCCCCACTTTATGGGCGCACCCGGTGAAAAAGTTTGAAGGGGATACATTACTCCCCGTCGAGCGAAAGGCGAAAGGACTTCTATGCCTACGGAGGCCGCCGTATGCCCAACTGCCACTTCCCGCACCCCCTCCTGCCCCATCTCCGCCGCCAAAGGCGCTATTTGCCCATCCCGCACGCATAAAAGCACGACTTCTATCCTTCCCCACGGAAGCAACCGCCAATCGGTAAGCTGGGTAAAGGGGCCTGCCACCACTTGATGGGGACGTCGGACCAAATACACTTCATGCCCCCCCTCTGAGAGCCTTCTCGCTATCGCCTGCCCTACACCCCCAGCGCCAATAACCCCGACTCTCATCCGCCAAAGATACCCTTCTTCACAGCTTCATTTTGCCCTTATACCATATTGTGAAGAGGGGATGGGCGCGCCCGCCCGCAGGGCGGGCGGCGGGCCCACAAAATACCACCAACTCGCATTCAGAAACTCTTTGCATCGACTCAGTATAAAGAGCCAGCTCTATAGGGCGCATCCCCCTCCCCGCCGCTCCTACGGAGTTTCCACACCTTATACCATAGAGCTCATCGGCACCCGAGCCCGTATCTTTTTCTCAAAGGCTACTTTTGACAAGTGCGACTAAAGGCTTTGGAGCTGCGGGGATTCAAGAGCTTTGCAGATCCCGTGTTGCTGCCCCTCCATCACCGCCTTATCATGGTGATTGGCCCTAATGGCTGCGGCAAGTCCAACATCGCCGATGCCTTCCGCTGGCTCGTCGGCGAACAAAAAAACCGCCTCCTCCGCATAGAAAAAGCCGATAACCTCATCTTCAATGGCTCTGCCCGCCGCAAATCCCTCCCCTATGCAGAGGTCTCACTAGAAGTAGAGGACTTCTCTTCCGAAATGCCCCGCCTCGTCTTCACTAAACGCGTCCACAGAGGCGGAGATACCGAGTACCTCATCAACAACCAGCCAGCCCGCCTAAAAGACTTTCTCAGTTACTTCTGGGAAATGGGGCTCTCCCCTCATAGCTTCTTAGACGGAGCGCAAGTAGAAGCCCTCATCCAAGACCGCGGCGGCGCTCGCCGAGCCCTCTTAGAATCACTCGCAGGCATTGAGAAATACCACCACCAGCGCAAAGAGCTCCTGGCTGAAATAGAAAAAACCCGCCAGAGCCTTTCCGAAATAGACCATCTTATTGCCCAGCTCACACAACACATAGCCCTTCTAACACAACAAGCTCAGCGGGTAGAAAGGTATTACACCCTCAAAGAAACTTACCAAAACCTCCTCACTCAATATATCGCCGGCGAGGTCGCCTACTATCGCCGCCAAATTACCCAGATCGCCCAGGAGGAAACCAGCCTCACTCAGACTCTCCAAGCGCTGGAAAAGGAAATAGAAATCCTTCGCCTTCAGCTCAGAGAGGACAAACGCCCCGCCCTTCGGGAGGAACTGGGCCGGATTCGAGCGGCGCATGAAACCCTTCTCCAACACATCCAGCACCTCTCCCAAGAAGAAAGCCGCCTCCAAGAGCGCATCTCCCATCTCCAAAAGCAAATCACCAACCTCGCCGAAGAGACCACCCACCGCCAACGCCAAGAAAAAGAACTTCAAACGACCGAAGCTGAAAACCTCACGCACCTGGAAGCCCTCACCCAAAAACGCGCCGCCCTCCTAACCGAAGTAGAAACCCTCCGCCAGAAAATAGATACCCATAAAGCACAGCAGCAGCGCTTCCAAGAAACTTATCAGCATACGCAACATGAGGTAGAGAAGCTAAGGCAAGAAGTAGCTCGTCTTTCTGCCGAAAAGAGCCGTTGGGAAGCCCAGAAAGCCTCCTTACAGCAGGAAAAGCAAACAATTGCAGAGCGCCTTCGGGAACTTCACGAGAGGCGGGCCGCCTGCGAAACTGAACTTTCACATCAGAAACAGGAGGTGGCCACCCTTCGCCAGCAGCTGGAAGAAGCCACAGAAACCTATCAAAAAGTAGAAAAGGCCAAAATAGCTCTGGAACAGGAGCTGAGCGCTTTGCGGCGGCAGATGAGTACCGTAGAAGCCGAGCTAAAAGGCAAGGTCTCCGAACGCAGCGCCTTAGAAAGTCTTTTGCGGCAAGCCGCCCATTGGCCGCCCGCCCTGCGCCGCCTCCTCCAAACCTACCCCGATAAGCTCATACCCCTAGAAAACGTCGTCTATGCAGAGGAGCCTATCCTCCCTCTATTAGCGCATCTCTTACGCTTAGAGCCTCTCACCCTCTGTGTAAGCGACCCCACCCTTCTCCCTCAGATTGAAAGCGCCATCGCCCAAGAAAAAGAAGGCCTAATTCAGGTTCTCCTGCCTACTACTTTACCAGCCCCCCCAGCGAAAAACCAGCCACCCCTCCCCAATGCCCAGCCCTTAGCCCCCCAAATCAAAACTCTAACCGGTTGGGAAGCGCTCCCCCAAGCCTTATGGGGTGATGTATGGATAGTATCGGAGGAAGCCACCCCGCCCCCCACCCTCCGCTACCTCTACCCCGAAAAAAAACGGCTCGCCTCCGCTCAACGACATTATTACTTTCTAGGCGTGCCTAAAACCGCCCACATAGGCCTTCCGCATCGTATTCAAGCCCTATTAGAAGCGGAAGCCGCCCTCCAAGCCCAGATAAACCAGCTCAAACGCCAAATAGAAGCCCACACCGCTTCCCTTCAAATGCTGCCGCTGGAACCTTCCAAAAAGGCACTGGAAGAAGCCCAGAAAAAACTCTTAGCCGCAGAAAAAGCTTTCGCCCAGATAGAAGCCCGCCTCTCCGAAACCCAAAAAGCCCTCGCCGCTGAAGAAGCCCGCCTCCATACACTCCAAACCAAAGAAGCCCAACATCACGAGTCTCTCCTACCCATCAATGAAAACCTCGCCCAAGCCGAAAAGCGCCTAACCGAACTTCAAAAAAAGCTCCAAGCCCTCTCCCAAGAGGCCGAAATCCACCAAAAAAACCTTCAAGAGCTCTCCACTCAGCACGCCGATAAACGTTATCAGCTCGCTCAAATAGAAGAGCGCCTCCGCCAGGAAGAAAAACATCAACGGCTCATCCATCAGCAGCTAACCGAAGTCCGCAAACGCCTAACCTATCTGCGCAACCAGAGCCAACAGCTAAGCCAGGAGCTCAACACCGCCCACACCCGGCTCACCGAAGTCCATGAGGCCTTAGCGCAAGCCCAAGCAGAATCTGAAGCCATCGCAAACCGCCGAAAAGCCCTCGAGGAAGCTCTAAATGCCGCCGAAAGCACTTACAAAGAAATAGAGTCCAATCTCAACCAGCACCTCTCCCAGCGGGAAGCCCTCTTAGAACGACGAAACCGCCTCAGCACGCGCCGCCAAGAAGCCGAACATCGCCTCCAGATGCTGGCCCAACGTCTGCAAATGGAAACAGGGCTCGCCCTATCTAACCTCCCAGATGAGCCAACCGCACGCCTGCCCGCCGAGCAGGTAGAACACCAGCTCCAAAACCTCCGTCAGGAAATGAGTCAGCTCGGCGAACTCAACTTTGAAGCATTCTCCACCCTCCAACAGGAAAAAGCCCGCATGGACTCCCTCCAAACCCAAAAAACTGATATATCGCTGGCTCTGGAGCGGTTAGAAAAACTCCTGCTCCATCTGGACCGGGAGGCCGCCCAGCGATTCACAGACACTTTTGAGGCTGTACGTCAAGCGTTTATTCGGCAGTTCCGGGAGCTTTTTTCTGAGGAGGATACTTGTGACATGGTCTTGGTAGAGCCCGACAATCCCCTTTCCAGTGCCATAGATATTATCGCTAAGCCCCGAGGCAAACGGCCTCTCTCTATCACGCAGCTTTCCGGCGGAGAGAAAGCCCTAACCGTTCTCGCTCTGCTCATGGGCATCCTGTCTATTCGGCCACCCGCGCTCATCATCTTAGATGAGGTTGATGCTCCGCTGGATGATGTTAATGCAGATAAGTTTGGGCGGCTTATGCGGCGATTTAGCGAAAAGAGTCAGCTTCTCGTCATCACCCACAATAAGATCACCATGTCGTATGCCGAGGTTTTGTATGGCGTTACAATGCCGGAACCGGGTGTGAGTACGTTATTGGGCGTTGAGTTATCGCAGGCTTTACAGCCCGTGCCGACGGCATGAGGTATCGCTTAGAGTGGCGCAAAGGAGAGCCTGTGATTAGCGGAGAGAGTGTGGATTATGTAGGGGGTCAGCTCAAGCGAGCCTGGGAAGAGGCCTTTGCCTCCTATGGACTTATAGGGCGTGGGTGGCACCAAGTCCTGCTCATAGGAATGGGGGCTTCACTCATGCAGATCCTAGCTCAAACAGGTCAGCCTCCCCCCAGCCAGGTCCTCATCTTAGAAAAAGACCCGGAAATAGTGCGCCTGCAAGAAGCGCATTTCGTCTTACCCCTGCCCTATCAAGTCTATCTCGGCGATGCCGCCCAAACCATATACGAGCTCACCGAAAGTTGTGATGGCATATTTGTAGATGCTTTTATAGAATGGGAAGTGCCGCCGAACCTCCTGCATAAAGACTTCCTGCAAGCCTTACACCATCAGCTGAACCCTAAAGGGCTTTTGCTCTGGAATGTTCTATTGACTAAGCAGGCCAAACGCTTAGAGACTCTGCTGCGGGAAACGTGGCCCATAGTGCGCATACGACGCATAGGGAACCACTATTTCTTCTTAGCTGGGAATACAGACGCCGACTGGGGGTGGCCTTTTTGAGGGATTGACAAAAACTCTATTACTTTGCGGTATGCGATTTCTGGCAGTATGGATAGGTATGGGAGCCCTTATACCCTTATGGGCGCAGCGAGGCTCCGCATATAAGAGCTACTTAGCACTTGGTCCTTCCGTAGGTATCACCAACTACAAAGGGGACCTGGACGATGACTTTACCCTCAAATTCACTCGTCCGGGCTTCGGCTTTAACCTCATTTACAACTTCCATCCGCATCTCAGGGCTCGTATTGGCTATTTTCAAGGCTGGATGGGGGCTGCGGACTCCGTAAGTGTAGATAAATTCCGCAAGTGGCGTAACCTCCATTTCCGGTCCCACATCACCGAGTTTCACCTCTTATTCTTTTACGAATTCTTTGCGCACCCCCGCTTGTATCGCTTCCGCCCGAAGTTTTCGCCTCTTATTTTTGCGGGCGTAGCGATATTTAACTTTGATCCTAAAGCTAAGGCCAGTGACGGTAAATGGTATCGGCTCCAGCCCTTGGGCACGGAGGGGCAATTCTTGAATGATCCGACCCGCACCTATCCCAAGCCTTATGCTCTTACCCAGGTATCTATTCCCATGGGCATCGGGGCTCGGTGGACGCTGAGCACGCGGTGGGACCTGTGGTTTGAGCTCGGCCTGCGAAAAACCTTTACCGACTACCTGGATGATGTGAGTGATCGCTATCCACCCCCTGATCTCATGCTGGCGCAGATGGGACCTATTGCGGCGGAATTATCAGATAGAAGCGGTTATCGGGCACAGGGCAGCAGCGGCTACGAAGCCAACGATGTACGCGGCTTCGCCAATCAAAAAGATTGGTACGTCTATACCGGGATTGGCGTAACCTACATTATTGATCCGGGTGAGCGCTGCCCGAAGTTCCGCTGAGATTTAGCGGTGGAGGTGCCTGCTATTACACCTGCGCAGCTGGACCCCGCGCGACTACCCACCCATATTGCCATCATCATGGATGGGAATGGGCGCTGGGCCAAAGCCCGAAACCTCCCCCGCATAGAAGGCCACCGCTCGGCAGTGCAAGCTGTCCGCGAGACCGTAGAGGCCGTTGCAGAACTGGGAATACCTTTCTTGACATTATACGCCTTTTCTACGGAAAACTGGCAGCGCCCCCAAGAAGAAATTTCTGCCCTCATGAGCCTGCTCCGGCTCATGTTAGAGCAGGAGGAGCATCGGCTGATAGCTAATGGGGTGCGACTTCAGGCTATCGGGGCTTGGGAAACTATGCTCCCCCCTACCCTCGTGGAGCATCTGCGCAAAGTCATTGCCCGGACGAGCCATGGTGAGCGCCTGACCCTTACGCTCGCCCTTAGCTATGGCGGCCGCCAAGAGATCCTCCACGCCGCCCGCCAGCTCGCCAAAGCCGCCCAAGAAGGCCGCCTCCATCCAGACTCCCTCACCGAAGCCCTCTTCAAATCCTACCTCTGGACTAAAGACCTACCCGAACCCGAACTCCTCATCCGAACCAGCGGCGAACAGCGCATCAGTAACTTCCTCCTATGGGATATTGCTTATACAGAGTTTTACTTCACTCCTGTTTTATGGCCGGATTTCCGTCGACAGCACTTATACGAAGCCATATGGGCCTATCAGCAGCGCGAACGGCGATTTGGGCGGGTCTCGGCCTCCTCTTAGGGTTTGCTCAAACCCTTACCCCTCTTCAACCCCGAGAGGTAGAAATCGCCGGCCTTCGCGTAGAAGGCGCCTCCTATGTGGACCCAGAAGCCATCAAAATCGCCAGCGGCCTCTATCTCTCCCAAAAGCTGCGCATCCCAGGCGACGACCTCTCCAATGCCATTAAGAAACTCTGGAAGCAAGGACTCTTCTCAGAAGTAGAAATCCTTGCCGACAGCCTTACCGAAAAAAAGGTTTGGCTCGTGATTCGGGTTACAGAACGCCCCCGTATCGCTAAATACTCCTTCCGGGGCCTCTCCAAAACCAAAGTAAGCGACCTCAAAGACAAAGTAGGCCTTGTCAAAGGCACTATCTTTACAGAAGCCCAGCGCCAAAGAGCTGAACGTGTAATTCGAAACTACCTCCAGAGCAAAGGCTACTATCAGGCTACCGTTCGCACCGAAACCCGCCCCGATACTACCGAGCCTAACCGCATAGAAGTGATATTTTTCGTCAAGCAAGGTCCCCGCACCCGCATCCAAGAAATATCCATTCATGGTCTAAACCACTTCTCCCCCCGCTGGGTCAAACGCCAACTCAAAGAAACCAAAGAAAAACGCTTGTACCGCTTCTGGAAACGTTCTCGCTTCCAACGTACAGAGTTTGAAAAAGACATAGAGCGCCTTATTGAAAAAATGCGCGAAAAAGGCTACCGAGATGCCCGACTCTTATCTGATAGCGTCTATCTCATCAATAACCGCCACCTTAAGATAGACCTCTTCCTTTACGAGGGGCGGCGTTACTACTTCCGTAATATCACTTGGGAAGGGAATTCCGTCCATGACTCTACTACGCTGAGCCGCATCTTAGGCATTCGGCGGGGCGATGTATATAACCCGAAACTCTTAGAGAGGCGCCTCCACATGGACCCCAACGGAAACGATGTGGCTTCCTTGTACCTGGACAATGGCTATTTATTCTTTCGTGCGGAGCCCGTAGAGCATATCGTGGGTGAAGACTCTGTGGATTTAGTGATTCGTTTATTTGAGGGGCCGCAGGCCACGATTCGGCGCATCCTCACCGAGGGGAATGATCGCACGCGCGATCGGGTGGTGCTTCGGGAGATTCGCACCTATCCAGGGGATAAGTTTAGCCGCAATGCCCTCATTCGGTCGCAGCGGGAGATTCTCGCTTTGGGTTACTTTGACCAGGAAAAAACCCAGATCGTTCCTCTCCCTGAGCCTTCGGAAGGAGTCGTGGATCTCAAGTATGTTTTAGAGGAGCGACCTTCGGATCAGGTCTTTTTGCAGGGGGGCTGGGGCGGTCGTATCCGCGATGCTTATGGTAATCCGATTGGGGGGGGACTTATCCTCACTACGGGCCTTCGCTTTAATAACTTTGCCTTTAGTCGTATCCCTAATAAGCGGGCTTGGCGTCCCCTTCCCACGGGCGATGGCCAGCAGCTCGGCCTTCAAATCCAGCTCAATGGCCGCGGCTTCCAAAACTACGCCATCAACTTCCTGGACCCGTGGTTCGGCGGCAAAAAACCCAACTCCCTCGGTTTCTCCCTTTACTACTCGGTCCAACGGTCCCTTTTCTCCGATTACTACCTTTCTATCCTTGGCACTACGGTGGACTTTGGAAAACGTCTCCGATTTCCGGATGACTTTTTCCGCAGTTATACCACGCTTTCTTACCGCTACTATTCTGCTAAAAATGCCTTTTCGCTCCTGGGGTCCCAGGGAACTGCTTTTGTCAATATCATATCTCTGCGGCAGGCTATTGATCGGACCAGTTTGGATGCGCCTATTTATCCGCGCTCGGGGTCTTCTATTACCCTTTCCGTGGAGGTAACGCCCCCCTGGTCTTACCTGCTGAGGGGAGCCTACGAAAAGGAACGGGATGCCCTACGTTTATTGGAGTTTCACAAGTGGCGCATGGATGCGCAGTTTTATGCCCGAGTCGTAGGGAATATGGTACTGGCGCCGCGGTTTCGCTTAGGTCTTCTGGGCCGGTATAATCCCGACCTTCCGTTTTCGCCCTTTGAGCGGTTTTTCCTTGGAGGGGATGGCATTCAGGGCTTCAATATTGACGGCCGAGAAATCATCGCCCTGCGGGGATATGCGTCTCCTTTTATTGGGCCGGCCAATGGGGCCTTAGCTTTTACGAAGTTCACCTTGGAGCTGCGGCAGGCGATCTCCCTCAATCCCACCGCCACGTTGTGGGTGCATGTCTTTGGAGAGGGGGGAAACGCATGGGGACGTCTCTCGGACATCAATCCCCTTAATCTCCAGCGCTCCTTTGGGGCAGGTGTGCGAATATTTCTGCCGATGTTTGGACTCTTGGGGGTGGACTTTGGATATGGAATAGATAATGCTCGGGACCCAGCGGGTTTCCCCTTAGGGGGGCCGCGCTGGCACTTCATGATCGGTCAGCAACTATGAAAACCTGGCATAAACTTGCACTGGCCCTTCTTGTCTGGAGCCTTGGCTATGTAGCCGCTCAAAAAGTCGGGTATGTTGATACTCAAGCCCTCTTAGAACGCATGCCCGAGTACAAAGCCGCCGAACAGGAAATAGAACGGCTTACCCAACAATGGCAAAAAGAAATCGACGACCTCTACGCTCGCATCGAGCAGCTTTTCCAGCAATACCGAGAACAAGAACCGCTCATGTCCCCCGAAATGAAACGCCGAAAACAAGAAGAGATTGAAGCCGAAGAGCGGAAAGCCCGAGAGCTCCAGCGCAAACGTTTCGGCCCCAATGGCGACCTCTTCAAACAGCGAGAAGAAAAAATGAAACCTATCTTAGACCGCGTCCAACAAGCCATTCAAGCCGTCGCCCAGGAAAAGAAATTTTCTCTGGTCTTAGACCGCAGTGCAGGGGGAATCCTCTTATATGCGGAGCCGGCTTATGACCTTACGGATGCGGTGGCCGCCAAACTCGGACTGCGATGAGAAAGCTGTTTTTTGGGGGAGTGCTCCTTCTTTTCTTTGCGTGCCGATCCAGCTCAGACCCCCCAGCTTCTAAGCCCAGCCTGCGCATCGGCTACACCAATCTGGAACGGGTTCTCCAGCTCATGCCCGAAGCCCAAGCTGTAGATAGCCAGCTGCGCGCCTATCAAGCCTCGCTCCTGCAGCCCATCCAACAAAAACAAGCCGCCTTAGAAAAACAATACCAAAACTTCCTGGAACTCCAACAAAAAGGCCTCTTAGCTCCCGTAGAAGTCGAACAGCGCCAAAAAGAACTCCTCAAACTCAACGAGGAGATCCAACGTCTCCAAATCCAAGCCGAAGAAAAACTTTATGCCAAGCGAGCGGAACTCCTCCAACCTCTATCAGACAAACTCCAAAAAGTCATAGAAGAGCTCGCCCAAGAAGAAGGCTACGACTACATCCTCAATAACTCTAATGCCACGGGGGTGGCTTTCATTCTACATGCCCCAAAAGAGCATGATGTAACGAAACGGCTACTAAAGCGGCTGGGAGTTTCGCCAGATAGTCTCCCGGACGAGGAGCCTAAGTAAAATCCGTACCTTTGTCCGATGCGCAAACTCCTGCCTCTCCTCATCTTCACGTTTGCTTTCCTCTGGGCCCAAACTCCACCCTCCTCCAAAAAGGCCCATCGCATCGGCTACACGAACTTAGAACTCGTCCTCAGCTACATGCCCGAAGCCCAGCAGGTAGAAGCCGAACTGCGCACTTACGAAAGGAAAGTCCTAGAACAGCTCAACATCAAGCAAGCCTACCTCCAAACTAAAATAGAAGAATACACCGAACTCAAACAGCAAGGCAAACTTTCCCCTGTCCAAGAAGAAGAGCGCCGTAAAGAAATCATGCGCTTAGACGAAGAGCTCAAGCGCTTTCAGGAAGAAAGCGAACAAAACTACTTCAAAAAGAAAGCCGAGCTTTTACAACCTATCATTGAGAAGCTTCAAAAAGCCATTACGGAGCTGGCAGAGGCAGAAGGGTACGATTACATTTTGAATAACTCCAACTCCACAGGGGTAGCAACAATTTTGCATGGCCCTAAGAGTGAGGATGTTACAGAAAAGCTGCTTCGGCGGCTGGGGATAGACCCTTCTAAGTTACAGCGACCTACTTCCGAAACCTCGGGTAGTGGGAGCCCTTCTGGGGCCCCTGAGAAAAAATAGCCCCAGGAAAAGTAATGACGATTGGGGTTTTTGATTCGGGGTTAGGGGGGCTTTTGACGGCGCGGTATATCAAGACTTTTGCTCCGGAGGTTCGGATTTTGTACTATGGGGACACAGCGCATTTGCCTTATGGCGACAAATCGTCCTGGCAGGTGCAGGCGTATGCTCGGGAAATTGTGCGGTTCTTACTAGAGGCGGGTGCCCAGGGGATTGTGATTGCTTGTAATACAGCTTCGGCGGTGGCTCGGGAAGTAGTTTGGGCCGAAGCGCAGGGAAAGCCGGTTTGGGATGCGATTTCGGCTACTATGCAGCAGTTTGAGGCGGAGCCCCCTGAGTTCCCCTTAGGTGTAATAGGCACTTATACGACCATCCGCTCAGGCATTTATGGGGCGGCTATTCGGGAGCGATGGCCCGAAGCCCCCATCGCCCAGCTCCCCACCCCCCTCCTCGTACCCCTTATAGAAGAAGGCTTTGCGGATCATCCTGCGACGCAGCTCATTTTGCAGACCTATCTTTCCAGTCCTGCGCTGCAGGGGATTCGGAGTCTTCTTTTGGCCTGCACGCATTATCCTTTACTGATGGGTGCCATTGAAGCCTACTATCAGGGGCGCGGTGAGGCGTGTCGGCTCTACAATAGTGCGGAGACGTTGGCTCGCACTGTGGTTTCGGAGTTGGGGCGGCTTCCGGCCTTGCCTGGAAGTGCCGGGAGGGATGTTTTCTGGGTTTCGGATTATACGGAGCGATTTGCGGAGTTGGCGGCCCGTTTCTGGGGCGAGTCCCTCCCTCTCCAAAAAGCCCCTACTTTCGTCGGCTCCTAAGGAGAAGGGGGCCGCCTAAATAAGAAGAGGGCGTTGAGGCGTGAGGTGTAATACTCTGAATGCGAGTTAGTGGTATTTTGTGGGGCCGCCGCCCGCCCTGCGGGCGGGCGCGCCCATCCCCTCTTCGCATTAAGAAAGCCTTGGTCTCAAAATGGTATAAAGCGAAAATCGGGAGAGTCCCTCCGCCCCCCACGGAAGGCCAACAGAAACACCCCTCCCCTTCCTCGGAAAAGAGTAATGACCCCCTTCTCCCTATGCCCTTAGGCTCTCTTCTTCTCGTAGAATCGTTTTTCCCAGGCCCGCTGGTTCTGTTCAGCTTCGGTAATGTAAGAGCTAAAATAGGCGATATTTAACACCAGCCAGTTGAGAAAATTCGCAGGAAAATAGGTAGGGCGCACAAAGTCCACAAATAAAACTACGCGCATCTCATCGGTATCGTTATGGACTTCATGCTCAAAGCAGTCATCAAAGATGATGACTTTGCCTTCTTCCCAGTGGAGTTTTTGGTCGTGGACGCGAATCCAGCACTTTTCGCGCTCCTTAGGGACAATTAGGCCCAGATGCAGGCGCAATACCCCATTATACGGCCCCCGGTGCGGGGGAATGTACTTCCCGGGCTCTAAAATAGAGAAGAAGGCGGTCTTTATCCCCGGGATTTCTCGCAGCAGGCGCGTAGTCTCAGGACATTGGCGACAGTTAGCCTCGCTCCAACGCCCATACCCACAAAACATGAAAGTCTTCCATTGCTTATCCCGCGTAATGGTAGTGACTTCTGGGGTAATCTCATGAAAGGCTGGTAGCTCATCCTTGTAAGCCAAAATAGCATCCAGTTCTTTACGGATGATTTGCCAGTTGTCTTCCAATTTTTTCGCCCATGGAAAGAGATTGACATCATAGACGGGGGGATTGCCATGCACGGAGAAGAGGGCATTGACTTCCTCAACAAAGTCTACAAAAGCCTGCGTGACCCTCTCGCCGAAAGTGCGCGGCTGTTTGAGGGTCCCTTTGTACACCTGTCCCATGCGACAAAGTTACACTGAAATCTCTGATAGGAGGTACTAGCTATAAGGAAGTTTATGGTTTGCGGGCCAGGAGGCTTGAAGGTAGTAGGTAGGTCCTCCTTTTTTACGTTGGAAGTCGGTTTCTATGGTGAGCCAAGGGGAAGGGAGATGGGGTGGGGTTACTTTTCCGCTCCAGTGGATTTGGGCGCCTTGGAGGAGGAGCTGCTCCTCGGAATAGCGCCATAGGAGTTCGTCATCTGTGCGCAGGTGCAGCAGTCCTTGGGGTTGGAGGATGTGGTGATAGAGTCGGAGGAAGCGGGGGTGGGTCAGGCGATGCTTAGCTTGGCGGGATTTGGGGTAGGGGTCGGGGTGGACCAGCCATATTTCGGAGACCTCCCCCGCCGCAAAGGTGGCCTCTAAAAGTAAGGCATCCCCTTGCCAGAAAAAGACATTGGGGAGGTGCAGGGTTTCAGCAGCACGTACGGCGGCGTATAAGCGGTCTGCTTTCCGATCCATGCCAATGACCAGCACTTCGGGCAGGAGTTTAGCTAGGGCTATAGAAAAGTCGCCTTTACCGCAGCCTACCTCTAGGATGAGGGGGGTTTTTTCCGAAAAGCCTAACTGTTGGCGCCAGTGGCCGGGCGGGGGAACCTTTTCGCCATAGAGGGCATAAGGGCTAGCCCAGTAGCGGCGTTTTTTTTCCAGCTTACCCAGCATGGGGTGAAGGGGGAGTGTATTTTTAGGGGCTTTCGGGTACCAGGTCTTTTCGGCGGATGAGCCAATCCTCACGCTGAGGGCCTGTAGAAATGGCCCACACGGGCAGGCCGGTGCGCGCTTCAATCCACCGGAGGAAGGCCTCGTAGTTAGGATCGGAAAGGCTGGACCAGCCGGGGAGCTCTTCGTAAAGGGGGTCGTGATCGGGACCGCCAATGCGCACTTTTATGGTGGGAAGTCCGGCGAGGACATCCCCCTTAGTAACGATGAGGGCGGTAACGCCGTTGATTTGGATAGCATATTGGAGGAGAGGGAGGTCTAGCCAACCGCATCGGCGTAAGCGACCGGTGGTGGAGCCGCGTTCGCCGCCCCGCTCTTGGAGCCAGGTTGCCAGCTCCCCCGTGATCTCCGTCGGGAAAGGCCCCGCTCCTACCCGCGTGGCATAGGCCTTAATCACGCCCCAGACCTGCCCTATCTGACGCGGCGAGACCAGCAGCCCCGCACATACCCCCGCCACCGTCGTGTGCGAAGAAGTTACATACGGATAACTCCCCGCAAACACATCCAGTAGCGTCCCTTGCGACCCCTCCGCCAAAATACGTCTATGCTGACGCAGCCACTCATAAGTAGAGACCCAACGCAACCGCCGCAAACTTTCCAAGGCCTCCCAGAAACTCTCCGGTATCTCCACCGGCGGTGCCCCCGGAAACTGCTTCTGATGATAAGCAGTCAAACTCCGTATCCGCTCTCGGTAGTCCGGCTTCTCCAAGTCCCCCACCGAAATCCCCCGACGCGCATACCTATCCGCATAAGCTGGACCAATGCCCCGCCGTGTCGTACCAATCTTCTCGGCTTCTTGCGAAACCTCCTCCAGCCACCGATGCACCGGCAAAATCAAATGCACCCCTCGCCCCAAAAAAAGCCGATCCTCCACCGAAACCCCCATCCTCTCTAAACCCGCTATCTCCTCCACGAGTATCTCAGGGTCTATTACGGCACCGTCTCCAATCAGACACTGAACCGTGTCATGAAATATACCCGCCGGCACCTGATGGAGGACAACTTTCTGGCCGTTATGATATAACGTATGCCCTGCATTCGGCCCGCCTTGAAAGCGCGCCACCACCTCATACCCCCGCGCTAACGCATCCACCACCTTACCCTTCCCCTCATCCCCCCATTGCAAGCCTAAAACGACATCAACTTGCACCGGCCCCCAGCCGCTTCAAAGCTTCTTCCACCGTGTCAGTCACCACAAATACCGTATCTAACCGAGTAATATGCAGAAGATTACGCACATTCTGCGGCACCGCAGCCAAAATAAACTCCCCACCCACCGAACGCGTCCGAGAAAATAACGTAATCAGCGACCCTAAGCCAGCACTATTGATATTGCGCACATGAGAAAAGTCCAGCACAATGTGCTTTTGGCCTTGATCGAGGAGTTTGAGAACGGCATCTTTGAACTGCTGCTGGGTAGAGTCTCCCATGAGGGAACCTTCCAGCCGAAAGATAGTGGCTGTACCTTGGACTTCTTGCGTATATATCATACTCGTTTCGGGATTGAAGTTGCTCATTTCGGGTCAAAGGTAGGGATTTTTTTGCGGTTGGAGCAGTTGGGGCGCTCACAGCTGGCATAAATGACCAGGTCGTGGCGCTTAGGGCGCATTCCAAAGAGTCGCCCTACCGATTCACTCACCAATCCCATCTGCGGATCACAGAATTCCTCAATCTCCCCGCAGTCCAGGCAGATGAGATGATCATGCTGTTGGCGGCCTAGGCTCCGCTCATAAAGCATGCGCCCCTCCCCAAATAAGTACCGCCGCACCAAACCCGCCTCCACGAAAAGCTGCAAAGCATTGTACACGGTGGCTCGGCTAACCTTTATGCCTCGACCTAAAAGCTGAGTGTACAACTGCTCAGCGTCAAAGTGCTCCAGATGAAGGTAGATTTCTTTTAGGATGGCGTAGCGTTCTCGGGTTTCCCGAAGGCCCCGGCTGCGGATATAGGTTTTCAGAGCGGCTTCAGCCGCCTGGTAGGCATCTTGGGCAGAGGCAGACATCGCTTCAAAGAAAAGCAAAAGTTTGGAGCGAGGCGAGTGTTTTGGGAAAATTTACTCCTGGAAGGCTCTCTGGAGGTCTATGGCGGTGATTTTCTGCGGCTGGCCCTGCAGGCGGTCTCGGAGGAAAGCGAGTTGAGCAGCGCGACGCAGCCAACTTATGAGATCAGCCCGGCTAAACCCTTCGGTTTTTTCAGCCCACGTGGTCCAGTCTATGTTGCTTTCCACAGGAAAGTCCCGGGATGCCTGACGTAAGATCAGCTCTCTTTCCCACACATCTGGCAGGGAAATGTAAAGGCGATGATCAATACGTTCGCTTCGTAGGAGGGCGCTTTCCAGCGCATGCCGGCGGTTCGTTAGGCCCACTACGGCCACAGGCCTTTGTCGGTACTTTAGTTCGTCTATCAGCAAGAGGAGCTGATTCGTGATGCCATTGAGCCAGGGGAGATTCGCTTCCCGGGAAGGGAAAAGGCTATCAAACTCTTCAAAGACGAGCACCACTGGGGCATGGCGGAAAGCTTTGTAAAAGATTTGCCGCAGCCGTCCCTCCGACTCTCCAAACCACATAGAAGCCAAGGCAGGCGTGTGAATGAACCGCGTAGGAAGCTGTCCTCCCTTTGAAAGGGCCCGAAAGAGATAGCTTTTGCCCGTGCCGGGAGGGCCTTCCACGATAATCATCGGAGAGACCGAAACGCCATAATGCTTAGCCAAGGCAGGGTAACGTAAGGGCAGATAAAGGTGTTCAATCAGGAATTCTTTTTCGGCTTCCATGCCGTAGACGCCAGGAAAGAGTTTCTCCCGCAAGTCAGCAAGGGAAATAGCTGGGGGGTAAATAGACTCAGAGGAGGATGAAGATGGCTCTTTAGGGGTGCCGAGATGGGTACGCACGTAGGGAAGCTCCCACAAGCTATTGCCTAAGCGGCGTAAGAGCCGGCGCAGACCCGCCGTATCATAATAAGAAAGCGGATACAGAGGTGCGAGGAGTTTTCTTTCGCGCGCTTCCTTCGCTAGAATCAGAAGCACACGGCGATCGGCTTCGCTCAGGAAGCGCTCCAACTCCGCCCTCCTATTCATAAGTGGCGAGAGCGGGAATCGAACCCGCGACCTCAGGATTATGAATCCTGCGCTCTTACCAACTGAGCTATCTCGCCCACTTATGGCAAATATACAGCCTTCCGTTCATCTGATACCGCCCCCTTACATTGCTGGATTCTTCGTATTTTTGCCTTGGAGAGATGCCGGAGTGGTCGAACGGGCCTGACTTGAAATCAGGTAGCCCGCTCAACGCGGGCTCGGGGGTTCGAATCCCTCTCTCTCCGCATGCAGCTTGTTACGCTTGAACAGTTCATTGCCGATCGCCAGCAAGAAATTGAGGGAGCCACCGGCGCCCTTTCCAAAATCCTTCGCGATCTTTCGCTGGGCGCTAAACTTATTAGCTTCCACCTCCGACGAGCCGCCCTTTCTGGCATCCTCGGCGAACTCGGCCTTACCAACATCCAAGGCGAATCCGTCCAAAAATTAGACCACCTCGCTAACACCCTCTTCCGCCACCTTTTTGCTAAAAATCCTCATATCGCCGGTTTCGCCTCCGAAGAAGATGACACCTTCACCCCCCTCAACCCAAACGGAAAATATGTCATCCTCTTAGACCCTTTAGACGGCTCCTCCAACATTGATGTGGGCGTCCCTGTGGGGACCATCTTTTCCATCTATCGGCGTCGGACGCCCTCCGGAAGCCCCTGCACGGAGGCGGACTTCTTACAAGGGGGGCGAGCCCAGGTAGCCGCAGGCTATGTGCTCTATGGCACCAGCACCCTCCTCTTTTACACCACCGGCAAAGGCGTACACGGCTTTACCTTAGAACCCGCTGCAGGTGATTTCATCCTTTCCCACCCCGACGTGCGCATGCCCGAAAAAAGTAGCTACTACTCCTTCAACGACAACCAACTCCACGAGTGGCATCCAGCTCTCCAAGAGTTTATCCACGCCTTCCACCAGGAAAATCGCCAAAGCTCTAAGCCCCAGTCCCTTCGCTATGTAGGGTCCCTGGTAGCAGACTTTCATCGCAATCTTCTCAAAGGCGGCTTTTTCATGTACCCGGGCACCGTCGCTAAACCCGAAGGCAAACTGCGCCTTCTGTATGAGGCCTATCCTATGGCCTGGCTCATAGAGGAGGCCGGCGGCGCCGCCACCAACGGCATACAACCCATCTTAGACATCCCACCTACCAAAATCCATCAGCGCACACCGCTCTTCCTCGGCCCTAAGAGCCTCTTGGAGAAAATCGCTCAAACTCTCTCTACTCATGTCTCTGTGGAAAAGGTTTAAGCGGGCTCTTCGGGCGCTTTTTGGCAAAGCCGTAGAAGCCATTGAAGACCCCCGCCTCATCCTTGAACAAAATATCCGCGACCTGAATGACCAGGTCCCCAAAATGAACCAGCATATCGCCTCCGTCAAAGCCACCGTCACCCTTCTTGAACGCGAACTAGCCAAGTCCAAAAAAGAGTACGAAGAGCTAATTGCTCGGGTCAAAGCCGCTCTGGCCCAAAACCGCGAAGATCTGGCCGAACAGTACGCCCTGAGAATAGAAAAGCTCAAGCAGTCTATCGCGCAAACACAAGCAGAACTGGAAGCCGCTCAAAAAGCTTACGAAAAAGCCCTGGAGATCAAAAAGCTCTTCCTACGGGAGAAAGAACGGAAGATTCAAGAGGCGCGGGCCGCCCTTCAGCAGTATGAGCGGGCGCAATGGCAGGCCAAGATCGCCGAGGTCTTTGAGCAATTTGAGGTGGGAGGCATTGACCAGACCCATGACGAGATGGTGCGTCGCCTCCAAGAAAAAGCCGCCCAATACGAAGCCCGTTTAGAACTCGCTCTGGACTCCATTGACACCTCCAGGCTCAAAATAGAAGAAGAAATGGAGCGCATCCAAGCTAAAGAGTCCCTCCGTCGTCTGAAGGCCGAACTGGGCTTAGAAATGCCCCCTAAACCCACCAGCTCCGAACCTACACCGCCCACCTCCCCCTCCGATAAAGAGCCTCCCACTAAGGAGCCCCTCCTATAGCCTATGCCCTATACGCCCGAAGAGTACGAAAAGCTCAAAGCCGCCTACAAAGAGGAACTGCGACAACGCAAAGCCATCTTAGAGGCGGCGCGTCAGGCCTACCTGCGCCAAAAAGCGGAATGGCATCTGGCCCAAATGCAATCCGCCCTAGAAGCCCTTGGATATAGCTTAGAACCGCCCCTTGCGCCCTCAGAGCCTACACCCTCGCCACAAGAAGTCAAAGAACCCCCTTCTACCGAGCCCCCTTCTCCCCCTGAGACTAAGACCCTCTTTTGAGCCTGCGCATCCTTCAGCTGACTCCAAAGCCCAACTATCCGCCCCGCGATGGGGGAGCCTTAGGCAACCTCTACTTTGTAGAAATGTGGCTTCGCTTGGGATGGCAGGTGGAGACTCTAGCTATGAGCACCCCCAAACATCCCGCCCCCCCTCAAGCGCCCTTCCCCCAAAAGACTATCTTCGTAGATACCACCCCTCGCCCCTGGCCCGCTATCAAAAATCTCCTTTTCTCTCAGCGCCCCTACCATGTGGAGCGCTTCTGGAATCCCAATTATCAAGCCGCTTTAGCTAAGGCCATAGCCTCCTTCAAGCCCCACCTGATCCAAGTAGAGTCGCCTTATCTGACCCCCTATGTGGAAAAGCTTTCGCTCCCCCGAATCTATCGGCTCCATAACATAGAATACCTGATCTGGGAGCGCTTAGCCCAAGAAAAACCCTGGCCCTTACGTCTCTACCTTTCCTTGCAGGCCTGGCGCATCCGCTCCTATGAAACGCATATTCTTCCCACCTATCAGGGTCTTATCCCCATTTCCGAGAGAGAGCTCGCCTTTGTGAAGGCGAGTGGCTACCGGGGAGCCGTGGAGCTTATTCCGTATGCGATTGATGTAGGAGCCTATGAAGCGCCTCCCCTCCGAAAGCAAAACCCCCGCATAGGGTTCATTGGCGGACTGGACTGGCTGCCCAACCTTGCCGGCATAGAGTGGTTTCTAAGGCGGGTATGGCCAGAGTTTGCTCGGCGGCACCCGCAGGCCCAGCTATCCATTGCCGGCCGAAACTGCCCGCCCCGTCTCTACCGGTATGCCAGCCCCCAAGTCCACATCTTAGGCGAAGTCCCCGATAGCAAAGCCTTCCTCTACGAGCACGATATTCTCATTGTGCCGCTTTTTTCGGGGAGTGGTATCCGAATCAAGATCATTGAAGGTTGGGCCGCAGGCCGAGCTATCCTCTCTACCAGCATAGGAGCAGAAAACTTAGTTTGCCAGCCCGGACGCGACCTACTCATTGCCGATGATGAGAAGGAGTTTCTAAATGCCCTGGAAGCTCTCTATACGGATGCTTCCCTCCGAGAAAAGCTTGCCCACCATGGCCGCCTCTTAGCCGAGACCATGTACAACCGAGAGTCTCAGCTGCCTCGGTTTCGGCGCTTTTATGAGCAGGTAGCGCATGGATAGGCCTTCGTTTCGGGTGGTAGGGCTCATGGCTGGCAGCTCTCATGATGGCTTAGATATAGCCCTAGTGCGGTTTTGGTCCTCCCAAGGCTATTGGCGCTACGCTCTCCTTTCGGCCGAAACCGTCCCCTATCCCCCCTCTCTAAAGGACGCCCTTCACCAAACCCTCCACCTGTCTGGCGAAGCCCTCCTCAAACTTAGCATTCTCTACACCGACTGGACAGCCCAAATCCTTCGGGAAAAGCTCCGGGGACAGGTATTTGATCTCATTAGCTGGCATGGGCCGACCGTATTCCATCAGCCAGAGGGAGGGCTTACTTGGAGCTTAGGAGATTCCGAGAGGCTGAGGGCTCTCACAGGAAAGCCGGTCGTGATGCACTTTCGGGCTCGGGACATAGCTCTGGGCGGTCAAGGCGCACCCCTTATTCCGCATGCCGATGCCCTCCTCTGGCCCGAATATGAAACCTTCCTCAACCTCGGCGGCATCGCCAATATCACCCACCGCCCTACCTACACAGCCTTTGACATCACCCCTTGCAATCAGCTCCTCAACGCCCTAGCGCAGCAGCTCCGTCCACCTCTCCCTTACGACCCCCATGGAACCTTCGCCCGGCAAGGACAGCTCATCCCCGCTCTCCAAGAAACCTTCGCTTCAGCACCCGTTTTTCAGAATCCTACCCGCACAGCTATCACTAATGAAATCGTCCATACGCAGTTTATAGCCCCCTTTTTGGCTTACCCCGCTCCCCCCCAAGATAAACTCCACACCGCCGTCCATGCTATCGCTACCCGAATTAGCCAGACCCTCCGAGACCTCTCTTGTCAAAAAGTTTATCTCACGGGCGGCGGCGCATGGAATACCTATCTCGTGGAAACCATTCAGAGGCTTTCGCCCTGTGCCTGTCTTTTAGCTCCAAAGGAACTGGTGGATTTCCGCGAAGCCATCGGATTTGCGTTTTTGGGACTTTTGCGATACCTCGGACAAGATAATCTTCTCGGTCTCTGGACGCAGGCCCGGCAAAATCAGAGTGCGGGACTCCTTAGCCTGTGAAAGAGTCTCTGAATGCGGCTCGGTGGTATTTTGTAGGGCCGCCACCCGCCTTCGGCGGGTGGCGGCCCTATGCT
>Ga0079997_140190_pt1 | contig 25312 bp, 22 predicted proteins | sample PerSpoCPS_CMetaG_FD_69200 | JGI IMG/M metagenome (GOLD analysis project Ga0079997, IMG submission 69200) | Archaeal communities from Yellowstone National Park, Wyoming, USA - Perpetual Spouter C (PS_C) MetaG (SPADES assembly) (version 2) | ecosystem: Environmental > Aquatic > Thermal springs >... | reverse complement strand
CCTCACCCACCGCTCCGTGGACAAGAAATCGGGCCAGCTGGCTCATATCGAGCGCTGGCATAACACGGTCCGTCAGCGGTTAGCCCGTTACGTGCGGAAAACACTGTCTTTCTCCAGGTCGCTGGCTTTCCATGAGGCGGTGACTCGATGGTTTGTCATCGAGTACAACCTGGGACTCCTGCCATCAGTTACAAGTTGATCACCACCATCTTTACAATGCGGGACAACTTCGACAACTGGCTCCGCTTCATCAACAACATCCTGGAGACGATGGCCAATACGTTGAATCAGCAGATATGGATGCCGTCGGAGGCCGAGCAACTCGTCGTTTGGGACGAACTCCTGAATCAGACCGAGCAGTGGCTGGAGGCCATCAAGAGCGCCCTTCAGCAGTGGCATAACCGGTACAACAGCAAGCAGTAAGCCAGGCGTATCGGGTCGGGTGCTTGCGGCGACGGCGCGGTCATTCTGAAAAGGTCTCTAAGGGGGCCATCCGCAGTCGCACGGACGGGACCGGGGCGTTGGGGACCAGCCGGTCGGTTCGGACGGCCTCCCGAACGACCGGCCACGTCGTCTGAAGATGCCGGAAAAGGGCCTCGGCGGCGACCCGATGGGCGATTTCGCTGGGATGGGGGTCGAGGGCTGGGACGGCTTGGAGCCGGTCGGTATCCATCCCCCAGAAGACGGAAAGTAAGTCCAGCCAAGGGAGACCCTCTGCTTGCAGGAGCCGATGGACCTGCCGGTGGATGTCCTGAAAGGGATAGTCCGGATTGAGCGGGAATCCGAGGTGGGGCCAGATCACGAATAGGCATGGCACTCCGTGACTTCGGCACTCCTGCCCGACCTGAGCGACGACCTGCCGGTGCCGTTGCCACGGCCGCCCGCGTGGGTCGTAGAGGCTTCGGATATAGTGCTCTTGCGCTCGCCGGAATCGGCGGGTCCAGCGCCGATAGTCGGCCCAGTAGACGAGGCGGGAGTAACGGCGCAGGTTTTGGACCCAGACCGGTGTGGCCATCAGACGCTTCTGGAGTTGAAGGATCTCTGGCGGGACCGGTCCTGTGTCAGGGTCGTTGATGAAGTACCCGAAGACGACAAGGTCCGGTCGAACGTCCCAGGCGGTCCGGAGTTGGCTGAGCTCATCCTCCGTCGAAGCGCCACTGACGGCCCTATTCAGGACCTCATAGCGCTTCCCGTCCGTGGCCGTGTTTAAAAGCCACTCCAGGAGCTTCGGATAAGTCTGGGGAGACTGTACGTTCGCCCCCCAAGTATAGGAGTCTCCCAGGACCAGGATGCGGACGACACCCCGTGACTTCTCCGGGCCGTCCAGCCGGTCCCGCGACGGACGCCTCGGGTCCTCGACGACGACGAAGGCCGGTCGGTCCCATACCCGGGACGGCGGGGTCCAGAGCCAGCGCAAGACCGCCTCGGAGGTTACCAAGACGACGAACAGCCCGTACAGTAGCCTCCGAATCCAGCGCGCCATCCGAATCCATCTCGCCTGTATCCCGGCTCCGTAACGTCCCTTCCCGAAGGACCGAACCTCACACGAGTTCGTAGGGGTCGACCTGGACCCGCAGGAAGTCTCGCCGGAAGGGAAGCCGACCCAAGACGTCCCGGAGCGCCTGCCGGACGGCCCGCCGGTCCGTCGTCCGAATGAGGACGTGGTACCGGTATTTCCCCTGAAGCCGCCACAGGAGCGGCTGGACCGGGCCGTGGACCTGCGTCTCGGGGATGGCCCGCTGGGTCAGGAGGTCCGTCAACGTTTGCGCATACTGGCGGGCCAGGGCGTGCTCGGGGTGGACGACCGTCAGGGCGATGAGGCTCGTAAAGGGCGGGTACTGGAACCGTTGCCGGTACGCCAGCTCCTCCCGGAAAAAGCCCTCGTAGTCGTGCTGGCACGCATAGCGGATGGCGTAGTGCTCGGGCCGATACGTCTGAATGATGGCCCGGCCCGGTCGGTCCGCCCGGCCCGAACGACCGACGACCTGCGTGATGAGCTGAAACAGCCGCTCGTGGGAGCGAAAGTCCGGCAGGCCCGTACTCGTGTCGGCCTCGAGGACGCCGACCAACGTGACCCGTGGGAAGTGGTGCCCCTTGGCGACCATCTGGGTCCCGACGAGGACCTGGACCCGGCCCTCATAGAAGTCACCCAGGAGTCGGAACAATTCCCGGGGCCGACTCAGGGTGTCCCGGTCGAGGACGCCGACCCGCACGTCGGGAAACGCCTGTTCGAGGAGGGCCTGGACCCGCTCGGTCCCGATACCCGTGGCGATGAGGTACGGACTCTCACAGACGGGACACCGCGAGGGGACCCGCTCGGTCGCATTGCAGTAGTGGCACTGCAGGACACCGGCCTTTTTGTGAAGGACCATGTGAATGCTACACTGCGAACACGTCCGGACATGGCCGCAGGCCCGACACTGCACGAAGGGGGCGTAGCCCCGGCGGTTGATCAGGACGATGGCCGTCTCCCCCCGATCCAACGTCTCCCGAAGCGACGTCAGCAAAAGCGGCGAAAAGAAGGGATGGCTCCCCCGGGCGTAAGCGTCCCTCATGTCGACCAGGACGACCTCCGGCAAGACCGCCCCCGGGATGGCCCGCCGGGTCAGCCGGTACAGGCTGTAGGTGCCCTGCCGGGCATGGGCGTAAGTCTCGACCGAGGGCGTGGCTGTCACGAGCAGGGCCACGGCATTCTCCATCCGGGCCCGGGCCAGGGCCATCTCCCGGGCGTGATAGACCGGAAGTTCGTCCTGCCGATACGAACCGTCCTGCTCCTCGTCGACGACGATGACCCCGATGTCCTCCAGGGGAGCGAAGATGGCCGAGCGAGCCCCCAGGACGATCCGGGCCTGGCCCGTTCGGACCCGCCACCATTCGCTCGTCCGCTGGGCCGGCGTCATCTCGCTGTGGAGGACGGCCAGGAGGTCACCAAACTGGCGCCGAAACCGCTGGGTCACGGCCGGGATCAGGGCAATCTCCGGCATCAGGACGAGGGCCGTCTTGCCCCGCCGGACGGCCGCCTCGATAAGCCGCAGGTAGACCTCCGTCTTGCCGCTCCCGGTCACCCCGTACAGGACCCCGACGTGAAACGTCCCCGCCTCGACGTGCGACCGCAGGGCCTCCAAGATGGCCTGCTGTTCGTCGTTGAGGACGATAGGCGTCTCACTCCCGACGGGAGCATCCCAGACGATGGGCCGGGGATGGTACTGCTCGTACAGTTGAATCCATCCCCGGGCGACCATCCGACGGAGTCGGTCCCGAAGCCGCCGCCGGGCCGCATCGTCGCCGCCGCTTGGCCGGACCCCCTCCGTCAGTTCCTCCAGTAAGACGTCCCGGCCCGCCCGCTCCAGAAAGGCCAGGACCTCCTGGTAGGCCGCCGGGACCCGCTCGCCCGCCGCCGGAAGCCGCACGAGATGGACGACCGTCGTCTTCGGGACCTTGGACCACCGGTGCAGGCGCTCCCGGACCTCGACCCAGCCCCGGGCCCGCAGGTACTGGACGGCCGCATGAAGACCCTTCGAGCCCACGGCTCGGCGGACCTTCGGTAAGGTTGCCTTCCGGGCCTCGGCTAAGTACAGGAGCACGCGCGCCCACAGGGGAAGTCGTCGGACCGAGCCCCGAGCCGCCCACTCGGCGGCCGCCTGAAGGCCCGCCGGCGTGACCCGGACCTCGGCCCGGTGGAGGGCGTGCAGGCCCGGGGGAACGGCCAGGTGAAGGTAGGCGCCCAGGGGCTGAAGGTAATAATCCGCCGCCCACCGGAGGAGGCGGACCAACGCCGGCGGACACAGGGGCTGGGGGTCCAGGACGAGGTCGACGGGCCGGTAGCGAACGTCAGGCCGTTCTATGGGTGGAGCCTGGGGGTCGACGACGTAGCCCGTCACCCGCCGGTTCCGCAGGGGCACGACGACCCGCAGGCCGACCTGGGGCTCGACGCCCGCCGCCTCAGGCCAGACGTACGTCAGGTCCTCATAGGGAAACTGCCGGGTCCAGACCCGCACGAGCCGGCCCACCGCCATCATCGGCCTAAGTCCAGCTTCGGACGCCGGACTCCACAGCGCCGTATCCATCGTCTTCTTATCCCTCATACGGAATCGGCCGGTGTTCGTCCGATCAAGTTAGGCCATCCGGCCTCTCCCATCTAACGACCCGTCCTCCCAGAAATTCCCGAGACCCTCCGCCGTGCGATTTACAAAGCGGTCCCCGACCTTCGTTCCAAGACACACAGCCAGTCGGGGTCCAGGGGGTAGAGGCCCCGGAGTCGCCACCGGAGAGGCCCCGTCGAGAGTGTCTCCAGACGGCTGGCCAGGCCGAGGCTGGCGACGTCGCCGAAGACGGTCGGGGCGACAAACAGCCACATCTCGTCGGCCCTTCCCTCGGCCAGGAAGGACGAGAAGACCCGGCTCCCGCCTTCAACCAAGAGGCGGTGGACGTCGGTGGCGGCCAAACGGTGGAGGACGGCCCCGAGGTCGAGGAGGCCGGGCGCCCTTGTCGGGACGCCTTCGTAGCGGACGTGGGGCGGTCCCGGCGGCGGCGTTCGGGCCGCGTCGTGGAAGACGACCGTCGGGGCGGGGACGCCGAGGGCCGGGTGGTCCGGCGGGAGGGAGAGGTCGGCATCGAGGAAGACGCGCAGGACGGGCTTGTCCGGGACCATCCGGGGCAGGCGAGGACGCAGGTCCGGTGCATCCAGGTCGGCCGTCCGGGCCCCGACGAGGACGGCGTCGCAGGTCGCCCGCAGGTGGTGGACCCACAGGTGCGTCCGTTCGGACGTGATTCTCAGGCGGCGGCTGTCGACGCGCGCAATCCGGCCGTCGGCCGTCAGGGCGGCTTTGAGGATGACCCAGGGTCGGTGGTCCCGGACCCACGTCGCAAAGCCCCGGAGGAGTGTCCGGGCTTCGGCTTCGAGGACGCCGACCTCCACGTCCAGGCCCGCCCGTCGCAAGGTTTCGATGCCCCGACCGTGGACTTTGGGATTCGGGTCGGGGGTCCCGATGACGACCCGTCGGACGCCGGCCCGGAGGATGGCGTCCGTGCAGGGCGGAGTCCGTCCCTGGTGACAGCAGGGTTCGAGGGTCACGTAGAGGGTCGCCCCCTCCGCCCGGCGTCCGGCCTGCCCGAGGGCCCACGCCTCGGCGTGAGGCGTTCCGGCCCGGACGTGAAAGCCCTGGCCGACGGCCCGACCGTCTCGGACGACGACGGCCCCGACGGGCGGGTTCGGGGCCGTGGACCCGAGGCCCAACCGCGCCAGGCGAAGGGCCGCCGCCATCCAGAAGACGTCGGAGAGTCGACCACCGGCCACGGCACCGTCATTCGCTGTGGGGCCGGATCCGGAAGCGCTTCTCCAGGTCCTTCATCCGTTCGACGATGCCGCCGTATTCGAGTTCCTCGTAAGGGAGCATGGCCGGGCCGAAGAAGCCCTGCCGTCGGAGTTCCAGGGCCTTTTCGGCGATGCGGTCTTGGACGGACCGCCAGAAGGGGTGGTCGAAGGGGTCGGCCGCCTCGGTGAACTTGCCCTCGTGGACGCACAGGGCGTGGCAGGTCACGATGGGCGGACCGTCGAAGTACGACACGTGGGTGTTGTGGGGAACGGGCATGAGGGGCCCGTTGTGGGAGCCCCGCATGAAGCCGGCGACATAATGCCCGATGGCGAAGGGAGCCAGGACCTCCCCGGCCGCCGGGAAGTCGCCCTGGACGCGGACGATCATGACGGGGTCGTCCTTGCCGACGTACTTGCCGGCGATGTTCCGGAGTCGGCTCGTGCTGACGACGGCGGCCTGCTCGCCCGTGGCTCGGTTGTAGATGGCCTCGATGGAGAACCGTTCCGTGTCCCGGAGCAGGGCGGCCAGGTCGTAAAGGTCTTCGGGCGTGTTGAGCTCGATGATCCGGTCGGCCTCCGTGTAGTTGACGTCCATGACGACGAACTTAAAGCCCTTGCCCAGCTTGGGGCTGAGGATCAGGCCGGAGCAAAACATGGGATCGGCGAACGCCAAGTACAGGGGCAGGTTGTAAGCCCCGGGACTCGTCTTGTCGGCGGCAAAGAAGAGGAACGGTTCGTTGGGCCGCTCCTCGAACTCGATCTCGGCGACCATCGGGCCCATGCCCCGGACGTTGCCGGAGAAGGCGTCTTTCAGCAGGTCCTGGCCGGCCCCATAAAGGCCCTGGGCCTTGGCGACCTGGGTCCCCTTCATGAAGGCCTCGAAGGCCAGCTTGTGGACGTCGGCGTCGTTGAGGCCCCGATGGTGGGCCATGAGGATGGCGATGTCGTCCCCCGTGTAGCTGACGTAAACGTCCGAGATCAGATTTCGTCCATTTTCCCGGACGTATCCCTCGACGGTCTCCAGGAGGGCCCGAGAGGGCTTGATATGGCCGCCGATACTGCCGATATCGGCCTTGATGACCGACAGAGTCGTCTTCATCGTCGCCTCCTCAGATTGTATGAGACTGCCTTCCGTCGGCCTCCCTGGGAGTCGACGGAAGGTCGTATGGTCCCCCCGGACGTAGGCGAGATCATTGTATCGGAAAGCGGCTTCTATTGCAAACCTTCCCCAGAGGTCCTAACTTAATTCCGGTAGGGGGCGAACAGGTTTCGACGGAGGTGTTGGGAGGGCAGACGGCATGCCGTGGGCCTGTCCGCTCGTCAACAGGACAGGGGCCAATAAGTGCCAACAATGAACTCGCCCTGGCGGCTTAACCGATAGCCGTCACGCCGCCGGTCGGGTGCCCGTCCCGGCCGGGCCGGTGTCACCCCACGGGCTGGACTTCGGGTGTCGCCTCCGCCCCGGGGTCGAGACCTAAGGAGGCTGGTCCTCGCCTTTCCCTGCCCGTCGGGGCCGGCGGGGACGAGAATGGGAAAGACGGGCTAAGCATGTAGAGGTCTGTCCGACTGGCCTCCGGACGCGGGTTCGATTCCCGCCGCCTCCACCAACCCACCGTGAAGCATCAGGGGGTCGGGGTGTTTCATCGCACCACAGTGGGATTGAAACGGAAGAATGTGGCGAGAGGTCCTGATCACCCAGCTCGGCCATGAAGTCCTGGTCGCGGTCGTCGAGGACGACCGCCTCGTCGAGTTCCATGCCGATGCGCTTGATGGCTCCAGTTTGGTAGGGAACATCTACAAGGGCCGGGTCAGGTCGATCCTGCCCGGTATGGACGCCGCCTTCATCGATATCGGAGAGCCCCAAGATGGGTTTCTCTACGTCACCGACGTTCGCCCCGCCGTCACCCGCCTCCTATACGCCGACACCGACGGCCCACTGGCGGCCGGCCGTTGGAGGCGTCCCCAGCACATCACGGAAGTCCTCCATGAGGGCGATGAAGTCCTCGTCCAGGTCAAACGGGACCCCATCCAGTATAAGGCCCCCCGGGTCTCGACGAAGCTTACCCTGACGGGTACCTACCTCGTTTATACGCCGGTCCAGCCCCACGTGGGCGTTTCATCCCGCATCACGAATCCCCAACGCCGTCAGCATCTGAAGGCCCTCGGTCGGGCTTGGGTCGCCGGCCAGGGCGGTCTTATCTTCCGGACGGCCAGCGCCACCATCCCCGACGAGATCCTGGAGCAGGAGTGGCAGAATTTACGACAGGCGTGGCAAAGCCTCTTACGTCTCGCCCGGTCCCGCCCGGCTCCGTGCCGGCTGTATCGGGAGCCGCCGGCCCTGCTTCGGTGGATTCGGGACCTGGTCAGCCCGGACTTGCGCCGCATCTGGGTCGATTCCCCCAGCCTGTACCGATGGCTTCAGGAACGACTGGGGGAGCACCACCCCGAGTGGCTTCCCTACCTTCAGTTATACACCGAGGGTCCGCCCCTCTTTTATCGATACCAGATTCATCGGGAGCTTCAGCGGGTCCTGAAGCCCCGGGTGTGGCTCAAGTCCGGTGCCTACCTGGTCATCAACCAGACGGAGGCCCTCGTGGCCATCGACGTGAATACGGGGAAGAACGTCGGCCTGACCGACTTCCAGGACAGCGTCTTCCGGGTCAACCTGGAGGCCGTCAGCGAGATCGTCCGCCAGATTCGACTCCGGAACCTCGGGGGTCTCATCCTGATCGACTTTATCGACATGGCCTCACCGGAACACTGGCAGAAGCTTCGGGAGGCCCTGGAGGCCGAACTCAAGCGGGACCGCATGCGAACGTATATCCTCCCCCAGTCCAGTACGTCGCTCGTCCTGCTGACCCGCCAGAAGGCTCAGGCCTCCCTCCTGCACCACCTGGGCCAGGTGTGCCCCCGATGCCAGGGCCGAGCCTTCGTCTATAGTCCCCGGGTCATCGCCTGGGAGGTCATCTGGAAACTGTCCCAGATCAAGAAAGGCCTCTTCCAACGGGCCGTCGTTCGGGCTCACCCCCGGGTCATCGAGCTCCTCCGGGGGCCCTACCGGGAGAACTTGCGGGCGGTCTGCCGCCAGATCCGGGCCGAGGTCGAGCTCCGGGAGGCCCCCGACCTGGCGTGGGAATCTTACGACCTGACCTTTCATTGAATGGGTGGGGCTTACGCATTCGTAAAGTGACGGAGTGACGGAGTGATGGAGTGACGGAGTGACGGAGTAACGATGAAGAGTTGGGATACCCTGAAGAACCCTGGAACTTTTTCAACTTGAGGCTTCGAGAGAGCCGAAGGAAATGAGCCAACTTCTACCCGATCCCGCCGTGCAAGGTTCTCCTCCGCCTTACTGCGTCGCCGGGATCGATCCCCATAAGGACTTCATCGCCGTGGCCGTCCTGACGCCCGAACGGGTCGTGCGGGTCGGGGTGATCCGATGCGAGCCCTTCGTGCGCCTGCGACGACGCCTGGAGCGGGCCCTGGCGGACGTCCGCTACGTCGGCATCGAGTGGCCTTACCTGGGGAAGAGTCCCCACAGCTATGCGACGGTCCTCGAGACGGCGGCGACCGTCCGGACACTCGTCCGCCTGATGGGGATCCCGACCGTGCGCGTCCGGGGAAGTCAGTGGATGCGGGTCTTGAAGGTCCGACGTCGCACCCGCGCCTATCTCAAGCAGGCGGCTCGCCGCCTGGCCCGACGGGCTACCCGGCGGAGCCTAACTTCGGACCAGAGCGACGCCGTCTGTATCGGTCTCTGGCTCCTGGACCGCCTGGTCGTCCACGGCCGCTTGGACCCGCCCGTCCCCCTGTTGGAACGTACGGGGGTCCGACGGGGGGACAAAGTAACGGAGTGACGAAGTGACGGAGGGATGAGGTGACGAAGTCCATATCGTCACCCCGTCACTTCGTCACTTCATCACCCCATCCTGTCCCATGTCCACGCATCGATGGGAAGCCTGGCGCTCGGCCCTGGAGGAACTCGTCCGTCGGTTTCCCCGGCCCCAGACGCCCCGGGACGATCCCCTGGCCTTCGTATACCGGTATAAAGACCCGGCCGACCGGACGGTCGTCGCCTACCTCGTGAGCTTTCTGGCCTTTGGTCACGTGCGGGCCATCGCCCGGGCCGTCGAACCCCTCCTCGACCGACTCGGGCCTCGGCCGAGTCGGGCCCTCGTCGAGGCGTCCCGGGCCGACCTGCGCCGGTGGGCTCGGGGATGGCGCTACCGCTTTGTGCCGGGCGAAGCCCTCTACGGGCTCCTGGCCTGGACCCGAGACCGGCTCAAGCGGTGGGGTTCGTTGGAGGCCTACTTTCGGGCCGAAGTCGAGAAGTCCTCTTCCTTACGGGACTTTGCCGAGGCCCACGGTCGGGCCGGTCGCCGGTTCTTTCAGCGCCACGTCCCGGTCGTATCCTCGGTGAAGGCCCGCTTTCTCTTCCCCATGCCGCCCCGGAGTGCATGCAAGCGCCTGGCCCTATTCGTTCGGTGGATGACCCGTCGGGAGCCGCCGGACCTGGGGCTGTGGGACTTCTGGCCCAGGACCTGGGTCTTCGTGCCCATCGATACGCATCTGGCCTTCCTGGCCCGGCTGTGGGGGTGGGCCGACGGGCGCGTCCCGGACTGGGCCTTCATGGAGCGGGTGGGGTCCGTTCTGGCCCGCCTGTGTCCGGAGGACCCGCTTCGTTACGATTACGGCCTCGCGCATCTGGGGATGGCCGGGGTCTGTCATCGTCGGCCGGTGCTTCGGCGATGTGGGGTCTGTCCGGTGAGGGTCGTCTGTCCCTATCCTCGGGGGAGGGGGCGGCCTGGGTGAAAAAGCCCGGGTGTGGGTGAAAAGACCCGGGGGATGCCGGCGGGGCGGTTGAGGGGCGTGGTACAATCGGGGGAGCTCGGTAGGAGGTAGGGGCCGATGCGGTCGGTAGCCGTCAAGATTTCATTACCAATAATATTAATCATATTTTTATTCTTTGGCGTCTTGGGGTACCACGCCTACAGGGAGCGGCGGGCCTCGTTCCGCCGTCTCGTCGAGCAAGATTCCCGGATGACCCTCCGGGTCGCCGCCCAGGGCATCGCCCTCCTGATGGAGGCCGAATACCGGGACCACGTCCTGGAGTTCATGCAGAGCGTCCGGGCCGAAATGGGGGCCGCCCACCTGGAGGCCCGCTCGCCCGACGGACGGTCTATCCTCCGGGTTCAGGATACTTCTAGGGTTTCTTCCTCCCAATCGGCCGAGTGGGTCCACCTCCGGGTTCCCCTGCCGGCTCGGGATACCTGTCGTCGGTGCCACACGGGGACCCTCCTGACCCAAGGGTACTTGGAAGCGCGGCGGGACGTGGCTCCCCTGATGAAGACCGCCCGGTCTTGGTATACCCGGGCGAGCCTGACCCATCTTTTGGCATCGATCTTGCTTAGCTTCGTCATCGCCGTGACCGTCCACTGGACCGTCCGGCGACCTCTTCGGCGGCTGGTCGATGCCATGGAGCGGGTGACGCAAGGGGACTGGGCCGTGAATCTGCCCGTCCGGGGGCGGGACGAGATCGCTTCCCTGACCCGTCATTTCTATTCGATGCTGGAGCGGCTCCGGGCCTATCAGGAGGAGCGGGAGCGGGAACAGCGGGCCAAGCTCCGACAGGCCGAACACATGATGACGGTCGCCGAGATGGCCTCATCGCTGGCCCACGAGATCAAGAACCCCCTGGCCGGTATCCAGTCGGCCTTGACGGTCTTGTTCGAGCAAGAGGTCCTCCGGCCGGAGGCGCGAGAGGTCTACGAGTCGATCGTTCAGGACCTGAGCCGCATCAACCAGGTCTTGGAGGACCTCCTCCAGTATGCCCGCCCCCGGCCCGTCGAATGGACGGCCGTGGACCTGGGGAGTCTGGTCGAGTCGGTCGTCTTGCGAATCCTCCCAAGGGCACGGGAGAAGGGCCTGGAGCTTCGCACGGACCTGCCGCCGGACGTACCCGTCCTGCAGGGGGACCCCCATCAGCTTCACCAGATGCTGTACAATTTGCTCCTCAACGCCGTCCAGGCGACCGGTGAGGGCGGTCGGGTGACGGTCGGCTTCCGGTCGCATCCGACAGCCGACGAGGTCGAGTTGTGGGTCGAAGACACGGGTCCCGGGATTCCCCCCGACAAGCTGGACCTCATCCTCAAGCCCTTCTACTCGACGAAACCCGGGGGGACTGGCCTGGGACTCCCGATTTGTCTGCGGATCATTGAAAACCACGGGGGGCGACTCTCGATCGAGTCCGAAGTCGGTCGGGGCTCGACCTTTCGGGTCTATCTCCCCGTGCGGGGGTTGGGTCGTGCATGATATGGACGCTTCGGGGAAAATGAAGGTCCTTATCGTGGACGATGAGAAGCTGTTACGGTGGTCCATCGCCCAAAAGCTCCTCGCCTGGGGCTACACCCCGGTGGAGGCCAGTACCGGCAAGGAGGGTCTCCGACTGTTTCGTTCCACGTACCCCGACCTCATCCTACTGGACCTGCGGCTTCCCGACGAGGACGGGATGGACCTGCTCCAGACCTTTCGGAGCGAGGACCCCGACGTCCCCATCGTCGTCATCACGGCCTATGGGAGTGTAGACGAGGCCGTCCAGGCGATGAAGCGCGGGGCCGACGACTTCATGACGAAGCCCCTGGACTTTACCCGCCTTCAGGTTACCCTGGAGCGTCTCTTGGAGAACGTCCGACTGAAGCGCAAAATCCAAACCCTGGAGGCGGGGCCCTGGACCCTCGAGGCCATCATCGCCGAATCCCCGGCGATGCGGGCGATCGTCCGGGACCTCCGGCGGATCGTGACGACGACTCCCTCCAGCGTCCTCATTACGGGGGAGAGTGGTACCGGCAAGGACCTGCTGGCCCGGGTCCTGCACTATTCGTCGGACCGGGCCTTGGGCCCCTTCGTCGTCATCGACTGTACGGCCATCCCGGAGACCCTCATCGAGAGCGAGCTGTTCGGCTACGAGCGGGGGGCCTTCACCGATGCGAAGACGAGCAAGAAGGGGGCCTTCCTGTTGGCCAACGGCGGAACCCTGGTCCTGGACGAAATCGGGGAGATGCGGCCGGCCTTGCAGGCGAAGCTCCTGCGGGTCTTGGAAGACCGTGCCTTTCGACCCCTCGGGGGGACGATGGACATCTCGGTCAACGTGTGCGTCGTCGCCACGACCAACCGCAACCTGGAGGAGGCCGTCCGGCGGGGCGAATTCCGGAGCGACCTCTACTACCGACTGAACGTCGTGCGGATTCACATCCCGCCCTTGCGGGAGCGGAAGGAGGACATCCTCCCCCTGGCGATGGCCTTCGTCCGGCAGTTTAATGCCCAGTTCCGTCGGCACGTCCAGGGTTTTACGGAAGAGGCCGCCCAGGCCCTCCTTCAGCATCCCTGGCCCGGCAACGCCCGGGAGCTTCGGAACGTGATCGAGCGGGCCCTGATCCTCTATGATGTACCCCTCTTGGACGTCGTTCATTTGGGCCTCCGGCCGACGGCGCCGCCCAGTCTGTTTCGCCTGCCCCCGGAGGGGATCGACCTGGAGAAACTGGAGGAACAGCTGATCCTCCAGGCCTTGGAGATGGCGCAGGGGAACAAGACCCAGGCGGCTCGACTCCTGGGGCTTTCGCGAGATGCCTTTCGGTATCGCCTGAAGACGATCCTGGAGCGTCGCCGGGCTCGGGGCGAGGCCTCCGAGCATGAGCATGCGTGGGAGTCCCTCGAAACCCCATGAGGAGGCGGGGGAGCGGGATGAAGCCTCCGAAGCCAGGCCGCGCAAGGAGCCTCGGGTGGAAGCGCCTGGGGGCTTTCGGGGTCCGGACCCTCCTGTGGGGGACCCTGGTCGCCTTGAGTCTGGCGAGGGGAGCCGGGGCTCAAGTCGGGGACTGTCGACCCTGTCATGCCGACGTCCACGTCCTGTCGCCCGCTCATCGGGACCTGGACTGTACGGATTGTCACTCCAACGTGACGAGGCTCCCCCATCCTCCCCAGCTCCTGAAGTCTTTGGGCGGGGACGCCCTCTGTCGACAGTGTCATGAGGACGTCGTCCCCCAGGTGGCCGCCAGCGTCCACGGCCCTGAGTCCTGCGGCGATTGTCATGGGCCTGCTCATGAAACGCCCCCACCCCGATGGGGTGTCTGTGGGGAATGTCACGCCGGGGCGACGGAAGCCTTCCAGGCCAGTGCTCACCGGAAGGACCTGAACTGTAGCGCCTGCCATGAGGACGCCCACGCCGTCCGGCCCGTAAAAGACTCCGGCTCGAGGGTGCATCCCTTGCGGCAGGTCCAGACCTGTGGCACCTGTCATGCCAAGCCGCCTCAGCTCATCGACGGATACCTCCAGAGTGTCCACGGTCGGGGCTTGCTCCTGGGCGGTCTGGTGGTGGCACCCTCCTGTAGCGACTGTCACGGAAGCCACGGTGTCTTTCCGATCCGGGACGTGCGTTCGACGGTATCGGCCCGAAATGTGCCCACCACGTGCGGTCGGTGTCATGTGGGTATCTTCAGCGTGTGGTCTAAGGAAAGCGTCCACGGTCGGCTCTGGCGGGAAGGTCGGACCGGGGGGCCGGTCTGTACGACCTGTCATGGGTCCCACCGGATTCAGGAGCCGTGGGCAGGCATCCAACGTCTGAAGTTTCCCGAGACTTGTGGGGGCTGTCATGGGGAGCGGTATCACACCTACCGGGACGGATTCCACGGCCGGGCCACGGGCCTGGGATTTCTGACGGCGGCCATCTGTTCCGACTGCCATACACCGCATCAAAACGAGCCGGCCCGAGACCCGAAGTCGTCTGTGCACCCGGCCAACCTGGCCCGCACGTGCGGCCGGTGCCACGGTTTGGTCCCGGCTTCCTTTGTGACCTACGCCCCCCACGCGGACCCCCGGGACCCCCGACGGAATCGACCCCTCCACTACGTGTGGCTCTTCATGACCGGCCTGCTGGTGTTCGTCTTCGGCTTCTTCGGGATCCATACCCTGCTCTGGCTCCAGCGGTCCGTCGTGGGTGCCATCCGGGGGGAATTCCACTCGATCCGCCGGTGGAGGGACGAGGCCGTATGGGTGCGGCGATTCGCCCCGGTCCATATGTGGACCCACGTGGCCATCGTCGTCAGCTTCCTGCTTTTGGCCCTCACGGGCCTTCCCCTCAAGTATCACTCTACCGGATGGGGACAGGTCCTCGCCTCGGTCTGGGGAGGCATCGAGAGGACCCGTCTGTTTCATCGGATCGGGGCCGGGATCACGTTCGGATACGCCGTCTTCCATCTGGGCTACATCCTCTACTGGGCCGGTTTCCGGGGAGACCGGGGGATCCTGTGGGGCTGGCGGTCGATGATGCCACGGTGGCAGGACTTCGTGGACCTCTGGCGCAACGTGCGGTACTTCCTATATTTGGGTCCCCGTCCCCGCCTGGACCGATGGACATACTGGGAAAAATTTGACTACTTCGCCGTCTTCTGGGGCGTCGTCATCATCGGCCTTTCGGGCCTCTTTCTGTGGTTTCCCAAGTTCTGGACCCGGTTCCTTCCCGGGTGGGTCCTGAATGCCGCCTTCGTGGTTCATAGCGACGAGGCCCTCCTGGCCGTGGGCTTCATTTTCATCTTCCATTTCTTCCACAATCACCTCCGGCCCGAGAACTTCCCGATGGACCCCGTCATGTTCATCGGGAGCCTGCCCCTGAAGCGGTTTCAGGAGGAGCGTCCGGCCGAGTACCAACGCTTGGTCGAGCGGGGTGAGCTGGAAAAATATCTGGAGGGACCGCCGTCGAAGTGCCAGGTCCGCCTGGCCTACGTCTTTGGGTTCCTGACACTGACCGTCGGGGTCCTGCTGATTGTCCTTATCATGGGAACGGCTCTGGGGATCGTATAGGACTCGACCGCTCCACTGTTGTCGACCCCACGGAGGGCCTTCATGAAGATGGTCATCCAACGGGTCGCATGGGCCCGGGTCCGGGTCGGGCCGGAGGTCGTCGGCGAGATCGGACCGGGCCTTTTGGTCTTCCTGTGCATCGAGCAAGGCGATTCGACGGAGGGCCTCGACTACTGGATTCAGCGTCTGCCCGTCCTGCGGGTCTTTGGCGACGCCGAGGGCCGGATGAACCTCTCCCTTCGGGACGTCGGGGGAGCCGTCTTGGTCGTCTCCCAGTTCACGCTGGCGGCCCGCCTCCACAAGAAGGGCCGGCGGCCCAGCTTTGAGGGGGCTGAGGCGGCCGAACGGGCCGAGGCTTTGGTCCGGTACTTTGTCGAGGGCCTCCGGCGGCAGGGTGTGCCCGTCGCCGAGGGTCGATTCGGTGCCCGAATGGCCGTCGAGCTCCTCAACGACGGTCCCGTGACCTTCATCGTCGATGAGCCTCCGGGCCCGAGGGCCGAGTGATCGGACGGTCTGCTTGCCGAAACTTGCCTCCGGGACGGGGTACCAGTAAAATAGCATACCCCGTGTGCGTGTTTTCCAGTGGCCGGCCTCGGTCTTCGGGGCTCGGCGTTGATCCGGTACCGGGTATCAGGTCCCAGGTGCCGGGTACCCGGACCTGGAAGCCGGGACCGAGTACCCGGCTCATGCTTCGAAAAACCCGTACATGGGGTTAGGGATTGCCCTGAGGCCTTTATGCGAATCGGGTGGTGGGGCGGCGTACTCCTGATTGGGGGGCTTGGACTCCTGGTATCGGTCGGGCCGCCGTTCTCCTCGTGGGGGGCTTCGGTTCAGGTCCCTGCCGAGGAGCGTCCCTGTGGCGGTGTCCTCCAAGACGGAAAGGCCCTTCAGACCGTCCTGACGGCTCTTCCCCGCTATCGGACGACTTACGTCCTCTTGTACTCCGACGCCCTCGGCTCCCCCATCGCGTCCATCGAAGACCCGGTCCTGCTCAGCTTGCGGGTGGGTGTCCCCGCGGGAACCCCTGCGGCGGACCTGAGCCAGAAGTACCGTTTATTACGACGGGTGGACTATCCGTCGACCCCGACCGCCCTGCGGCAGGCGGTCGCGGATGTCCTGAACCGAAAAGTCGATGCGGTTCTCCTGTGGGCTCCCCTGGCGGGCCTTCTGGTGCTGGAGCTGGACCCGGGTCATCGGCTGAGCATGACGCCCGTGGCCGATCCGACGCCGCCTCCGGCCGATTTTTCGTCGTCCCCGGATCCGTCGGCCGGCCCGTCATCCCCTGCAGAGGCAGTCGCTCGTTGCCGGGACGAGGTGCAGGGCGTGCTGGAGGCTTACGGTGTGGCCCCGGCCGAAATCCTGGCTCCGCCGAATCCGACGACGGAGATGGGAGCCGTGCTGGAGCCTCCCCCTGAGAGTATTGAGGAGGCTCGGCGGGGGTGGGACGTCTACCAGACCAATTGCGAGCGTTGCCATGGGCCCGATGCCATCTCCGGCGGGTTGGCCCCGGACCTACGGGACCGGGTCCGGCGTCTGAGTTACGCCGAGTTCTTTCAAACGGTCCTGCAGGGGCGGGTCGAGAAGGGGATGCCCGCCTGGCGGGGCCTCCTTAAGCCTGAGGACGTGCGCTTGGTCTACCAGTACATACGGGCTCGGAGCGCCGGGCGGCTCGGGCCCGGACGCCCGGCCTCCGGCGAAAAGTGACGGGTGACGGCTCAGGGCTGAGTGGGCCGTCCTTACGGGGAGTTCCCCGGGAACGGTCCGCCGGTCCACGAGTCCTGGACCGATGAGGCAGGGGGGAAGCGCCCCTTACCCTCCCGGGGGGGATAAAGGGGTAAGCTTTCGGAAATGGGAGAGAATGCCATGTCACGGGGCACCCGGCGAGCGTTGTGGGCCGGGCTGGCGGTGCTTCTGGTGGCCGGGCTTCCGGCCAGGGCCCAGAGCCCCGAACGGGTCTTACGGGTGTGTGCCGACCCCGAGAACCTGCCCTTTACGGACCGATCCCTCCAGGGCTTTGAAAACCGCATCGCCGACCTCATCGCTCAGGAGATGGACGCTCGCGTGGAATATACGTGGTGGGTCGCCCGCTACCTGCGTCGAATGCTTCGGAACACTCTCCTGGCGGGTCGGTGCGACATCATGTTCGGTCTGCCCTACGACGATCGATTTGCCGAGGAAATGCGGGGCGTCGCCCTGACTCGGCCTTACTACACGACGGGTTATGCTCTGGTCTACGTCCCTGAGCGGCAGGCTCGCCTCAATGGGGTCCGGTCGGTCGATGACCTGCCCGAGGGCCTGCGAGTCGGCGTGTGGAACCGGACCCCGCCCCAAGACGTCTTGGCCCTCCGGGGTTACGCGCACCTCGTGACCTACCATCCCTGGTATCCCGACGAGATCTTTCGTGACCTGCAGTCCGGCCAGATCGACGCGGCCATCGTATGGGGCCCGACCGCCGGTTTTTACAACCGGGTCCACTACGGGCGCGTCTTTGAGGTCCGCCTCTTGGAGGGGCCCGATTTCATCTGGCGGATTGCGGCCATCGTTCGGAAAGACGATACGGCCTTACTGGAACAGGTCAATGCCGTCCTGGCGCGGCAGGAGTCCCAAATTCTCAAGATTTTGGACGACTTTGGTGTCCCCCATATCGAGATACCACCCCGGCCGTCGTCGGGCTCGGGAGACGGGCGACCGTCCCCCGCGCTCATGGGCCGGGAGACACGTCAAACCCACCCTTAAGTCTGTGTCGCTTGGGAGGAGCTCACTATGCGCGGCGGGTCATGGAAGACCTGGGTCATGGCGGGCCTGCTCTTGGGGGTTTCGGCCTGGGCCCTCGGCAACGAGGAGCTTATCCGGCTGTCCCAGAACCCCAGCGAGTGGCCTCTTTACGGGCGGGACTATGCCAATACCCGGTATAGTCCCCTGGACCAGATCAATACGACCAACGTCGGGCGGTTGAAGGTCGCCTGGATCCAGTCCCTGGGAACCCTGCGGGGACAGGAGTCCGTGCCCATCAAGATCGGCGATACCCTCTACGTGACGACCTCGTGGCCCAACAACGTCTATGCCGTCGATGCCCGGACCGGCCGTCTGAAGTGGAAGTACGTCTCGGATACGCCGGCCGACGCCCAGCAGTATGCCTGCTGTGACGTCGTCAACCGTGGAGCCGCTTACGGCAATGGCAAGATCTTCTTCGGCCGCCTGGACGGCGTCCTGATCGCCCTGGACGCCCAGACGGGGAAGGAACTGTGGCGGGCGACCGTCGTCGATTACAAGGCCGGCTACACGATCACCTCACCCCCCATCGTCATCAAGGACAAGGTCATCACCGGCTACGCCGGGGCGGAATTCGGCGCCCGGGGGGCCGTCGTCGCCTACGACATGAACACGGGGCAGGAGCTGTGGCGGACGTTCACCGTGGGACCCGGTCCCGAGTACGACAACTCTTGGCAGACGGATGCCTGGAAGACGGGCGGCGGGACGGCCTGGTACGTGGCGTCCTACGACCCCGAGGCGAACCTGGTCTACTACGGGACGGGCAACCCGGCACCCTGGAATACGGCCGTCCGACCCGGTGACAACAAGTGGTCGGCGTCCATCATCGCCCTGAACCCCGACGACGGCCGTATCGTGTGGGGCTTCCAGACGACGCCCCAGGACGCCTGGGACTGGGACGCTGAAAACGAGCTCGTCCTGGTCGACCTGGTGATCAAGGGGCGGAAGGTACCGGCCCTCATGCAGGCCAACAAGAACGGTTTCTTCTACGTGCTGGACCGCAAGACCGGGAAGTTCGTCCAGGGCGACAAGTACTATCCCCACCTGAACTGGGCCAAGGGCCTGGACGCCAACGGCCGGCCCATCGAGATCCCCGAGATGCGGCCGTCGCTGACCCAATACGTCGACTACGTGTGCCCCGTCTTCTGGGGCGGCAAGAACTGGCCGCCGATGGCCTATAACCCCAAGACGGGTCTCGTCTACATGCCGGGCAACAACATGTGCATGTCCATCCAGCACCGGGAGGTCAGCTACACGAAGGGCGCCCTGTACATCGGCTCCAAGCACGAGCACAAGCCGGGACCGGGGGCCGGGCCGGCCAAGAACCTGGGCCAGTTCCGGGCCTTTGATCCCGTGAACCTGAAGATCGTGTGGACCATCGACGAGCGCTATCCCGGCTGGGGCGGGGCCCTGACGACGGCGGGCGGCCTCGTCTTCTACGGCAACGAGGAGGGTGAGTTTAAGGCCGTGGACGCCCGGACGGGTAAGATCCTGTGGCGTTTCTATGCGGGCTCCGGCATCGTCGCCGCCCCCATCAGCTACGCCGTGGGCGGCAAGCAGTACATCGCCGTCAGCGTGGGCCTCGGCGGTGAGTACGCTCTGCTCCCCGGTGAGGCTGGCAAGAACCTTCCCAACGAGGTCAACCTGGGTGGTTACCTGATCGCCTTCACCTTAGAGTGAGTCGGACGGTTTACCGTGCGGGCCTGGGGACGACGGGTGTCTTGTCCCCGAGGCCCGCTTTCATCCCCCAATGGATTTCATGCACTGTCCAAGCCCCGCCCGTTAGATGGATGCAGACCCCATGTGCGGGTTTTCGAAGCGTGAGCCAGGCCTTCCGCCTTATTGCCCGATTGCCCCGCCGCGTCCCGGGTACCCGGCACCTGGGACCCGGGACCGGATCAGCGCCGAGGGCCGAATACCGAGCACCGAAGACCGAGCCCGGCCACCGGAAAACGCGCACACCGGGTATGCAGACCCCGTGTGCGGGTTTTTCGAAGGCAGGTACCTGGTACCGGATGCGGTCCTCGGCCATGGAGGGATGAGGGGCGAGGGAGATGCGACTCTCCCACATTCTCCGTCCAGGCCGAGGGCCGGACATCGATACCTCCAATCTTAGAGGCTTCAGGCACCCTGCCAGCCCCGTTTGCATTCCCGGCAACGGACCCCCATCTTGTACCGAGGTCCACCGTGGAGACCTCCGATGGTTCTTCGAACGGATGAGTGGGTCCGTCGCCGATTGGTCCGTACGTGGCCTGTCTTCTTCCAGCGTTTTGGCCGGCTCCGACCCATCCAGCGGATGGTCATCCCCTTCGTCCTGGAGGGCCGGTCCCTGGTCGTCATGGCCCCGGCGGCCGCCGGTAAGACGGAGGCCGTCTTCGCCCCCCTCCTGGAAGTCGGCGTGGCCGAGGCCTGGTCCTCCCCCGCCATCTTGTACGTGGCCCCGACCCGGGCCCTCGTCAACGACATGTTCCGCCGATTGGAACCCCTGCCGACCTGGCTTCAGGTCTCCGTCGGGCGCCGCACCGAGGACTACCGGGAGGTCTCGGGATCCCGGTGGCCGACGGTCATCCTGACGACACCCGAGTCCCTGGACTCGCTCCTGTGCCGGTTCCCCCAGGTCCTGACTTCCGTCCGGGCTTTCATTCTGGACGAGGTCCACCTGGTCCACGGGACCGACCGGGGGGATCAGCTCCGGGGGTTGGTTTACCGTCTCCGTCGGATCGTGGAACGGGTGTCCGGCGGAAGGCTCCGGGGCTATGTGCTGTCGGCGACCCTGGACGCTCCCCACCGGATCGGGCGCCATTACCTGGGCGACGACTTTTTAGTCGTCCGAGACCCCGCCGTCCGGGGCTTCGAGGCCCCGACGCTGGTGCCGTGGACGGACGAGCGGCAGGCCGCCGAGACGATCGTCCGATGGCTTCGCACCCATGGTGCCCAAAAGGCCCTCGTATTCGTCAATACGAAGCCGGCCGCCGAGAAGATGGGGACGGTCCTCAAGCAGGCCTGGCCCTACCCCCAGCAGGTCCTGATCCACCACGGTCGTCTCCCCCGTCGAGCTCGACTGGACGTGGAGGCCGCCTTTCGAGCCGGGGAGACGGCCATTTGCGTGGCGACGACGACCCTGGAGCTCGGCATCGACATCGGCGACATCGACGCCGTCGTCTTGGCCAGCCCGCCGCCGACGTTTGCTTCCTTCCTCCAACGCCTGGGCCGGAGCAATCGCCGGGCGGACCTCATCCGGGCGCTGGCCTTTTACCGGGACGAGGTCGAGAAGGCCCTCGTCGAGACGTTCTTTGCGATGGCCGAAAGGGGTCGGATGGAGACCCGGGCCTACGTCCCCTCCTGGACGGCGGGCCTCCAGCAGGTCCTCTCCTACATCGTTCAGAAGCGGGGACCCGGCGCCTCCCGCATGGCCCTCCAGGCGTTACTCCAGGGCATGGGCCTGCGGGTCGACGTCGAGGCATGGCTTTCGCGGCTTCTCCAGCGGGGCTGGCTGACCGTCTCCCAGGGGCTCTACCGGCCGGGACCTCGACTCATAGCGGCCTTTGAACGGGGTTGGCTCCATTCCCTGATCGGGGATACCGCCGAAGCGACGGCGACCGTCATCGACGGCGAGGGCCGTATCGTCGCCGAGGTCTTCTGGGACCCCGCCGTGCCGCCGGGCTCGACCCTGACGATTGGCGGCCGGCCATATCGGGTCGAGCAGGTCCGGGGTTCCACGGTCATCGTGCGGGCTCAATATGGGGCCGTCGACGCGGCGGTGGCTCCCTTCCCGGCTTCTCCACCCGTGTACTGGAGTTACCGAGTCGGTTCCGAGCTCCGTCCCCGCCTCTGGCCGGGCCTGCCGGCCCACGTCGTGCCCGTCGTTCCGTCCGACGAGGGGTGGGTCGTCCTGCACTGCTTTGGATACGTACACGGCCGGATATGGAGCCGCGCCGTCGCCCATGTCAATCGCTGGCGTGTCCGACATGTCGATGCCGTTCAGACGGTCTTCGACGCCGGCACCCTGTATGATGCCGTATGGAACCCGCCGCCCCCGTCGGTCCGATGGGCTATCCTCCAAGAGCGGTCCGACCTGGAACGTCTATGGGGCCAGTCCCGCTTTTACCGTATGCTCAGCTCCCGGGAGCGTCTCCGTCACCTGGCCCGGTCCCTTCGGTGGAAAGCCTTCATCCGCTTTCTGAATACCCTGGAGTGGCAGGTCCTGCAGGGGTAGACGGAGTCTCCTGGGCCGGCCCGGGAGCCTTCGGAAGCCCCCGGAATGCCGACCGACTCCGATGTCTTCCCGACCTGTCGAATCCGTTCGACACCGTGTCGATTCCCTTGGACACGCGGTGTACCGCTGAAAATGGGGAAACTGCTGGAGATCGGCCCGACACCCTGTCGATTCCCTTCGACACCTGGCTCTACCGGCCCCGACCGGGAGGTCCCAGAGTTCACGCAGGGACGGGCATTTGCGGGCGATGGCACGGGCCTTGCTGAAGGGGTCCGGCCGGAGACGGGAGAACCCGTTTCCGAGCCTCGATTGGGAGGAGACACGATGCATCGACGGACCCTTGTAGGCTCGATGGCCCGGTGGGGCCTCGTCTTAGGTCTGGCGGTCGTCCTCGGGCACCTATTCGCAACCCCGGGATGGACTCAGACGAACCCGCCGTCGGCCGGGGTCCCGCTGGTGAACATCAACAAGGCCGGCGTCGAGGAACTGATGAGCCTGCCCGGCGTCGGGCCCAAGATCGCCCAGCGCATCGTCGAGTACCGGACCCAGCATGGGCCCTTCAAGCGGAAGGAGGAGCTCATGAACGTCCAGGGCATCGGGCCTAAGAAGTTCGAGCGCCTCAAGGACCGGATCACCCTGTAACCGCCGATTCATCGGGCGATCCCGGAGGGGTCGGAACGTCCGGCCCCTCTGCTCCCCGATACCGACCCGGGCGCTCCTCATTTGTGGAACACGATCCAGAGACCGGCGGCGACGAGGAGGCCCCCAAACATCCGTTCCAGGACGGTCCCCTGAAGGGAGATGGACAGGCGGGCCCCCAAGTAGGCGCCCAGGAAGAGGCCCACGGCCAGCAAGACGGCGTAGGGGACTCGGATGTAACCGTTGCGGTAGTATTGAACGGCACCCAGAAGACCCACGGGCAAGAGGAGGGCGGCCAGGGATGTGCCGACCGCCTCGTGAGGCGAGCACTTCAGTCCGTACATGAGCATGGGGACGATGAGGATGCCGCCCCCGATCCCAAACATTCCCGACAGCAGACCGGCGGCGGCCCCGATCAGGAGCACGGCGACGTACTTCACGGTTCCCTCCATTCGACAGTCGAGTAGACCGAATCTCCGGGGACGGTCCGTATATTATTGACCTTTACGGTAGAATGCATACCCCGTGTGCGCGTTTTTCAAGGCGTGAGCCGGGTACCCGGTACCGGGTTCCAGGTCCCGGGTACCAGGTACCCGGGACCCGGTACCGGATCAACGCCGAGGGCCGAACACCGAGCACCGAAGACCGAGCCCGGCCACCGGAAAACGCGCACACCGGGTATGCATCCCCGGCATCCAAGCTCTTCATTGTCCCTCCATTACTTCGTCACTCCGTCACTCTTTACGGCGTGGAGACCCAGAGGGAGACGGTCCGGCCCGTCCGGTGGACGGCCCATCGGACGGTCACGAGTCGGTCGCTCTGGGCCCGACGGGCCATCGCCTGGCGGACGGCCTGCTCGAACTCTTGGGCATCCGTCTCCGAATGCCAACGGGTCACGGCCTGCCAGTGCCACGCCTGCGGCCCCGTTTGAACGAGCACACTCGTGTCCCCGTCCCATCCGTCGGCGGCCCGTTCAGCCGTCGGGCGGTCGGTGAAGTGGCTCAACCATATCAGCCAGCTCAGCTCTCCGACTCGATCCCGGTCGAGGACCTTACCGGCGGGGAGTGTCGGGGACGGTACGGGTCGGCCGGGTCGGTCCTGAAAGTACCGGTCGGGGTGGAGGAGTTGGCTCGTGTCGGCGGGCGGACGCCGGTAGAGGTCGTTGACGCCGGCCCAGCCGCTCCGGCGAAAGGCCGCCAGGACCAAACGAAGGCCATCGATGTAAGGGGCGACAAACAGACGGACCAGCCAGGGCGGGTACCGGGCATCCCCGACGGGGAAGTCGGTGAAGGCCTCCAGGAGCGAGTCCAGGGCCTCGGGTTCGGCCTCCAGGAGGTCGGCCAGGGAAGCCGTGTCCAACCCCATCGCCTCCATCTGGTACTGAAGCATCACGAGGGTCGCGTCGCCCTCGGCGACGGCCTGACGGGCCATGCGGGCCTCTCCGTCCTGCTGAACCTCGCGGCCGTACAGGTACGTCGCCAGGTCAAAGTTCTGGTCCACCAGGGCGTGGGAGAGCTCGTGGACGATGATCAACCGTTCGGTCGAGCCCAGTGTGCCCTGGCGCCAAAACAGCGCGTGCGTCCGGGGGTCATAGACCCCGACGACCTGCTCCCGATAGAGGGCTTCCAAGAGGGGCCATAGGCTCTGCCGGGCTTCCAGAAGGCCCAGGAGCTGAAGGACCTTTTCGCTGGCTTCATACCGTCGGGCCTGTTCCCTGCGCTCCGACTCTAAGAGTTGCCGAAGCGTACCGTCTGTCAGGGGTTTTGTGACCAACCGGTGGCGAAATCGGAGCTGGCGGATCCGTTCGGCGGCGTTCATTAAAGCCCGCAGGGGCTCGGGGACAGCGGACCGGTCGGCCTCGAGCGGGGCCGGTATGAAGCCGATAGGTGAGGGTGCGCCGAAAGAAGCCGTCGGGGCTCCGAACCCGTCCTTCGAGGCGGCGGTGATCAGGGCAAGACCGACGAGGATAAAAAGGATCCACCGAAGCCGGTTCATGGAGACCCTCCTTTAGGACCCCGCCGAAGTCTCCCCCCGACGAGGGATGTAGGGTACAGGATGCAGGATGCAAGATGCAGGATGCAAACCCCGTGTGCGCGTTTTCCAGTAACCAGGCTCGGTCTTCGGTGCTCGGTATCCGGCCCTCGGCGTTGATTCGGTCCCGGGTCCCAGGTGCCAGGTACCCGGAACCTGGAACCCGGTACCTGGCACCTGTCTTCGAAAAACCCGCACACGGGGTATGCAAGATGCAGGATGGAGGGGGCGGAGGGGCCTGGGCTTCCGGTGCCGGGTACCTGAGACCCGGATGCGGGGCAGTAGGGCAATACGGCAGTAGAGCAGTAGGGCAATAGGGCAATAGGGCAGTTCGGCAATGATTCATTACTGCTCTGTTAAGATATGGATGCAGGATACAGGATGCATGATGCAGGATAAAAATGGCTCGGATTCCGCTTACCTGGTACCCGGAACCTGGTACCTGGCACCATTCCCACATTTCAAATCTTAACGTAGCATTACTC
>Ga0079997_128986_pt1 | contig 25482 bp, 21 predicted proteins | sample PerSpoCPS_CMetaG_FD_69200 | JGI IMG/M metagenome (GOLD analysis project Ga0079997, IMG submission 69200) | Archaeal communities from Yellowstone National Park, Wyoming, USA - Perpetual Spouter C (PS_C) MetaG (SPADES assembly) (version 2) | ecosystem: Environmental > Aquatic > Thermal springs >... | reverse complement strand
TTCTGCTCGAAGGCCTCCCTGGCCGAGCCGGAGCCCTCTGAAGAGACCCTCGAAGGCGGGACCATTGCAGAGAGGAGAAGGGTGGCCAGGATCAGGGCCGAGAGGAATATGCCGAGCGCCAATATGGCCCCATATCCCGCCCTACTCCTCAAGGCCTCCTGGCCCTCCAGAGGACTATCAGCTCGTTCTTATCAGTTAGGGCCGTGACCTCCTTCAGCGGGTCGTAGCCTACCCCGAGGTTGAACGTCTTCGTCTCGCCGGGGTTGATGGTCCAGGAGACCACGCGCGGAGATGAATCGACATACACCCTGACTATGGTCACAGGATCCCTCGCCCTGCTGGTCAAAATGATGGTCCCGTCGGGTCCCCAATAGACAAGGCTGATGTCCTGCCGTATCCTCTGGACTTCGGTGACGGCGGCCGCCCTGCCTGCTTCAGAGGCGGACCTGCTGACCATCGCTCCCCAGATCACCACGATCCCTGCCACTATCAGACCGACGACTATGAGGACGGCGACGGTGGCGGCCTCGCTCAGACCGGCCCTGCTCCTCCTCATTCCGCCGTCACCGGTACCTGGGACTCGATCTGGTTGCCTGCCGGCGTCTGGCCCCTCACCGCGACGGCGTACTTGCCGTACTTCGACACGCCTGTGCAGTCGAGGACGAGCTCGACGACCTGGCCGGGGGCGACGGAGGGTAAGGACGTTGAGGAGCAGAAGGCACTACCGCCCGTGACGGAGATCGAGGTAAGCCGAACGTTGGTGTCGCCGACGTTCTTCACGGAGACCCTAAGGACTGCGCCCCCTCCAGGGAGCGTCTTCAGGGAGGCCGAGACGTCGACCCTCTCGCTCACGGCCACGTTCCTCGTGAAGGCGGTCGTGAAGATCCCTAGGACGACTGCTATAGCGACGGCGGCAACTATGAGCGCCAGGACAGCCACCGTCTCGCTGAGGCCCCTCCTGTTCATTGGACCACCACCCTTGCAGCCTTCCTGACCGCGTTCTGACCCGAGACCCCCACGACCTCTACGACCACGTTGCTGCCGGGCGAGGGGCAGGCCACGTTGCTCGCGGAGCTGGCAGACCTTCCTGGAGGCAGAGGACCTGTGATGGAGAGGACCGCTGCACCGCCCACGGAGACGTCCGCGCGGTCTAAAGGCACGTTCCCCGTGTTCTTGACCGTAACGCTCAGCCGGCAACTAGTAGGGGCGATCGATATCAGGCTGGCGTCGAAGACGAAGTCAGGAGCGGCCGTCTGCGTCTGGGTAGAGCCGAGGAGGAAGATCCACACAACGGCTGCTAAGACGATAGCTGCCACCGCCAGGACGATGACAGTGAGTGCCTCCATCGCGCCGGCCTTGCTCCTCTTCATGTCCTCACGCACCGTACTGGATTATCGTGTTGACGTTCTTGCTCACCTGAACGTTAGTAGGCGTCGTGAGCGTGACCCTCACGAGGAGCGGGGTTCCTGCTACCCAACCGGTCAAGCACAGAGGCGCATAAGACTGCGAAATGGTCTGTCCTGGAGGAAGGTTGACCGTTACGCCGGTCTGACTCCACGATGTCCCTCCTGGTCCCGATACCTCCAGGTCCATTCTCGTGAAGGACTGGCCTCCGTTGTTTCGCATGTTGATGAATATCCTGCACTGCCCTGATGACATCTGCCTTACCTCTACTGAGGTGATTATGAAGTCGGCTGAGGTCTGCTGCATCCCGACAGAGGACGAGAGGAAGGCCCAGACCATGGCCGCGATAACTATGGCAGCTACAGCGAGGATGACGACCGTGAGGCTCTCCATGGCTCCAACCCTACTTCGCCTGATCCTGAAGGCTTTCATGCGGCAAAGTATGCTCACTAATGTTACTTAACGATTTTGTGATTTGGAAAGAAAAAAGAAAAGCTGTTTTAGTTTATGTGCGGACGTCTATTTACGGATGCGCTGTTGCCTGGGCCGTCAGGACCTCGGTGGCGCCGTTCGCGTACGTTATCTGCACTCTGACTCCGTACTGCTGGCCGAGGACGAACGGACCGCCGGCCATAGTGCTGCCCGAGAAGAAGAGCGTCTTGCCGGGGTCTGTTGGGAGGCCTGTGGGCGTCATGGGTGGCGGCGTTCCTGAAAGCCCCGTCCATCCGAGGATCGCGGCGTCCGTTATCCTTACGTTCCCCGTGTTCTTTATCACCAGCGTTATCGCCGCCGACCCGTCGCTTGCAACCGTAATGTCGAACTGCTGGACTGCGGCCTTTGGGTTGACGGCAGCCGCGCCGATGTATCCGCTGAGGAAGAGCCAGGCGACGCCCACCAGCACTATCACCACTATCGCTATCAGGATGTACTCGAGCGCTCCCAGCCCTGCCTTCCGCGTCGCTTTCCCGCGTATTGTTTTCCCGTTCATCGCATCGGAGATTGAGGAACGATGTTATTTTTACGCTTACTCCGAAATAATTTAATGTTATAAATATATCGAGAATTACGACGTCCTTCTGAACCTGACGGAGTCCAGAAACGGCCGGAAGCCCTCGTTCAAAGCCAATCGAGCCGGATTCCGAGAACCCTCACCAACTGGCGGAGTGGCGGAGCCCATCCCTCAGGTTCGGAGGCAACCTCTCGACCAGATTCGGCGCGTCGCTCACGTTGAACGCGAGCGAGAGGAACGCGGCTGAGAGGACGTCCATGCTGATCCCTCCACGCCCTCTGATGACGATCGAGGGTATAGTCGGGACACCCTTCCACGAGCCGAGGTCGCTCGAGAAGGCCTTATACGCCGCGACGAGGCGGCGAAAACCATCAATATTACGAAGTAATCAATCCTTCCATCAGGCCGTCTCAGCCCCTTTCTCCGGCAGAACTCCAAGACGGCCGAGTAGACCTCATCGTCATTTGTCGCCACCAGTAGGTCGCCCGTACCGCTAGGAGTGACTATCAGCGGATTTGAGAGATGACGGCTCTCCGCCAACCTGACAAGCGAGGAGAACCGCCGGGCGTCCACATCTGGCGGCGCGTATCTGACATGGAACGGATGGACGGCAAGCTTGTGTATAGGGATCTCTTCGTCCCATGCGAGGTTCTTTCGTTTCAAATATCGAATGAAGCGCTCAAGCATCCAGGCCGTATCGTCGCCCTCCTGCCGCTTGAGGAAGCCAGCGAACTCAACCAGTAGAACGTCCTCTGGAGGATACCGGGCGATCACGGTTCCATCGGACGAGCAGAGGCATAAGCCCCTCCCTCCTCCACCTTGAAGGTCGGCAAGATTTCGGCAGGTATGTAGATGCCCGGGCGCCTTGAGGGCATATAATCAGAAGGATCGGCGCTCACAACACCCTCTCCTCACGTGCCAGCAGGTCTGTAGGAGACGACATAGGGGAGCGGGCTGATGACCTCGCCGCAGAAGACGCACCTCGTGGGGCTCAGGACGATCAGGTGCCCGCAGCTGGGGCAGTACTTGTCCCATGCCACCGGGACATAGACCCTCGCCTTAAGCTGCATGCCCTTGACCGGGAGATCAGGTATATTCGTATATCTTATATCGATCTCGAGGCTCCTTCCCGAGAGTCCGGAGTTCTCCAAAGCCTTCTTGAGGTTATGATCCAGCCGGACATCGATTCCCTTTCCCTGGAAGACGTAATAGTGTGCCTGGGGGTTGTGCCTCGCGAAGTACTGATTTAGGGCTGCTGAGAGCACCGATATTTCGTCTAGCTGAACCGGCTGGGGTTGACCCGACCTTTGGGCCTCCTCCCTGACCGGCTGCGCCGGAAGCAATATCGGAATCTGGGCTGAAGGCTGCGGCTGGGCGGATGAGTAAGAGGGAGTCGGCGCGAACTGCCTCTGGACCTCGGAGACGTCCGCACGCCTTGCAGGCTCCTCCCTCCTCTCCTCGCGCTCCTCTTCCTCGGGCTTCCCCTCTTCGGCGACGGCCTCTTCCTCACCTGCCTCCAAGGAAGCCACCTTGAACTTGAAATCCTCGACGTCGGGCTTCACCGCACCGACCGCCTGCGGCCTGCTCGAACCCCAAACACTCCCGACTTCCTCGAGACCCCTAATGCCCGCCCTCTCGCCCAATCTCATGACCACTTCGCCCAGATCGAAGAGGTTCGCGAAGGCGGACATGGCAACGGAGTCGAGGTCGATTTCCCTCTCGTACGAATTGACCCTCCTCGAGATGTAGGCCGCCGAGAGGACGTCAACATCTTCTTGTAGGACGCGCGCGTACACTTCCGGGATTCTGTTCCATGCGTCGGGCTCCTCCACGAAGGCCCTGTACGACGCATAGTACCTGAGAAACCCGTCGACTATCAAATACTCGATCTCAGGGTCGACGCGGCCGAACTTCGAGGCCTTCGAGACCAAAGCCGAGTACACCTCGTCGTCCTCCCTCGCCACGAGCCTGTGATCCTTCGACAGACTCTCGTACCTCACCTTCCTCCAAATTATTCCCGACAGAACCTTTTCAGGGTCGAGGCCGAGCTTCTCGGCCTTCTCCGCTATGCTCCGCAGGATCGCTATCAAATTCCTATCTACGGGAACGACTATCATGGGGATCACGAGGTCGCGGCTCTTCGCCATAGCGATCAGCTTGGAGAGCTGCACGCTGTTCGTCCTGTGTGGCGGCATGTACCTGACGTTGTACGGGTGGATTGCGACCTTGTGTATCTGAAGGAACTCCGGCTCTATCGACCTCTGGTACTTGTTGATCAGGACGCCGAGGCCCCAGGACGTCTCGTGGCCGTTCCCTCCCTTGAAGTACTCGGGATGCTTGTACACGATGACCTTGTCCAGAGGATATCTGCAAACTACGGTGCTGTCTTGACGCACGAAAAGACATTCCCTCTTTTCCTTTTCATCTCGACCAATACCATAAATCGGCATGATCTCGCGCGGTATAGTGACATCCTCGCGCCTTGTAGTAAACCACCCTTCGCTCATGCTACCCGCCCCCTTCAACCATGTTATATAAGCTAACAGGAGCAATGAGCTCTTGGAGCTCCAGAGTCAGCCGGTTAAGGAACGCGCAGAGGTCCTCCACGCTGACGTGCTCGTTCAGGACCGCGACGACCGACATCCCGGTATCGTCCGACTTCTCGGCCTTCTGCCCCCAATACCTGACGAAGGCGACGATCCTCTTCGGCCCCTCCTCCCAAAGCATTATGTCTGGTCTGCCGGAAAGGAAGAAGTTGCGCACCAAAGGCATGACCTCAACTATAACGTAGCGCGAGGACTTCAGGAAGCCCAGGACCTTTCCGGCCTTCTCTTCGGCCTCGGCGTCAGGCCTGCACCCACTCCAGTCGCTCTCGTACTCCTTCACCTCCCTCTCGACGGCGCCTTCGCGGGCGGGCCTGATCGACACCGAGAAGCTTACGCCGCGGAGGTGGATCCTAAGGTTCAAGGAGTCCTCTTTGCTGAAGAACGCGTGCTCTATCCCCACTATTTTCTCGTTGAAGAATTTCTTCAGATTCTCTCTGTCGTCACGAGTCCCTCTGGTGAGCACGGCAAGGACGGAAGCGTTCACGGATCTTTCACCTTCTCCAAAAGCTTCGCGAAACGGACGGAGTACCATTCCAGCGGGGCCTTCTGCACCTGCATCAACAAGTCGTACGATTCGCGCTCTATGGACTTCAAGAGCTCGCCCTCGTCCCTAACTCCGAGCTCCTTGCGATATTCGGGCGGGAGCGCGCTCCACAATCTCCTCACGTCCTCCTCGAAGTCCCCGGTAAGCTCGAAGACCAGATCGGACCTTCCGGCCATCTTGAGGAGGGCGTTTGCAAGCTTGAAGAAGAGCGAATCGACGACGAGGAGCGCGTGGCGGGCCATGGCCTCAGGCGGCAGGAACGGGTCGTAGTTGGCCGCCTTTGCCCCCTCAAAGACCCTCTTCAGCACCGTCTCCGACCGTTCACGCTCGTATTTGAGCTGCTTCCAGGCATGTATTCCGTTCAGGAGCTGAACGACGTAGAGCGCCGACAGGGGGAAACCGTAGGCTACCTCTTCCAAAAGCCATGGGATGTCCTCCTTCGTTTCGCCCCGAATGAGGATCGTGTGCCCGTCTGCGGAGACGTAGATGAAGGGAAATACATGTGACAAGAATGCGACGGCGACTCCCGTCAATTCCTTCACCAGAGGCTCCAGATCTCCTGATTTGATCGCCTTTTTGACGAGACTAAAGATGTGGCCATATGGCGCCATTAGCCTGAGTTCATAGTACTCGCGAAGCGCTACAGGCTTCTTTTCTGGCCTCCTTCCTCCCGTCTTCTTGCCGAGGAAGTTTATCGCCCGTTCCGCTTCTCCTTCTAATTGCTCATAGAGGCGCCTTACTGCCTCCAACCCCAGCTCGTTCAGCAGGCCGATCACGGCTGTGTGGTCATGGACGTACGGGGTAACATCCTTTTTCAGCCGAGGGTGGTAATACAGCATGTATGAAAGCGCAACGACGGACGGTTCTACATTCGTAGTCGGGAAAATATATTGTGCATTGTGACGCTTCATATATTTCACTACTTCCTCGACGTAACGGCGGATCTTTGGGGTGTCTTTTTTGAAGAACCTATAGAGGGACTCGAGGTCGAAGGGTCCAGAATGGGGGACAGACCGGATGGCGCGGCGCACGGCCGAGTCCCGAAGGAGTCCACGCAAGACAACGTAACAGTGGTATGTAGGACATGAGCGCATTTCTTTTAAGTACCACTCAATTATCAGATACAAGACAAACCTCAGCGTATAATGCATAGTGTGACGGAGCGTTATCAGCCATGCCACCTCTGCAAGCCTCCTTTCCAGTCCGCCCATGAAGCGGGCGTGCCTACCGGCGAAAGTCCTGCTCAGCTCCTTGAAGCCGCGGCTCAGGCTACCGGCTGACTTGCTGGTTTCCGCGCTGCCTGCCTCTACCATTTCAGAACCTTCGGAAACGGCCAAACCTATCACGTCTGAGGGGTTCGCTATCGTAATGAAGATGATCGTGTGAGCGATGATGGCATACATTAGCTCGATGAGCGCGTCAAAACTGCTACCGTCTCCGTCTTTCTGAAGGGCCCGCGAAACGGCTCCGGGAACGTTCTTGAGCTCAAGGAGCCAGCTGTCCTTCTCGCCTTCGTGCTCCTCTATGAGAAGCTCTACCGCTTCCTTGATGGTGATCTCTACTCCCGTCAGATGGTATCGGTACAGCTCCCATCGTCCCAATTTTGTTACTAGCGACAGATGGTATCGGTATAGCTCCCATTCTTCCAATTTTGTTACGAGAGGCGAAAGCCTTTCCAAGAGTTCTATGTGCTCCATGAATCCTGAGAGCTCGTCACTTTCGGTGTGGGTCAGGCCGTTATCCATGGATAGCACCCCCAGATGATGCAGGTATCAACCTGAACCCCGTCGCTACTATCGCCACGGTGAATGTTATTATAATGTTGTTTTGGTGAATGGTAAATTGTATGTCGAGGATATTGATGGTGTAACTTACCGGTACTATAACTTCCATCATGCTATCTCCTCCGGGGGAGATCGAGTTTTGCCCTTCCTTGGGAAAGGCAAAGCTTTTGAAGGGGTCCTCCGGGGGAGATCGAGTTTTGCCCTTCCTTGGGAAAGGCCCATCCCTCTGGCCCATCGCTAGGCCTTCCAACACCAACTCCTCGTTAACTGACCGGTTCACGACTTCGATTCCGCTGCGCTTCTTTATAATTCTTGTAGGCCTTTCTTAATAGAAGACCTGACCGAAAGTGAGCCTGGCCAATAAGCATTGCGAAAGTGGAGGCCTGCCTGTCAAAGACATCGTTATTCTGTTAACGCGAGAACGCTAGGCCAATTTTTGGCCTCATAATGGCAGTTACGGATGGCTCCGCAATGAGTTTTTCCATAAGTTTTTCCAGCCATGATATCGTGAAATGCGCCGAGATCCTTTCATATGGCATCTTTTGCACTTTCATGAAGAGTTCATACGATTCGCGCTCTATGGACTTCAAGAGCTCATTTTCGTCTTTGATGCTATATAAATCCAAAAGGACCTTGTGACCTATAGGCGAGGCCATCTCCCATAACTTCCGGAGGTCGTCCTCGAAGCTTCCAGTCGGCTCATAGACCAAATCTGACCTTCTGGCCATTTCGAAAAGGACATTCATGATCTTGAAAAGCATCGAATCGACGAAGAGGTACGTGTGGCGGGACATGGCCTCAAGCGACCAATAGGGTTTATAATCTGCTGTATGTGCCCTCTTGAAGACCTCTTTCAGCTCTTCTACGGTTTGCATTTTATGCACATGTTGTCTCCAGAGGTTCCAGTTGTGGATTACATGGATGAGCATAAGGACATAGTGTACTGGTAAGCCGGGGCAATGAGCAGCCGCCCACAACAGCCTTTTCCTTTCTTTCGGATCCTCAGCCTTTACATCGAATTCGACGTCCTCTTCGGACATTCTGAAAGAAGAGATGAAGGGGTAAATATGCAACAAAAAGGGAAGAGATATTTCCTTTATGGTACCTTCCGGCCTCAGCGAACTTAAAAGTAGTAGCGGGTCGTTTAGCTTGTCATAGAGTTCCTTTTCGACGAAGTAGTTGTAGAGGAACTCGAGGTCAACAGGTGTAGAGCGTGTGGCGCGGTATACGGCCGAACTGACCAAGAGGCTGCTTAAAACGTCGACGTAGCAATAAGCTGGGAATAAAGCGATCCCATTGTAATATTTGACGACCCTTGGTAGCAAGTTGGAGTCCGCCGAGCGTTTTATGGCCTTATAGTATGGGACGTACTATTTTTTCGTGGCAAAAACTTTGCTTAACACTTCTTGACCTTCGTATATGCTCCCGCCTATCAAGGTGGAGGCACCTGCAAGCGCATTTGAAAAATAGGCACCGAGAGTATCGAAGTATACGGGAAAAGATATCAGCGGGACGGCTTCTCTGTCTCCTTAAAGAAGGGCTTTCGCCGCAACCTCGACGTTTTTACGTATGGCTAGGTAAAGACGAAGGAATTCCTCGTCCAACTCGTCCAACGTCACCCTCCCCCTTTACGGACCTGTAGTGAGAATGGCGGCGAAGCTTATTAACTTGTCAGAGACGCTCCTCACTACCTCTTCGGCCTCCAACCCCTGCTCCTAGTGATGTCCGTAGGAGGCGTCCTCGCCGCCATTATCTTCAGCATCTCATGCGCCTTGTTCACGTCTCCCTGGGCGAAGTTCGCCACCCTGACCACATCCCTGATAGACCTGTAGCCGTACTCCCAGCAGAGCCTCGCCACCTCCTCGGCCTGCTCCCTTTCCAGCTTCCCCCTCTCAACGAGGACCCTTGTTGCGACCTTCACAAAATCCTGGGAGTCGTAGCTCTCGACGTAGAGCAGGAGGAACCTGTCCAGGAGCTCAACAGGTATCTTCTCGAGGTAGTTGGCGGTGGCCAGGACCGTCGCCATGACCTTCTCGTCCCTCTGCATCTTATGCTTCAGGACAGCTATCCTCCCGGTCTCCATGAGGCTCAGGAGGACGTCGTAGTCTTCCTTACCCATCTTGTCGAGCTCGTCTATGAGGATGAAGTCTACGTTTGGATTAGAAAGAAGGCGCTCCCTGAGGCCTGCCTTCGAGACCTGGCTTCCGAGGACGAAGACCCTCCTGTCCTCGGGTATCTCCCTCTCGGCCTCTAAGAGGAGGAGCGATTTCGAGACTCCGGGAGGGCCTGCCAGAAGGACGTGTATCCTCAGGTCCTGGCCGGTGACCCTCGTGTCGTGCTGGCGCCTGATCGACTGCTCTAGGACGTACTTCACGTCGTCAAGTCCCTCTACCATCTTGAAGTTGGTGCCCTCGTACCTGATCGGCGCCTTCCTCGGCCTCCATGTCAGCTCCTCCCTTACCTGAACCCTCTGGACGGCTTGTGCTGGAGGCGCTTGCGGCTCCTCTTTACGCCTCCTGAAGACGTCCAGCAACCCCAAGCCTCACACCCCCAACAGATTCCACGAGCTCTGATATGTCCATCTCGATGAAGATCCCGTATCCCGCAGCCATCACCCTTTCGCCGCTTCTGGCCACCTTAACCGCCCTGTACCCTATAGGGAGGTACCACAGGGAGGCGCAATAGACGTCAACGCCCGAGGGCTCGAAATCCCTGAGGAAGGGGAGGACCTTCTCCCTACCGAGCGCTTCGACCGCCGGAACAACGGAGTCTATGACGAGGGGAGCCTCGAGGGCCCTCGCTATCTTTGCGCCTCTTACTACCTCCTCCCTGAACCTCAGAGGGTCAGGCTCCAACCTGATGAAGCCCATCGTGAAGATCTGCCTCCTCATCTCGAAGTCCAAATAGACGACCTTTCCTGAAGGCGAGCTCCTCGAGGCGAGGAAAAGGGACACCAGCGTCTTCCCGGACTTCGGAGGCCCGTAGATGAGGAACCTACTTCCGCCTCCTCCCGGGCCTCCTTCTTTCTCCGGCAGGGCCTCCCACCTCTATCTCCCTCGCGACCTCCTCGTCCTTCCTGACCTCCTCCTCTTCCTTGGCGGCGAGCTCGCGGATGTACTGCTCCGTCGGCCTCTCTATCTTCGCGTTAGGAGCCGGGACGAGGCCGGCCTCCGTCATGACCATCTGGAGGCCGTACCCGTCCGGCCTATCGCCATGTGCGGTCAAATAGGCGTACCTTAGCTCCCCAGGGAGCCTGAAGAGCCTGAGGAGGAAGTGGGCCCTGTAGCCGAGGAACTGTCCTCCTATGAAGTCGGTGCCGAAGGTTCCCAGTAAGATGTCCAAATTCGCGTAGACGTCCGATATCTCCGCCTTACCGGTCTTTATTCCCTCTATCAGCTGCCTCTTCTGCCACTTCTGGAGCGCGTACCCGGCCTTGGAAGCAGACCACGAGATGGCTATGATCGGCGCTCCCTGCTTCGAGGCCTCCCTCTGGATCCTCATCAGCTCGTTCGATATCTTCCCCATCACCTCTCTTGCTTCGCTCGCCGTCAGCTCGCGGGGCGCGTTGATGACCCTATCATGATAGTAGACCGCGACGGAGTCTATGACGACGAGGCCTACGTCCTCCTCCCTTAGCTTCTCGATGAAGTCCTCGGTCACGATCTCATGCTGTTCAGCGAGGGACGTAGCCGTGTAGAGGTGGAGGTAGTTCGATATGCTCTCCCTAGGGAAGTCCTTAACCAAGCTTTTCTTCACCATCCCCTCAGCGAGCGTGTAGAACCTCATCGGGGTGGCCCTGTTCTCGGCGTCGAGGTAGAGGACGTGCCTCTTCTCGGCAATCGCCCTGATGGAGGCCATCATGGCGAGGGTAGTCTTCCCCGACTTGAAGTGGCCGTAGACCAGCGCTATCCTTCCCTTTGGCCAGCCGTAGATCAGCTCGTCCAGCTTTTCCATTCCGGTGCTGACGTAATACTGCTGGAGCACCTCCTTCGGGAACGAGCTCATCACCGTGACACCTCCATCGTCTTACTTAAGCTGGTTCTACCGGGCGCCCTCACTCACGCTCACCACCGACTCTATATAGGACCTGATCTTCTGGGCCGTCTCCCTCCCTATCATCGGGAGCCTGGCAAGGTCCTCGGGCCTTACGTTGGCGAGGTCAGCTAGCCTCCTGAACCCGTGGCTGTAGAGGACCCTTGCCTTCACCCTCCCTATACCCGGTATCTGGACCAGCTCCAAGAGCTCCGGCCTCACGCCGTGCTCGAGCCTTTTCGCCAAGACGTCGAAGGCCCTGAACATCGACGTGTTGTTGACGACTAACGCGAGCCTCGAGGCGCTCTGGGCTATCCACGTTGCGGTTTCCGAGAGGACGTGGACGTCTCCCGGCCCCGCCGAGTACTTCAGGTATATCATGTTCTCGGACTCCTCCTCGATCCAGGCCCTGAGGACGAGGGCCTTCAAGACAGGGCCCATACCCCTCGACGCGATTTCCTGCGGAACCCTCTCGTCCAGAGGCATCTGGAGCCCTGTTATCTCAGGCATGTCGGGGGTCGAGCATATGCTGGTGAGGGCCTTGAGCTCCCAGAGCTCCTGGTCCTGCTCCTCCGAGAGGAAGGACCTCATGTCCCTGAGGAGGATGAGGGCCGTCTCTGGCATGATGTAGAGCTCGGCGACGGTCCTCCCTATCCTGGTAGGAGCCAGAAGCGAAGGCCCCATCTTCCTGATCATGCCGGCTCCCTCGAGCCAGGCTATCGCGTCTGAGAGGGCCCTGACCATGCTCTCCCTTCCGAGCTGTGTCGCCGCGAGCGTCTTGGAAACGAAGGACCTGAGGCTATCGACGTTCCTGACGCCAGAGGCAATCAGGCCGAGTACGTGGAACCGGAGGCTCCTGAGGTCTGCCAGCCTGGAGGCGACTGGCTCCGGCTTGGCGAGGACGTACTTCCTCATCAGCTCCCTGACCTTCCTCTTCCCCCTTGCCACAATGATGCCCAGCCCAACCTCGTCGTAGCCCGGCCTCCCAGCCCTCCCGACCAGCTGCTTGTAGTCCATCACGGTCATCTCGAACTGGCCCCTTTTCACCTCAGGTATTATCACGGACCTGGCAGGGATGTTGACGCCAGCCGAGAGGGTCGGGGTCGCGACTATGACGGGAAGGAGCCTCTCCCTGAAGGCGTCCTCTATCACCCTCCTCTGGTGTGCTGAGAGGCCTGCGTGGTGGAAGGCCGCACCCCTCACCATCAGGGACCTCAGTAGGTCGTCGAGCTCCGTACCCCGGAGACTCTCGGCATAGTCCTCAAGGTCCTTTGAGGGCCTGAACCTCTTCGAGAGGGCCTTGGCGACCGATTCCGCCATGGACTCGGCGATCCTCCTGGCTGGAGCGTATATCATGGCCTGTCCTCCCTGGAGGTAGGTCCACATTGCGAGGCTGACTGAGGGATCGGTCTCCAGGAGGGGTATCTTCTCGTAACTGCCGTCAGGGTAGTGGAGGGCTGACTCTGAAGGGTCGTAGACGGCCTCGATGAGCTTGGTCGGCCTCCAGTCCGATTTGACGACCTTCAGGTTGAAGGCGCTGGCTATCTGGTCAGCGTTGGTGACTGTGGCGCTGAGGAGGAGCTTCATCGAGTCCTCGGGGAGGGAAGAGGAGAGGCGCGCCAGGACGACCTCTACCGTGGGGCCTCTTGTGGCGTCCCCTATCAGGTGGGCCTCGTCCAGGACGAGGAGGCCCACTTTGTCGAGCCAGGGAGCTCCGTGCCTCAGGGCCGAGTCCATCTTCTCGTAGGTGGCCACTATCACGTCATAGGAGCCGAGGTAGCTGACGTCCTCGTCGAGGTCTCCGGAAGCGGCTACGGTCCTGACCCCCAAGAGCGTCTCGAAGTACTCCTTCTTCTCCCAGGTGAGGGCCCTGAAAGGCGTCAGGTAGACGACCTTCTTCCCCCTTCTGAGCCAGACGTCGGCTGCGAGGACAGCCAGCAGGGTCTTCCCTGAAGCGGTCGGTGTGGTCACGAGGAGGTTCGCTCCGTCCAGAAGCCCTGCCTTTATCGCCTCCTCTTGCGGAGGGTAGAGCTCGGTAATGCCATAGCTCTCCAGGAGGAGCTTCAGGTCCTCGGATATCGGAAGGTCCTCGATCCTCATGCCTTCACCTCCAGCGGCTTCTTGAAGGCTACAGGGAGCAGATCTCCGATCGGTTTGGCGTCAAACCTCTTGGGGAATATCAGCTCGGCGAACAGCGTGCCGGTTAGGTCCTTGTAGAGGCCAAGGACCTCCCAGGGGGTTAGCTCGACGCCGTCCGCGAACAGCCTCCTCCCCCTCCTCTCTACTTGAGCCAAGGTGACGGCGGCTTCGGAGTCCCTCCAGAGTATCCTGGGCGTCGCCTCGTTCTTACATGAAGGGCAGAAGAGGGTCCAGGAGGGCCCGCACTCACCGCAGAAGTAATCCCCTATTGCGCCGAGGCGCCTGGAGACGGCCATGGGCCTCGGGAGCCAGCGGTAGTAGTCAACGGCCCTCGATTCCACCAGGAGCGCATAGCCTCCCTCGCAGAGGTAGGCCTTTCTGATCTCTGAGGCGTGGACCGACTTAACGGAATCGTTGATGAATCTGATGCGGATCAGGCCCTTCTGGCCCTTCTTCGCGGAGCCCTTCAGCGCCTTTATTGGCCCTATCAGATATCTCCTGGGGACTATCGACCTCATCCTCTATCACCTCCAGCTTGCCGTTACTTCTCTGGGAGGAGTCCAGACTATCTCCGGGATCTCCGCGACGTCGACCGGCATGACGTCCGGTGGGACCTCCATCTCGACGATTTCAAAGCCTAGGACCCTCGCGTATAGCTCGCCGTCCCTCGTCATCATGAGCTCCAATACCTCCCCGGGCTCGAAGACCCTGCTACCGAACATGACCCTCCCCTTCACTACCCTGACGGGGCCGACTACTGAGGAGACGGCATCCCTGTCCCTCCAAATGATCGCGAGGAAGGTCGCTTTGCCGCACTTGCCGCACGTGCCCTCGCTCATGGCCGGCTGGGGGCCGTGAATCACGCACTCCCAGTCCCAGAGGGACGGGAGCCTCCTGCCCTTGACCTGCCCGCTGTACAGGAACCTCGAGGTCCCTTTGGCGCTGGTGAAAGCGATGACGAAGAGGCCGCTGAAATCGAGGTAGACCTGATGGACGGAGGACGATGTGATGTCCAGCCTCCTCTTCCTGCTGTCCGTGATGAAGGCTATGCCGTGGGCAGACCTGACCCAGTCGCTGAAGGGACCATAGACGTTACCAACCCTCAGCATCCTCCCCACCCCCATTTTCGCCTTCGGAGTCCGAGCCCTCCTCGCCTTCCTCAGCGCCTCCGGCCTCTATGTTCTCAAGGGTAAGGAGGATCCTCTCTACCAGCTGGACCAGGAACTGGGAGCTGGACTCGAGCCATACCCTGTCCTCGTTGGAGAGCTGCTCTCCGGCCTCCATCTTCTTGGTCAGCCCGGAGATCCTGGAGATGATCGAGACGGCCCTTGCCGCTTCCTCTTCAGCCACCTTCACTCCCTTAGCCGAGGCCAATTTCGCTAACTCCTTTGGCTTCCCCTTCTCTACGCCAGCTACCAGCTTCAGGAGCGCTATGAAGGCCTTGTAGGCTATCCGGCATGCCAGGATGTGGTCCTGCCTCGCCATCGCGGCCTTGGCGTCCGAGAGCATCCTGTAGGCGTCTCCGAGCTCGGACTGGCTTATCGAGGGAGGAGAGAGGTAGGCACCGAGGCCGACCTGAACGCCGGACGGGGTTGGCGTCTCGGAGACCTTGACTTCCTGCTCCTGCTTCTCCACCTCTTCCCTTATCCTCTCGGTCCTGAGCCTGCCGGTCTTCCTAGCGAAGTCCGTGTATGCTTCCTCTCCCAATTGGGTAAGGACGAGCCTGCCGTCCCTCTCAGCGATGTACCCTTTCTCGATCAGCTGGTCAACTATCTTGACGGAGGCTCCAGCCTCCCTCGCTGCGCCCTCCCTGTCGAGCGTCTTCACGTGCCTCACGGCCCTGAGGACCCTGTAGGCCTCCTCGGCGAGGTCTGCGAAGTCCGCGAACAGGACGGTGCCCCTGTAGTACTCGCTCATCCTCGCCCTGACCTTCTCGTGCAATGACCTCATGGCGGAGCGCGCGAGAGGAACCGGAATCGGGCCGACGGAATCGAACCTCAGCGGCATGGCGGTCCATGTGGTGTCTGACCTGGAGAGCGCTATTGGGCCGCGCGGTAGCTGGTTCAGGTCGATCCCGAGCCTGGACCTCAGGAAAGCTAGGACGTTCACCGGAGGCTCCACTAGGACAAGGGTCCTAACGAGGTCGAGGAGCTGGGGCGAGAAGTTCGGGTTCGAGGTGAGCAGGACCAACGAGCTCCTCATGGCGAGTTCCTCTAGCCTCCTGTAGAGCTTCAGCCAGACCGTCCTTGCGTCATAAGGCAGTATGTTGATGTCCGGGAGGACGTTCTCGGCCCCCTCTATGACGACCACGGCTCCAGGGGCTACGTCAGCGGCGACCTGGGCGACGTAGATCTGGGCCAGAAGGGAGAGGGAGTTGCTGAGTCCGTAGGCGTCTATGACGGCTACCCTCCAATTGCCCTCAAGGAGCTCTGAGAGCGTAAGGTTCGGTGAGCCGAAGTGGTCCATCAGGATGGCGGCAGGGTCCTTCAGCCTCCCTCCGAGCGTCGAGTACTCTACCCTCAGCCTCTCCAGGTCCTCTTCAGTAGGAGCTCCGGACCTCGTGATCAGGTCGATGAACCTCGCGAACATTCCGGTCTCGGCGGCGTCCAATCCTTCGGCAACCGCAAGGGCGACGGCCAGCTCCTCCACGGCCTTCCTCCTCTCGATCTTGTCCTCGGGCATCCTGAGGAGGTTGGGCCTTACTTTCTTCAGCCAGATTATCCTGATGTCTTCCTCCCTGACGGTCTCGGGGACGAGGGCCGTCCTCCCGAATATCAGGACCCTTCTGCCTGAAGCCAGGAGGTCGGCTATCAAAGCCCTGGCGATGCCGTCATACCTGCCGACTATGAGAAGGCCTCCGCTTACGAGGTCCTCGAGGCCGCTCCTCTCCTTACGGAAGGGGAGCTGGGGGTGCCATCCTTTGCTGTCCCTTCTGATCGGGAGGCTCAGCCGGAACCCCTTGGACTGGTCCTTCACCTCTATCGGTATGACTGGTCTCTGATCCCTCTGGGCCTGAGCCCTCCTTCTGAGGTTAACTCCGAAGAGGAACGATATGATGCCGCCGACGACTTTGCCTATGAGCCTGAAGGACCAAGAGAACAAGGACCAAAGGAACAGGTACCTGATGAAGCCGGCGCCAGGCAATAGAGAAAGGACGAGGACGGCAATCAACATCAGGGCCACTATCAGCAGGAAGACCTTGAAGACCTCCAGTATGGCTTCCCAGAAGACGAAGGCCAGGAGACCTATGACGAGAAGGGCCAAAAGTTTCTTCAGAACACCTGCCACTTCCCATCACCCCAGTCGCTGTAGTAGTCCTCCTCACCGCGGGAAGGAGCAGACGCTATGGCCTCTTCCTCTACCTCCTCCTTCTCCCTCTCCTCGGACGGCTTTGGACTCTCCTTCAGGACCTCCTTGCGCGCCCTCTTCCTGACTTTTCTGACCACAATTATCCCGGCCGCGACGATGCCCACGGCAAAGAGGGCGAATGGCAAGAAGTCGGCTGGCGAGGACTCGGATTTGATTACCGGGACTACCACCATGTAGTATCCCAGGTCGATTGGACCTTTCGAGGTCTCCAGCTGGACGTTGACGGCAACCCTTCCGTCGGACGGAACTGGACCGCCCTTAGGTTGCCTTAGCGTGACGGTGAAGAGATATGGGCATGAGGGCACCATCTCCGTCGGCCCCGACCAGGCGTTCTGGAACAGGAAGCCGGAAGATGCCGTAAGGGAGCGGACCTCCAGCTTCTCGTGAGATATTGCGTAAAGCCTCATAACCACCTGGGGATCGTCTCCGGCCATCGCAACTTTGATGTCGTGGGATGTGGGTTCAACGGGGGCACCGAATTCGGCCTTGATCGATATCCTGATGAGGCCGAGGGATGTCGACGCGAGGAACTCGTCCCTTCCGGGCCTTGCGGCCATGTGGCGATAGGTGATCACGTAGGGAACCTCGAGCTCCCTGAGGGAGGCGCCGTCGAAGGCGTAGAGGACGCCGGGACCTCCGATAAGGGCGTACCTGCCGTCGTGGGACCAGGCTACAGCGTTGAGGTCCCTGCTGCCCTCCACGGGGACCTTGACGAAGTTCTCTCCAAATAGCACCAGAAGGGTCGCTCTAGCTCCGGGCACCAAGGCCATACAGCCGGACGGGTGCCAGGAGGGCGGACCCAGCGTTGCTCCCTGCCAGAGCCTAACAGCTGAGTCTCCAGATACCAGGTAGGCCGAGTCTCCTGTCGCCAGCATGAAGCCGCCGTGGGAGGAGGCATAGGAGAGTTGGGAGGCGGAGACCATCCTCGTCGCGTTTACCAGCGTCCTCAGGCCCTTCTCGTTGAAGACCATGACCCTGGTGTTCTCCGGAGATCCCCTTCCCCTCGACCTGACCAGGAGAACGACGTCGTTTCCCTGCTTAGCCATGTCAGCGACATATCCGTCTTCTATCATCGCCTCGAGGACAAGCCCTCCCCTCCACGGAGCAGGCCTCACCAGCCTCTGGAGCCTCCCTCCCTCGTCGGCAACCAGCATCACCTCAGGGAGGAACGAGGTCGGCCTGCTGGGAGTCGGTATGTACTCGACGGAGCCGTCGGAGAGCGAGTAGACGAAGAGCCCTCTCGGAGAGGTTATGAGGGCCGTGCTCTGGTCGAGGAAGTAGATCCTCTCGGCGGAGGGTACGCTGACGTAGCTGACCCTCCCCTCAGGGAGCTCTATGGTAGCTATGCCTCCTCCCTCTCCGACGGCCACCACGGTCTTCCCTATCCCGTACATCCCGAGGACGTTGAAGGCGAGGGTTATCCTCCTGAGGACTGAGCCGTCGTCAATCTCGATCAGGTTACCCTGGTAGGAGGTGAGGATGGGCAGGTCGCCAGAGGGCGTTACCAGGACCGTGCCCGTCAGGTCCGGCCTCCTCTGGAGCGTCCTGTTCAGCATCTGGGCTATCTTCAGAAGGTTGGGATTTTCAGGGCCTTCAGAGACATTGAGGTCGTTGTCCACGAAGAGGACCTTCCTGATCACATTCCTCTCCCTCCTCTCCTCGACGACGACGGGGACGTAGGGTAAGTCCTTCAGCCTCTCAGTTGAGCCGACGAGGACCTTAACGGGCGGAGCCCTGACCTCGTAGGCCGCGCTCTCACCAGGCCTGTAGCCGAAGATCCTTCCGTCCGAGCTCAGGAGCACCGCAAAGGAGCCGTCGAGGCTCCAGACGGCGGCGGCGAAGTCTCCCCTGAGGAACGGGACCTCCCTAACCGTGAAGGACCCCTTTATCCCTTCGACTAGGAGCGCCCTCCCCTTTCCTACGACAAGACCCGATGACCCGGAGAAGACTACGGCAGTTAGGTCAGAGCCTCCATATGAGAGGAGCTTATAGGTCCAGACTTCGCCCTTCTCGGCATATGCCAGAATTCCTCCCTTTCCGGCCAAAAGCATCCAGCCTTCATTGCTCACATATGCCCCGTGAAGGTCGGTGCCGAGGCCTAAGAGGGTCAAGTCAGCCGAGAAGGAATTGCCTCCTGCTTTAGCAGGTGTCATCAGGATCAGCAGGAGAACAGCCAGGAGGATCGCGGTCAGGACCCTCATATCTCACCACCCAGGAGCCAGTTCAGGAACCGCTTCAGCGCCTTGAGCCTCGACGGCCTGAAGGCCTCTTCTTTCCTTCCGCGCCACCTCTCGTCCCTTCTGCCGTAATACCTCTTCCGCTCCTCCCTAAGGGACTCCTCTACGGCCAGCCTCCACCTGATCTCTTCCTCCCTAGCTACCATCTCCCTGATTGCCTCTTGCCTTATCGCCCACTCCCTCTCCTCGATCGTGTCGTCGCTACTCATGCAGACCACCTCCGTTTGAGGGACATACGTGTGAGGGTGTGATGGGATAGGTGAAGCAGTAGGGACAGGTCATCCTTACGACCTCTTCAAGCTGGCTATTCAGCTGCAAAGCAGCAAGCCTCCTGACGAGCTTCTCGAAAGCAAATTCAGGCATTCCGTTTCCGGGCTTGCGTATTCCTATCTTCTCGAGCCATTTCTTCATGGATACGTCTATAGAATCGAGATCGAGCCTTCCATCTCTGAAAGAACCATTATGTAACAGGAGGCAGGCCGCCAGGACCTTTTCTTTCCTATAATTCCCGGGATATAGCTTGTTGAGAGTCGAAATCACCTTCTTCAGTGGATCATGTTTTGGAATGGGCTGCTTGTCTATCGATCCGTCTGGAGCTACAGGCCGGCCTAACTCCTCACCGTCGTGGTCTAGTTCAGCAGGTGAGTTAAGGGCCTTCTGCAAGGTACCGCTTACGCTTTCAGCACCTTTAGAGGTTAGATGCTCATTAAGGACAGCTTGAGAATTGGTATAGGCTACCCTTGGGAGTTGCGACATCTCGCCTCTGGGGCCCTCCTTGGTTTGGGCCTGAGCCGAGCCCCTCACCAGTACCCGGGCCGAAAGCTCCCTAAGCCTCTCGTTGATGGCCTCCCTCTCCTTCGCTATCTCGTTTTGAACGCGCTTTACTTGCCAGCTCGGCAGGTAGAGCCTGAACATCTCGGCCACCACCCATATCTTCGCCCTTCCCTGGTAGAGGGTCGCAGCAGCCAGCCTCTCCAGGTCGTCCGTTGTGCTTCTGTTCAGAATTAGGGCCGCGTGCTTGGGAAGCTGGGGGCCGAGCTGCCTCAGCTTCTGAAGACCGGTGTACTCCACCAGCTGCTCGACGGTCTCGGCGTCGGCTATGCTCAGGTGGACCTGGAGGTCTGCATTGGAGGCTATCTTCCCGATATCGGACCAGAGCTGCGTCAGGGCAACTATTCCGACGTTCCAGTTCCTTCCCACCCTGTAAAGCCATTCGAGCTTGGTCCTGTGGCGGTCGTCCTCGCTCGGCTTCAGGAGCCTCCAGGCCTCATCGACGATTATGAACCACTTCTGCGGTGGGAGCCATGCTCCTCTTACCGCTCTCTATGTAGTGGGCGATCTTCCTCAGGATCAGCTCCGCCACTATAGCCTTCACGTCCTCGTCGTGTATCGAGCTGAGGTCGATCACCCTGAGGTCTCCCCAACCGGTCTCAGAGGTCCCTGCCTCCATGTCGTAGGGCGTGATGGGAATTCCGTTGGGCTCGAGGTAGAGCGCCAAAAGGTTGAGCCTCCTCTGCAAGCTCCTTATGGCCTGAAAGGTGTCCCTTTCCCTCGGATCGAGCTCTTTGAGGAGCTCGTCGAGGACCCTTGCCACTCCAGATATCTTCGGAGTCCTTTTCTCTATTCTCGCTCTATAGCACTCCTCCTGGGCAGCTGCTACCAGATAGTAGTGCTGGTTGGCTCCGAGGGTCGTCCTCTCCACAATTGAGATGGCGTAGGAGAGGTCCTCGGCCATTATGAGGTCAGGCTCCCCAGCCACAGGCGAGAAGGCGTTTATCCCCCTCTCGACGACGTTCAGGATCCTGATATTCCGATGGAGGGCCCTCCACTTCTCCTCGTCGCTCAGCCCCTCATCAACCGGCCTCCTCAGTAGCCTCCTTCCGAGGACCCTCTCGAGCTCCGTTGGGAATTCCTTCGCCTTCTCCTCGTCGATCTCGACACCTTTCTCTGTCAACTTTACGGGCTTTCTGAGGAGCGCGCCGATGATCCATTTGGCGAGTATGACGTATTGTCCTGTCATATCAATGACGGTCACTCCATGGCCCCTATCCAGAAGCTCCAGGATCATCCGGTAGACGAATGTGGATTTGCCTGCACCGGATTTCCCGGTGATTACTATGTGGGAGTTCAGCTCCCCATTTTCCCCTTCAGGGCTCCAGAATATCGGGATCTTACCGAGGTCGATCAGCTGCTCCTCGTCCCTCCTTACGGAGATTATGTCGCCGTACCTGTTCTGGACCTCCATGGGTCCTATGAACAGCGCGTAAAGCCCAGTTCCGAGCCTGATCCCCCTCTTAGGAACGGACTCGGTGCGCCTGCTGGAATAAATGGCATAGCCTATCATGGCCAGGTGGACGGGGTAGATGCCGAGGAGGGGAAAGTTCAGCATGAGCACAGCGGCTGCCAGGAAGTGCCTGAAGGATTTCTTCAGCCTGCGGGCCGAGAGGGCATCCCAGAAGAGCGCTCCCAGAGACATCACTGAGGCAAGGGCAAGGGCTCCTGGTCCTGAGATGAAGAGCATCGAGACGGAGGCGATCAGCCTGACGAAGATCATATAGCCCATGCCCATTCCTCCTATAGTCGTCGGGCCGTAGCTCGTAACGTGGGAGAACCCTTTCTTGATGAACCTGTACGCAATGAAGCCCGAGATTACCCCTAGCACGAAGCCGACCTTCAGGTAGTCCTCGAAAGAGTGGAGGTTCCTCGCTATCAGCGAAAGCGGGACCAGCGGCGGGAATGAGTCGAAATTGGGCGCTATCATCTAGCCCTCACCCTCCTGAGGAGGAAGAGAACGGGAACGAGGAACGGGACGGCCACCGATGCCAGTACTCCGAGCGCCACCCAGTCGGGCTCCACGTTTATGGCTATTGTCCTCGTGAGCGTTATCCCGTACATCTCCGAGGACGCTGTTATGTTCAGGACGGCGCTCCCACCGGTCAACATCTCCAGCGGGATGCTGACGAAGGCGTAGGCTATCCCACCGACGACGTTGACTGATACCGGCTCGGGCTTCCCTCCAGCCTTAACGAAAGCGGAGTACTTCGCATCCGGGACTGGTTTGGGTCTGTTGTCCTCGAGGGTGCCGAGGAAGAACGCCACCACCGCGACATCGCCTGGCCTTCCGGGCTTCTCTATCCTCCAGTAGATCTCAGGTCTCGCTATCTGGGCGTTGGCGGCGGGAACGGCCATCAGGACCACGAAGGCCACCAATACGGGAACCAACCACCTCATCCGCTCCCACCTCCCGACCTCGGCTTCACGCCGGGTAAGGTCTTGGGCTTCACGACCACCATACCTGTGAGGGAAACGGTCTTCACCCTCGGCTGGGAGGTTTGAGCCGGGGTCCTAGAAACATGGTCAACCCTGGGCGCAGGCTTCTCGGCTTCAGGTACCGGGATCGCCACATGCTTCGGAGCAGGCCTCGGCGTCGAGGGCTCGGACCTCGGAGCAGGCTCGACTGGAACCTCGGGCTTCTGGACTGCTGGTTCTGGGGCTACTGCTTTGGGTTTGGGCGAAGGCTCTACCGAAGGATCGATCCTCCGGGAGACTACGACGTCCTCCTTTGGCTCGCTAACTGTCCTGACCACCGGCTCAGGCTTCGGTGCCGAACCGGGCTGCTGCGTCACAGCCGCTTTCTTGGTCACCCCGACGGCTGGAGGTCTCAGCCTGGGAGCACAGATCGGGCACTCATCGCTCCCCGCCGGCATCGGATAACCACACGTAACGCACCTCCTCTGGTCGAGGGCCTCGGGCTTCCCCGCAACCTTGACGGATTCCGGCCTCGTCCAATAATCCTGATCCTCCCGGACCTCTATAGCCTCGGGCCTGGATTTCCAGGTGCTTACATTCCTTGCCTCTTCGCGGACTACTGGCTTAGCCACATGCTGGGGCTGTTCTAAATCCTTCACCTCTGACACCCTAGGTCTGACCTTCCAGTCGTCCGCCTTCCCTGCCTCTTCGCGAACCACCGGCTTGGCCTGAGGCTTGGACTGCCCTACAACCTCCTGAGGCTCGAGCTTCTCAACAACCTCCGGCTTTGTTCTCTGCACATTGGTTTCACGGGCCTCCTCCCTCTGCATGGCTACGGAGCGCCTGAGGGCTTTCATCCTGTCGGCTACCGCGTCCCTCACCAGCGCCTTCTTCTCAGGAGCGAACCTCACGAAGAGCGGCCTCGGGTCCTCTGTGGTTATCATGAAGCCTGTGCCTATCCCTCCGGCCAACAAGGCGTTCTTCTGGGACTCGGTCAGGCCCAGGTAGGTCTGGGCCCACTCGGCATAGGCGTTGTTCGGATGGCTCATGACGATCACCGTCCCGACGAGGTCTATCGTGCCCGGAGGCATGTCCTCCGGCTTGTGGGTTATCAGGACGTAGGAGGCTCCGAACTTCCTCGTGTCCCTGAGGTGAAGGGACAATGGCGGCTCAATCTTGACCTCTATACCTCCCTCGACGATCTTCCCGAGGGCGACGAACCTGTGGGCCTCGTCTATCACGACCATAACTCTAAGGTCCTCCTGGACGTTCATGCTCAGGAGCCTGTCCCTCACCTGCTGTAGGACGGTCCAGACGACTACCCTCTGGAGGTCGTCGGACATAGCTCCGGCTCTGTCCCTGAAGGAGAGGCAGAGGACCCCACCCCTCCTGAAGAGCTCGTCTACCGTGAGGTCGGTCCTGTTGAAGGCCCTGGCGCCCTCTGCTATGTCCAACAATTTGTCAACGAGGGACCTGTAGACCGGCTCCATGGGCTTTCCGTAGTTCTCCCTCAGCTTCCTGACCAGGATGGCGTATACGGTCGAGAAGGTGACGGCCCTGTCATATCCCTCGAACCAGCTCGTCGGATCGTTCGGGTCTATCCCGGCATTAACATAAGCCTCAAGGATGGCCTCCTTTAGGGCAGATACCTCCTCGCCCTTGAGGCCCTTCAGGTATTTCATCATCTCGGCGACGAACTTCGCCCTCTCGTGCGGAGAGGCGCCTTCCAGGAGGAGCGGGTTGACCTTCCTCTCCAGCATCGAGACTACCTCTCCTCCAAGGTCCTTTGCTATCTCCTGGTACTCTCCTGCCGGGTCAACTATCAGGAAGAGGGGAGCATATCCCTGGCTCCTCCTGTAATAGTCTGCGGCCCTGAGGATTACTGACCTGATCAGCGTCGACTTCCCTGATCCTGGAGGACCGAGGACGGCCATGTGGGCGTTCCTGACTGCCTTCGGGTTCCAGTAGACGTCCCTGTACCTGTGGTCGTGGCCGAGCCATATGCCATCCTTGACCATCAGCGGGATCCTGTCGAGGGCGAAGGGAGAGAACCAAGAGAAGTCCAGGGTGAGGGCCCTTACCTCGGAGACGCTGGCTGGCTCGAGGACGGGGACTATTACGCCGTCGGCCGGGAGGTAGATCGACCTGATGCACCTCATAATTCCCTTCGGATGCCTTACGTAGGAGACCGAGAAGCCGAGGAGGGAAAGGACGCTCTTGAAGGAGTCCTCGGCAACCTTTACCGCCTCTACGTCTTCGGCCCTTGCCCTCAGGACGAATATCCCGACTACATCGTAGGGCTTCTCTCCCAGCCTTATCCTCTCGAGCTTAATCTGGTGCTTCTTCGCCTTGAGTGCCCTTGAAAGACCTCCTCCGGTCTCGTAGTCGTAATAGGATACATCCATCTTGAAGGACTCTTTCCTAGAGAAGATAGCCACATCTACCCTCTTAAGTGCGAGGACAGCGGTGTATCCATACCTCTGGTAGAGGAATGAGCTGTTGAGGGTCTCCAGGAACCTGTAGACGTCCTCGGGCTCTACGAAGCGGTCTGAGTGCTCTATCTTCCTTAGGGATGCGAAGGAGTAGTAGGTATTTCCGATTCTGAGGCGGCCTTCAACGAACTCGGCCTCTCCCTCCAGCGGGCTTGCGCTTCCAGCTACCTTCATGGAGGAGGCCACCCTGAGGGAGAGGTATGAGGCGAAGAGCGGAGGCATCAGGAGGCCGAGCACCAGCGTGAAGACGTTCGGAGCGAACACCGAGGAAAGCATCAGGGGTATTACCGAGGAGGCGAGCATGAGGGCGGCAGGAGCCTTAGTAACCTTCAGGGGCTGGGCCTTAACTGTCCTGAGCGCGGTTATGCCACATCCGCCGGGCTCGTCGCACCTCCTGATCTCGGCCAGGACGCTGAGCGTCGAAAGCCTCTCGGCAAGGGCCTTGGCGGCCTCGACGACCTTCTTTGAAGTGCCAATCGGGGATTTGCCCTCGGCAATTATCACGAACCTGAAGGAGGGCTCCGGACCCCTGGGTATCGGCAGGTCGTCCCTCATGGGAGGCTTTGTGACCTCTATGTGGACCTCGACGTCGCCTATCGAGGAGATGATTTCTCCGT
>Ga0079997_119418_pt1 | contig 25490 bp, 18 predicted proteins | sample PerSpoCPS_CMetaG_FD_69200 | JGI IMG/M metagenome (GOLD analysis project Ga0079997, IMG submission 69200) | Archaeal communities from Yellowstone National Park, Wyoming, USA - Perpetual Spouter C (PS_C) MetaG (SPADES assembly) (version 2) | ecosystem: Environmental > Aquatic > Thermal springs >... | reverse complement strand
AGCCCCCGGCCCCCCAGAGATCGGGCCGCTCGTAGAGGCCCCCCCGCACGATGGGTATCCAGCGCCCACCGAGCCAGAGCCACCAGCCGCTCGGGCGACGCGCCAGTCGCACCGGCTCGCCGTGGAATGGATGCGCGGCGAGGCGGGTCATACCCTGGACACGCCAACGGAGTTCCGGAAGCGGAGCCACGGGCACATGCTCGAGGATGCGAACGACTCGCCCACGAGCGAACCGCTGCGCGGCCTGCCAGAGACGCTCGCGTTCGGCGGTTCGTGCTGGTGTCTCGTCGAAGAGTGCTGGCTGGCTCGCGTGCACGGGCGCATGTTCCTCGACCGTGAGACGGAGCAGCACGATCGGATGAACGACGGTCATACCGGCGAGCAGCGACCAGGCGACGGCAAACAGCTCAGGCGTTGTCCGGAGCGGCTGGGGTAGACGACGGAAGCGCGCGACCGTCCGATCGGCTTCCTCGACCAGTTCGAGCTGGATACTGCGAGCAGCGTGAGCGAGCGCAGCGAGCCCATCAGCGATCTCTCGGCAGAGCGAACGGAGTACCAGCTCCAGAGCATCGTGCGTTGCGATCGGCGGCTCGAGCGCTCGCTCAGCGCGAAGCGGAACGAGCGGCGTCCAGCCGCGGAACGGAGTCGGATCGTCTCCATGGGCCAGGCGATGGGCGAGCACGATGTCGGCTCCAAAACGCCGACGGAGGCTCTGGAGTGGGAGATCAGCGAACTGGCCGATGGTCACGATGCCGAGCGCGCGGAGCCGATCCTGGACGCGAGACGGCAACGGAAGCCACTCGAGCGGCAACGGGCGGAGGAAGGCTCGTGTCTCCAGTTCCGGGACCACGATCACCTCGTCCGGGGCCGCGAGCCGGGCAGCCAGCCGAGCGACCCAGGGAGTCGCGGCGATCCCGATCCGGCCAGTTCCGGCAGCATGCGCGACCGTGGCGAGGACCGCTCGTCCGTACCGCTCCTCGTCACCGTGCTGGAGCCGGATACCACTCGCATCGAACCAGACTCCCCGCTCTTCCTCGTCTTTCTGGATCGCCGGCGTGAGCGGAGCGAGGAGTTCATCGAGCGGTCGGTGCGGCCAGCGATCGATCGCCAGATAGCCAACGGACACGGATCTCCTCCTCCAACTGTGACCAGAGCGACGGATCACTCTGGAGGCGCACAGCTGCCCGCTCACGAGTTCGCCCGAGGACGGTTTCAGCGAAAACCAGGCCGAGCGAATGCAAGCGGATGACGCCGAGCGCCAGGCCGAGATCGATCCGCTCGAGAGCCACACGCACTCCTTCGCGTAGGCACAACTCGATCGGTACCGGTGGATCGCGCGGTGGCCACAGCGGGCCACGTTCGATACGGACATGGACGCGCAAGCCCTCGGGTAACGCTTGCGCTGCGAGCGGCCCAGGTCGGACGAGCTGCGTGAGCGGCTCGAGCCGGAGCCGTACCTGCGCAGTGGCGAGCGCGGGTGTGTCCACTCGATCGCGGACGACGACGAACGCCGTCGGCAGACCGCGCAGGAGCGGACGGAGCTGGCGGAGGCCGCGGTCGAGTGCCGACCGCAGCGCGAGATGCGGAGGGAGATCGAGCACGACGAGGTCGAGGGCTCCGGACAGCACGAGAAGACGAGCGAGTTCGAGGGCCTCGGTGACGGATTGTGGGAGCGCGACGAGGAGATCGAGGACAGCAACACCCCAGTGGTGCAGGCGATCGAAGTCGAGGCTGTGTGCCGCATCGAGGTAGGCAACCCAGCCACCAGCACGCTGGACGGACCGAACGAACCAGCTCGCGAGCGTCCGCTTGCCGGAGTAGGTTGGGCCAGCCAGCTCGATCAACCGGCCGCGAGGAAGCCCACCACCGAGTGCGAGATCGAGACCGAGGAGATCGGTCGAGAGGAACCGCGGGCTCGTGGTCGAGCTGGGCGGCATCGCCGATCGAACCGGGGCAGCGCTGAACGCCAGGCATGCCGGATCGAGCAACACGTGCGAGCCGAAGCGCTCGGCGATGAGCTGGCGAAGCCAGGCAATCCGCTCGCGCCGGGGATCGTCCGCGCCGCCCGCGTGCGCAACCTCCGGAACGGAGCTTGCCTCGCTTCGGCGGGTGCTCACTCCTTGGCCAGCGCTTCGCGATACCGGCACGTGTCCCCCTTTCCGTGCCGAAAGTCGCACATGCGTTCGTATGCATCATAGTCGAACACCTGTTCGCAGTCAAGAGTTGCCTCGTTGGCACAAGGAGAAGAAACCGGTCGCGTTTGCTTTGGGCTTCGTCAGGGGACTGCTGGTCAGCACGCGGTCGCTCGATGGGCTCGCTTCTCTCCGGCGCGTCGCAGCGCGTGATCAGGCGGGAAGCGGTGGGTCAGTACGCGCGTCCGCTTCATGAACTCGCAACACCGCGAGCTCGTCTCGCGCCGATCATGAGCGAGACAACCATGGTTCATGCTGCGGTCGACACCAACGCCTGACAATAGTCTCGTGCCGATCATGATGGCAACAGCCCAGTGTCGCTCTTCTGACGTATCCTGGCACCTTGACGCCGGCATCGGTCGATCGTCGGGAGACGAGCGTGAGCGAGACTCCGCCGGTGCGCAGCAGTCTCTCTGAAAGAGACCGCGAGCAGGGTAGCCATCTCGCTGACGTCGCGCTCGTGGCGCTCGAACGCGGCTGCCTCGCCTTCGGGGGGCCAGCTGCCCATATCGCGATGTTGCGCGAAGAGGTCCTCGTTCGGCGGAACTGGCTCAGCGAGCAGGAGTTCCTCGACCTTCTCGGAATCACCAACCTCATCCCGGGTCCGAACTCGACCGAGATGGTCATCCTTTGCAGCTATCGACGAGCCGGTTGGCTGGGTCTCCTCGTCGGTGGGATACTCTTCATCTTCCCGGCCGCCGCGATCGTTCTCGCCTGGCTCTACGTCCGTTGGGGGACTGTACCGGTAGCGAACAGGTTCCTCGAGGGGGTGAAGCCGGTTCTCCTCGCCATCATCGGCCAGGCGATCTGGAGCTTGGGGAAGCTCGCCATCCGGCGAACGAGCCGGATCGTGCTGGCTTTGCTGGTCTTCCTCCTCTACCTCGCTGGCGTCCACGAACTCCTGCTGCTCGCGGGTGCGGCACTCGCCATGCTTGGTATTCCATATTGGGCATTGGGCGACGTCGCGCCGAGTCGTTCGCTCTCGCGCCTGTGGGAGCCCTCGCGACCAATGCGTTTCCGGTCATCGGTGCGAGCGCACCGGTCAGTCTGCTCGAACTGTTCCTCACCTTCCTCAAGATCGGCTCGGTCCTCTACGGGAGTGGGTACGAGCTCCTGGCCTTCTTGCGGCGCGACTTCGTCGAACGGCTCGGCTGGTTGACCGACCAGCAACTCCCGGACACGATCGCGGTCGGGCAGGTGACGCCGGAACCGGTCTTCACGACGGCGACCTTCATCGGGTATCTGGTGGCGGGCCTACCGGGAGCATTGCTCGCCACGCTCGCGATCTTTCTGCCAGCTTTCGTCTTCGTCGCAGTGATCCGGCCAGTGGTGCCGCGGTTGCGCCGCTCTTCTCGGCTCGCATCGCTCCTCGACGGTCTGAACATGGCGGCAGTCGCGCTCATGGCCGGTGTGCTGTGGGAACTTGGACGCACGGCGATCGGCGATCCGCTGAGCGGGTTCCTGGCGCTCGGAGCGCTCGTCGCGCTCCTCTGCTTCGAGGTGAATTCGGCCTAGCTCATCGTCGTCGGTGGGGCGATCGGGGTCGCGACCCGTCTCGTCTGACGGCGCACCCAGCGGTCACCACCCATCACCCGTTCCATCGCCCGCCGAGCAGATCCCAGCCAGCAGGCCACACCCGCCAGTCACTCATGACAGAAAACCGATCACTGCAAAAGGGTAGGGGAGCAATGAGCAGCGTCTCTCCTCCGGGCGGACAGGGTGCTCAGCGTCGCGGTGAGCGGGCTGCTCGCTGCTCCAGCGTTCCAGCCGCGAGGCAACAGCACGAGCCGATCGCTAGGGCGCGCTCGCTGAACGTGCGCGCACATGTCACCGCGCGACGACAGCTTCGAAGCCGTGGACCTCACGGTCAGGTGCGAGCCGAAAGTCGCCGACCGGTCGTCACACTGCTGGACCACGCAGCTGGCACCGCCTGCACCGGCGTGCAGAGACCGATGCCATGTGCGGATCGCTGCGTGTCCAGCTCCATGGTCACCTCATGAGGCAGGCTGGCCCAGTATCAGCGCATAAGGACACTTATACGCATAGCAGACGGGCAGCATTGCCTCTCGCAGAACCGGCGCGCCCTGGCCCGTCCGACGACGTCCCCCGCTGTGCGAGAAACCCGCGACACGACTCGGCTTCGGTTCCGGCTCCTGGATCGTTGCTCCTCGCTCGAGTCGTCAACTCGCTGCCGCTCCATCGGTGCTACCAGCCACCGGCGCCTCCGTGTCGGCTGAACGCGTGCGCCCCAAGCGTTCCAGCAGTGCTGCCAGCCCGATCCGCTCATCTCCCGCGAATGCCGCGACACGCGCCCGATTGCACCGTACCTCGACGCGCTCCCCGATCGCCAACTCGACGGAAGGCGGTTGGCTCGTCTCGACCGTGATGCCGCAACGCAGCAGGACTCGGTAGATCGTCTCCGCACCGACGAAGCGTCGGTCGACGACGACCCCGAGCCCCTCCGGATGGCGTTCGAGCACGACGTCGCGTGGCCGCAGGAGCAACTCGACCTGCTCGGTCGGCTCCTCCGCCCCTTCGAGTGCGAACGACCCGATGTCGCTGCGCCCGAGCCGACCGAGCACTCTCGCTGGGACGAAGCTGGCTTGGCCGAGCAAACGAGCCACCTCACGCGTCCGTGGCTCGTGGTACACCCGTTCTGGGGTATCCACTTGCACGACGGTCCCTTCCAGCATCACTGCCACGCGGTCGGCCAAGGCGAGCGCTTCATCGCGGTCATGGGTCACCAGGATTACGGTCACGCCGACATCGCGCAGCAGCCGTCGCAGTTCCTCGCGCATGCGCAGGCGCAGTTCGGCGTCCAAGTTCGCGAACGGTTCGTCCAGGAGGAGTACTGCTGGGTGTGGAGCCAGTGCCCGGGCGATCGCGACCCGCTGCTGCTGTCCCCCCGAGAGCTGATGCGGATAGCGTGTTCGAAGACCCTCCAACCCGGTCAGGGCCAGAAGTTCCTGGACGCGCCGGGCACGCTCCTGCCGCGCGAACCCGCGGAGCCCGAATGCGATATTCTCTTCGACCGTCAGATGAGGAAACAACGCGTAATCTTGGAAAACGAGCCCGACTCCCCGTTCTTCCGGTGGAACGAAACGGCCGCCCCCGGCTACCACTCGCCCGCCGATCTCGATCGCCCCCGTGTCCGGCCGCTCTAGACCGGCAATGAGGCGCAGGGTCGTCGTTTTACCGCATCCGCTCGGCCCCAGGATGGCGAGCAGTTCTCCGGCGCGCACGTCCAGCCAGAGATCCCGCACAGCGGGAACGGCTGTCCCTCGGTACCACTTCCAGACTCCCGCCAAGCGTACCGCGCACGTTTCGCTCACCCGTTGCTCCTCCCCGCCCCGCGCTCTTGCCACCAGCTGAAGAGTGCCATCGGTACCACACCGATGCCCAGCAGCAGGAGTGTCGGCAGTGCCGCGTGCGACCAAAAGGCATCGGCGGTCGCGTTCCAGACTGCCGTCGCCAAGGTCGTAAAACCGATCGGACTCAACAGCAACGTCACCGGGAGTTCCTTGATGGTCGTCAGGAAAACCAACGCGAAGGCACTCCCGATACCCGGGAGAGTCAGCGGGAACTGCACCGTCAGCCACGCTCGCCAGGGACGAAGGCCCAGTGTCCGCGCTGCTTCTTCGAGCCGCGGATTCTGTTGTGCCAGCGTGGCGCGCAGTATCCCCGTTGCTTCCGGCAGGAAGCGCAACGCGTATCCGACGATCAAGAGCGGGAGCGTCTGATAGAGCCACGGGAGAAAGCGGACGCTGAACGACACCAACGCCAACGCCAGCACGATGCCCGGGAGGCCATAGGCGATCCAGAGAGGCAAATCGATGAGCGAGACGTATCGTCCGTTCCCGCGCACCACCGCCCAGGCGACAGGAAGCGCGAGTGCGACGGTCACGAGTCCGGCTGCGCTTCCGACCAGCAAGGAGTTCGCGAGTGGTTCCCCGATCCCGGGCAGCTGTTCCCCCAACGACCGCGCGCGAAGGAACCAGAACGTCGCCATGCCAGCGGGCAAACCGATGGCAAAACTGCCCCAAAGCAGTGCCAGGCTCAGTCCCAGCCAACTCCCCCAGCCTGGCCTATGCAAGACTGGTGGACGGCGAGTCCCTATGGTGCGATAGAAAGCAGCGCGACGCTGCCAGTGCCGTTCGGCGATCAACAGGATCGCTGAGAGGACGACCAGGAGCACCGCCAGTGCCGCCGCAGCCGAGCGGTCGAACGAGAGACGGTACTGGTTATAGATGCTGTAGGTCAGGGTCGGGTAACGGAGAATCGCGATCGCGCCGAAGTCGCTGAGCACATAGAGCGTCGTGAGCAGCATGCCGGAGAGCAAGGCTGGCCCCAGCAACGGAACGGTGACGCGCCAAAACGTTACCCAGCGTCCCGCGTGGAGTGTGCGCGCGACTTCCTCGAAGGCCGGATCCAGCCCGCGCAACGCCGCGCGCAGTGCCAGGAACGTGTAGGGATAGGTCACCAGGGTCAAGGTGAGCCACGCCCCGGAGAAGCCGTACACTTCCGGTAGCCGAGTGAGTCCGATGCTCCGCTCGAGCAGCGAAGCGAGCGTTCCTCGCGGACCCAGCGCAGCCACGACCGCATAGGCCATGACATAGCTCGGCACGGCGAGCGGTACGGCGAGCAGGATCGCCAGCCACCGCCGGCCAGGAAAAGCGACTCGTTCGGTGAGAACAGCCAAGGGGAAGGCGACCAACGCACTGCTCGCCGCGACCGCGACAGCGAGTCCGAGACTGCGCAATACGAGCCAGGCAGTACGGGGATGGGTGAGAGAGGCGAGTGCACGCTCGCCTCCCTCCAGAGCGCGCCAAACCAAGTAAAGAACAGGTACGAGGGCGATCGACGCGACAACCAGCGCCACGACTTCGCTGGGGCGGATCACCACGAGGCTCCAGCGCTGCCGTAGCGAGTGCGCGATGGTCGTTCGCCCTGCTGACGCCGTCACAGGAGCCCGACCTCCTGAAGGAGAGCCAGTGTTCCCTTGAGATCGTCCAGATCGGAGAGATCGAGTGCCGGCGGATTGAGCGACGCCAGCGGCGGCAGATCCGGATGAGCCGGTACACCTTCGAGGAGCGGATACTCGAACGTCTGCTCGGCGAAGTAACGCTGAGCTGGCTCACTGAGCAAATAATCGACGAGCGCAAGAGCGGCATCGCTGGCGCGGCTGGTAACCAACACGCCGACGCCTGCCACGTTGACTAACCCGCCAGGATCACCATTGGTATAGAAATAGTTTTCCGCTGGCAGCGGCCGACCAGCCTGCGCACGCTCGCGCATGAGATAGTAATGGTTGACAAACCCGGCTTCGATCTCTCCCTTGATCGTCGCTTGGACGATGCTCGAATTGTTGGGGAAGACGCGTGCGTCGAGCGCTTTGACACCCTGGAGCCAGGAGCGCGCGACATCCTCCCCGCGCAACCGACGGAGAGCCGTCACGAATGCTTGAAAAGATCCATTCGTCGGAGCCCAGCCGAGTCGGGCACGCCAGCGCTCGTTCCCCGCGAAGTCGACGATCGAGGCAGGGATCTCCTCTGGCTTCACCCGCTCGGTGTTGTAGACGACGGTGCGGACTCGTCCACTGATGCCGACCCAGAGTCCCTTGGGAGAGCGGTAGGGTTGCGGCACTCGTTGCAGAAGTTCGCTCGGGAGCGGCGCCAAGCGACCTTCCTTAGCGAGTGCGCCCAAGGCACCAGCATCCTGTCCGAAGAAGAGGTCTGCTGGCGAACGGTCCCCTTCCTCCAGGATCGCGGTCGCCAATTCGGCGGTATCGCCGTAGCGCACCCGCACATCCAGTCCGAGTTCCTGACCGATCCGGTCGAGCAGCGGCCCGATCAGCGACTTGGAGCGACCAGAATAAATAGTCACGACTGCACTCTGGGAGCGTGTCATCACGGTCGGTGTTGCGCCGGCCGCTCGTGTCGCAGCAGCTGCTGGGGTGGGCGAAGCCGTCGGAGCCATGCCTGCCCCGGCTGCTGTTGGTGTCGGAGGTGCGGGGGTCGCAGTCGGCTCGGTACTCCGGCAGGCGGCGAGGAGTGTCCATCCAGCGGCGAGCCCGAGTCCGCCGAAGCGGAGAAGATCGCGGCGACGCATCGTCTCTCCTTTCAGTCGTCGAGTCTCTCCGTCTCCCTTCGTCCCGCATCGGGGGACCGACTGTTCGGGCTCGGTGGCCACCGGAGAATCCCGACTGCGTCAGTCGGGATTCATTCTGCGCGATCGGATGGCCGTCTGTCAAGGGGTGCGCCGTCTTCCCTCCTACTGGCCGTCAGGATGAGCAACAGGCGCGGTCGCTCCTACCTGGGTGGATGGATACCGAACCGGTCTCGCCGATCGCTTCGCGGCTCGTTCATCGTGGAGCAGTGTGGGGAAGGTCGCGATGGGGTCGAGAGCGGCGCGGACCACCCTACGTGCGGATAGCGCGCATCGCTCTAGCGTGGGGACGCGGTGCGGTCGTGGCGGGAACTCCTGTCTGCTGGCCGATCCGGTACGACTTTGCCGCTCCTTTTCTTTTTCGCCATCCCATCCCCTCGACGTGCGGGCTCACGATAACGCAAGAAATCGTGGCTGGTGCTCCAGAATGCGGGTCCCATCCTCTTGACGTGCGGGCCCACGATGCGTTAAGGTGAGCATGTCACCGCCCGGTCGAGGTCAGCGAGAAAGGGGCTCGTGTCAGTGGCGCGGCCTGCGCGCACGCTCACTACGGGAGAGCGGGTTCTCCAGGTTTTACAGCTCGTCGTCGAGCGTCAGCCCGGGCTTTCGGTCAAAGAGCTAGCGGCTGAGCTGGGGGTGAGTCTTTCCACTGCCTATCACCTCGTGCACACGCTGACTGCTGCAGGCTATGTCGTTTTGGAGCCGCATCGCTGCCTGCGGCCCGGACCAGCGCTCTATCGGCTCTCGGACCAGCTGCTCGGGAGTCGCCTGCGCCCGACCGAACTCGAGCCGGTGGCGAGCCAGATCAGTGAAATGACGGGTTGTCGTTCTTACCTTGCTGTCTGGTCGGACCGCGACGTGGAGGTCATCTACGTCCACGGTCGACGTGGCGTACGGGAGCTGCCGGGCTTGCGGCGTGGTTTCCGCGGGGCGGCTCATGCTCTTGCACTCGGAAAGCTCTTGCTCGTGGATCGTCGCCTGGAGGAGTGGCCTGACTATCTCCAACAGGAGCGACTTCCCCGCTTTACCCCGACGACGATCGAATCGCCGCATCAGCTCCAGGACGAGCTCCGTGAGGTCCGAGCGAGCGGCGTCGCCTTCGACCGCGAGGAGTACGCGCTCGGTTCGGCTTGCATCGCTGTTCCACTCGTCCGCGAAGATGGCAGGGTGCCGGTCGCACTCGGGATCAGTGTGCCGGTTCGGCGATTCGCTGCCGAGAGTGAGCTTTTGGTCGGACTCTTGCGCCGCGTTGCGAGCGCGGCTTCCCGCTCTCGATCGGACTTTCCGGTCCTTTTGGCAGATACTGCCAAAAACACTCGTATGCATTGAGCCACGGGCCTCGAGTCGCTAGGCTCACCTCGAGAACGGCCCGAGCATGGATCGATCAGGGAGCCAGCGATGGAGACGAAAGCGCTCTGGGCGCAGCTCGAGCGGGTCCTCGACCCGGAACTCGACGAATCGATCGTTCGCCTCGGTTTCGTGCAGCGCGTCGAGCAGGAGGGCCAGCGTGTCCGCGTCGTGCTCCGTCTACCGACCTACTGGTGCTCGCCGAACTTCGCCTACCTCATGGCGGATGGCGTGCGGCGTGCCCTGCTCGAGCGGTCGGAAATCGCCCAGGTGGAGATCGTGCTGGAAGATCATTTCGCGAGCGATGTCCTTTCGCGTGGTGTGAGTGCCGGCCGCTCCTTTTGCGAGCTGTTTCCCGATGAGGCGACCGAAGAACTCGAAGAACTCCGCAAGCGGTTCCTCATCAAGGGGTACCTGAGTCGGTTACTGGTTCTGGTCCAAGCCTTGCGCAACGCGGGAGCACCCGGGTCGGTTCTGGCACGCGCGAGGCTGGCTGCCCTGGTGAGCAGTGGCGAAGACGCGTGGTTGTGCGACGAAGACAACCGGTACGGACCCATTCGTGCTCGCATCGCCGACCGGTATCTGGCGCGACGGGCCGAACTCGGGCTCCCCATGGATGCGGACGCACCCCTGCTCCTGCGGCCGGATGGCTGCGCGATCGGTGAAGAAGAGCTTCCCGACGAGCTGCGCCGGCTCCGCGCGACCGTCGTCAATCTGCGGGCGAGTACTGCCTTGTGCGAAGCACTCCTGGAAAGTCGGCAACAGTGGTGGACGGCTGAGCGAAAGGAGGCGTTGCGATGATCACGATCGACGGGCAGGAGGTCTTCGTCATCGACGGGCACATGCACTTTTGGGATGGCAGCCCGGAGAACTGGCGGAACCAGTGGGGCGAAGGCTGGATCAAGTGCTTCTACGACTACCATCTGGCCTTGAGTCCCAAGGAAGCAGTCTGGCCTTTCGAGAAATTCATGAAGTACAGCGAGGATGACCTCGTGCGTGACCTCTTTCTCGAAGGCCACGTCGACATGGGGATTTTCAACTCCACGTACCTACGCGAGTTCTTCAAGAACGGCTTCAACACGCACGAGCAAAATTACGTGCTCGTCCAGAAGTATCCGGATCGCTTCATCCTCTGCGGATCGTTCGACCCACGCTGGGGCGAGGCGGGGTTGGAGACGTTCCGCCGCATGGTCGAGCAGTATCCGATCCGTGGGCTCAAGCTCTATACCGCCGAGTGGTACGACGGGTCTCGTGGCTGGAAGCTCAGTGATCCGATGGCCTACCGGTATCTGGAGTTGTGCCGCGAGCTGGGCATCAAGAACATCCATGTCCACAAAGGGCCGACGGTCTATCCCTTGAGTAAGGATGCCTTCGACGTGCACGATGTGGACTATGCGGCGACCGACTTTCCTGAGCTGAACTTCATCATCGAGCATGTGGGCTTGCCCCGGCTGGACGATTTCTGCTGGATCGCCAAGCAGGAGAAGAACGTCTATGCGGGGCTGGCGGTGGCCTCGGCCTTCATCGCGACGCGCCCGCGCTACTTCGCGGAGATCATGGCCAACCTGCTCTACTGGGTGGGTGAGGACAAGATTCTGTTCGGGAGCGACTACGCGATTTGGACACCGAAGTGGATCGTGGAGGCGTTCGCGCGGTTCGAGCTGCCGGAGGACATCAAAGAGGAATACGGAGTCGATCTGACGCCGCAGGCGAAGCGGAAGATCCTCGGCGAGAACGCGGCGCGCCTGTACGGCATCGACATTGCGGCGCAGAAGGCGAAGCTGGCGCAGGATCCGATCGGCCAGCTGCTGGCCGCCCAGCAGGCAGCCTGAGCCGATCGGGGGCAAGGTGGAAGGCGAGCTGGCTGCGCAGCACTGCGCGGCCAGCTCATGTAGTGAGAGGAGGAAAGGCGGTGCTGGCTGCGCGACTGTATCGGTATGATCCGGCGATGCAGGAAGAGCTGCGCCTCGAGACTGTTCCCGATCCGACGATCCGGCAACCGGACGAGGTGATCGTCCGTATCGTGGGAGCAGGGCTGTGCCGGACCGATCTCCACATCATCGAGGGGGTATGGCGCCCGATCCTCGATCCGGAAGGAAAGCTGCTCCCGTACACGCTCGGACATGAGAACACGGGTATCGTCGAGGCGGTTGGCAGTGCCGTGCGCAACGTGCGGGTGGGAGATCGCGTGATTTGCCACCCGCAGGCCACCTGCGGGCTCTGTCTCGGCTGCCGGGTCGGGGAGGACATGTACTGCACGAGCGCGCGGTTTCCGGGATTGGACTCGGACGGTGGGTTCGCCCAGTATCTCGTCACGACCGAACGGGCGCTGGTGAAAGTGCCTGAGGACGTCGATCTGGTGGATATCGCGCCCCTGGCCGATGCGGGGCTGACGGCCTATCGAGCAGCCAAGCGGGCGAGCCGCATCGCGCCGCCGGATGGTTGGGTGGTGATCATCGGGATCGGCGGACTCGGGCACATCGCTCTCCAGGTCCTGCGGGCACTGGCGGGGGTGCGGATCGTCGCCGTCGATCGCTCGCCATTGGCGCGGGAGCGAGCTGGCGAGCTCGGGGCCGACCATGTTCTGGCTGGTAGTCCTGATCTGGCCGCGGAAATTCGGGAGCTCACCGGTGGTGGTGCGCACGTCGTGCTCGACTTCGTCGGTGAGCAGGGGGTCGAACAGCAGAGCTGGCAGATGCTCCGCAAGGGCGGCACCCATCTGATCATCGGCTATGGGGGGACGTTGGAGATTCCGACCGTACGCATGATTTTCGGCGAGTTGACGGTTGCTGGGAGCCTGGTTGGAAACTACAAGGAGCTGGTCGAACTGATCGATCTTGTGGCTCGCGGGAAAGTCCGCGTGTTTACGCAGCGCTACACGCTCCAAGAGATCAACCGGGCGATCGACGATTTCAAGCACGGACGGTATTTCGGGCGGGCGGTGATCACACCGTAGCACGGTCATCACCGCGTGGTGGGAAAAGCAAGAACCCCCGAGGATGTCCCTCGGGGGTTCTTATCGTGGTAGCGGGGGTGGGATTCGAACCCACGACCTCTGGGTTATGAGCCCAGCGAGCTGCCGCTGCTCCACCCCGCGGCGAGCGAGCAGAGTGGTGGACCGTCGGCTCAACCGTGCGCGCAGCGGCCTCGCCTCCCACGCGGTTGCCCGCGCAGTACTCTCCGGCGCTGGTGTGGGGCACGACCCGGTTCGGGATGGAGCGGGGTGTTGCCACACCGCTCTCGGCCACGCGCACACGCGACGAGAAGGAAAGACGCTTCGACGGACGGGCTCGATCGCTGAGGTCGGCTCTGCTGTGCCTGCTTGCTCGGTGGACGGGCGAGAAGCGAGGTGAGGACTGGCCTCGGCCATGAGGACGGCTTGGCTCCAGTCGGTTACCCGCTGTCCACCGGCCGCCTCGCTACCGGGTCATCTCCCCGGGGCCTTACCCCCGTGTGGGGTGGGACGGCTCATCTTGGGGTGGGCTTCCCGCTTAGATGCTGTCAGCGGTTATCCCGTCCGGACATGGCTACCCAGCGCTGCCGGTTGGCCGACAACTGGCACACCAGCGGTCCGTCCAGCCCGGTCCTCTCGTACTAGGGCCAGCTCCCCGCAACCGTCCGACGCCCGCGGCGGATAGAGACCGAACTGTCTCACGACGTTCTGAACCCAGCTCACGTGCCGCTTTCATGGGCGAACAGCCCAACCCTTGGGACCTCCTCCAGCCCCAGGATGCGACGAGCCGACATCGAGGTGCCAAACCGGGCCGTCGATGTGAACTCTTGGGCCCGATCAGCCTGTTATCCCCGGGGTAGCTTTTATCCGTTGATCCACGGCCCGCCCACACGGAACCGTGGGGTCACTTGGCCCGCCTTTCGGCCCTGCTCGGGATGTCCCCCTCGCAGTCAAGCCCCCTTGCTGCCCATGCACGCTCCGGCCGATTGCCATCCGGCCTGAGGGGACCTTTGGGCGCCTCCGTTACCCTTTAGGAGGCGACCGCCCCAGTCAAACTGCCCACCAGCCACGGTCCCTGCCCGCGCTCCCGCGGGCCAGGTGAGGGCGCAAACCCCGCCAGGGTGGTATCTCACCGGCGGCTCCACGGAGCCTGGCGGCCCCGCTTCTCAGCCTCCCACCTATCCTGCACAGGCCGGGCCCGCACCCAGTGGCAAGCTGCAGTCAAGCTCCACGGGGTCTTTTTGTCCCGCCGCGGGTCACCCGCTTCTGCACGGGTCCAGCAGTTTCACCGGGCCCCCCGTCGAGACAGTGCCCACGTCGTGACGCCTTTCGTGCGGGTCGGAATTTACCCGACGAGGAATTTCGCTACCTTAGGACCGTTATAGTTACGGCCGCCGTTCACCGGGGCTTCCCTTCGGGGCTCTCCACCCCTCCGGTTCACCTTCCGGCACTGGGCAGGCGTCAGCCCCGATACCTCGGCTTTCCGCCTTCGCCGAGACCTGTGGTTTTGGTAACCAGTCGCGCGGGCCTGCTCTCTGCAACCCCCTCGGGCTCATCACCCTACCGGGGCCCCCCTTCTCCCGAAGTTACAGGGGCAATTTGCCGAGTTCCTTGACGGGGGTTCTCCCGTCCGCCTCGGTGTCCTCCACCAGCCGACCTGTGTCGGTTTGCGGTACGGTCACCGCCGCCCTCGCTAGAGGCTTTTCTCGGCCAGACCGCCAGATCCGCTCGGCAGGGCCGCACCCCCGCCTCGCACTCGCCAGTCGGCGCTTCCGGCCGGGCTTTCCCTCGGCCACGCCCCCTGGCTTGGACGGTCCCTCCGACCGCCGGACCCTCGGCCTGGCGTCCCCCCATCGCTCGATCGGGCGCCGGTGGGGCCGGAATCTTGACCGGCTGCCCCTCGCCTACGGCTTCCGCCCTCAGCTGAGGACCGCCTCACCCGCAGCTGACGAGCATCGCTGCGGAACCCTTCGGCACTCTCCGGCGGGGCGGATTCTCACCGCCCTTCCGCTACTCGTGCCGGCATTCGCACTCGGCGCCGCTCCAGCACGGCTCCCGCCGCACCTTCCCCGCCGACGCCGACGCTCCCCTACCGCCGCACGCCGCCTCCCGCAGCGCGCGACCCGCGGCTTCGGTGCCGGGCTTCGCCCCGCGTCATTTTCGGCGCACGGGCGCTCGACCAGTGAGCTGTTACGCACTCTTTCAAGGATGGCTGCTTCTAAGCCAACCTCCTGGTTGTCTGCGCACCCGCACCTCCTTGACCACTCAGCCCGGACTTGGGGACCTTAGCCGGCGGTCTGGGCTGTTCCCCTCTCGACCCAGAACCTTTTCGCCCCAGGTCTCACTCCTGCCGACCAGCAGCCAGCATTCGGAGTTCGCCTCGGCTTGGTAGGCCAACGCCCCCGCACCGAAACGGTGCTCTACCTCCAGCTGCCTCCCAGCAAGGCTGACCCTCAAGCCATTTCGGGGAGAACCAGCTATCTCCGGGTTCGCTTGGCATTTCACCCCTACCCCCAGCTCCTCCGAGCCCTTTGCCACGGACACCGGTTCGGCCCTCCACGCAGGTCTCCCCCGCGCTTCAGCCTGGCCAGGGGTAGCTCACCCGGTTTCGGGTCGGCCAGGCGCGACTTCCTCGCCCTCTTCAGACTCGCTTTCGCTCCGGCTCCAGGTGCCTCCCCCTTCGCCTCGCCACGCCCGGCCACTCGCCGGCTCATGCTCCAATAGGCACGCCGTCACCGCTCAGCGCGGCTCCGACCGCCTGTGGGCACACGGTTTCAGGCGCTCTTTCACCCCCCTCGCCGGGGTCCTTTTCACCGTTCCCTCACGGTACTCTCCACTATCGGTCGGTCAGGGTGTTTAGCCTTGGAGGGGTGGTCCCCCCAGCTTCCCACAGGGTTCCTCGTGCCCCGTGGTACTCACGCACCTGTCCCACGAGCACCTGCGCAGTCCGCCTACGGGACTCTCACCCTCTCCGGTCGCCCCTTCCAGCAGCGTTCGGCTCCCACTCAGGCACTCGCGGCCGCCCTGCCGCTTGGCCCGGACAGGCCGTCCAACCCCGTCGCCGCTTCCGGACGGCAGCCCTCTGGGCGACGACGGTTTGGGCTCCTCCCGTTTCGCTCGCCACTACTCCGGGAATCGCTCTCTCTTCCTCGGGGTACTGAGATGTTTCACTTCCCCCGGTGCCCACCCTCCCAGTCGAGCAAGAGGTCCCCCTCTCACCCTTCCCAAGAGGGCGACGCGGCTCCCCACCGCGCCAGGTTGCCCCATTCGGACACCCCCGGATCTCCGCTCGCCCGCAGCTCCCCGGGGCGTTTCGCCGCTCGGCCGCGTCCTTCCTCGGCCCTGACCACCGAGGCATCCACCGTGTGCCCCTCACCCCAGTCCGCACCAGTAGCTTCTGCTCGCCACCGGCAAACAGGCACAGCGGAACCACCTCGGCGCTTTCGAACCCGTCAGTTCAGCGCGATGACACATCCACTCGCTTGTTAAGGTGCCTGCGCTCGATGTGGAGCTGAGGGGACTCGAACCCCTGACCTCCGCCGTGCAAAGGCGGCGCTCTCCCAACTAAGCTACAGCCCCATAATCGACGCACGGTGGGCGTTCCTGGATTCGAACCAGGGACCTCACCCTTATCAGGGGTGTGCTCTAACCAACTGAGCTAAACGCCCACGCCACCCCGACAACTCGGGTGTGGTCGAGTGCCAGCGACCGACCTCGACAACGAGGTGACGGCTCCGGGTTCGGGGACCAGCAGGCGGACGCCCTCCGCGGGGAGCATCCCCGCCTCCTCAGGCGAGCCTCCCTGGCCCCGCCCCGTCCTGCACCCTCCGGTGCTGCGCCACCCCGGTTGACCCGGGAGCCAGCGCTCCCTAGAAAGGAGGTGATCCAGCCGCACCTTCCGGTACGGCTACCTTGTTACGACTTCGTCCCAATCACCAGCCCCACCCTCGACGGCTGCCCCCAGCGTGCGCCGGTTGGCCCACCGGCTTCAGGTGAAGCCAGCTTTCGTGACGTGACGGGCGGTGTGTACAAGGCCCGGGAACGTATTCACCGCCGTATGGCTGACCGGCGGTTACTAGCAACTCCGCGTTCACGCAGGCGGGTTGCAGCCTGCGATCCCCACCACGACCGGGTTTGCGGGATTGGCTCCAGGTCGCCCCTTCGCTGCCCACTGTCCCGGTCACTGTAGCGTGTGTGTCGCCCAGGGCGTCAGGGCCATGCTGACTTGACGTCATCCCCTCCTTCCTCCGGGCTTTCCCCGGCAGTCGGGTCAGACACCCGCGTAACTGACCCCGAGGGTTGCGCTCGTTGCGGGACTTAACCCAACACCTCACGGCACGAGCTGACGACAGCCATGCAGCACCTGTGCCACCGCTCCCTCACCGGGCACCCCAGCCTTTCAGCCAGGTTCGGTGGCATGTCAAGCCCTGGTAAGGTTCTTCGCGTTGCGTCGAATTAAACCACACGCTCCGCTGCTTGTGCGGGCCCCCGTCAATTCCTTTGAGTTTTAGCCTTGCGGCCGTACTCCCCAGGCGGCGGGCTTACTGCGTTGGCGCCGGCACGGATGGGGTCAACACCACCCACACCTCGCCCGCATCGTTTACTGCGTGGACTACCCGGGTATCTAATCCGGTTCGCTCCCCACGCCTTCGCGCCTCAGCGTCAGGTACGGGCCAGCGGGCCGCCTTCGCCACCGGCGTTCCTCCCGATCTCTACGCATTTCACCGCTACACCGGGAATTCCACCCGCCTCTCCCGCCCTCGAGCCAGGCCGTCCCGCGCGACCCTCCCCGGTTGAGCCGGGGACTTTCACACGCGGCGTACCCAGCCGCCTACACGCCCTTTACGCCCAGTGACTCCGGGTAACGCTCGCCCCCTACGTCTTACCGCGGCTGCTGGCACGTAGTTAGCCGGGACTTGCTCCGAGGGTACCGTCGCTCGATCGTCCCCCCGAACAGCGGTTTACACCCCGAAGGGCTTCCTCCCGCACGCGGCGTCGCTCCGTCAGGGTTGCCCCCATTGCGGAAGATTCCCTGCTGCTGCCTCCCGTAGGAGTCGGGCCCGTGTCTCAGTGCCCGTGTGGCTGGCCATCCTCTCAGACCAGCTACCCGTCATCGCCACGGTAGGCCGTTACCCTACCGTCTAGCTGATAGGCCGCAGGGCCCTCCGAGCACAGCACAGTCACCTGTGCCTTTCCTTGGCCGGCCCACCACCAGCCAAGCGTATGGGGTATTAGCCCGAGTTTCCCCGGGTTATCCCCCGCACCCGGGCAGGTTCCCCACGTGTTACGCACCCGTCCGCCACGGTCGACACGCCAGAGCGTGCTCCCGTCCGACTTGCATGCATTAGGCACGCCGCCAGCGTTCCCCCTGAGCCAGGATCAAACTCTCCATCCCCGATCACTCCATCAGACCTTGCCCGTCCTCCGAAGAGAACGAGCCAAGCTCTCGATCGATCCGAGATGTCGGCCGCTTCCGGCCACGAGGGCTCGGTGCACTCGACCACACCCCAGTTGTCAAGGTGCTCGCGGAGCACTCCGCTCCGCCAGACGCATCAGATACTATACCCAGCCAGCTCGCTCGTGTCAAGGGGATCGCTCACGATCCAACGACCCCCGCTTCCTCTCTCGCTCTCGCACGACCCTCTTCCAGCCTCCCGGTCGCCCGCGCCAGGCACCCAGCCAACCACCACAACGGTCAGACTCCTCCGCCCTACGCTCACCAGTACCGTGCCCGGTCCTCTCAGTCCACTCCCAAAGTCTCTCCCACCGGCGCTTGCACCGCAGTATCATGCAGGGCGAGCGTGAACCGCTCGCGAATCGGTTCCACTGCGATCCGCTGCTCGTTTGCCAGGAAAGGAGCGTTTCGTGCAACGACCACTCATCGGGATCACCCCCGATCTCGCACACCAAGAAGCCGCCCACGGTCCAACCGAGCGACTTTTCCTCAACCTCGACTACGCGCAAGCTGTCTGGCAGGCTGGAGGCATACCCGTCGTGCTCCCACCGATCGATGAGCCCGAAGCCTTCCTCAGCTCCTTGAATGGGCTTCTCCTCACTGGCGGTGGCGACATCGATCCCCAGCAGTACGGCGCAGCAACCACCCATCCCCTGACGTACGGTGTATCCGAGACTCGCGATCGCTTCGAGATCGCTCTGATCCGTGCAGCACTCGAGCGTGACTTGCCTGTCCTCGCTATCTGTCGCGGCATCCAAGTGCTCAATGTCGCGCTCGGTGGTACGCTCTACCAGCACCTGCCCGATGAAATCCCCAATGCCCTGAACCACCGCCAACACGAACTCGGCATCCCATCCGGCGAGGTTGCACACCCGGTCACCATCGTTCCCGATTCCCTTCTGGCCCGTATCGTCGGCACGACCGAACTTATGGTGAATTCCTATCATCATCAGGCAGTTGCAACGCTCGCCACCCCACTCCGGGTTGTGGCCGTTGCTCCTGACGGAGTCATCGAAGCAGTCGAGCTTCCGGGCCAGAGCTTCGTGCTCGCTGTTCAGTGGCATCCGGAACGCCTTTTCGAGCGTTTCCCCGCGCACTTCGCCTTGTTTGCGGCCCTGGTCGATGCAGCCCGAGCAACACGGCTTCGTCAACAGCCAGCACTCGCGCGAATCGACGGCGAAACGTGAGCGAGCGGGGCTGGTCGTTGTCCGCCCCGCTCGTAGAAGGTCTGTGATCGACTCGTCCACTCAGCCGAGCGCGACGATCGATTCCACGGCGGCTTCCGTCTGCTCACCGCGACGACTAACCTGAGCGAGTCGCTGCTGGAACTCATCCGGCATGGCGGCTCTGAGAACGTCATCGATCGTTTCCACCAGCACGAACCGCATGTTCTCGCGGAGTGTCGGCGGCAATTCGTCGAGATCCATTTCGTTGCGCTTCGGCAAGATGAACACCTTGATTCCCGCTCGCTGAGCCGCTAACGCCTTTTCTTTGATGCCCCCCACCGGCAGTACTTGCCCACGCAGTGTGATCTCTCCGGTCATCGCCACATCCTCCCGGACCGGAATACCGGTGAGGAGGGAAACCAGAGCTGTCACCAGCGTGACGCCTGCCGAGGGACCATCCTTCGGAATCGCACCCGAAGGAACATGGATGTGAATGTCCGAGTCCTTCATGAAGTCCGGCTCGATACCGAATTGCTCAGCCCGGCTCCGCACGATGCTGAGAGCAGCCTGGGCCGACTCGCGCATCACCTCGCCGAGTTGCCCAGTGATGATCAGGTTCCCGCGACCAGGCATGCGGGTCGCCTCGATGAACATGATGTCGCCACCGACCGGCGTCACCCCGACACCGATCGCCACGCCCGGCTGCGAGGTGCGTTCCGACAATTCCTCGTAGTGGTATCGCCGCTTCCCGAGGAATTCGTGCACGACGTCCACAGTGATCTCGCGCGGAATTTCTTGTCCCTCTGCGAGACGCGTCGCCAGTTTGCGCGCGATCGCCGCGATCTCGCGCTCCAGGTTCCGCACGCCAGCCTCGCGCGTGTAATGCTGAATAATCTCGAGAATCGCCTCGTCACTGAAGACGAAGTCCTCCGGATTCAACGCGTGCCGACGGAACTGCTTCGGAATCAGATAGCGGCGTGCGATCTGCAGCTTCTCTTCGTCGGTGTACCCGGACAGCACCAAGATCTCCATTCGGTCGCGCAAGGCCGGCGGAATCGTGTCCAAAACGTTGGCGGTCGCGATGAACATGACCTTCGAAAGGTCGAACGGTACGTCCAGATAATGATCGCGGAACGTACTGTTCTGCTCCGGGTCGAGCACCTCGAGCAGTGCCGAAGCCGGATCACCACGCCAATCCGTTCCGACTTTATCGATTTCGTCCAACACGAAGACCGGATCGTTCGTTCCCGCTCGGCGGATCGCCTGGATGATCCGACCAGGCATTGCGCCGATGTACGTACGCCGGTGCCCGCGGATCTCCGCCTCATCGCGAACGCCACCCAGCGACATACGAGTGAAGGCTCGACCGAGCGCGCGAGCGATCGACTGGGCCAGACTCGTCTTGCCGACACCCGGCGGTCCCACGAAGCAGAGAATCGGCTCGCGTCCAGGCTCGCTGTCCTCTCCGCGCTCCTTGCGTAGGCGCCGGACAGCCAGATACTCCAGGATCCGCTCCTTGATTTTCTCCAGGTCGTAATGATCCTCGTCGAGAATTTGCCGCGCCCGAGCGATATCGATCTCGCCTTCAGTGCTGCGGTTCCAGGGTAGCGAAACCAACCAGTCCAGATAGGTCCGGATGACACCATACTCGGCTGACGCCGGCGGCAGTTTGCTCATCCGCTCGAGTTCGCGCAATGCCTCGCGGCGAGCCTCCTCCGGCATCCCGGACTGCTCGATCTTGGCCCGAAACTCGTTGATTTCTGCTTCCTGCTCGCTCGTCTCCCCCAGTTCGCGTTGGATCGCCTTCAGCTGCTCGCGCAGGTAGAACTCGCGCTGCGAGCGAGCGACCTCCTCCTGGACTTCGCTCTGGATCTTCTTGCCCAATTCCAGGAGATCCAGCTCGCGACTCATGAAGGCATTCAGACGCAGCAGCTTGTCTCGCACACTGTCGAGTTCGAGCAGCGCCTGGCGCTCCTCTGGGTCCATCCGGAGGTTGGACGCCAAAAGATAAACCAGGTGCAAGGGATCGTCGATGTTGAGGGCCGCCGTGACCAACTCCTCCGGCAAGTTGGAAACCAGCGAGACCAGTCGCTGGAATAGCTCGAGCGCTGTCCGCGTCAACGCCTTGACTTCGATCGTATCCTCGACCAGCTCAGGAATCTCCTCGACGAGCGCCTTCAGGTAGGGTTCCTCAGCTACCCATTCCACGATGCGTACGCGACGCAACCCGTGGACAGCCAATCGCACGGTTCCATCGGGCACGCGCATCATCTGCTGGATACTGCCGATCGTCCCAACCTGATAAACGTCGTCTGGACCGGCCCCTTCCTTCTTCGGATCCTTCTGCAAAACGAGGACAAGCAGACGGTCACCCGATGCGACATCGTCGATCAAGCGCAGCGATCGAGGCTGACCTGCTGCCAAAGGAACGACGGTCGTCGGGAAGACCACCGTGTTGCGCAGCGGCAAGACAGGTAGGAGCTTCCGCTCACGCGGGATTTCCTGCTCGACCGCCTCCTCGGTCTCGACCGGTTCCTCTTTCCGTGCTTCCAATTCTCGGTTGCGCAGTTCGTCCATCATCGATCGACTCCTCTAATTCAGGGTTCAGTCGCGGGTCGGAGCGGGACAGTCCGCATATGACTGAGCCGCGGCAGGCGAACCTCCAGAAATCCACGCTCGTAGATCGCTTCCACCGCATCGAGGTCAACAGGAAAGGGCAGCAAGACTTCAGCCTCGAAGGGTCCGTACGCGATCCCCATCTCGTGATAGGTCCGCCGCTGTCCTTCCTCGCGCGGCCTGCGGACTCCCGAGATCTGGAGCGTCGAGTCGTTCACGATCACCTCGATCTCGTCTTCGCGCAGGCCGGCGAGTTCCGCCCGGACGACCAAACCCCGCTCGTCTTCATAGACTTCGAGCGGCGGACGCCAAGGGCGCGCCGCCATCCGCAGGAGCGGCGAGAAACCGACGTACCACGTCTGGAAAGCTTCCACGATCTCTTGCCGGATCCGGTCACGCTCCTGACGCGTGCCACGCCGCACGATCAGCATGCTTCGATGCCCCCTTCATTGCCTCGCGCCGCTCCCGGATCACGGCGCTCTCTCGATCCGGCCAACTCCGCTTGGCAGTATACCACCACCCGGTATCGCTTGCCAACGATCAGCGCAATTACCTTGCCACACATCATAGCAGGTTCACCAGTTCTGGCCCATAGAGCAGAGCGAGCACCGCCAACCCCCAGCCCACGATGGCGAGGAGTAGCGGACGATCATCCAGGAGCACCTGCTCGGGCATCCCGCCCAAATCGCGACGGTAAACGAGGTAAAGATAGCGAAAAATACCGTAAAGAACGAACGGAATGGTCACCATCATCACGTGCCCGTCCGGAAGATTCGGCGCCGAGAAGGTGTAGAGCGCATATGCCATGATGGTGGACGTCGCAGTGATCTGCAGGAGCGCATCCAACAACGGGACCGGGTAATCATCCAGCGTACGCCGATGGATTCCCGCTGCCTCCTCGAGCAGCACCGCCTCGTGACGCCGCTTCGCGACGGCGAGAAACAGCGCCAAAAGAATCGTGCACACGTACAACCACGGCGAAAGCGGAACATGGACCGCAGCCGCCCCACCCCAGATCCGGAGGACGAAGCCTCCCGCAATCGCCAGCACATCGACCAGGACGACATGCTTGAGCACGAGGCTATACGTTGCCATCAGGAGTACGTACGCACTGACCGCCAGGAGCGCTGATCCCCCAACAACGACCGCTGCGCTGACAGCCAAAAGGAGTAAGACGACGATGGCACCCCACACCTGCCAACCGTGTAGTCGCCCCGCAGCAACCGGCCGATAACGCTTCAGTGGATGGCCACGGTCGGCCTCGGCATCGCGCCAATCATTGAAAAAATAGACCGCGCTCCCTGCCGCACTGAACGCGACGACGGCAAGAAGGCCACGGCCGATTTGCACCGGATCCAGAAGTTCACGCCCGAAGATGAGCGGGGCCAAGACGACGGCATTCTTCAACCATTGCCGGGGACGCGCAGTGACCATGAGGTCACGCAGAACCGATAGTGTCGCATGAACCGAATCTACTGACGACCACGCCATCGGTCGTTTATCCACTCGTCTCGAGCGCCGCTTCCTGGTAGACACTGTCTGCGTTCCACAACATCCACGAACTGAGCCCAGCATCGTACACCGCTCGAATTTGGGCACGTACCTCATCCGGTCCGTATGGTTTGCCACGTCCGTACGAAAAATCTTGCAACCACGGTCGGAACTTGGCACGACCCTCTGGGACGCGCTTCAGCCCATTCTCGAGACTGTACCGCATCACTTCGTACGGATGGTCATTCGGCAACTCGTATCCGAGCGATCCGCTCCAGAAGTGCGAGGGATAGAGCATCGGGCAAACGTAATCGACCACCCCGGCCACCGCTTCCAGATTTTGTCCGATACCACTGTCACCCAGTTCCCACATCGTCAGTCCGAAAATGTCTGCGGCGAGATACGCCGGCGTCGGCAAGAGCGCTTCGTGCGCGCTCCGCAAGAATGCACCGATCGCTGCCGTCCGGTTCTCCGCAGTGTGGGCAACACCGTAATCGGCCTTCTGCAAGGGACCGTCCGTTGGGAAGCGGATGTAGTCGAGCTGGATCTCGTCGAACCCCATCGCTGCTGCCTCGACCGCGAGCGCGATGTTGTAGTTCCACACTTCCTGGCGATACGCATTGACCCATGCCAAGCCGTTCCAGGTCCGCCAAGCCTGCCCGGTCGTCCGGTCCTTGATTGCCCATTCCGGCCGAGCCTCAGCCAGGATCGGATCCTCGAAAACGACGATCCGAGCGATGGTGTAGATTCCGCGCGCCTTCAAGTCCTTGACCAGCTTCGCCGGATCCAGGATCGGACGCACCGCACCGATGTCGCGAGCCAGCTCGACGCGCGTGTCATAATAAACCTGTCCCGTACTATCCTTGAGATCGATGACGACCGCGTTCAACTCGGTTCGATCGACGAGCTGAAGCCGTTTCTCGAGCGACTCCGGTTTTGCAGCGACCAGAGCATTGATGTAGATAGCGCGGATCACGATTGGCTCCAGCGAAACGTCGAGTCGAAAGTTTTCCGGAACGGTCAAGACGGCGGCACGAAAACCAGGAGCTTTGACGAAGACTTGGTCACCAACAGAAACCCCTTTCAATCGGAAGGATCCATCCTCGCCCGTCTCGACCCATCCCCGCGCCGCCGCGACCAGCGCCCGTACCGGCCGGCCAGTTGTGTCCCGCACGATGCCGAGCACCACATCCGGTCGCAAGACGGCATCCAAGCGTGTCTGGTCGTTCGCGAGCATGACGACCATTGGCGCATAGTCCGGATGCTCGATGCGGATCTCGGCCCCCTCGGGAACGCCACGCAAGAGATACTGTCCGCGAGTATCCGATTCCGCAGTCACGATCGTCGCCCCGTCCTTCACTGCTCGGACGGTGGCACCCGCGATCGGTGCCCCGTCACCGCTCCGCGTCACCGATCCTGTAACGACGTTAGGCCGCAGCTCGATGCGGACACGTCGCACGCGCTCTTGGTCTAGCTTCAGGAGAACCGCATCGTGGTCCGGTGCACTGACTCGGATCGTCTCCTGTGCCCGTACCGAGAGCCGAGCACGCCCAGTACGATCCGTTTGCAACGCAGCACCGTCAGTTTCGATGACCGCTCCCGCGATCGGCGTACCAGTTGCCCGATCCACCACGACCACTTCTGTTCGATCGTCGCGAAACCACAAGACATAGGCAGCCGTGAGCACCGAGAGAACGAGCGGGATCAGGAGTCCCGCCAAGCTCACCGGCCAGGGAAGACGGCGCTCGAGCCGTCGTGGACGAACCTGTGTTCGGCTCGGAAACACGCTCCCAGCTCCGTTCTCCGCCCCATCCCGCACGCTGCTTTCTGTTGCGGCGCAGTATGCCACAGGTCCAGCAGCGGATCGTGACCGTGCGATCGCTCTTCTCGAAGGGTTCCCCGCATCCTCGGTTACGCCAGCATGACTGCATCAGGATTTCAGGAGATTCCTTTGCCGCTTTCCTGGTACCCAGCCTTTGAGACATACTAGCAGTAGCTGCCGTCCTCGGGCAGCTGCTGCATGGGACAAGAATTTGGGGGACCGTTGGACTTCGCCACAGTCTTGCACCGCATGCGACCTGATCTTCAGCGCGTCGAAGACCGCC
>Ga0079997_116241_pt1 | contig 25588 bp, 19 predicted proteins | sample PerSpoCPS_CMetaG_FD_69200 | JGI IMG/M metagenome (GOLD analysis project Ga0079997, IMG submission 69200) | Archaeal communities from Yellowstone National Park, Wyoming, USA - Perpetual Spouter C (PS_C) MetaG (SPADES assembly) (version 2) | ecosystem: Environmental > Aquatic > Thermal springs >... | reverse complement strand
TGAGCCAGAGACCCAAAAGCAGGTGTACCGAAGGAAGGAACCTGTGAGGGGTCCGGGAAGCGGACAGAAACTCTGGCGAGTTCTGAGGGTAGCCTTCGCTATACCTCTCCTTGGGAGGTCTTTTGTAAGGGACTTCTCTCCTTTGCGCCCTGTGATGGTGCAAGGGAAGTGGGAGAGGATAGCAAGTAGGTTAGGTCCTGATGGCTTTGCAGGTCCGCCCTGAAATGTTCGCGACAAAGCTATATAGATTTTTACATAGAAGTAAAAGGGAAATACATAGGTTTGCAAATAAAACCGATTACATATAACCAAACACCTGAGATACATAAGTGGAAAGAGTGGTTAGGAGTGGTTAGGTCGCACTCATAGAAACTTTGAAGAAAAATTTGGGGGAAAAGTTTTCATCATTTTCTCAATCAAAAAAGGGGATAAAAAAGATATATACAATAAAGGGATAATTGAAGATATAAGAAGAGAGATTTTGAGATTAAACCAAGATTGACAGATAGTTTTCCAATCTCACTGATACTTTATTAATCTTCATTATTCTTTACATTTCCGTCTCTAAAATAAGCATATTGTCTTGGTGAATTACCTCATCTTCTTTTTTAGAACCTAAAATTTTTACGATTTCACTTGTTTTTTTCCCTTTTATAAGGTTTATTTCTGCTGATGAGTAATTTGTGATACCTCTTGCGATAACTTTTCCATCGATAACTATTTCCACCATATCTCCTCTTGAAAATTCCCCAGATACAGATTTTATTCCAGATGGTAGCAAGCTTTTTCCTTTTTTTATAGCTTCATAGGCACCATGGTCTATTTGAATTTGACCTTTTCCTTTCATTATGTTGGCTATCCAGATTTTTCTTTTTTCTTCTTTCTTTTTGGGTAGAATTTTGGTTCCCGGATTTTTACCCTCAATCGCAAGCTTTATTGCTTCAGGGTTTTTACCGTCTAATATAAATGAAGTTATTCCGAATTCTGATGCAAGTTTTACAGCTGAAATCTTTGAACTTATACCTCCTGCAAAAACTTTCTTTCCGGTATCAAACGCTTCTATCTTTTCCCATATATTCTCTTCAAAATTTATTTCTTCTATGATATTTCCTTTTTTGTCTATTATTCCCTTTATGTCTGAGGCTATTATTAGTTTCTGTGCATCAATAAGTGCTGCAAGATATACAGATAGAAAATCATTATCGCCTAATCTTATCTCTTCGGTTGCGACTGTGTCATTTTCGTTAGCTATGGGTATTACCCCTATTTTTAGTAGTTCTTCTACTGTGTTCTTTATGTTCTGGCTTCTTGGTTTTGATGAGAAATCCTCATGAGTAAGAAGTATCTGGGCTGTTTTTGTATTGACTTTTGAAAAAGCTTCTGCCCACATACTCATAAGCTTTGGTTGTCCTACTGCGCACAAAGCTTGTTTCTTCTTTATTGATTGTTGTAGTATTTTTTTCTCTTCTGTCTCAAATATTCCAAAAAGCATAGCTCCTGATGATACGATGATAACATCAAGGTTCGTTTTCTGTTTGCTCTTTTCTCTTTTTGCTTCGTATATTGTCCTTGCAATTTTTTCAAATATGAATTTATCTGGCTTATAAGGGTTTTTCTTGTCTTGTAGAACAGATGAACCTATTTTTACTACAACTCTTTCTCTCTTCATTTCTTCTAAATTCTTTTTTTATTTTCTTTATTTTTCGTTTCCTTTCTTTATTTTTATTATTTTTATCTTTTTTCTTCTTGCGTTTTCGTAAAATTCTATTTTTTTTTGCAATATTTAAAAATGTTTTTTATCTTATTTTTTTTGTTTATTAAGTGTTGTTTTTTGCTTGGAGTATTGAAGAAATTTTAAATTTAGGAAGGAGATAAGAATATGACGAGGAAAAAGGTACTTAAAATACAGGAAGGTGAGCCTGAACCTATAAGGTTTACACTAAAGGCACTAGCGGAAGAAAAAGGAGTGAGTAAAGAATCGTTGGTTCAAACTGTGAAGGATATTCTTGTACAGACTGCAAAAGAGGTTTTAGGTAATGCTCAATACATAGTAGAGTTTGATGAAGATAGTTCAGAGTTCAAGATATATAGAAAAAAAACAATAGTTGAGAAGGTATCAAATTCTCTTGCTGAAATATCTATTGAGGATGCAAGAAAAATAGACCCAACGGCTGAGTTAGGGGACGAAGCTTATGAAGTTATTGACCCTAAAATTATGGGGAGAAGAGGAACGCAGGTTGCAAAGAATCTGCTTCTTGCAAGACTATCAGGTGCAATAGAGGAATCAATATACCAAGAATATTCAAAGAAAAAAGGTATGCTTGTGACCGGGATGATAAAGAAAATAGAATTTGAAAGGATAAGACGAGAAAAGATAATTTATGTTGACCTTGGGAGGAATGTAATTGGAATTCTTCCACAAAGTGAGCTCGCTCCGCAAGACAACAAATTGAGAGAGGGAGATACAGTAAAAGCAGTTATAAAGGATGTAAAGATGAAACATGAGGGGGTTTTTGTGAGAACTGAAATTATTCTTTCAAGAATAGATAAGAAATTTGTTGAGGAGATAGTCAAAAAGAATGTTAGTGAAGTGGAGCAGGGAATAATAAAAATAAGAAACATCGCAAGAAAGCCAGGTGCAAGAGTGAAAATACTCGTGGAGTCTATAGACAGCAATATAGACCCGGTTGGAACATGTGTTGGCGTGAGAGGAATGAGAATAAAGAGTATGGTTCAAGAGCTTGGAGGGGAAAGAATAGATATAGTTCCTTACAGTGAAAATATGCAGCAACTTATAACTAATGCTCTTGGAGTTAGAAAGGTTTCCGCTATTATGATAAGGAAAACTGAAGGTGAGCAGCGGGAAGCAATTGTTGTTGTACCAGATGATGAACTATCTGTTGCAATAGGTAGGGGCGGATTAAATGTAAAGCTCGCCTCTGAACTATTAGGTATAAAAATAAATGTCAGAAGTGAATCAGAAAGAGAAAAGCTCAAGGAGATGCTCCCAGACTTCTTTAAAAAGCTCGGTATAGGAGAGAAGCAAATGCAGCTTATGTGGGAATCTGGTTTCAGGACCATAGAAGATATAGCTCTTGCTCCTTTTGAGAAAATAAAAAGCATTCCAGGTCTTTCCGAAGCGGAGGCAAACAGAATATTTCAGGAGGCGAGAAGGGTTTATTTTGAAAAACTGAAAGAAGAGGAAAAAGTAAAGGGAGTCGAAAAATCTAAGTCTCAGGAAGAAGAAAAGCGTTCAGAGGAAGAAAAGTTTCCGGAAGAAGGGAAGATTTCCGGGGAAGAAGTGGAATGAGAAAGCAAAAATTTCTGAATGGTGCCGAGGGCGGGACTTGAACCCGCACGGGGGAACCCCATCGGATCCTAAGTCCGACGCGTCTGCCTAATTCCGCCACCTCGGCTCAAAGCTAAAATTTTAATTCGTCAGCAAACAAAAGCAATAAATCCAACTTTCTTTAAACGCAACTTTTTTTCTTTTACCTTTTGTTTTATTTTTTATTTCAAGCTAAATTCCTAACAATAGTTTAAGGTTTATGCCTTATATTTCAAGGTTGTTCGTTAGAGCCGCTTTTGTTTTTTTATGTTTGGGTGTTTTGCTTTCTTGTGCTTCTTTTTTTCTTCCGAATTTTTTCCCTGTATCAATTCATGCAATAACGCTAGGATGGATAACTAATCTGATTTTTGGAGTTGCGTTTTGGATGTTCCCCAGAGGTAAAATCAAAATACAAGAAAAAGACAAACTTACTTTCCTCTCGTTTATCCTGCTAAATTCGGGACTTTTATTGAGGTTTATTTCAGAGCCTTTTCTTTATTTTCAGGTTTTGAAGTATATTTTTGTGCTTTCTTCGTTTTTACAGTTTCTGGGCTGCTTATTTTTTGTCTTGCATATATTGCGTAGAATAAACTAAAATTATGCCGACTTTATCAAAGATTTTTGTTGGAACTTCTTGTTTTTATCTTTTAGCCGGAGCTTTTTTGGGAGTTCTCATATCTTTATCAAAAGTGTTCCCTCAATTCAGATTCCTTTTTCTGATCCCAGTCCATCTTGATTTTATGATTTTTGGATGGTTCTTTAACTTTATAGCAGGAGTTTCTTGGTGGATATTACCTCGGCTAAAAGAGGGAACTTTTAGGGGGAACCCAATTTTTTCTGCTATAACTTTTATTTTGGTAAATCTTGGACTTATGATTTCTCTTTTCTCTGCTTTTTTTAGATCTGCTTTCCTAAAAAGTTTTTCTCCTCATTCTTTAAGGTTTTTTTCTTATTTGCTTTTTTCTTCTGGTATTTTTGTTTTCGTTTTTCAGATTTTCAGAAGAATAAAGCCTCCACCTATTATTGTTGCAGAGCCGAAAAAGAGTAATCGGATATGAAAAGGGAACAATTGAATATTTGATTACTCAAAAATGCTATCTTTTTAAAATTTTTATCCAATAGCAATAAATTAATTTGAATGCAGAAGGTTCAGATTTTGGAGAGCGATATAGATAGCTTGCAAAAAGACTTTGAAATTTTAAAATCTACTGCTAACTTAGAGGCTGCTTTTGAGGAGCTTCATAATATCCAGCAGATACTTGAAAGAGAAAAGGATTTTTCTTCCATATCAGATCTGATGATGAGAAAGACAGAACTGGAAAGAAAGATAGAAAAATTTGAAAGTGTAAGAAGACTTATAGAAGATACAAAAGTCCTTTACGAACTTTGGAAAACGGAAAATCAACAAGATGCTCTTGCTGAATTAAATGAACTTTTACCAAAGGTAAAAAAAGAATTGCGAAAGCTCAAAATAGACCTTATGTTTTCTGATAAGTACGATAAAATGAACGCTATTTTAGATATAACACCAGGGGCGGGTGGAACCGAAAGCATGGATTGGGCTGGTATGCTTGCAAGAATGTATATAAGATGGGCTACATCTTCTGGGTTTGATGTACAAATAATAGATAAAATGCCAGGGGAACAAGCTGGTATAAAAAGCGCAACTTTGCTTATTCAAGGAGAATATGCCTACGGTTACCTCAAAGGAGAATCAGGAATACATAGACTTGTGAGAATTTCTCCTTTTGATGCAAACAGAAGAAGGCACACCTCTTTTGCCGCTGTCACGGTTTACCCAGAAATTGATGATTCAATTCAGGTTAATATAGATCCGAAAGATTTAGAAATTGAAACTTTCAGAGCATCGGGACCGGGAGGTCAACATGTCAATAAAACAGATTCTGCCGTAAGAATAAAGCATATCCCAACAGGAATAGTTGTTGTTTGCCAGAACGAAAGATCTCAACATAAAAACAAACAAACGGCTCTGAGGATACTGCAATCAAGATTATATGAATTGGAAAGAAAAAAGAAGGAGAAAGAAAAAGAAAGCCTTGTTGAGAAAAAAGATATAGCCTGGGGTAATCAAATAAGGAGTTATATACTTCACCCTTATAAACTTGTCAAGGACCATAGAACAGGATATGAGACAACCCAGGCAGAGGAAGTTCTTGATGGTCAAATAGATGAATTCATAGAGGAGTACCTGAAGTTTTTAATCCGCTCAAAGTCAAAGTGAAGAATTAAAATCAGATGAAGAATTAAAATCAGAGTTAAAATCGTTGAATTCTGATTTTTTACAAAGTTTAATCTTTTTATTTTAAAATAGGCTTTATGAAGCAGGTTCAGGTAGATATAGAAAAGGAGCTCAGATCATCTTATTTGAGCTACTCAATGAGTGTCATAATAGGTAGGGCTATCCCAGATATTCAGGATGGTCTCAAGCCAGTTCAGAGAAGAATAATATGGACGATGTGGGAAGAAGGGATAACTTCAAAATCTCAATATAAAAAGAGTGCGAAGATAGTCGGTAGCTGTATAGGAAAGTATCATCCTCATGGAGATAAGGCGGTCTATGACGCACTTGTGAGAATGGCACAAGACTTTGTAATGAGATATCCGCTTGTAGATGGTCAAGGTAATTTTGGGTCAATAGACGGAGATGAGCCAGCAGCGATGAGATATAGTGAAGCTCGTTTGACCCCGCTTGCCGAGGAGCTTCTCAAAGATATACAAGAAAACACAGTCGAATTCGTTCCAAACTATGATGAGTCTTTGACTGAGCCAAAGTTTTTGCCTGCAAGATTTCCAAATATCCTTGTAAATGGAACATCAGGAATAGCTGTCGGAATGAGTACATCTATTCCGCCTCACAATCTCAAAGAGGTTTGCGACGCGGTACTATATCTTATTGATAATCCATCAGCTGAACTTGATGATATACTAAAAATAATAAAGGGTCCGGATTTCCCAACAGGAGGAATAGTCGTCGGAGACCTCAAAGAGATATACGGTGAAGGTAAGGGACAGTTGTTAATATACGCAAGGTATAAAATTGAAAAGGGACAGAAATCAAAGTCAATAGTTTTCTACGAGATTCCTTACCAGCAGAACAAATCAAAGATAGTGGAAAAGATAGCAAAGCTCGCTAGTGAAAAGATAATAGATGGGGTAGTAAGGGTTGCCGATGAATCTGATCGTACTGGTATAAGAATTGTGGTTGAGGTCAAGCCAGAATTTGAAATTGAACCAATAGTCGCTCAGCTTTATGATAAGGCTGGTCTTAAAGATTCATTCCTTGTTAATATGCTTGTTATTCGGGGAATACAGCCCGTTCAGGCTAACCTTATGACTTTACTTGAAAGCTTCATTCAGATGAGAAAAGAGGTCGTACTTAAAAGAACAAAATTCAGACTTGAAAAAGCTCAGCATCAGCTTCATATACTTGAAGGTTATCTGAAAGCAATAAGCATTCTTGATGATATAATAGAGATAATTAGAGAAAGTGAGAGTGAAAAGATTGCAAAGGAAACTATGATGAGGAGATTTGGGTTCTCTGAAATTCAGGCGCAAGCTATACTTGATATGAGGCTCGGCAGACTTACAAAGCTTGAAAGAGAAACTATAACTAAACAATACGAGGAAACAAGAAAGCTTGCTGAAAAACTCAAACTAATTTTAGAAGACGAGAACGAGCTCAAAAAGGTGATAAAGGAAGAAGTTGAAGAAATAAAACAAAAATATGGAGACCAGAGAAGAACTGAAATAAGAACTGAACCTCCAATTAAGGAAGAATTTATAAGCGAGGAGCTAAAGGTTATTGTCACTCACGACTTTTTTGTGAATGTATTTGCAAAAACAGAAAAAATAAGAAAGCTTCCTGTAAAGAGTTCCTTCTTTGCATCAGAAGATCTCACAGTGGTTAGCAATCTTGGAAAAGTTTATAGAGCGAAAATATCTAAAATGAAAGGATGGTCAGAAAAAGGCACTCCCGTAAAGGCTCTTGTAAGGCTCTCAAAAGATGAAGAAGTAATATATGTCGGTCCAGCCGATGAGGAAAAGTTTCTCATACTTCTTTCCAAAAAAGGTCTCGCTAAAAAGTTCAGACTAAAAGAGGTTTATGATATGACGGCAAGAGGTGATGTAGTTTTTGAACTACCTGATGGAGATGAACTAAAAGATGCAGTGGAGTGTTCAGAAGGTGATAAGATTTTTTTCATAACAGAAAAAGGTATGATTTTGGGTGTTGAAGAAAGCGACATAACAGCAAGAATTTCAAAGGCAATAGAGCTTTCCCCAGATGACTCTACACTGTGTGTCCTTGCAAAAAGCAAAGATGATAATCTTATAGTCGTAGCGACAGAAGAATTTATAAAAGCAGTTAAAGCATCTGAACTAAAAATACAGAACAAAGGTGGCATGGGAATTATCCTTGTTCCAGTAGATAAAGCGGGAAAGGTAAAAGATGCAATATTCATAAATCAAGAAGACGAAATCTGCATAACTTATGAAAAGGATGGTAAAATTGCTTCAAAATATATAAAAGGAGATAAGATACCTGTTCTTTCTCGTCAGGCTATGGGAAAAAGTATAGTAGAAGGAAAGATAATTGGACTGGGGAAGGTAATCTGGTAGGTAAAGGATCTGGAATAAAAAACTGGGCTGTAATTAAATTTAAAATTGGAGTGTTTGGATTTCCAAAAATATCTTTCATTTTGACCTTGCTGTTTATTCTACTCGGAATAGCAGCGGGAGTATTCACAATGCGTAAAATACTCAAAGTTGGAGAGTTCAGGGGATACACTGTAAAGCTTGTTTCATCGTCAGCGGAAGGTTTAGGAATTGGAAGTCCAGTTGTTTTGAGTGGAGTCCAAATAGGTAAGGTTTCAAAAATAGACCTATCCGAAGACGGTAAAAACGCTATAATTACTCTTCAAATAAGGGGTGGAGTAAGAATTACAAAAGATGCAAAATTTCAGCTTAAAATGAAAGGAGTTTTAGGAGATAGGATAATCTCCATAGAGCAAGGAGAATCACAAGAAGCTCTAAAAGACGGAGATGTTATAATTTTGGGAAAAAGCGAATCTGAAATATCTCAAATAACTGGTGATATAGGTCAAGCGCTCTTTGAGTTTTCAGAAACTATGAGATCTGCAAGAAAACTTCTGGAGAATCTCAACTCAATCGTATCTGATGTGAATCAATCAAAATCTATCCAGAGAACAACAGAAGGGCTGAATAGGATCGTTGAAAAAAGTGAGGAGCTAATCAATGATATGAGAAAGCTAATAAGTGATATTAATGAAACCTTTAATAAAATAAGTCCAAAAGTTCTGGAAAGTGTAAATCAATCCTCTGCTGATATAAAGGAGATAACTAAAAATGCAAGAGAAATTTCAGAAAGGCTTTTGAAATCTTCCGAAGATATTCAGAAACTTTTGGCTTCATTAGAGAAAGAAGGAATTATTTCACTGATGGGTCAGGATAAAGAAAAGATAAAAAACATAATAGATGATATAAATTCTGTTTCACCAAAGATAAAGGATTTAGCTTCAAGAACAGAAAACATAGTGAAAAAAACAGAAAAGGTCGTAGGAGAAGCTGAAAAGAATGTTTCTTCTTTAAAACTTGATGTAGGTGGAAGGTTTGAAGGTGGAATAAAAGAAGAAAAGTTTTTAACTTCTCAATCAATATTTGCAAGGATTAGAACAGGAGATTTATTTTTTGAGTTCGGTCCTATATATCCCCCAGGAGAAAATGTTATAAAGTTTAATTCTGTTTTAGGTATATATTTCCCTAAATTATTTTCGTCGATGGGAGCGGGTTTTATAAGAAGCTCGCCAGCTTTCTATATAGAAGTGGAGCCTCCTTTTTCTCTTATAAGAGGAGAAATCATAGGTTATCAACCTCTAAATATGAGAACTATTTTGGGAGGTAGAATAAAACCATTTACTATCTTTGTGGGAGCTGAAAATCTTCTTTATGATTATAAGAGATTTTTCTTTCTTGGATTAGAAATCAAAAAGTAAATTGAAACCAAAGAGAAAGTAAAAATCTGCGGTTTAATCCCCTATACAATAAAATCAGGAAAATTCTTCACAAAATTAATAAATTTAAGGAGAATGTATCTTAGGTTTGAAGGGAGGTGGAATTGGCATGGGAGCTAAAAATCCAAGTAGTGTAAAAAATAGTAAGGAAAAAAAAGAAAAGAAGGTGGTAGGTAAGGCGGTTTCATCTGGTAGGATGATGGGGAAAACTCTGGATGAAAAGAAAAGGGAGTTAAAAAGAAGGTATAAACTTGTGGGCATAAGGGAAGCGGTTAATTTTTTGAAGAAAGAACTAAAACTGCGATTTGGTGAAAAAAGTATAGAAAATCAAATAGTTAGAAAAAAGATAGGTAAGCTTGTGAGCGTAGGCAAGAGAAAAATAAGAGTCTTCTCATCCGATGATGTTGAAAAGCTCAAAAAACTCTATATGCAATATAATCCGCTTGCATTAAAAAGTAAATATAAAGCAATTGGGATTTTTGAACTTAAAAATATACTTAAAAAATACGGCATAAATAAAACAAAAAAGAGCATAGAAGGACTTCTTTCTCGCCTCGCAAAAAAATCAAAGATAAAAAAGGTCTATGATAAATTTAAAGGTAGAAGAGTTCTTGTATTTAATCAGGAAACAATCCAAAAAATAGTTTCTTATCTTAAACAAAAATCTTCAAAAAAGTAAAATTGTAAATCTATGGATCTGAAAAAAATTATTCCGGGACTTAAAAAGTTTAGGTTATGGGAGGTATTTATTTACGAGAGCGTATCGCAAGAGTTTGTATGTGAAGGAATTGAAGAGGGAAATACTATCAATAAAAATAAGCTTAAAAAAGAAGTTAAGGAGAGAAAAAGGAATGTTGTTGCAATAAGGTTTTCTGATGGTAGAAATTCAGGCTTTTTTGCGCAAGATTTCGGAAAGAAATTCGGAAAAAATCAAATCTCACTTGATAAACCAATGTCAGAACAAAAGTTGGAGGTTCCAAGATGTGCAACAAAAAAAATAAGAGCAAGTCTGGGAGAAAACAAAGATGTAAATCAAGAAAATATTGATGAACTTTTAGAGATTCTTTTTCAGAAAGCGGATTTCAAATTGGTCATAGATAAGGTATCCGTAGGTAAAACAACTCAAACAAGAAGGATAGTAAATTCAAAAGGTTTGGATTTAGTTGAAAGAAAAACACTTCATTTTATATACGGAGCAGTTGGAGGAGAAAAAAATGGTCAGAGGCAGATTGTTTATTTTTCGGAATATTTTCTCTTTCCAAGTAAGATCTCACCTCATGATATAGCTAAGAAAATTTTGGCTGATTTTAATTTTGATGAAGTCAGATTGAAAGCAGGAAAATTCAAAGTTATTTTTCCGCCAAAAGTTGCAGCTCAGATTATTGACTTCATGATAGAAAATTTTTCAGCGGATAGAATAATATCAAAGCTTTCAAGATTTACTGAAAGAGATTTGGGCAAAAAGGTTTTTAGTGATTCCCTATCTATTTTTGAGTTAGCTTATCCATCTTTTGATTCTATTTCGGGTTTTAATAAGAAGGTTCAGGAGGAGTTGAAGTTTGCACCGGGGCTTGCTTACTTTGATGACGAAGGGGAGGAGAAGAAGAATTTCCCGATAATAAAAAGTGGCGTTATAGAAAATTTTATAACTCATGCTCTTTCTGCGAAAAAGCTCAATATCCAAAATACAGCTTGTGCTGTTAGACCTAATCCCCTATCTCCCCCTATTCCTGCAATATCTTCTTTGGTTGTCTTGCCGGGAGATGAGAGTAAAGAGAAATATTATTCATTTTCAGATGTTATTTTGATTTCAGAAATAATCGGTCTTCACACTTCTGACCCTATAAAGGGCGATTTTTCTGTGGGATGTAGAGGGTATATACCATCGGTAGGTAAGGGTTTTAAAAATACAACGATATCTGGGAATATATTTGAACTTCTCAAAAATCCGATTATATTTGATGATCTCTCAATTGAGGGAAAAATTTTGACGCCATCTATATTACTTGAAGGTGTTCAGGTATCTTAGTTAGTTAGATTGTTTTGTTTTCGCTTGTCTTTTCATATGTGTTTCCGTTTTCATTCGTATTTTTCTCTAATCTTTCTCTGTATGTCTTTTCAATTTCTTCGTAAATGCTACTGATGATTTTTTGATTGGTTTTCAGATTATCAAGTATGAAAATAGGTTTGGGATTGAGGTTAAGATATATTTTCGATTTTTCTTTTATTATTTCTTTTGATGTGAGAATTCTGAGTACTAAATCCAGTATAAATTTTTTTTCTTTTTTTTCTTTTGGGTCAAAACCAAACTCGTATGAGACTTTTACGCATATATATGTTGCCACAAGAAAGGTTGTAAGAATTTCAAGAGGTATAAGGAATAATCTTCTCCACCCGATTGTTTTCCCAATTATACCTAATATTGTGCTAAAAATTATTGATGAATTCCCTATGATGTCTTTTTTCAAATTTGAGAGCAGGTCGTAATCTTCTCTTTTGTTTTTTTTATTGAGATCGCTAACACTACTAATGCTAATATTATTATTTGGTGGTTTATTTATAAGAGATGCTAATATATCAATCGTTTTTGAGAAGCTTTCGTAGAGTAATTTATTTGGTTTTAAATTTTCTGAAAATTCTTTTAGTTTATCAAACTTAATTTTGCTTCCTATTTTTCTTTTCTGTGTTTTTCTTTTGAATCTATTGATGTTTTCTTTCATTCTGTGTTTTACTTTCATCCTAAGAATGTAATGATTTTATATGAAAAAAAGTCGCTTTTAAGAAATATATAACATATTCTCACAGGTTCTTTGTCTCAGAAAAACCTGGAGTTTTTGGTTGTTCTTCTACCGGTGAGGCGTCTTTTGGATTTCTATTTATAGTTTTCATCTTCTCTGTCATTAGGTTTTATTCTGTCGTAAAAGAAAATAGTTTTTTGATTAGCTCGCTCATAACAAAGTAGTTCCATCTTTAAAATGTTTCTATATTTGAGATATTTTAGACGCTTCAAATTTCGTTTTTTTGAGGAAATAATCTTTTTAGAAACAAGGACGCTAAAATAGCTCTTGAATTACTAAAAGTATTTGTTTTATTATTGTATTTATTTTAATTGTTTATTTTCATTTTTTGTTTGCTTTACTTTATTTTTAATGGAGGTGAATGTAAGATGAAAAAAGGAGTTTTTGTCCATTTTATTTTGTTAGGTTTATTATTTATTATCTTCGTTTCGTGTGGGGGACCAAAAAAGTATAACTTTGAGGTCTCTACAAAGATAGAAAGACCGGAAAGTCTGTCGCAAGAAAACTTTGAGAGAATTCAGCCTATCATAAGGAAAGTTGTTATATCATCTCTCCTTAAAGTTATAGATAAAAGAGGTGTAGCTATTAGCCAATACCCACAGACTTCATTTTTGGATTCTGAACTCAAAGCCTCATCAACTTTTAAGCCTGATGTAGAAGATGAATCTTACACGGTAGAAATTACGGTTTGGTCGTCTCGCTTCTTTTCATTCTCAAATCAGGTTGTGAAGAAAAAATTTGAACAGCTCAAAAAAGAATCAATTTGTAAGGAAGGAGATAAAGATAGGGATGGTTTTGACTTTATGTGTAGTTTTCAAATCTCTGTAAAACCAGCTGTTTCGGATACGCTATTAAGTTATGTAAAAATAAGAGAGGAGCTATCAGGAGCAAAAGAACAAGATTTTTGTAATGTGTATGTGTCGGTTCAGCCAAAAGTAAATGGGCTTGATCAAGAAATAAAAGAATTGGCTTTGCAAGATGTGAAAGATATCTATGACTCTTTTGTGAATAAGGTAAGAACAGAGGTAGATGGCATTTCATCAAAGGTTATTGGAAGGGACTGCTCTGGGAAAAAAAGGTTAGAGGAAATCAAAAAATATTTCTGCCTCCCAGAGAGGATTCTCACAAAAGTTCAGGACCTTGATAACTTCTGCGTGGCTCTTTCACTTTATGAAGAAGGTTTAGCCCTTATGAGAAAAGGAAATAATACCCAAGCTCTTGATAAGTTCAGAGCTTCCGTGAGGATAAAAGCGAATTTTTCTGATTCTTATGTAGCTATGGGAGATATATATAGGCAGGAAAAAAGATATGAGGATGCAGTTTATATGTATCAGAAAGCAGTAGATTATTCGCCGTCTGACGCTACCTCTTATGTCAAACTTGCAGATACATATATGGCTATGATGAAATTCCAAGATGCTGAAAGAACTTTGAGAACGGCAATAGATATTCTGGGGGAAAGAGGAGGGCATGATTTATATTTTAAAAGGGCATTAGCTCTCTTTGAATTACAAAGATATGATGAAGCGTCAGAACCTGCTAAAAAATCTATTGAACTTATTCTGCAAAAACCTGAAATAAAGTATGATACTGAATTGAGAAAGACCCTTGCAGAATATAAAATTTTGCTTGGAAGAATTTATGCTGAAACTCAAAGAAAAGAGGAAGCAATAAGGGAACTAAAAGAGGCATTGGAGATAAATCCTTTTTCTGATAGCGCCCTTTTGTATCTTGCAAGAGTGTTTTCCGAATCTGATGACAAATCAAAGCTCAAAGAAGCAAAAGGTTTCTATGATAAACTTTTCTCTCTTGACTCCCGATTCGCAAGGGACGGAAAGGTAAGATATGATTATGTATTGCTTTTGGAGAAAATCGGAGTTGAAGAGCAGGACTTGATTTCTGCTTTGGAGAATGTTCTGAAATATGATAAAACTAATCCAGAAGCTTATATGAAGCTTGCAAGGCTTTACTCGAAAAATCCAGGTTATCAAGACCTGGCTGAAACAAATTACAAAAGAGCTTTTGAGCTATCTCAAAATAATCCAGATTATCTTGCTGAATATGTTGATTTTCTTGTAAAAAGAGGTAAGTATGATGTTGCAAAGAAAACAATTGAGAACTACTTCCAAGCAACAGGAAAAAAAGATGATAAAGTCCTCAAACAAAAGTACAACGAGGTATCTTTGCTTCTGTATAAGGTAAACCCTCAACTACTTAGAAAGTTGGGACTTACTCCGCAGGACCTTGAATTAATTTACTCTACTTTCTCCTCTTTACCTTCTGATGTATCTAATCAGATAAGTGAAACTTTGAGTATAAGCCGTGAGGTTTTTGAAAAACTTGACCCATATAAAAAATTCGTTGCTATTATATTCTATATGGATTTACTTTATGGGAAAGAAAAAGGTTCAGTTTTGCAAAAGGAAGTAAGGTATAATGAACTTTTTGGAAAAAACATAAATCCAAAACTTATAACAAAAATTTCAAAATTAACATCAGATAGTGTTGGTCTTAATCTTATGAGGTAAAATAAGATAAAAGAGATAAAGAAAGGAGGAAATAAGATATGTCTCTGCTCCAACCAAAAAAGTTAAAATACAGAAAATGGAGAAAAGGGAGAACAAGAGGAAAGGCTTCACAAGGGTATACCGTCGTCTTTGGTAAGTATGGCTTGAAAGTTCTTCAGCCAGCAAGAATATCCGCAAGACAAATAGAGGCTTGTAGGCTTGCAATTTTGAGGTCATTGCCTTCAAGTGCAAAGCTCTGGATAAGAATTTTCCCTTGGAGACCTGTTACCAAAAAACCTGCTGAAACAAGAATGGGAGGAGGAAAGGGAGATGTCGTAGGATATGAGGCAAGGGTAAAAGCAGGAACAGTTTTGTTTGAATTAGATGGGGTTTCCAAAGAGGAGGCATTTAAATCTCTTAAACTTGCCGCTGATAAGCTTCAATACAAAACTGCAATAGTTGAAAGAAGTCCATGGCTTGAATTAAAAAGGAAAGCTTTATCTCAACAGTAGATCAAAATTCAAAATGTAAATCAAAATTAGCTCAAAAGTTGAGGCTTATTCCTGATGTCAAACTTATCCCACCAGCGTCTAATGTATGTCCTTCCCTATTTACATTTTTTATAGGAGCTGAGCCTACTGCTGGACTGAAAAATATCGCAACGGACGGGTTTAAAAAATACTTTATTTTCCCTGAGAGCCTGACTAAAAACCCCGTGTACAATCTTGTTACTTTTTTATATACTCCTTCTACTGGCTCTGGTGCTCCTTTTGTTAGAATAACTGTTCCAAAATCTACTCCGAAAAGTAAATCAAAGTTTTCTGCAAAGAGGACAACTTTTGGAGAAAATGCAATAAAAGTTTTTGATAAAGATAGTTCATCAATTTTACCTTCTACTGGTAAATCTTCCTCAATTCGGAACTTTACTTTTTGAGTTGGGATAATATATGTCCCGAATACTCCACCTATGGCTAATCCACTACCTCTCTGCAAAATATAAAACCCGTCTATTTCTGCTCCAAATCCCACAAATTTGTAAGGAGATTGGTTTAATTCAGAAAAAAATTGATTACCTACAAAGTTGTGGAATGTATGGAAACTCCCCCCAAGGTCAAATACGAGCCTTCTTATATCAGGTAGTCTTTCTATTACAATCAAAGAAGGTTCTGACCTATTTCCTGCTTTGTCCTCTAAAAATATTTGAATAAAGTTTTTTCTTACCTGTCTTTCATATTTTAGGACATCTACTTCAACTACGAAATCGCCTACCTTACTTACCACCCCGACAACTTTTTCAGCTGTTCCTGATTTAGTTACTATTTTAGTTTCCGGCTCTCCTTTACCTATTACTGTTGCTTTATCTTGAATTACTCTTGATGGAAATTTCTCTATTTTGGGTGGTGCTGGTGGAATTGAATCTTGAACAATTTTTACTCTTGTTGGTGCGGAAAGGTTTCCAGCCGGATCAACGGTAAAAAGGCTTACAACATTTTCTGAATTTTGTATTAGTGGAACATCAATTACGAACTCTCCTTTTCTGTCTGTGGATGTTTCAATTTTAGCTCCTGTTGAAAGTTCAGCTAATACTTTCATTTCTGGTATCGCTTTCCCTTTGAGCTTTATTTTTTCAACATTTGTGGCTTCCGGAGGATTTTCAAGGCGCGGAGCTGGGGGTGCTTTCGTAATTTGATATATTTCTATTTTTTCTTTCTGGGAAAGAAATCCTTTTTCATCCTCAGCGTATATTTCTATTTCATTTAAGGTATCAAAATTAAGGAATACAAGAATTTCGAAGTATCCATCTTTATCTGATATTGTACTCGTTGGACTTGAACCTCCTTTGGCAACAATTTTCGTTAAAGGTAAAGTTCTTCCAAAAACCGTTATCCCGGGTTCTCTTGTAAAGCTTGGGATTGACCCTTTATCTATCTTTGGTGCTTCATTAAAATCTTTGGGTAAAGGGAGCTCCTTCTGAACTATGCTGTATTCAATAAATTCAGAACTTACTCCCTCTGAGTAAGAGTATATTCTTATAAAATTCTGTTTGTTCTTTTCAAGCTTAATAATATGTTCAAATTTTCCATCTTTTTCCACTTTTATTTCTGTCTTTGAGTCGTTTAATTCAATAATGACTTTGCAATTTTTGCATGTTTTGCCTTCTATTTTAATTGTTTCTCTTGCCGTAGATTCAGGTATAAAACTTGTTATTTTTGGAGGTTCTATTTTAAAACTTTCGGCTTTTTTCTCTCCCGCTTTTTCTCCCTTTTTCTGTTGCCCAAAAACTTCAATTGTAGATAGAGGTAAGAGAGAAATGATTGTAAGAATAAAGGTTAAAATAATGTGAGACCTGTAAAGTATCTTTCTTGATAATTTCCAATTTATATTTTTCTCTTTCTTTCTTTCAGGGTTTTTCATTTTTTATTTAAATCCTTCATTTATTTTGTCTTTTAAATTTCTTTTCTTCTGCTTATTTTATAGCTCTTTTAACTCATAAATTTTTGCTTATTATAAAAAATTAGTGCTGTTTTATAAAATACATCTGTAATCTTATTAATTATATTATCGTAGAAGATATTGTTTTAATGGAGAGGAAGATACCGAATTTGAAAGTTGAGAAATCAAAGCATTTCTGGGATATCCATAAAGATAAGCTTCTTCTTATCGGTTCAGTTGGTGAGAAGTTGATGAAAATAGTTGATGTAATTTTATCAAAAAAGGGTAAAGATATAGTAGTAATAGACTTACGAAACTTTGAGCATATTGCTGATTTCCTCGTTATATGTACAGCATATGGTGGCGTTCACAGGAAAGCTATAATTGATGAAATAGAAGAAAAGGCAGATGAGCTTGGGATTTCTATTTTGTTTTCTGATTCAAATGAGAAATCTCAGTGGAATATAGTTGATATGGGAGAAATTATTCTACATGTTTTTGAAGAGGAAGCGAGAAGATTTTACGATATAGAGGGTCTATGGATTGATGCAAAGCAGATAAAAATAGAAGAAGAGTAAAGTTTTTTAAATCTAAAATTGAGAAAGGTAAATAAAAAATTTAAAAGATTAATTTCATCTTTGAAAAAATGAAAGTCAAAAACACTTATGGTGGAGCCTATCAAGATTTTATCCCACTTTACAAAGATGAGGTGAGAATATATGTTTGCGGTCTTACAGTATATGATAGGATGCACATAGGTCATTTGAGAAGCTTTATACCTTTTGATGTCATTATAAGATACATGAAATTTAGAGGATTTAAAGTGACTTTTGTTAGAAACTTTACAGATATAGACGATAAGATCATCAGTAGAGCGAGACAAGAAGGAATTTCAGCTTATGATGTTGCATCAAAGTATATAAATCTTTTTAAAGAAGATATAGCTCATTTTGAACTCTTAGCCCCTGACTTTGAACCAAAAGTGACGGAACATATACCAGATATAATAGAACTCATAAAAAAAATAATAAATAATGGATACGCTTATGCAGTAGATGGAGATGTTTATTTTCATGTGCCAAGTTTTAAAGATTACGGAAAGCTTTCTGGGATTTCTACTGAAAACATGCTCGCTGGTGCAAGGGTTGAACCAGGTGAAAATAAGAAAAATCCACTCGATTTTGCTTTGTGGAAAGCTAAAAGAGACGAAGATGAACCATCATGGAAATCCCCCTGGGGTGAAGGAAGACCGGGCTGGCACATAGAGTGTTCTGCTATGAGTATGAAATATCTCGGGGAAGAATTTGATATTCACGGGGGTGGACAAGACCTCATTTTTCCACATCACGAAAACGAAATTGCTCAATCTCGTGCTGCAACAGGGAAAGGTTTTGCCAAATATTGGTTGCATACAGGCCATCTTACACTCAAAGGAGAAAAAATGTCAAAATCTTTGGGAAATGTTGTAGATATCCCCCAACTTCTTAAAAAGTTTCACCCAGAAGTTATAAAGTTCTACATCGCTAAGTACCATTATAGGAGCCCTGTGGAGTTCTCCGATGATAATATCAAAAAAGATGAAAAAGCTCTTATCAATTTTTATTACACTCTGGAATTTGAAGCCGAAAAAGCGAAAATCAGAGAAGATGAAATAGAAAGAGCAAAAGATGACAGCAAAGTAAAAAATCTTATAGATTCTTTCTGCAAACTTATGGATGATGATTTCAATACTCCCTCTGCATTTTCTCTGGTTTTTTCAGCTTTTGAAGAGGTCAGAAAATCAAATTCAAAAGATGAACTTGTAAGGTTCTTATCTTTTCTGAAAAAAATATATGAGGCAACGGGAATTTTTGGGAAAATACCTCTTATATCTCAAAAAAGTTTTATTGAGGAAGAGGTTATGAGGAGATGTAAGGAGTATGGAATTTCTTACGATGAAGTTTGCAGGTTAGTAGAGAAAAGAGAAGAACTGAGGAGACAAAAAAAATTTCAGGAAGCCGATGAGATAAGGAAAAAACTCCTTGATATAGGAATATATTTACAAGATACAATTTTTGGAGCAAAAAAAATTCCGTATTCTTCTGAATGAATCTTGCTTCTACAAAACTTACAACAAAATAAAAAATCTTTGATTACAATTTTAATTTATCAATATGCCGATGTTTTTTTTCGTTGTTTTTGCTTTTTTATTGTTTTTATTTCCGCCATTTCAGTTTGATGTTTTATCTGCTCCACCGTACCCTGGGGTTTGGACTCCAACAAGGCTCGGTTTCAAATCATCAAAATCTTTGATGAGAATTTCCCCCGAGGCTTTAATAACTCCAAAACAGGTGTCGCCACGAAAAGGTGATGTAAGATGTGTTGTTATTTTGGTAGAATTCCAAGATAAAAATTTCAATATGGGAAGAGATATATCCGCTGATCCAAAGTCATATTTTTCTGAGCTTATGCTTGGCTCAATAACTTCAAATACCATCTATAAATTCCCATCATTTAGAGACTTTTGGCTTATAAACTCTCAGGGAGAATTAAGAATAAGTGGAGAGGTTTTCGGACCTTACAAGGTTTCTTCAACACTTTCGGATTATGCTTGTGGAGTAAAGAATGGGAGCTCACGAAATTACTGTGGAATGGGTAGCGGAGCGCAAAATCTTGCAAAAGATCTTATTGAAATCGCAGACAAAGATATAGATTTCTCAAAGTTTGACGGAAATTCAGATGGAAGTGTGGATTGCTTTATTATTATACATTCAGGACAGGGAGGGGAAACTCTACCTTACTCATATGATGATTCAAGATGTTGTGATATTTGGTCTCATGCCTTTTACACATATATTAATACACAAGAGGGGAAAATTATAAGAGGTGGAGTTGTCGCAGCAGGTATTTCTGAGATATTCCCCAAAGGTAATATGGGACTTATGGCTCACGAATTTGGTCATCTTCTCGGACTACCAGATTTGTATGATGCTGGATATTCAGGAGGAGGGATTCAATCTTGCGGTGTTGGACCTTACTCTCTTATGGGATATGGCTTATACAAAGGGGACCCTCTTGGAACTTTGCCATCAAATCTTTCACCGTGGGAGAAAATTTATCTGGGATGGGCTTTCCCAAAACTTGTAACTTATGATTTCTGCGAAGCTATTTCTTCAACTTCATACTCCAAACTCTTTGTAAAGATACCGACTTATGGAGGCGCATCTCAGACAGAATATTTCCTTGTTGAGTTCAGGAAAAGAGAATTGTTTGACGGAGATTTTCCATCGGAGGGAGTTCTAATATGGCATATTGATGAAAACATAGTAAATTCCGGTATTGGTTCAAACTCCGTGAATGTTAGCGAATGTTATCCTGGGTGTGAAAATTCTTGCGGTGAAGTAAAAGATAGTAAGGGGAACTTCATTACATGTTCAAATCATTATGGTGTGAGAGTTGTTTTACCTTTCAGGTATGATGAAAATACCAAAACTTATTCTGATGTTTGGAGGTTTGAAAGAACGGATATAAATAAAGATTCGGTAAAATGCTTACAAAGCCAACCAAATGATTTCTGGAAATCAGGGGATGTATTCCCAGATTCTACAACCGCAGCGTATGGGTACGAAGGAAAACCTCATGATGTTCTTATTGCTATTTTTGAAAAATTTTCTGATAGAATAAATATAGGTGCGACAACGAGTTCGCAAGATGTTTCTCCGAGAAGTCCAAGTATTAAGGAAGTTGAGAAGTTTGATTTTGCTTCCCCAGGGAGTGAATATAGAGCAAGGCTTTCTGTTCAAGGAACCCCACCGGTTTTGTTAGAAATAATAGAACCAGATGGTGCGAAATTCTCTGATGGTAGTAGGGTGAAAGTCTTAAATGCATACGAAGGGAGCGAAGAAATCGTATGGAAAACTCCTCAATCAGAGGGAGTTTCAAGGTTTTCATTACGGGCATCAAATTGTGTTGCAGATCAAGTTAAAATTTGGCAGGTAAAGGTTCAGAATCCCAATACTACTTTTGGAACGAATCCCAAAAACCAAGATGGAACTTCGGGTGTTGCTGGATGTTCTTGCTCCTCCTATGTTTTGGAACCTTTTTCTTTGGTTGCAACTTATTTTAGTTTGATTTCCTACTTAATTATCTCACTTTTTCGGCTAAAAAGAGAAAAGCGTAAGTAAAATAAAAATCAACTTTTAGCGGAAATTGAAATTTTTCTGACTTTATTTCTAATTTTCTCCTTTGTTTTAATCTATATTGTTTTTTATGGTTGAAAATATTGAAAAGGATGGTAGTTCTCTTCACCCAAGAAAGGTCGTAGCCCAGGCTCTGTTGGAAGCAGATACCGTTATTATAGCTTCTCATGAAGGTCCAGAACCAGATGCGATAGGTTCATCATTAGCTTTGGGACTTTCTCTTGAGAAGCTCGGGAAAAAAGTCTTTATTTATAATAAAGATGGACTTGAAAGTGCAAAGTTTTTACCAGGTTATGAAAAGCTAAAGACTTATTTACCTGATTTTATCCCTGATATATTTTGTGTTGTGGATTGTGCGACATTAGATAGAATAGGTGAAGAAGCGAAAAGTTTGGCTGTTCGTACAACAATAGTTAATATAGATCACCATTCAAAGGGTGAAAATTTTGGGACATTCAATTATGTGGAACCATATGCTCCTGCGTGTGGGGTCTTAGTATATAAAGTTCTCAAAGAATTCAAAGTTAAAATAACGCCGGAGATTGCAACGAATATTTATGCTGCAATAGCCAAAGATACTATGGGATTTATCCTACCAACTGTTAATTCAGAATCATTAAGAATTGCAGCGGAACTTGTTGAAAGCGGAGCAGACCTTAAAGCTGTTATGAAAACTTTAAAATATGCTACTTTAAGGAAATATAAATTGCTTTCATTTTTCCTTTCAAGGATAAAGCTTGAAGACTATATATCTACTTCATATCTTCTTATTGAAGACTTTGAGAAATCGGGGGCGAAAGATGAGGATTCAGATGAATTTATAGATATGATAAGGGGAATTGATGGTGTTTTGGCTTCAATTTTTGTGAGGGAAAAACAACCAGGCGTTTTCAAAGTTAGTATGAGGTCTCAAGGAGATATAGATGTAGCTGAGATATCAAGGAAATACGGGGGCGGGGGACACAAAAATGCTGCCGGTTTTAATTTTGTGGTCAAAAACTTTCCAGAAATTGCCAAATACCAAGATAAGAATAAAATTGTAGAGGAGATCTTGAAAATTACAAAAAATGAGATGTTGCGATATATCAAAAGATAAAAAGAATTTGGAAGAATATAGCAAGCTAAAAATATAACATCCAGAATAAAAAAACATGTCGCATCATATGAACAGAATAAAAATATATTCAAAGAACTTTGGATGTAAAACAAATTTTGCAGACCTGTTTTATATTCTCAGCAAGATTAAAAACTATGTCGGTTTTCAGGAGAGTGAGATTGAAGATTCAGATCTTGTAATTTTAAATTCCTGTTCTGTCACAGAGGATGCTGAAAAGGAGTTAGCAAAGTATGTAAGAAGAGCGAAAAGGTACGGGAAAAAAGTTTTAGTCTCTGGTTGTCTTTCTAACCTTGACCCAGATAAGATTTTAAGTCTCGGAGCAGATTTCGTTCTGGGAGCTGGAAATTACTCACAAGACAATATTTCAAAAATAATAAGCAAAGTAATAAACAATAAGACAATAGATGATAAAGCAAGCAGGGATTTTTTGGAGAATGGAATTCAAAAGATAAAAGATAGTTTTGATGATAACATGCACAATAATCTTGATAATAATGTAAGTAAAGATGTAAAAGGGGAAGAGAGCAGGGGAGATGAGTCAAAAGATGATCTAAAAAATAATCAAAAAGGTAAGTCAAAAAATAATCAAAAAGTTGAGCCAAAAAATAATCAAAAAGGTGAGCAAAAAATAATTTTCAACCTCAAAAGACCAGATCATTTTTTGCCAATAGAAGATGATGTTGAATTTTTTTCTCCGGAACTATTTCCAAGACACAGGGTCTATCTAAAAATACAAGAAGGTTGTTCAAGGTTTTGTACTTTCTGTTCTATTCCTTTAACTCGTGGGCTCCCAAGATTCCTTGATAAATCAAAGGTAATTGATTCTATAAAAAGGTACTACGATTTGGGGATAAAGGAGGTAGTTCTTGTAGGAACTCATCTTGCTTTGTACGGAAAGTTTGGAAAATCTGATTCATCTGACATAACTTTTGGAAAACTTGTGAAAGAGATAGCGAAAATTTTTTACACGTTTTCTGATTTTAGAATTAGATTTGCTTCTTTGTCTCCGGGAGAGATAGATGATGATTTTCTTGAAGGGCTTTCTCTTGGGGAGAAAATTTTTTGTCCTCACTTTCATATTTCTGTTCAGTCCGGTTCAAATAAAATTTTGAAGCTAATGAGAAGATGGCATACATTTGAAGATTTTCTGTTAGATTCTCAAAAACTTCTTGGTATTTTCAGGTATGCTTGCATAGGAACAGATATAATTGTCGGTTTCCCAGGTGAAACAGAAGAAGATTTCAAGATTACTTTTGATAACCTCAAGAATTCTCCGGTAGGGCATATTCATGTTTTCCCTTTTTCTGCAAGACCGAGAACTCCGGCTTACTTTATGAAGAGAGTTCCTGATGTTGAAGTCAAAGCAAGGGTGAGAGAACTTATAAATTTGGCTCAAGAAAAAAGAAAAAATTTTATAAAGATGTGTGAAGGGCAAGAGTTTTATGCTTTAATTGAAGAGAGAATAGATAATAATTTTTTTACAGGAACTACTGAAAATTATATACAAGTGTTTTTCCATGCAAAGGGAAATTATAAACCTGGGGATTTGATTAAGGTTAAGTTGTTAGGTTTAGTTGATGGAGTAGGTTCTAAGAATTTTTTGGTTCCCGGTGAAGCTTTATTACATTAGTATTCAATTAGTATGCTCCCTTTCCTTTTATTACGAGTGGTATTGTTTTAAGTATTATTATTATATCAAGTAAGAAAGATCTATTTTTTACATAAATGAGGTCGTATTGGATATTCTTTTCAAGAGGTAGGTCTTTTCTTCCGAGAATTTGCCATATTCCAGTTATTCCTGGTTTTACTTTTAGTCTTTCTCTTTGCCATGGTTCATATTCTTCTACTATTTGTGGCATTTCAGGTCTTGGACCAACGAGGCTCATTTCTCCTTTCAATACATTTATAAGTTGTGGGAGTTCATCTAAACTCCATCTTCTCAAAAATGCGCCAACCTTTGTTATTCTTGGGTCTCCTTGGGAGCGTGGAGAGAGGGCAAATTTGGGTGTATCTTTATACATGGTCCTGAACTTGATAACTTTGAATATTTTCCCGTCTTTTCCTACTCTTTCCTGAATAAAAAATACAGGTCCTGGTGAATCAATCTTTATTGCTATTGCTATTACTATGAAAACTGGTATCAAAATTAAAAGAAGTATAAGAGATACTATGAAATCAAAAATTCTTTTTATGACATCGTAAAATGGATTTTTAGTTTCAAATCCTAACTCAACTAATGGTAGGCTACCTATGAACTCAACATTTAGTCCGTATTTTACTGCTTCAAAGCCTTGTGAAACTATAAAGAAAGCCACATCTTTGATATCCATATTAGATATTATGCTCATTACTGCTGATAGTGGGAGTTTCTCATCTGCAAATATGACTACATCTACATTTTCTGACTTTATTATTTCTTTCAATGAAGATATTGTGCCTTTCACTTCATAGTTGTCTATGATTTTTCCGATGAACTCTTTTGATGTTGATATAAGTCCGACTATATTGTAGTTTCCCATATCCTCTATTTTTTGCATCACTCTTATGCTCAGCGGACCTGTTCCTACGATTAAAGCTTTTTTTAATTCTTCTTCACCGAAAGCATAATTTTTAAAGGTCAAAAGTATAAAACAGATTACTGAAAATATCAAAAGAACAGACCTTGAAAGATTTAGTTCCCTTACAAGAAATGCAAATGACATAGAAATAAGAAAGCTTATCATCCAAGCTTTAAAACCTCTTACAATCTCGTTTATTTCTTTCTGACCATACTTCTTATATACCCCAACATATAGGGCGGTAACTATCCAGAATATCAAGATAAAAGGGTATGCTATGACATAGTTTATAAATGGGTTTATTTCATAACCGAAAACCGGAGATAAGAAATCTCTTATATAGTATGAGCCGAACCAACATAAAGATATTATTACAGCATCGGAAAACAGCTTCTTTATATCCGTCTTCATAACAAAAAACTTTTCTATTTTCCCCTAAATCAGCTTTGTCGCGAACATTTCAGGGCGGCCCTGCAAAGCCATCAGGACCTAACTTCATCGCTATCCTCTCCCACTTCCCTTGCACCATCACAGGACGCAAAGGAGAGAAGTCCCTCACAAACAACCTCCCAAGGAGAGGTATAGCGAAGGCTACCCTCAGAACTCGCCAGAGTTTCTG
>Ga0079997_116544_pt1 | contig 25611 bp, 20 predicted proteins | sample PerSpoCPS_CMetaG_FD_69200 | JGI IMG/M metagenome (GOLD analysis project Ga0079997, IMG submission 69200) | Archaeal communities from Yellowstone National Park, Wyoming, USA - Perpetual Spouter C (PS_C) MetaG (SPADES assembly) (version 2) | ecosystem: Environmental > Aquatic > Thermal springs >... | reverse complement strand
ATGGATGCAGGATACAGGATGCACGATGCAGGATAAAAATGGCTCGGATTCCGCTTACCTGGTACCCGGGACCTGGTACCTGGCACCATTCCCACATCTCAAATCTTAACAAAGCACTACCCTATCACCTATGCCACCCTGGCACTTCCCACGGAGCTTGGACAAGAAACCCCTCTTACCCCCCTTACTCGTCACTCCATCACTCCGTCACCCCGTCACTCCGTCACTCCCTTACTCCGTCACTCCGTCACTTCGTCACTCCGTCACTCTACATGATAATTGGGTGTCTCCTTGGTGATGGTCACGTCGTGGACGTGGCTTTCCCGATAGCCGGCCCACGTCACGCGCACGAAGCGGGTTTGAGTCTGCAGTTCGGCCAGGGTCGCACAACCGCAGTAGCCCATGCCGGACCGCAAGCCCCCGACGAGCTGGGCCAGGACCTGGGCGACCGTCCCGCGGTAGGGGACGCGTCCCTCGACGCCCTCGGGGACGATCTTGGCCGTATCCGGCACTTCGTCCTGGCTGTAGCGGTCCCGGCCGAGGCCCTGGGCCAGCACGCCCAAGGAGCCCATCCCACGGTAGACCTTATAAGAGCGGCCCTGATAGAGGATAAGTTCGCCCGGACTCTCGTCGGTCCCGGCCAGGAGGTTGCCCAGCATGACGGCGTCCGCCCCGGCGGCGATGGCCTTGGTGATGTCGCCCGAGTACCGGATCCCGCCGTCGGCGATGACGGGCACGTCTGCATCCCGGGCGACCGAGGCGACTCGCAAGATAGCCGTGATCTGGGGGACGCCGACGCCGGTGACGACCCGGGTCGTACAGATACTGCCGGGTCCGATGCCGACCTTCAGGCCGTCGGCACCGTAGCGGATCAGGTCCCGAGCGGCCTCCTCGGTGGCGATGTTGCCGACGACGACGTCGACTTCGGGGTATCGGGACTTCAGATACCGAAGCGTGTCCAGGACCCGCTGGCTGTGGCCGTGGGCCGTGTCGATGACCAGGAGGTCGACCTCCGCTTCGATGAGGGCGGCCGCCCGCTCGGGGGCGTCCTGGACGCCGATGGCCGCCGCCACCCGCAGGCGGCCCTGGGCGTCTTTGACGGCCAAGGGGTACTGAGCCGTCTTTTTGATGTCCTTGGCCGTGATCAGGCCCCGTAGGCGATTTTGGGCATCCACGAGGGGAAGTTTCTCGATCCGGTGGCGCTGGAGGATCGACCGGGCCTCTTCCAGGGTGATCCCCTCGGGGGCCGTGATCAGCCGTTCCCGAGGCGTCATGACCTCCCGGACCGGCCTCGACTGGACCGTCTCAAACTGCAGGTCCCGGGTCGTGACGATGCCCATCAGGTATCCGTTGCGAACGACAGGGATGCCGGAAATCCCGTGTCGGGCCATTAGGTCCAGGGCCTGGTGGACGGAGGCGTCGGGGTCGATCGTGATGGGTTCCCGGACGATCCAGCTCTCGTAGCGCTTGACCCGCTGGACTTCCTGGACCTGCCGTTCGATCGACATGTTCCGGTGGATGACCCCGAGGCCCCCATTCTGGGCCATCGCCACGGCCATGCGGGCCTCGGTGACCGTGTCCATGGCGGCGCTGACGATGGGGATGTTCAGACGCAGGTGACGGGACACCCGGGTCGAGACGTCCGTTTCCTGGGGCAGGACTTGGGAGGCCCGGGGTTCCAGGAAGACGTCGTCAAACGTAAGACCCTCGACGATCTCCTTGACAAACGGCACGGCGGCCCTCTCGGCAGGGGGGCTGGAAAGGTATGGAATTCTAACTTAGCCCTGGGGATTGTAAGATGCAAGCCCACCGGGACGAAGGGGCAGGGTGACGGAGTAACGGAGCAACGGGGTAACAAGATTACTCCGTCACTCCATCACTTCGTCACTCCCTTCCGTATCAAATGAGGGGCGGGTTCGGGCCTGAGTCCATGGCCGTCCGGAACATGGCCTGGGTCAAGATTTCCGACACCTGCTGGATCTGCTCGATGGCCTCCTGGAGCTGACTCAGGTTCCCCGAATGGAGAGCGGCCTGGACTTGGCGAAAGACGGCCTGGACGGTGCTCCGCTCGCTCTCGTCCAGATGGTTCTCGAACTGGGAGTAGACCTTCCGACTGTTCTCCAGGAGGTCGGCCAGCTCCTTCTTGTACTTCTCGACCTGCTGAGCCTGCTTACGGCGTTCGGCCTCGTCGGCCGCCTGCAGAGCCAGGCGCTCGACCTCCTTGCGGGAGAGGCCGCTGGAGGGATGGACCCGGATGGACTGCTCCCGGCCCGTGGCGACGTCGACGGCCGAGACCTGCAGGATGCCGTTGGCGTCAACCTCGAAGGTGACCTCGATCTGGGGAATTCCGGCCGGAGCCGGCATGATGTCGGTCAGTTCAAAGCGGGCCAGGGACCGATTCTCGTAGGCTCGCTCGCTCTCCCCCTGCAGGACGTGGATCTCGACGACCCGCTGATTGTCCTGCACGGTCGTGAAGATCTGCGAGTGTCGGGTCGGGACCGGCGTGTTCCGGGGAATGAGGGGGACGAACCGGCCGCCCCGAATCTCGACGCCCAACGACATGGGGACCACGTCCAGGAGCGTGATCTCCCGGACCTCCCCGGCGAGGATGGCCGCCTGGATGGCCGCCCCTACGGCGACGACCTCGTCGGGATTGATCTCCCGACTCGGGGCCGTCCCGAAGAATCGGGCCACGGCCTCCTGGACCTTGGGCATCCGGGTCTGACCCCCGACGAGGATGACCTTCGTGACGTCTTGCGGCTTCAGGCCGGCGTCCTGCAGGGCCCGTCGGCACGGCTCCAGGGTTCGCTGAATGAGGTCCTCGACCATCGACTCGAATTTGGCCCGGGTCAGGGTCATCTGGAGGTGCTTCGGCCCCGACGCGTCGACGGCGATAAAGGGGAGGTGGATACGGGTCTCCGGCTGGTACGACAGCTCGCATTTGGCCGCTTCGGCCGCCTCCTTGACCCGTTGCATGACCATCCGGTCCGCTCGGAGGTCGATCCCCGTCTCCTGCAGAAAGCTGTCGACCATCCACTGGATGATGCGCTGGTCGAAGTCTTCCCCGCCCAGGAAGGAGTCACCCGCCGTCGCCAGGACCCGGAATTGGCCCCGGTCGTTTTCTAAGATCGTGATGTCGAAGGTGCCGCCCCCGAGGTCGTAGACGGCGATGATCTCCCGGCGGTCCGTCTTGTCGAGGCCGTAAGCCAGGGCGGCGGCCGTCGGCTCGTTGAGAATGCGGCGGACCTCCAGGCCGGCGATGCGGCCGGCATCCTTGGTCGCCTGCCGCTGGGCGTCGTCGAAGTAAGCCGGTACGGAGATGACGGCCTCGGTGACCGGGACGCCGAGATAGTCCTCGGCGCACTCCTTGAGATAGGCCAGGATGTAAGCCGAAATCTCTTCCGGGCTGTATTCCCGTTGTTGGGCCACGATGCGGATGTCGCCGTTGGGGGCCGGCACGATCTTGTAAGGTAGGAGCGGCAGGGCCTGCTGGATCGGCGGGGACTGATACTTGCGGCCGATGAGGCGCTTGACGGCAAAGATCGTGTTGGCCGGATTCAGGAGGGCCTGCCGTTTGGCGATCTGACCGACCAGGCGATCCCCCCGTTCGGTGAAGGCCACGATGGAGGGCGTCGTCCGAGCACCTTCCTTGTTGGGGATGACCTCGGCCCGGTCATTCTGAAAGACGGCGACGCAACTATTCGTCGTCCCCAGGTCGATGCCGATAATGGGCGCCTTCATGCTCCGGCCTCCGACGGCTCAAAATTCGGCAAGTCCCGAACCGCCGAACGGCTGAATCGGAAAGTACTCCGCTCTCCCGGGCGGAGCTTGGATACATACGCCGCCTACCGGGCCACCCGCTAATCTAATCAAATATATTAAACGTTTCGCTCTGCCGTTCCAAGTGGGCCTGGGCCAGGGCGACGATGTCATCGGCTCGGACCGTCTGGAGCGTCCACAGCCGAAACTGCTCGGCCGCCTGCTCGGCCAGCATCGGCAGGCCGGACAGGACGGCCCGAGCGCCGACGGCCCGAGCCCGTCGCAGGAGTCGGGTTTCCGGGGGGTTGTAGATGAGGTCGTAGACGACTTTGCCGACCAGCCAGGCATCCGGGATAGGAGGGAGCGAATCGATATGGGGCGCCATACCGAGGGGCGTCGTGTGAATGAGGAGGTCGAAGGCCCCCGGGTTGACGGCGTCCCACGGGATGGCCGTGCCCCCGAACCGGCGGGCCAAGGCCTCGGCCTTCGCGTGCGTGCGGTTCGTCACCGCGAAGGAGCATCCCGCCCGGCGGAGGGCGTAGGCCACGGCATGGGCCGCCCCACCGGCGCCTACGATCAGAGCCCGCCAGGAGCGAACGCCGAACCGTCGAACGAGGGGTCGCCAGAACCCGACCCAGTCGGTGTTGGCCCCGACCCATCGGTCCTCCCGGCGGACGACCGTGTTGACGGCTCCGATGTCCCGAGCCGCCGGCTCGACGTCGTCGAGGTACCTGAGGATTGCTATCTTGTGGGGCACCGTGACGCTCAGTCCCCCGAGGGGTAGAACACGCATTACCCGTAGGAAGGCCTCCAGGTCGTCGACGGCAAAGGGGACATAGTGGGCCGCCAAGCCGACTTCCTGAAAGAGCCGATTGTGGATATAAGGCGACACCGAATGGGCAACGGGGTCACCCAGGAGGCCGTAAATCCGATGGTCCGGAGCCATCTCGGGATAGCGGTAGACCTGCCGCAACTCCTCGACGGAGACCTGACCGTCCGCCGTCGCCCGGCCGGTCCCCTCCGGGGACGCATAGGTCCAGAGCCCCCCAAACCAGGGCGTCAGGATACGGAGCCAGGTCCCCCGAGGTCCCATGACGACCCACACGCCATCCCAGCCTTCTGCCTGACAGGCTTCGACGATGTCCAAGAAACGGACGATGTCAGCCCACCGGTGGAGCGTCAGGGCGATTTTGACGGCGTCGTGCGGCTTGGCGCGGAAGAGTTCCCCGAGGTCCGGCCAGGGCGGGAGGTGGCCGTCGTACTGATGGTACGACAAGAGGACTTTAAAGTACCCCCGAAGCTCCATGATGAGGGGTGGCCACACGTCCCACTCGACGTCGACCCACTGACCGAGACGCCGACGCCCGATCTGTCGCAAGACCTCGAACCGCTCGCTGTCGGTCCCCGCAAACTCTCCACCCTGCCGGACAGGCCGGAAAGTCCAGAGGACCGGTCGATCCCGTAGGAACTCCAGGTCCTCGACCGTCCAGTCTCGGAGCCAGTCCAGACGGACTTCCAGGAGGTCGACCCGGGTCTCGTAAGCGCGCACGAGCCGTTGAAGCTCGCGGACGGACCGGGCCGGTAGACTCAGACATATCCGGGGTGTCGTGAAGCGAAAGCGCCAAGCCATGTTTTTCACGGTCGGCCCCGACCCGGAAGAGGTCTCGGGGTCAGTGCCGCTTCAGCCAAAACAGGAGATTCAGCAGGAGGGTCAGAAGCAGACTGATCAGGAGACTCGTCGCCAGGGGAAAGTATACCTCGACGGAGCCCCTCTTCCAGTGGAAGTCCCCCGGCAGACGCCCCAGGAAGCCCAGGCCCGGCAACCGGGTCAGGCCCCACAGGAGCAAACCCAGGACCACCAAGAAGAGGCCGAATCCGATCAGGATCCGTGCCAGCCACGCCGGAGCGTCCCCCATCGTATCCCGTCTCCGACCCATCGAGAATCCCGTTATTTTCTATTGCTCTGAGCTATGGAGGCAGGATACAGGATGCACGATGCAGGATAGGAAGGGCTCGGGTTCCGGCACCGGAGCCGGTCCGACGCCGAGGACCGAGCCAAACACGCACATCGGACATGCAGGCTGGGATTTTGTCCTCTCCCTGGGCCCCATCCTGCATCCTGCATCCATTTCGCTCTATATCTCCACCGTCAAGCCCTCATACGCTCCTACCGTGTTTGGGAAGATCGACCGGGACCGCTCGATCATGGCATCGATCTGTTCATCCCTATATTGGGGATCGTAGTGGAAGAGGTAAAGACGCTGGACCCCCGCCGCCCGAGCGACTTCGGCGGCCATCTCACAGGTGCTGTGCCCGAAGCCCTGCACGGGATATAGCGAGGACGTGTACTCCTCCGGCATGTACTGGGAATCGTGGATCAGGACGTCGGCCCCCCGAGCGAACTGGATGACCCGGCGGTCGCCCCCGACGTAGCCCTCCGTATCCGTCACGTAGACGACGGCCGCGTGGCGGTACTCGATGCGGTACATGTAAACGCCCCCGTCGGGATGGGCCAAGGAATGGCCGACCCACACCTTGAGGGGGGCATTTTGATAGAGATGCCGTTCCCGTGTGGCGTTGTAGACTTCCGGATACATCGAGCCTTCCTGAAAGACGATGACCTCGCTGGGCTTCACGCTCCGGATGACCCGGACGGATGGGAGGTCCTCCAGGTTCACGGGAAAGTAAGGCGAGACCATCGCCCGGCGAAGACCCTCCTCAAAGGAGACCTCCAGGGTCTTGGGTCCGAACAGAAAGCACGTCGTGGAGGGAAAGAAGAGGGGCTTGAAAAAGGGAAGACCCTGCGTGTGGTCGTAGTGCATATGACTGAACAAGATGGTCAGGACGAGCGACTCGGAAACGGCCGTCTCCTGCACCGAGGCGATATGGGCCTGAAAGAGCTCGTCCCCCAAAGAGATGATTCCCGTCCCCGCATCCAGGAGGATCCGATGACCGCCCGCCTGGACCTCCACGCAGGAGGTGTTCCCCCCATACCGCACCGTATGTGGTCCCGGTACGGGATGACTCCCCCGAACGCCCCGGAAGCGAAGGACGATGCCCGCCTTTTTGGCCATACGTGGGCCCCTCGACGCCGGGCCTCTATCTTACAGGTGCCTTCCAAAGGACGTCAAATGACCGCCGAGAGGGGCTGGTTGTACTGGGCGAAAGGGGCTCGTATCATGGACTCGGAGGGTCGGCCATGCGCCGGTGGGAGAGCATCGTCGGAGTCGTCGGGACCTGGCTTTTGCTGGCGGCCGGTCCCCCCGGATGTCCTCTGACGGCTTCGGCGGACAGCGGCATCACGGGTCGCATCCTCCTCGGTCCTACCTGTCCGGGGCCAGTCCGGGAGGACGACCCGGCTTGTCAGGACAAGCCCTATGCGGCGACGGTTCGAGTCCTGGCGGAAGACGGCGGCCGGGAGGTCGTCCGTTTTACTTCGGATGCCGAGGGACGCTTTCGAGTTCCCCTGCCGCCGGGCCGGTATCGGCTCATCCCGGAGTCGAGGGACCGGTATCCCCGGGCCGCCCCGCAGGTCGTGACCGTCCGGCCTGGGGAGTGGACCTATGTAGAGATTCACTACGACACGGGCATCCGGTAGCGGGCCCTCTGTGTTGAGGCAGTAAGGCAATAGGGCAGTAGGGCAATGGGGCAGTAGGGCAGTAAGGCAATAGGGCAATAAGGTACTGGGTTCCGGGTGTCGGGTGCCCGGTACCCTATTTGGTTTCCGGCCTTCGGTTCTCGGCCCCCGGTCTGGACGAAGGGCCGGGAAGGTCCCATCTCTCTTCCCCCATCCCTCCACGGCCGAAGACCGGATACCGAGCGCCGAGGACTGAGGATGGGGACCGGGCACCCGGCACCTGGGACCCGATACCCGGTACCGAGTCGACGCCGAGGGCCGGATACCGAGCACCGGGGACCAAGCCGAAAACGCATCCATCGGGTATGCATCCTGCATCGTATCCAACCAGTAGGTCATGAAAAGACGGCTCGAAGTGCGGGTGTATCCGGACCCCGACGCCTTGAGCCAGGCGGTCGCCGAGGCGCTGGCCGAGCGGATCCGGACAGTCGTCGCCCACCGAGGCCGCTTCTGTATCGCCCTCTCGGGCGGTCGGGCGCCTCATCGGACGTACCGACGCCTCGTCGAGGCCTTTCGGGACAACGTCCCCTGGGACCGGGTCCATGTCTTCTGGGGCGACGAGCGTTACGTGCCCTTCGAGGACCCCCGGAACACCTACCGGATGGTCCGGGAAGTCTTCTTAGACCACGTGCCCATCCCCCCCGACCAGATTCATCCCATGCCGACGACGGAGCCGGACCCCGAAGCGGCGGCCCGGGCGTATGAAGCCCGGCTCCGAGCGCATTTTCGAGGTCCCTGGCCCGTCTTCGACCTGGTCCTCTTGGGCGTCGGTGCCGACGGCCACACAGTGTCCCTTTTCCCGGGATCACCGGCCCTGGCCGAGCAAGAACGCTGGGTCGTCGCCGTGCGGGAACCGAGGGCCGACCCGCCCCTCCGGCTGACGCTCACCCTGCCGGTCTTGAATCAGGCGAATTGCGTCTATTTCATCGTGACCGGTCCCGAGAAGACAGCGGCCCTTCGACGGGCTCTGGCTGACCCGCCGGACCCCTGGGGCTGTCCAGCCAGCGCTGTGCGGCCTCTGCAAGGCGACCTCATCTGGTGGGTCGACCGGGCGGCGTGGGAAGGCTTCAGACAAGAGCCGGGTCCCTCGTCGATGGAGCGGACCTCGGAAGGGACGGATAACGAGTAATGGGTGACGAGTCACGAGTGACGGGTAACGAGTAATAAATCAGATGCAGGATACAGGATGCAGGATGCAGACCCGGTGTGCGGGTTTTTCGAAGACAGGTGCCAGCTACCGGGTACCGGATTCGGTGGCCGGCCTTCGGCCCTCGGCCTGGACAAAGGAGGAGGGAAGGTCGTACCTCCCTCGCCCCTCATCCCTCCATAGCCGAGGGCCGGATACCGAGGACCAAGCCGGGGGACCGGCTATCTGGCACCTGGGACCTGGTACCCGGCACCGGAGCCGGTCCGACGCCGAGGGCCGAACACCGAGCACCGAAGACCGAGCCCGGCCACTGAAAAACGCGCCCACGGGGTTTGCATCATGCATCCTGTATCCTGCATCCATTTCTTAACAAGGCAGTAGTGCTCTGTTAAGATTTGAAATGGGGGAATGGGGCACGGGTGCCAGGTACCAGGTTCCGGGTACCTGGTAATCCGAATCCGGGCCATTTCTATCCTGCATCATGCATCCTGTATCCTGCATCCATATCTTAACAAAGCAGTAGTGTCTCGCCACGTGTGCCCGACGTGGCAATACGGCAATAGGGCAGTACGGCCAACGATTTATTACTCGTCACTTCCGTCACTTCTCGACATCTTGGAGCAGACCCCTACGCCCTTGGACGACGCGAGGTTCCATAGACGTTCCCAAAGCCAAGTCCATTAGACCCGGACGACGGAGTCCTCACTCCCAAAGGGGTTGGGTACATAGCCGTCCGCCTGCTCGTCATTTCTCCACTCGCTCCCGTTGATCCGATAGCGGAACCGGTAGGCCTCGCCGGGACGAAAGACCTTCGTGAGGCTGTAAGCGCCGTCCTTCCGGGGATTCATCGGCTCGGGTTGCCAACCGTTCCATTCACCCACGATCTCGACCCATTCCACGCCTTCGCCACCCGGCACCTCGAAGGTGACCCAACAGCGGTTTTTGGAGTACTTCTTCCGGATCATCGAATGCCTCCTCAGCGAGCGGGACGCCCGAGTTCTCCCTTCTATAGTAGCAGAACCCCTTCGTCCGAGGGGAGGGCAGGGCCGGCCCCCGGGCCGATGGGCGTCGGGACATACGGCACCCGTCCCTCGTCCATAGGCCTTTATCCCGGCCGCTCCTTTGGGTAAGATCGAGTGTACTCAGCCCGGTGAGGCCGAGTGATGGACTGGGAAGGCTTGGACGCTCCGCCCCTGCGATCCCTGCGGGAGCAGGTCGAGACAGTCCTACGGGAAATCCTGGCCGCGGCGCCGCCGCACGTGCCCCCGACGATTCGGAACGCTATGGAGTATGCGACCGTCGACGGCGGCAAGCGGCTCCGGGCCCTTCTGCTGGTCAGTCTCACGGAGGCCCTGCAAGGCCCCAAGCCGGATGCCCTCCTGGCGGCGGCCGCCGTCGAGATGGTCCACGCGGCATCGCTCATCCTGGACGACCTGCCGAGCATGGACGACGCCAAACTCCGGCGGGGTCATGCCGCCGTGCACCTCACCTTCGGTGAGGACGCCGCCATCCTGACGGCCTTCAGCCTCGTCAACCTGGCCTATGAAGTCCTCGCCCGGCTTCCCAGCGTGGAACCCGCTACGACGCTTCAGATCATCCAACAGCTGGCCTGGACCATCGGTCGACCGGGTCTCATCACGGGTCAATGGCAAGACCTGCACCCACCGGCCTGGGACGAAGCGACCGTCGATCAGATCCATTTGTATAAAACGGCCGTGCTGTTCGAGTTTGTCACGGTCACGGCCGGTCTCCTCAGTCGGGCGAACCCGATGGAGATGGTGAGCCTCCGCCGGTTTGGAACGACCATCGGTCGGGCCTTCCAGTGCCTGGACGACATCTTCGATGTCTATGGCGAGCCGTCTGTCACGGGCAAAGACGTGCGGCAGGACGTCCACCGGCTGACGTACTGGAAGCTCATGCCGTGGCCGGCGGTGCTGGACAAGGTCGAGCGCCTCCTGGACGAAGCCCACCGGATTGCGATGGGCTGTCGGTGGGCCTCAGCGGCCCAGTGGTTTTTGGAGCCGATGATGGTCCAGCTTCAACTGTTTCGCCAGCGGGTCTTATCCGGTAAAAGTGAGGGGGTGACGAAGGGATAGAGCGACGCGACGATGCAATCCGGCCATCGAACGTTACTTCCCCCCATGTCCTTATTCGCGCGGTCCCTTCTATTCCCCATTTGAAGAGGCCGGGTCGAGGTCTCACGCCAGGCGCCGTGCGGTTTCAAGACACCATAGATGGGAACCATCCCGGCGCTTGACCACGATCCGTGGTAGGGGGAGAATCCCGAGGACGATCGTCCGAGAAACGCTCTCTGTCGAGACTTCTCCGCGAGTCTTCCACAGGACCTGTGGATTCCGAATCTCGGGAGGAGCCGAGGCGATAGGGCAGTAGGGCAGGGCAATGCGGCAGTAGGGCAGTAAGGCAGTAGGGCAATAAGGCAGTAAGGCAATAAGGCAGTAGGGCAATGGGGGCAATGATTTATTACTCGTTGCTCGTTACTCGTCACCCGTTACTCTAAGCATCAGCGTACGGCACTGGGATGTCGTGGACCCCGCTCTCGCGTGCGGGGCTCGGACATAGAGCATTCGGACCATGAAGCGACTCGTCCTGTTGAGCGGCCTTTTCCTGTGGGGAGGGCGAGAACCGGTCCTCGCCCAGACGTGGGCTCGGACGTACGGCGGGAATCAGGTCGAGATTGGTTACTCGGTGCGAACGACTCCCGACGGGGGCTTCATCGTCGCCGGTTTTACGGACTCCTTCGGGTCTGGCGGGGCGGATGCCTGGGTCCTGCGTCTGGACGGCGACGGAAATCTCCTTTGGCAAAAGGCGTTCGGTGGAAGCGGAACCGACGGGGCCTATGCCGTTCGACCCTTGCCGGACGGGGGCTTCGTCGTCGTGGGCTACACCTATTCTTTTACGGCCGGTGGGGAATCGAGGGCATGGGTCTTTCGTCTAAGCCCGACCGGTAGTCTCGTATGGCAAAAAGCCTACGGACCCGGCGTGGCGTACGGCCTGGACCTGACACCGGACGGGGGCTTCGTCGTCGTAGGGGCCACGACGGCTTTTGGAGCGGCGGGGCTGGACACTTGGGTCTTACGGCTGGACGCCCAGGGGGACGTCGTGTGGCAAAAGCGATACGGCGGCGGGGGGAGTGACGTGGGGTATTCGATTCGTACGACGTTCGACGGGGGTTTTGTCGTCGCCGGCTTTACGACATCCTTCGGGGCCGGGAGTTACGATGCCTGGGTCCTGCGGCTGGATGCGGTGGGGAACGTCCTCTGGCAGAGGGCCTATGGGGGCGGCCTGCAGGACTGGGCAAACTCGGTCGACCTCACGACCGACGGAGGGTTTGTCGTCGCCGGTTACACGGAGTCTTTCGGGGTCGGAGCGAACGACGTCTGGGTCCTCAGGCTGGACGGATCGGGTTCCGTCCAGTGGACGACCACCTATGGGGGTGCGGCGGACGATTACGCTTACGCCGTGCAGACCCTGCCCGACGGGGATCTGGTCGTCGCCGGCTTTACGACGTCCTTTGGGGCCGTGTATCTGGGAGACTTCTGGGTCCTGCGGCTCCGACCCGACGGTGGAGTCGTGTGGCAGAAACGGTACGGCGGGGTCAGCTATGACTGGGCCTACGCCATTCAGGCCATGCCCGACGGGGGTTTGGTCATCGCTGGCATGTCTCAGTCGTTCAACGCCTTGAACCGGGACGTGTGGGTCGTCCGAACGGATGGGACTGGGGATGTGGGAAGTCCCTGCCCCCTGGTACAGGCCACGTCTGCCGTCCCGCAGACGGCTACGGTCCAGACCACTTCCACCCCTGCCGGGGTAGCCGATACAGGCGCCGTCCCCATCATCTCTACAGCCGGCGCGGTGGACACCGACGGCGGGACCGTTCGCCAGTGTCCGGTATCGCCGGACTTCAGTATCGAATGCCAGCCGACCCAGATCGCCGCATCTCCGGGCCGACCCGCCGCAGGCCTGTGCACGCTCCAGTCTCGAAACGGCTTTCAGGCCAACGTCGTCCTGGCCTGTCGGGACCTTCCGGCCGGAATGACGTGTGACTTTGCCCCCAACCCGGTGACGCTCCTTGCCGACGGGTCGGGGAGCAGTCGGCTGACGATCCGGATTCTCGGCCGGGTCGAGGAGGGTTCCCATAGCCTTCGGGTGCAGGGCGTGGCTGGCACGCTGACGCGGGAGACGACCCTGCAGGTCGAGGTATGGTATCGCAATGCTATCGGGCCGCCCTCCCGTCGGGGCCGACCGCCGCATCCGTGATGGGGCGTGGCCATCTTATGGACCTTCGTGCTGTCCAAGTTCGTAAGGGTCTGTTCGAGGATGTCGAGCGATATCGGAGCGGTCACCCATGATAAAAGGGACGGGGTGACGGAGTGACGAAGGGACGAGTGAAGGGGTGACGAAGGGACGGGGTGACGATGAGGAGGTCGGATGCCAGGGGTGGGTTCTACCGCTTTGTTAAGAAATGGATGCAGGATACAGGATGCATACCCGATGTGCGCGTTTTCCGGTAGCCGGGCTCGGTCTTCGGTGCTCGGTATCCGGCCCTCGGCGTCGGACCGGCTCCGGTGCCGGGTACCAGGTCCCAGGTGCCAGGTAATCGGAATCCTGGCCATCTCTATCCTACATCTTGCATCCTGCATCATGCATCCTGCATCCTGCATCCATATCTTACCAGAGCGCTCCGTCACTCCATCCCTTCGTCACTCCGTCACTTCATCACTGGGACTAAGCCATGAACGACTTTCCAGTTGAGGCCTTTCGGGATGTCCTGCGGGCGTGGTTTCGGGAGCATGCCCGGGACCTGCCGTGGCGTCGTTCTCGGGACCCCTATCGGGTGTGGGTCTCGGAGGTCATGCTCCAGCAGACGCGGGTCGAGACGGTTCGGGCCTACTATGAACGTTTCGTCCGCCGCTTCCCCGACGTCGAGGCCCTGGCGGCCGCCGAGTTGACCGAAGTCCTGCGCTACTGGCAGGGCCTGGGCTACTACCGCCGGGCCCGCCACCTCCATGCGGCGGCCCGCCGCATCGTGCGGGACCGGGGCGGTCGATGGCCCCAGACGGTCCAGGAGTGGCTCGCCCTTCCGGGCGTCGGACCCTACATGGCCCGAGCGGTCGTCAGCATCGCCTTTGGGGTGCCTACGGGCGTCGTGGACGGAAACGTCCGCCGCGTGCTGGCCCGACTCATGGCCGTCGAACGACCCGGGCGCCGGGACCTTCAAGCCTGGGCCGACGCCCTGGTCGACCCCCGGGACCCCGGCACGTTCAATCAGGCGATGATGGAGCTCGGCGCCACGGTCTGTACGCCCGTGCGGCCCCGGTGTGGGGACTGTCCGGTCCGGGTCTTCTGTCAGGGCCTTTCGACGGGGTCGCCGGACCGGTTTCCGACTCCCGCATCGGGCCCGGCCCCGCCCGAGGAGCGGTGGTGGGTCATCCTGTGGAGTCACCGGGACCGCTGGCTCCTCGGTCACAAGCGGGATGGCCTCCTGCAGGACATGTGGCTGTTCCCGATGTGGCCCGAACGGACGGGCGACGTAGCCGCCGACCTTCTGGAGCCCTGGTCTCGCCAGGGCCTTCGGGTCGCCGCCACGGTCCTCCGAGTCCTCGGTCCCGTCGTCCACGCGTTCACGCATCGGCGGTGGCGCATGCGGCCCGTCTGGATTCCGTGGCCGGACGGGTGGGCACCGCCGACGGTTGATGAGCTCATGGCCTCGACGGAGATGTTCCGGAGCTGGCAGTGGTTTCCCCAGGCTTATCTGCGGCGGATCCCCATCCCCCGTGCCCACCGTAAGGTCCTGGCCGCCTTGGCCCGACCGGCCCTTCGGCCGATGGGGAGAGAAGTGTAGGGTCCGGGTTCGGGACCTCGCATCCCCAGGCGGGATTTCTAAACTATGGATGCAGGGTACAGGATGCAGACCCGGTGTGCGCGTTTTTCAGTGGCCGGGCTCGGTCTTCGGCGCTCGGTGCCCGGCCTTCGGCGTCGATTCGGCTCCGGTGCCGGGTACCAGGTCCCAGGTGTCAGATAGCCGGTACCCGATACCTGGTACCCGGTACCTGGCACCTGTCTTCGAAAAACCCGCACACGGGGTATGCATAATACAGGATGCAGGATGGGGTCGTCGGGAAGGTCAGAGGCCCATCCTGTAAGGAATAGTCAGCAGAGTGGAGGCTTTTGGCTATCCGGACCTTGGGAAGGGGACCTTGTCACCCCATCACTTCATCGCTCCGTCACTTTACTCTTCGAGGGACTCGATGCGACATCAGCGGGCTGGAAGCGACCGGCGGACGGCTTGGACCCGGGGGCATCCGATGGACCCTCTCCCCTTTAGGGCCAGCCGTTACTCGCCTGTGCTGATGTGCTTGCTGACGGCCTGGACGGCCTGGGCCGGAGAAGTCGGCCAGGTCCGGGGCCGGGTCCTCTTGGCATCGGACCGTTCGCCCCTGCCGGGTGCCACGGTCCGGGTCGAGCATACGCCCTGGGTCGCCGTCAGTGACGAGCGGGGCGAGTTTACCTTCTTGGCCGTTCCCCCCGGCTTGTACACGGTGACCTGTACGCTGGAGGGCTTTGTGCCTTACCAGGTCACGGGCGTTGCCGTGCGGGCCGACTCGGTGACGGAGGTCACGTGCTTACTCCGGCTGGCCGGCGCATCCGTCGTCGAGGTTTACGGGGTTCGGCCCGTCGACCCGACGAACCCGGCGACGTATCACGTCATCACGCGTCCGCAGTCGAAGGCCTCTATCCCGCCGGATATCTTCAGCCAGGCGAAGCTCATCCCCGGCGTCGTTCAGAACGGCGAGGTCCTGGACTACGTCTTTATCCGGGGCACACCCCAGCGGGCGACGGCCCTGAGCATCGAGGGCCTGGACGCCCGCAATGCCGTCCACATGACGACGGGCGTGCCCGTGTTTGCGAAGGGGGCCCTCGAGAGTATCGAGGTCATCACGGGGAGCATGGCCCCCGAGTATGGGAACGCCATCGGCGGCGTCCTCAATACGGTCGTCTCGGGCGGTGAGGGCGAGCGGGGATTTTACGGCGACCTGACCTTTACTTCGACAGATGCGTCCTTCTTTGACCGCCCCTCGCGCCAGCGGGACCAGCGCCTGCTCCAGACGGAAGTCGGCTGGAACCCCAACGAACGGTGGGGCCTGAAACTGGCCTTCGCCGACTACGGCGGCAACGCCATGCCCTGGACGTATCAGGTCAACGAGAACTTCGTGGACTTTTACGACTTCTGGCTGATCGGGCGGTGGCAACCCTCGGCCCGGAGCCGCTGGAAGTTCGTCTATGAGCGGGCGCGGGGGGCCGTTCGGTTCCATTCCGGTCCGACGCAAGAAGGGCGGGTCGTCCCGAGCCTGTTCTGGCAGACGCGGCCTCACGAAAACGACACGTTCCTCCTGACCTGGTACGGCCAGGTCGGGTCCCAGACGGTCCTGTCCTGGCAGGCCGGCTATCTGCGGACCTTCGACGGGTCTGCACCGACCTTGGACGGAGACCGGCAGTATCTGACACGGGACCAGGTCGTCGAAAATGCCCTGCGGAGCGGTGGACAACGGCGTCTATGGGACTACTGGCCGGAGATCACCTTCTACGAGTCCCGACGGTATCAGTCCCGGCTTTCCCTGGAGACCCTCCGGTGGACGGGCCATGACGTCAAGACCGTCCTGGACGTGCAGTACTTGCGGATTCCGGAGGGCTACTACTGGAATGCCCAGCCCGTCTGGGCGGCGGCCGTCCTCGGCTGTCCGGGCGACCCGCGGTGTCCCCTCCCGCCGTTCGTTCAGCCCCGCCATCTCTTGCTGGCCGTCGACTACGCCGGGAGCGGCCTCCAGGTCGGATGGGCCGTCCAGGACTTCTGGACCCTTCGACCCGGCCTGCGATGGATGTACGGCCTGCGGGTCGACTACTGGTCCTTCATGGAAACCCGATGGGCCGTCAGCCCCCGGACGAGCCTCGTCTGGCAGGCGGGCCCGGGGACGGTCCTGAAGTTCAGCGCCGGCCTCTTTGCCCAACCGGTCCCGCCGGCGGCGGCCTTCCTGCGGGAACAAGCCTTCGGTCTGCCCATCAGTTTTGCAGTCCTCAGCGGCCTGTTTCCGGAACTTGTCGGGCCGACGGCCATCTGGACTCGGTCCTACGTGATGGACGCCCCGGCCTGCCGGTCCGGCCTCCTGCGGGGCGACCTCTCGGCCTGCCGGACGGCCCGGACCGATATGAAACCCGAGCGGGCCTGGCACCTGGAGATGGAATTCGGCCAGGCTCTGGGCCCGGCGTGGACCCTGCGGGTCAATCCCTACTACCGCCGGCTGTGGGACATGCTGTTCAACGGCCGGGGCTTCACCCATCCGGCGGGCCAGGACGTCGGGGACCGGTGGCCGCCGGCTTTGGTCCACGGGGGTCGCGGGCGGGCCTATGGTGTGGAGGTCAGCCTCCTGAAGACGCAAGGCGCCCTGCGGGGCTGGATCTCATACAGTTATGCCGTCGCCGAGGGAACCTTTCCGTCGGCCGACTACCGGGGCGGCGGCCTCCTCGTCGGGGACTTCCGGCCCCTGAACTTCGACGTCCGCCATCAGGTCCAGGTCAGCCTCGACTGGTCCACAGCGTGGGCCGGCGGCCTGACCGTCCATACGGACCTCCAGTGGAACACGGGATATCCGACGACCCGACGGTACTGGCGGTTGTGGACTTGCCAGTACGACCTCATCGGCCTCCCACCGCCGGGTGCCCTGCCCATCGGACCTCAGGGGTGCATTTACGTCCCGGACCTCGACCCGACGACGGGCCTCCAGCGCCAGGGCCTGTTTAACGCCGAACGGATGCCGGCCCTCCTCAAGTGGGACCTGAAAGTCGAGAAGACCCTCGTGCGTCACGGACCGGCCCGGCTCCATGCCGTCTTCCAGGTCGACAACCTCCTGAACCGGAAGAACTATGGGACCTGGACGACGGAACAGAATTCCTATCGAGAGGTCGACGCCGAGACGGGCCGGGTCATCGCCGAGGGCGCCCGGCTGGCCGACCGGCGGTTTCAACTCGGCCTCCGCTTGACATGGTAAAATGAGTCACGGAGGGATGGGGTATCGAGCCGTATTGCCGTAAAATCCGCCCCACCCGTTGCGGTAAGTCCTCATCGGACGTCCCGACATGAAGGGGTCAAAGGAAAGGTCGTCGGCCGTCGAACGGGCCCGACAATGGGGCATGGACCTCTCGCTGGTCGAGGTCCTGCCTGTGGAGGACATAGCCGGTCGGGTCACGGCGGCTACCCGGAACTATGCACGGGTCCAGAAGTTGGGAGGCCGATCTGTGGAGATCGACATCGACCGCCTCGTCCGGACCCTTAGCGAAGCGGGCGTCGAATTCATCATCATCGGCGGTGCGGCGGCCGTCGCTCAGGGATCGTCTTTTCTGACGGCCGACCTGGACGTCTGCTACCGTAGGAGTCCGGAGAATATTCGGCGTCTCGTCTCGGCGCTGGCACCTCTGCACCCCCGCCTGCGGGTAGCCGGGATGCCCGATGAAGAAGCCCGAAAACTTCCCTTCCAATGGGATGAAGACGCAGTCCTGCGGGGGTTCCACTTCACACTGATGACGGACGCCGGCCCCCTTGACCTCATCGGTGAAGTCGTCGGCATCGGGGATTATGAAAAGGTCCGGGCATATGCAGAAGAGAAGAACTGGTCCGGGCAAGTCGTATACGTCTTGACCCTGGAAGGCCTGATCGTTTCGAAACGCGCCCTGGGCCGTCCAAAGGATCTCCTGCAACTCCAGGAATTGGAGGCCCTCCAGGAACTCCGAAAGTCCTCCGGTGGGGATGTAGAATCCAAGAGGCACGATGCAGGATAGGAATGGAGGACACCGTCCCATCCTGCACTGCATCCATAGAGAGGCCGATGCGGTATCGGACCCTGAATCAATACCTTCGGGAACGGTTCGGCGAGCGGGTCCAACGGGTTTCGGTCGACGCCGGGTTCAACTGTCCGAACCGGGACGGCCGGGTCGCCTACGGCGGCTGTACGTTCTGCAACAACGACACGTTCAACTTCTCGCCGAAGATTCCCCTTCGAGACCAGATCCGCCAGGGCATCGAACGGGCCGAGCGTCGGTACGGCGCCCGAAAGTTCATCCTCTACTTCCAAGCCTATACGAACACCTACGCGCCGGTTTCGGTCCTGAAGCGGATCTATGACCATGTTTTTCTGGACGACCGCATCGTGGCCCTCGCCATCGGCACCCGGGCCGACTGCCTGTCCGACGAGGTCGTGGACTTGCTCGGGACGTATACGAAGACCCACGAGGTCTGGCTCGAACTCGGCGTCCAGACCGTCCACGACGAGACGCTGGCCCGCGTGAATCGGGCCGAAACGGCAGGCCTCTACGAGGCCTGGGTCCGCCGTCTGGCCGACACGCCCCTGAAGGTGTGCGTCCACCTGCTGATGGGCCTGCCGGGCGAGACCCTGGAGATGATGCGGACGACCGTTCGGACGGTCGCCGACTGGCCCATCGATGGCGTCAAGTGTCACAACCTTCACATCGTCCGGGGCACGGTCCTGGGTGTCCAATACCTCCGAAAGCCCTGGCCCCTCATGGACATGGACGAGTACGTCGAACTCCTGGCCGAACTCATTGCCTACCTGCCGCCGGAGGTCGTCCTCCACCGATTGGTCGCCGAATCGCCGCCCCAGGACCTCATCGCCCCATCGTGGGCCAACGACAAGGCGGAAGTCCTCCGACGGCTGGACGCCCTGCTGGAACAGCGGAACTGGCGGCAGGGCTGTCTGCGGGATGCCCCAAGAAGGGATGGAGTGACGGAGTGACGAGTAACGAGTGACGAGTAACGGGTAGTAACGGGTAATAAACCATTGCCGTATTGCCGTACTGCCTTATTGCCCTACTGCCGCATGGCCACGTTGGACACACGTGGCGAGACACTACTGCTTTGTTAGATATGGATGCAGGATGCAAGATGCAGGATACAGGATAGAATACGGATTCGGATCTCGGCTGTCAGGTACCCGGGACCTGGAACCTGGGACCCATGTCCAATTTCCCCATCTCAGCTTAACAAAGCACTATTGCCTTGTTAAGATTTGAAATGGGGGAATGGGGCATAGGTGTCAGGTACCAGGTTCCGGGTACCGGGTAGCCAGGATCCGAACCCTTCCTATCCTGCATCGTGCATCCTGTATCCTGCATCCATGTTAAGATTTGAAATGTGGGAATGGGGCAGGGGTGCCAGGTCCGGGTTCCGGGTACCAGGTAATCCGAATCCTGACATTTCTATCCTGCATCGTGCATACCCGGTGTGCGCGTTTTCCAGTAGCCGGGCTCGGTCCTCGGCGCTCGGTGTTCGGTCCTCGGTGTCGGACCGGCTCCGGTGCCGGGTACCAGGTCCCAGGTGCCAGATAGCCGGTACCCCGGCTCGGTCCTCGGTATCCGGCCCTCGGCCATGGAGGGATGAGGGGCGAGGGAGGTACGACCTTCCCTCCTCCTTTGTCCAGGCCGAGGGCCGAAGGCCGGCCACCGAATCCGGTACCCGGTACCCGGCACCTGCCTTCGAAAAACCCGCACACGGGGTATGCGTCCTGGTTAAGCTTTGAAATGCGGACATGGGATGCAGGTTTGAACTCTGCCCTCCCCGAAGCCCTATCCTGCATCATGCATCCTGTATCCTGCATCTTATGTCTTCCAGTAGGTTTGCATGGCTGAGACGTGGGACGTCTGCATCGTCGGAGCCGGCATCGTGGGCCTGACGCTGGCCCGGGCCTTCGTACGACGGGGTGTGTCCCGCATCCTCGTCTTAGAGCGGGAGGCGACCTTGGGACGGCACGCCAGCGGCCGCAACAGCGGCATTCTCCACGCCGGTGTTTACTACGAGCCCGGTTCCCTGAAAGCCCGCTTCTGCGTGGAGGGAAACCGCCGACTGAAGGCCTTCTGCCAAGAGTACGGCCTGCCCCTGCGGACGACGGGAAAGGTCCTCGTGCCGACCCGACCGGCCGACCTGGCGACCCTTCAGGAGATCAAGCGGCGGGCCGACGCCAACGGGGCCCGGGCCGAATGGATCGACGGCCGGACTTTAGCCGACATCGAACCCTACGCCTCGACCCGGTACGATACGGCCCTCTTCGTGGCCGATACGGCCGTCGTCGACCCCCGATCGATCCTGCAAGCCCTGGCCGACGAACTGACCCGCACGGGGCGGGTCTCGATTCGGTACGGTACGACGGTCCTGGGGCCGGCGGGACCTCGACGGATTCAGACCTCGCACGGGCCTGTCTCCTACGGATTTCTGGTTAACGCCGCCGGTGCATACGCCGACCAGATCGCCCACGCTTTCGGAGTCGGTCGAGAATACGTCATCCTGCCGTTGAAAGGCACGTATCGGCGACTCCGGCCGGACCGGAGCCATCTGGTCCGAGGAAACATCTTTCCCGTACCGGACTTGAAGTTCCCCTATCTGGGAGTCCACCTGACGCGGGGCGTAGACGATGTCGTCTACGTAGGCCCCACGGCGAGTCCGGCCCTGGGGCGATCCCATTACGGGCGTCTGTCCGGGCTTTCACCCGAAGCCGTCGGAATCCTGGGACGGGTCGCCGTGCTATTCGTCCGGAACCCGGAATTCCGGCGCTTTGCGGTCCAAGCCGTTCGCCGTCACGCTCCCGGCGGATTCCTCCGGGCGGTTCGGGACCTCGTACCGACCGTTCGGGCCGGGGACCTCGTCCGGGCCGAGCGGGTCGGCATCCGGGCTCAGCTCGTTCACAGGCCGACGCATGGCCTCGTCATGGACTTTCAGGTCCTCCGGGACGAGGCGGCCCTCCATGTCCTGAACGCCGTTTCGCCGGCCTTTACGGCCTCGATGGCCTTTGCGGACTATCTGGCGGACCTCGTGGGGTAAAGGAGTGACGAAGTGACAGAGTGACGGGGTAAATGATGGGCTGGTCGCCCTGGGCCTGGACGGCCCGAAAGGCCCTACCCTCAGGTACTGGGTATCAGGTGCCGGGTCTCAGGTATCAGGCACCTGGGGTCCGATACCCAGTACCTGGTTCCTGGGACCGGCATCCATAGGAGCTACGCAGTGAAGAGGCCGCTCCAAGGAATCCGTAAGACCCCGTACCCGGCTCATACCGTATGGCCCGACTGCCCTATTGCCTTACTGCCTTATTGCCCTACTGTCCTATGTCCATCATCCGTAACGACCGAAGCCCTCCCATCGTTTGAACACGGCTCCTGCCATCCTGTATCTTGCACTCTCTCGGGAGGCCGTCGAAATGAGGGTGGGTAGGGACATCCCCGGGTGGCCCTTTGCGGACCTGGGAGAGTTCCTAAGGTTTCTGGAACAGCGGGGTCACCTGGTACGCGTTCGGGAACCCGTCGACCCCTATTTAGAGGTTTCCGCCATCGCGCAGGAGGTCGTCCGCCGGGAGGGTCCGGCCCTCCTCTTCGAAAATGTCCAGGGTGCACGTTTTCCCCTGGTCATCAACCTGTTTGGAAGCATGGAACGCATCGTGTGGGCCCTCGGACGGGAGCCCTCGGCCATCGCTGAGGAGTTTCTGCGGTGGCTGGACCTCGTGCGGCGGCCGCCGACCTTTCGGACCCTCGGGGAACTATTTCGGCTCGGCCTTCGGCTGTGGCGGAGCTTCCCCCGGACGGTCCGTCGGGCCCCCGTTCAGGCCGTCGTAGAGGCACCGAACCTGCGGGACCTCCCCGTGATCACGTGCTGGCCCTACGACGGAGGCCCCTTCATCACGATGGGCCTCGTCGTGACCCATCATCCGGTCTTTCATACGCGGAATGTCGCCATCTACCGGCTCCACGTATACGACGAAAAGACGACCGGCATGCACTGGCAGAGCATGAAAGGCGGACGGGCCCACTACTATGAAGCCGAACGCCGGGGGCAACCCCTGGAGGTCGCCGTCGTCCTGGGCTGTGACCCGGTGACGATGCTGTGCGCCGTCCTGCCGCTTCCGGAAGAGATGGACGAAATCCTTTGGTCCGGCTGGATTCGGGGTCGTCCCGTGCCCCTCGTGCGGGCTCGAACCCTCCGGATGAAAGTCCCCGCCCGGGCCGAATTCGTCTTGGAGGGCTTTGTCCCACCTCGGGAGCGCCGTCTGGAAGGGCCCTTCGGGGACCACTTCGGCCATTATTCCGGGGTCCAGCCCTTTCCCGTCTTTCACGTCCAGGCCGTCACCCGTCGGGAACGACCCGTCTATCCCTCGACCGTCGTCGGCAAGCCGCCTCAAGAGGACTGGTTCATGGGAGTCGCCGCCGGTGAGATGGTCGGCCCCCTCATCCGGGTCCTCTTCCCGTCCGTTCGGCGCCTGTGGGCCTATCCGGAGACGGGCTTTCACCACCTCCTGGTCGTTTCCGTCGAGGAACGCCACCCGATGGAGGCCATGCGGGTCGGGCTCGGTCTCCTCGGCCAGGGCCAGCTTTCCCTAACCAAGTGTCTGATCCTCGTCCCGCCCGACGTCGACCCAGCCGACTGGTCGGCCGTCCTGGCGACCCTCTGGGACCGCTTCGACCCGGCTCGACATCTGACGGTCCTGCCGACGGCTCCGGCAGATACACTGGACTTCACGACGCCGACCCTCCACGCCGGCAGTAAGGTCATCCTGAACGCCACGGACCGGGTCTTTCGGGCCCGGCCCTGGCCGACGGAACCGGTCCCGCCGTCCGAACTTCCCTGGGGTGTCCGGGCCACCCGGGTGTGGCCGGGGGGTCATCTGATCCTGCAGGTCCACGGTCTCGTCGACGTCCGACGCCTCCTGACCGAGGTCCTGGCCCATCCCCGGCTACGTCCCTTCCTGTGGGTGTGGGTCGTCAGCCCCGACGTCCCCCTCGACGACCCGACCCTCCTCCTCTGGGGGATCTTCACCCGCTTCGACCCGGCTCGGGACTGGCTGTGCCTTCCCATGGAATGGTCCGGCCTCCGGCCCCTCTACTCAACTCCCATCGGCGTCGATGCCACCTGGAAGACGTTCTACCCGGCACCCTTGGAGCTCCCGGTCGACGTCGTCGGGAAGGCCCGCCAACGAGTCCACCGGTGGGGTCTCGAGAAGTGGGCCCCTCAGGGGTCCCGGGCAGACCGCCGATAGGCCGTAGTTCCTGCAACTCTGGGTCTGCAGACCCATTCGGTGGGGACGGAGGAGCCGCCCATGCGCAGACGTCGCCTTCCATGGATTGCCGGAAGCCTGGGCCTCATCGCCCTAATTGCCTTGACAGGCTGTGGATCGACGTCAGCCCACCGTCGCATCCTGGACGTCCCTTTCTACGCCCAACAGCAGGACCGGGACTGCGGCCTCACGTCGCTTCGAATCCTCCTGACCCACGCCGGCTTGGAGAACCTGCGGGCCGCCCTGGAGACGGTCGAGGCCCCCCAGGGCCTCATGCCCCTGGAAGTCGAGGGGTTCCTGCGGACGCACGGCGTGGCCTACCGGCGAGTGCCGGGCGACTCGGCGGCCCTGACGGCTACGATTCAGTCCGGTCGGCCGGTCCTCCTTCTGCTCAACCTGTCCCGGGGACCCTACCGGCGGTTCCATTACGTGGTCGTCGTCGGTGTGGAGACCGAAGGCGATGGCCCGGCAAGGGCGTTCTTCATCCACGACGGTCGTAGACCTGCCCGGCGGGTCGCCGCGTCATGGCTGATAGACCGGTGGACCCGAGCGTACGGGTGGGCGGTGGTCATAGAGGGATGGAGTGACGAAGTGACGGAGTGACGAGTGGTGGGGGAAACCCCAAGAAGCATAAGCAAGCAGGTAGGGATGGGAAAACGCCAAAGCCCCCAGGGACCGACCCCTACCCTCCTGCCTCATTGCCTTACTGCCTTACTGCCCGACTGCCTTACTGCCTTATTGCCTTACTGCCCGATTGCCTTCCTGCCCTTACCCCTCGCCCCCTCCCTCCACCGGGGGCCGAAGACCGGGAACCGAGGACCGATTCCCCCATCCCCGTTCAGAAAGTGACGGAGTGACGAAGTGATGAAGTGACGAAGTGACGGAGTAACGGGTGACGAGCAACGAGCAATAAAACCCCCCGTGCCTCACTGCCGTACCGCCCCTCCCTCCACCGGGGGCCGAAGACCGGGAACCGAGGACCGATTCCCCCATCCCCTTTAAGCGGGTCTCGGTTTTCAAAGGGACAGGGGGCGTGGGGAGACGCCGGAGGGTTGGGCGGCTGGGTTTCCATCCCCTTTAAGCGGGTCTCGGTTTTCAAAGTCTGAATGACGGGAGATGATGTTTTCGCTGGCCCGGTCGCGCCGGGTTTCCATCCCCTTTAAGCGGGTCTCGGTTTTCAAAGTCAGGATGTCGATTCCGATGATGACATTTTAACAATCAGACTGTTTCCATCCCCTTTAAGCGGGTCTCGGTTTTCAAAGGATAGAAATGGGACGCGCTCCTCACATTCCTCGCTTCCCATGTTTCCATCCCCTTTAAGCGGGTCTCGGTTTTCAAAGGCGGTGTGTTTGGCAGTTGCCTTAGCCGCGATTTCGTTTCCATCCCCTTTAAGCGGGTCTCGGTTTTCAAAGTTTTGACCCACGGGATGTAGAGCGGGCCGAGGCCGAACTCGACCGTTTCCATCCCCTTTAAGCGGGTCTCGGTTTTCAAAGTGAATTCTATGATGCGGTGATAAATTTTGCGAAGTTACACGTTTCCATCCCCTTTAAGCGGGTCTCGGTTTTCAAAGCTGTTGTTCGTGTCGATGAAGGAGTGCGGGCTCCCGTAACATTGTGTTTCCATCCCCTTTAAGCGGGTCTCGGTTTTCAAAGCCGCGGATGTAGAAGTATGCCCAATTGCGGTTTGCACATAGTTTCCATCCCCTTTAAGCGGGTCTCGGTTTTCAAAGTTAACAATGTGCTTAATCGCCGTTAAGCAAGCTGGAATCCCGAGTTTCCATCCCCTTTAAGCGGGTCTCGGTTTTCAAAGAGCCCCTCTTCTTAGGATAGGCAGGAGGCCCTTGGGAGGCAAGGGGTTGAGACGACGGGGGTGGGAAGGAACCCGCCCCATGGGTTTTGGGAGGGGGTTCGATCAGGGATTCGCATGGGGGGCCGAAGGGATTTTGA
>Ga0079997_116609_pt1 | contig 26331 bp, 27 predicted proteins | sample PerSpoCPS_CMetaG_FD_69200 | JGI IMG/M metagenome (GOLD analysis project Ga0079997, IMG submission 69200) | Archaeal communities from Yellowstone National Park, Wyoming, USA - Perpetual Spouter C (PS_C) MetaG (SPADES assembly) (version 2) | ecosystem: Environmental > Aquatic > Thermal springs >... | reverse complement strand
GGGGGTGGCGGCGGCCTTCCTGCGCAAAGCCCCCCAGGCGGGCCTCCTGCGGGCCCCTCTGGAGGACTTCCCCGCCCTGGCCCAAAGCGCCTCGGGGATGGAGGCCCTGCGCCGGCGCCTGCTGGAGCGGGGAGCCCGGCTCGCCTCCCCGGAGAAGGGGGTGGGGGAGGAGGACAAGCGGGGCTACCGGGAGGCGGTGAGCCTCCTCAGGCGGGGGCTTTTCGCCGGGCCCTACTACCTGAAGGGGCGGCTTGGCCTTGCCGACCCCATCACCCTGGGGGACTTCCTGGCCGACCTGGAGCACTACTACCGGGCGAAGGGCCTTCAGGACCGCCTCCGGGTGGTCCTGAAGGCCAGGGAGCTTTACCAGCGTGAGACGCAAAGCTCCCTGAAGCGTCCCCTCCTCAACCAGATCCTCCTGGCCCTGGGAGAGCGGGGAAGCGGGGGTGGGGAGGCGGTGAGCCGGGGGGAGGCGGCGGAGATCCTCTTCCGGCTTCTGCCATAATGGCTCCCAGGGTGCTCTCCGTCCTCCTCCTTCCCGAGTTCTCCGAGCTGGAGGCGGCTTTGGCCCTGGAGTGGGCCAGGCGGCTTGAGCTTCCCGCCTATACCGTGGCCAAGGGGCGCAAAGGGACCCCCGCCCTCGCGGGCTCGGTCTGGACCCCCACCTACGCTTTCCCCGCCGCCCCGCCCCCCAAAGCCCTGGTGATCCCGGGGGCCAGAAGGCCCGAGCGCCCCGCCAAAGACCCCATCTGGCTGGCCTACCTGGAGGAGGTTTGGGAGGGCCTCGAGGCCCTCTTCCTGGGCTTCAACGCCCACCTCTTCCTGGCCGAGGCGGGGAGGCTTCCTCCCCGGGTGGCGGCAGGGGAGGAGGTGGCGGAGCGCCTGCGGGAGATGGGCTACCGGGTGGAGGCCGGGCCCTTCCTGCGGGAAGGCCGGGTGTACGCCACAAAGGGGGGGCTTGCCCTCCTTTCCGCCCTTTCGGACTGGGTCGGGAAAGCGGTTGAGCTTTGACTTTGGACTGGAGTACACTACCCCCATGTCCGTGAGGGAGTATCAAAAAAAGCGCCGCCGGGAGCGCATCTTCCAGGCGGCCATGGCCCTATTCCGCCAGCGGGGCTTTCAGGAGACCACGGCCAGCGACATCGCCAAGGCGGCCCACGTCTCCCGGGGCACCTTCTTCAACTACTTTCCCTACAAGGAGGCGGTGCTTCTGGAGTACGGCGCCCTCCTCCTCGCCGGCCTCAGGGAGGAGGTGAAAGGGCGCCTGGCCCGGGGCGAAGACCCCCTGGCCATCCTCCGCTTCATCTTCCAGGAGGTGGCCCGCTACACCGAATCGGAGAAGGACCTGGTCCTCCCCCTCCTCTACGAGCTTCTGAACCCGGACCCCATCCGGGCCAAGGCGGCCTTTGAGGCCCTGCCCCTGGGGGACCTCATCGCCCAGGTGCTGAGGCCCCTCAGGGAGAAGGATCTGGTGAGGAAGGACCTCTCCCTGGAGCGCATGGGCCGGACCCTGGCCGACCTCTACTTCCTCACCGCCCTCCGCTGGGCGGCCTACACCCCGGAGCGGGACCTGAAGGAGGAGCTACAGAAGACCCTGGACCTGGCCCTTCTGGGGATCCTCAGCCGCTAACACCACCCCATGCTGGCCCCGGCAAAAGGTTCCTGGGGAAGTTACCGGGCATGGTGGGCCAAGGGAAGCAGGAAACAAGGGTATAAGGGCTTTTCTGGGGTCCCCACCGCGGCTTTTGCCACGGCCGGGTACTTAGTCGGCGGCCACCTTGAGCCTTTCCCGGATCTCCGGAATCCGGGCCAGGTAGACCCCGGTGGGGCTTCCCGTGAGGGCCACCTCCTCTGGGGTGCCCTCGGCCACGATCTCCCCGCCCAGGTCCCCGCCCTCCGGCCCCAGGTCAATGACCCAGTCGGCCGTCTTCACCACGTCCAGGTTGTGCTCAATGACCACCACGGTGTTTCCCGCCTCCACCAGGCGGTGGAGGACCGAGAGGAGCTTGGCCACGTCGTCAAAGTGGAGGCCGGTGGTGGGCTCGTCCAGGATGTAGAGGGTGCGGCCCGTGGACTTGCGGCCCAGCTCCGTGGCCAGCTTGATGCGCTGGGCCTCCCCTCCGGAGAGGGTGGGGGAGGGCTGGCCCAGGCGCATGTACCCCAGGCCCACGTCCACCATGAGCTGGAGCTTGCGGGCGATGGTGGGGACGTTCTGGAAGAAATCCAGGGCCTCTTCCACGGTCATGTCCAGGACGTCGGCGATGCTCTTGCCCCTTAGCTTCACCTCGAGGGTCTCCTTGTTGTAGCGCTTGCCCTTGCAGACCTCGCAGGGCACGTAGAGGTCGGGCAGGAAGAGCATCTCAATCTTGACCGTGCCGTCCCCGCCGCAGGCCTCGCACCGCCCCCCTTTGACGTTGAAGGAGAAGCGCCCCGGGCCGTAGCCCCGCTTCCTGGCCTCGGGGGTCTTGGCGAAGAGGTCGCGGATCTCGTCAAAGATGCCGGTGTAGGTGGCGGGGTTGGAGCGGGGGGTGCGGCCGATGGGGGACTGGTCAATCTCTATAACCTTATCCAGGTGCTCCACCCCTTCCAAAGCCTCGTAGGCCCCGGGGGTGGTCTTGGCCCGCATGAGCTTCTGGGCCAAGGCGGCGTAGAGGATGTCGTGGATGAGGGTGCTCTTCCCCGAGCCCGAGGGGCCGGTCACGGCCACGAAGCGGCCCAGGGGGATGCGCAGGGTCACGTTTTTCAGGTTGTGCTCCCTGGCCCCCTTCAGCACCAGCCACTTGCCGTTGCCCTTGCGGCGCTCTTTGGGCACGGGGATCTTCTTCTCCCCCCTCAGGTAGGCCCCGGTGAGGCTTTGGGGGCTCTGCAGGATGGCCTCCAGAGGGCCTTCCGCCACCACCTCCCCCCCGTGGATCCCCGCCCCCGGGCCCATGTCCACGATCCAGTCGGCGGCCCGCATGGTCTCCTCGTCGTGCTCCACCACGATCAGGGTGTTGCCCAGGGCCTGGAGGCGCTTGAGGGTGGCGATGAGGCGCTGGTTGTCCCGGGGGTGGAGGCCGATGCTGGGCTCGTCCAGGACGTAGAGGACCCCGGTGAGGCCCGAGCCCACCTGGGTGGCCAGGCGGATCCGCTGGGCCTCGCCGCCGGAGAGGGTGTTGGCCGCCCGGTCCAGGGTCAGGTAGTCCAGGCCCACCCCCACCAAAAACCCCAGGCGCTCCACGATCTCCCGCAGGATGGGCCTGGCGATCTGGGCCTGGAAGGGGGGGAGTTTCTCCTCGAGGCCCTGGAAAAAGCCCAAAGCCTCCCGCACGGGCAGGGCGGAGACCTCGGCGATGTTCCTGCCCGCCACCTTTACCGAGAGGACCTCCTTCTTGTAGCGGGTCCCGCCACAGACCGGGCAGGGCTTCAGGGCCATGAAGCCCTCGAGGACCTCCCTTACCCCCTCGGAGTCGGCCTCCTGGTAGCGCTTCTCCAGCCAGGGGATCACCCCCTCGTAGTGGACCTCCACCCGGAAGGTCTCCTTGCCCCCCCGGCGGAAGACCACCTCAAAGGGCTCGGGGAGGCCGTAGAGGACGGCCTTTTGCGCCTCCTCCGGCAGGTCCTTGAAGGGGGTTTTGAGGTCAAAGCCCAGGTGCTCCGCCAGGGCCCTGAGCCGGTCCCAGAGGTAGCTCCTGCCCGTGTCCCGCCCCCGGGACCAGGGGAGGATGGCCCCTTCGGCCAAGGAGAGCTCGGGGTTCACGATGAGGGCCGGGTCAAACTCCTGCTTGTACCCCAGGCCCGAGCAGGCGGGGCAGGCCCCGTAGGGGGCGTTGAAGGAGAAGATCCTGGGCTCCAGCTCCTCCAGGACGCTGCCGTGCTCGGGGCAGGCGAACTTTTCCGAGAAGAGCTCCTCCTCTCCCAAATCGGGGTAGAGGACCCGCATGAGGCCCTCGCCCCGGAGGAGGGCCAGCTCCACGGCCTCGGCGATGCGGGGCCTTTCCTCCTCCTTGAGGACCACCCGGTCTATGACCAGGTCAATGTCGTGCTTCTCGTACTTTTCCAGGTTCAGGTTCTGGGCCTCCTCCAGGAGGTAGATGACCCCGTCCACCCGCACCCGGGCGTACCCCTCCTTCATGAGCTGGGCGAAGAGCTTGCGGTACTCGCCCTTCCTTCCCCGCACCAGGGGAGCCATGAGGACGGCCCGGGTGCCTGGGGGCTTCTGGAGGAGGCGGTCGGTGATCTCGCTGGCGGACTGCTTTTCTATGGGACGGCCGCACTGGGGGCAGTAGGCGGTGCCCACCCGGGCGAAGAGGAGGCGCAGGTAGTCGTGGATCTCCGTCACCGTGCCCACGGTGGAGCGGGGGTTGTGGCTGGTGGTCTTCTGGTCAATGGAGATGGCGGGGGAGAGGCCCTCAATGCTCTCCACGTCGGGTTTGTCCATCACCCCCAGGAACTGGCGGGCGTAGCTGGAGAGGCTTTCCACGTACCGCCTCTGGCCCTCGGCGTAGATGGTGTCAAAGGCCAGGGTGCTCTTCCCTGAGCCCGAGACCCCGGTGATGACGATGAACTTGCCCCTGGGGAGCTCGAGGCTGATGTTCTTCAGGTTGTGCTCCTTAGCACCCCGGATGACGATGCGGTCCATCCGTGGAAGTATACCACCCCTTCTGGGCTTGGAGTAGGGCCTAAAGGCGGAGGTGGATGAGAGGCACGGGAAGGCCGGGAGCTCTGGCCAGGGGGCCGTCCGCGGTGAGGATGGGGGCGGAAAGCCTCTGGGCTAGGGCCACGTAAAGGGCATCGTAGGCGGTGAGGCGGTCCCTTAGGGCGAAGGCAGGGAGAAGCAGAGGCCCGTGGTCTACCCGGAAGAGGGGCCAGCTAAAAAGGTCCTCCAGGGCTTCTTGAGCCCGCGTGGGGGAAAGGCGTCCGGAAAGGGTGGCCTTGCGCACCACGGCCAAGACCTCGGCGTCCAGCAAGGCCGGGGCGAAGAGGCGCTTCCCTTCCACCAGGGCGGCCACCTGCCGGCCCAAGGGGGTGCGAAGCAGGTACTCGGCGGCGGCGGAAGCGTCTAGGACGAGGGGGGCCACCTTTCCTCCCGGGCCTCCTCCAGAAGCTTGGCGGCGGGAAGGCCCAGGTCCACAGGAGCCCTCTGGGCCAGACGCTCCCGCCACTCGGCCTCGTCCAGGGCCCGTTCCAAGGCCTCCAGGACGAACTCGCTCAGGCTGAGGCCCCTGGCCCGGGCCTGGCGTGCCAGGCGGGCCTTGAGGTCCTCGGGCACCTTCTTCACCTGAAGGGTGCTCATGGCATGATTGTAGCATGCTAAGCTGAACCCATGTCCTCCTGGATGCTCCGGGAAGCGGAGGAAGCTCCGAGGGCGGTGGAGCGGCTCCTTAGGGAAAACGAGGCCGAGGTGAAGGGCCTAGCCGCTTTCCTAAGGCGGAGGCCTCCCGCTCTTACCCTCACCGCCGCCCGGGGGAGCTCGGACCACGCCGCCCTTTACGCCAAGTACCTCTTGGAGACCCGCCTCCTCTGGCCTACGCTCTCCGTGGCCCCCTCGGTGCTGACCCTCTACGGGGCGAGGCCCAGGGTCCCCCTGCCGGGCCTCCTCCTGGCCTTTAGCCAAAGCGGGGAGAGCCCGGACGTGGTGGAGGTGGTGCGGGCCTACCGGGGGGCGGGGGTCCTCACCGTGGCCCTGGTGAACCGGGAGGAAAGCCCCCTGGCCCAGGCGGCGGAGGTGGTCCTCCCCCTCCACGCCGGGGAGGAGCGGGCGGTGGCGGCCACCAAGAGCTTCCTCGCCATGCTGGCGGCCACGGTCCACCTCATGGCCCACCTCCTGGAGGAGCCCCACCTGAAGGAGGCCCTTCCCGCCCTGCCCGAGGCCATGCACCGGGCTTTGGGGGCGGAGGGGAGCCTGGAGTACCTGGTGGAGGCGGAAAACCTCTTCGTCCTGGGGCGGGGCCTGGTGTACCCTGTGGCCCTCGAGGCCGCCCTCAAGCTGAAGGAGGTGGCGGGCCTCCACGCCGAGGGGCTTTCCGCCGCCGAGTTTCTGCACGGGCCCAAAGCCCTCTTGGAGCCTGGCTTTCCCCTTCTGGTCCTGGCCCAGAGGGACGGGGCCCTGGAGGCCACGCTGAGGACCCTGGAGTCCCTGAAGGCCACGGGGGCCCACCTCCTGGTCCTCTCCCGGGAGGCCGAGGCCCTGGAGCTGGCGGACACCCCCTTGCGCCTCCCGGTGGCCCTCTCCCCCGAGCTCACCCCCCTCCTCCTGGCCCAGGCCTTCTACCCCATGGCCGAGGCCCTGGCCCGGGCCCGGGGCCAGGACCCGGACCGGCCCCGCCACCTCAGCAAGGTGACCCGGACCCGCTGAAGGCCCTCAGAAAACCTTTTCCCCCAAAGGCACCTCCCGCTCGGGGGTGAGGAGGACCACCCGCCCCTTTTCGTCCCTCGCCCCCAGGACCAGGACCTCGGAGGGGAAGCCGGCGATGGAGCGCACGCCCAGGTTCACCGCCGCCACCACCAGCCGGCCTGGGAGGTCCTCCGGGCGGTAAAGCTCGGTGATCTGGGCCGAGCTCTGCTTCACCCCCAAGGGGCCGAAGTCAATCCAGAGCTTGTAGCTGGGCTTTCTGGCCTTCTCGTGGGGCTCGGCCTTCAGGATGCGCCCGATCCTCAGGTCCAGGGTCTGGAAGGCCTCTAGAGGGTCCATGCCCCGAGTGTGGCAAAAAAGAAGGCCCCCGGCAAGGGGCTATGGTGGGCCGTGCAGGACTTGAACCTGCAACCAACCGGTTATGAGCCGGCCGCTCTGACCGATTGAGCTAACGGCCCGCGCCAGTAGACTAGTTTAGCACAGGGCCTTAGGCGGTGTATACTGGGCCTGGAGGTGAAAGCATGACCGTCAACGAGAGCACCACCGACCGGGTGATCCGCTTTGTCCTGGCCCTCATCCTCTTCTACTTCGCCTTCCAGTCGGCCTCTCCCTGGAACTGGATTTTGGGCATTGTGGCTGTGGTCCTCCTCTTCACCGCCATCACCGGCTTCTGCGCCCTGTACAAGGTGCTTGGCATCAGCACCAAGCGGTGAGCTTTCCCGTAGCCCCCGGGGACTTGGTGCGGGTGGAGTTCTTTAAGTTCCCGGGGGATCTGCTTCACTACTGGTGGGAGGCCCGGGTGGTGGAGGTGCGGGAGGAGGGGGTCCTCACCCTGCTCCCCCAGGGCGGGGTCTTCCACCACGAGGGCAAGGGCAGGCGGGTAGTCCTGGATCACGATGCCTACGTGGCCTTCTTCCCCGGGGCCTGGTACTCGGGGGGGCCCGACGTGCGGGAGGGCCGGGTCCTGGAGTACTACTGGAACGTCCAGACCCCAGCGGTCTGGACGGGGGCGGGCTTCCGCCAGTACGACCTGGAGCTGGACGTCCGCTGCCGGGCCGACCACACCTGCCAGGTCTTTGACCGGGAGGAGTTTCTGGCCAAGCGCCCCCTTTACCCGGAGGCCTGGGTGGCCCGGGCCGAGGAGGCGGTAGAGGCCATCTTCCGCCACGTGCGCGAGGGGCGGTGGCCCGTCCTGCCCCCCGGGGAGCCCCTGCCCTGGATGGAGAGGCTTTAGGGGACGTAAAGGGGCGTGGGCGAAGGGGGAGCCTGGCAGGCCCCCGGTCCCCAGGCCTTCAGGGGCAGAAGGCGCCCGTTTTTTAGGTACCAGCGCCGCTCTAAGGCCACTTGGTAGAAGAGCCCCTTGAAGAAGCCGTGGAAGCTGTCCTCCCAGGTTTCCAGGTTCTGGGCCCTTAAGGGGTAGTTGTGCCAGGCGGGGCCCAGGTAGTAGAGCCAGGGGTCCTCGAGGGGGCGGGTGTCCTCTTGGGGCAGGCCCAGAAGGGCGTTGAAGTAGCCCCGCAGGCGGCTTGCCGTGAAGAGGAGGTTGAGGTAGGGGTCCAGGAGGGCCTTCCTGGCCTCGGCCTCGGTCTTGGGGAAGGGCCTGGCCGGGTCCCAGGCCCCAAAACGCTTCAGGCGGGGCTCCTGCTTCAGGGCATCCTCAAAGCTCATCTGGGCTAGGCCCAGGGTGCGGCTTAGGGGCGCCTGGCCCTGAAGCTCCGCCAGGCCCTGGGCCAGGCCGTCCGCCACCTCCCGCACCCCCCGGGAGAGGCCCAGGGCTTTATCCCCGCCGTACTGCTCGTTGTCCACGATGGCGGCCAGCACCCCGTAGGGGATCCTCAAGGCCCCCGCCGCCGCCCGGATCTTTTGGGCGTGAGGGAGGACGTGGTGAGGGGCGGTGGGGAGGCCCCGGAGGTCCACCGCCTGGGCCCGCAGGGCCTGGCCTATGGCTAAGACCCAAAGCCGGGCGGCCTGAAGGGCCTCCTCCGGCTTGGAAAAGGCGGAGCGCTTGCCCGAAAGCTGATTTTTAAGCTCCAGGCGCAGGAGGCGGTCGTAGGCCCGGGCGGCCTCGTCCCCCAGGAGGAGGTGGAGGCTGGCCTTGTTGGAGAGGTGCAGGGCCACCAGAGCCTCCCGCGTGGCCCTGGGGTAAGGCAGAAGCTCCCGGAGGCTGGGCGAGGCGGGCGGGGAAGGGGGGGTGGGAAGGGCCAGGAAGAGGAGAAGGGCTAGAAGGAGGGCGGGCCAGGGGCCCGGCATGGGCTACTTCCCGGGTTCCTCCGCCGGAGGTACCTCCACGGGGTAGCCGGTGTGGGTGCGGCGCCCGCCCGGGGTCCTCTCCAATACCTCCCGCCACTCGGCCAGGTTCAGGAAGCGGTCCGCCTGGTTGCGAAGCTCCAGGTCCGCTAGCTCGTGCACCCCCAGGAGGTGGACCTCCTTGCCCATGGCCCTAAGGGCCTGGAAGGCGTGGGCCAGCTCCCCGGAGCCCGAAGCCACCACGGCCCGGTCCCAGCGGGGGGCGGTGGTGAGGAGGTCCGTGGCCATCATGGCCTCAAACCGAGCTTCTCCCCGCACCAGGCGGCTTCGCACCGTGTAGCCTATAAAGACCAGAGCGTCTATGAAGCGTTGCTGGCGCTCGTCCTCGGGGTCGGTGATGGGGACGTAGTAAAAGGCGTTGTAGAGCTGCTCGGGGGTGGCGAACTGGGTGATGACCCGCCTGTGGTCCACGTTCCAGCCCAGGCGCTTGGCCGCCTGGTACATGTAGGAACCGTCAATGAAAAGGGCGATCCGCATGCTGGCCTAAGCTTATAGCGAAAGGGGGCCCGTGGGGCCCCCTTGCCCCGGCGTGCCTTCAGGCCGGGGCCTTCTCCTCCCCCTTCTCCGAGGAGTGGCCGGGGTTCACCTTGAGGGCGGGGTTGGCGTAGGCGGCGGCGTGGTTGGCGGCGATGGCCGCCTCCCCGAAGCCCAGGACGATGAGGGGAAGCTTCCCGGGGTAGGTGACGATGTCCCCGCAGGCGTAGACCCCGGGGATACTGGTGGCCATGGTGGTGTCCACCTTGATCTTGTTCTTCTCCAGCTCCAGGCCCCAGTTGGCCAGGGGGCCCAGCTTGGTGAGGTAGCCCGCCAGGATGAGGACGGCGTCCACCTCCAGCGTGAGCTCCTCCTGGGTCTGGTTGTGGAAGATGACCGCCCGCCTCACCCAGGTGTCCCCCTCGAGGCGGCGCACCTCGTAGGGCGTGAGGACCTTGAGGCGCCCCTCCTCGTGGGCCTTCATGAGCTCCTGGACGCTGGCCTCATGGGCCCGGAACTGGGGGCGGCGGTGGATGAGGGTGATGGTCCCGGCGGTGTCCAGGAGGTTCAGGGCCCAGTCCACGGCGCTGTCCCCACCCCCCACGATCAGGACCCGCTTGCCCTGGAACTCCGCCTTGGCCCTCACGGCGTAGTAGACCCCCCGGCCCTCCAGCTCCCTCTCCCCCGGGGCCCCCAGGCGCCTGGGCTCAAAGGCCCCCACCCCGGCGGCGATGATGACCGCTTTGGCGGTGTAGGTGCTCCCCGCCGACGTGGTCACCTTAAAAACGCCGTCCTCCCTGGACAGGGTCTCGGCCCGCTCCCCCAGGGTGTAGATGGGGTTAAAGGGGGCCACCTGCTCCACCAGGCCCCGGACCAGGTCCTTGGCGTAGACCTTGGGAAAGCCCGCCACGTCGTAGATGTACTTCTCCGGGTAGAGGGCCGATAGCTGCCCTCCCGGCTCCGGCAGGGGGTCTATGAAGCGGAAGGAAAGCCCCCGCATGCCCACGTAAAACCCCGCGAAAAGCCCCGCGGGCCCGGCGCCGATGACGATCACGTCCGTGTGCTCCATGGCCGCACCTCTTCCGGCATTCTAAGCCCTCGGACCTTTTGGGCGCGTCCCTATTTTGGGAAGGGACAAACCTCATTCTGAGCCCCCCGCCGTGGCAAGGGCCGCGGTGGAGCGCTTATACCCTTGTTTCCCCTTTCCCTCGCCCCACCATGCCTGGTAACTTCCCCAGGAACCTTTCGCCGGGGCCCCCATGCTGGCTTGGGCCAGCATTGTGGTATTAGTCCACCCTCAGGACCACCTTGCCGAAGACCCGCCTTTCTTCCAGGAGGCGGTGGCCCTCGCTGGCGGTCTCGAGGGGAAGCACCTGCCCCACCACCGGTTTCAGCTTCCCCGCCTCCACCATGCGCAGGATGGGGAAGAGGCGGCTTTTGGAGGCCATGGTGGAGCCCAGGATGGCGAGCTGGCGGAAGAAGACGTGGGCGAAGGGCAGGGTCCCCTCATACCCCGAGGAGGCCCCGGCGATGGCAATCCTGCCCCCACTCGCCGTGGCCTTGATGACCCCCTCAAAGTAGAGGGCCCCGGTGTGGTCCACCACCTTGTCGGCCCCCTTGCCCCCGGTGAGGCGGCGCACCTCCTTGAACCAGTCGGGATGGGTGTAGTTGACCGCTTCGTCGGCCCCAAGCTCCAGGGCCTTCCTTAGCTTCTCCTCCGAGCCGGCGGTGGCGATGACCCGCCCGCCGAAGAGCTTAGCGATCTGGATGGCGGCCACGCTGACCCCGCTTCCCGCCGCCATGACCAGCACGTCGTCCCCAGGGCGCACCTGGAGCTTATCCACCACCATCTGCCAGGCGGTGAGGAAGGTTAGGGGGATGGCGGCCGCCTCCTCAAAGGAGAGGTTTTGTGGTTTTTTGAGGAGGTTCACCTCAGGTACCACCAAGTACTCGGCATAAGCCCCGTGGCGGTGCTCCCCCAGGATCTCGTACCGCGGGCAGAGGTTGTCCTCGCCCGCCAGGCACCGCTCGCAGTGCCCACAGGAAAGCCCCGGGTTCACCACCACCTCGTCGCCGGGGGCGAAGGCGGTGACCCCGGGCCCCACGGCCTCCACCACCCCGCTGGCGTCCGCCCCCAGGATGTGGGGCAGGGGAAGCCTGGGGCTCGCCACCCCCTTGCGCACCCAGATGTCCAGGTGGTTGAGGGCCGCCGCCCGGACCCGGATGCGCACCTCCTTGGGGCCCGGCTCCGGGGTGGGCATCTCCATGGGCTTCAAGACCTCTGGGCCGCCTCTCGCCTCCATCACCACCGCTCTCATACCACCTCCTTATGCCAGGGATTTTCCCACGGCTAAACTCCCAGGGTCAAGCGGCGGGCACCCTTGACAAGGTCCAGAAAGAGGGGGTACCCTTACCCCCGTAAGACCTTTGGAGGAGGTTGGAATGAAGAAAGCTTTGGTTCTGATCGGCCTTTTGGCCCTGGCGGGCGCCGCCAGCGCCCAGACCTTCGTCTGGCCCCAGAAGTGGACGGTGGCCAAGCCCCAGGAGGCCAAGCGCGGGGGCACCCTGCGGGCGGCGGTGATCTCCGACTACCGCACCTTCAACCCCTTCATCACCGCCGAGTCCGGCAACGTGCCCAGCATCATCTCGGGAGGCAGGGGTCTGGTGACCCGCGACCCCACCACCGGCGACTGGATCCCCTACATGGCCGAGTCCTGGACCATTAGCCCCAATAAGCTGGAGATCACCTTTAAGATCCGCAAGGGGATGAAGTGGTCCGACGGCCAGCCCATCACCGCCGACGACTGGATCACGACCTGGCGCATCCACACCGACAAGGCGGTGGGCTCCAACAGCTACGACTCCTTCTTCATTGACGGTAAGCCCATCGTCCTCAAGAAGATTGACGACTACACCATCCGCTTCATCTACCCCAAGACGGACGCCGAGGCCTTTAACGTGGCCAGCTTTGTGCCCTGGCCCGCCCACGTCTTCGGCCCCGTCTACCAGAAGGAGGGGGCGGAGGGCATCAAGAAGATGTGGACCCTCAGCGAGGACCCCGCCAAGATCGTCTCCGGCGGGCCCTGGCTCATTGAGAGCTACCGCCCCGGGGAGCGCCTGGTCCTGAAGCGGAACCCCGCCTTCGGCGAGTGGAACAAGGACGAGGCGGGCAACCCCCTGCCCTACCTGGACCGCTACGAGATCAAGATCGTCAAGGACACCAACGCCCAGCTCGCCGAGTTCCTGGCGGGGAACATTGACGTCTTCGACCCCGCCACCGTGGACCACATCTCCCAGGTCCGCCAGGCCATCCAGCAGGGCCGCCTGGACGCCACCATCAAGGTGAACGCCTCCCCCGTGGCCTCCAGCCAGTTCATGGTCTTCAACTGGAACAAGGCCTCGGACCCCTTCAAGCAGAGCCTCTTCCGCTCGGACAAGTTCCGCCGGGCCATGAGCCACGTGGTGAACCGCCAGGCGGTCATTGACATCGTCTACGGGGGCCTGGGCACCCCCATGTACACCAGCGTCTACCCCGTGCTCACCCAGTGGATCAATCCCAAGGTGCCCAAGTACGAGTACGACCTGAACCAGGCGGCCAAGCTCCTCTCTGAGCTCGGCTTCACCAAGAAGGACAAGGAAGGCTACCTGGTGGACGCTAAGGGCCGCCGCCTGGAGTTCAACCTAGCCACCAACGCCGGCAACGTCCAGCGGGAGCAGATCGCCAAGCTCATCGTGGACGAGGCCAAGAAGGTGGGGGTCAAGGTCAACTTCCAGGCCATTGACTTCAACACCCTGGTGGGCCAGCTCCTCTCCTCCGGCCCCGACCGGCCCTTTGACGCCATCATTATCGGCCTCTCCGGCGGCGGTCTGGACTGGCCTTTCGGCTCTAACGTGGTGCCCTGCAAGGGCAACCTCCACATGTGGAACAAGTCTGGCCAGTGCCTGGACCCCCGGGAGACCCAGCTGGACGCCCTCTACTCCCGCGGCCGCACCGAGCTGGACTTCCAGAAACGGCGGGAGATCGGCTTCCGCATGCAGGAGATTGAGGCCCAGCTCCTCCCCGTCATCTACATCGCCGGGCCCAACTACCACCCCGCCTGGAACAACCGCCTGGGCGGCGAGCACCCCGATGCCATCATCTCCAGCATCTGGGGCCAGCGGGAGCTGGAGCTGACCTTCATCAAGAAGTGAGCTAGACAGAGTGCGCCCTGGGGCCTGGGCCCCGGGGCGCCTTACACCGCCATGACTGCCTACATCCTACGCCGCATCCTCTATCTGATCCCCACCTTCTTCGGGGCCACCTTTTTGGCTTTCCTCATCATCCAGATGGCCCCGGGAGACTACCTGACCCAGCTGGAGCTGGACCCCAAAATCACGCCGGAGACCATCGCCCGCCTCCGGTCCCAGTTCGGCCTGGACCGGCCCGTCTACGAGCAGTACCTCCTTTGGATGAACAACCTCCTCCACCTGAACCTGGGCTACTCCTTCGCCTTCCAGGCCCCTGTGCTGGACGTGATCTGGCCCCGGGTGGTGAACTCCATGGTGATCGTCATCCCCTCCACGGTTCTCCTCTACCTGGTGGCCATCCCCATCGGCGTCTACGGGGCGGTGCGCCAGTACTCCCTGGGGGACCGGATCCTCTCCTTCCTGGCCTACGTGGGCCTTTCCGTCCCCAGCTTCTTTCTGGCCCTCATCGCCATCTACGTCCTGTTGCAGATCAAGTTCAAAACCGGCACCCTCATCTTCCCGGTTTCGGGGATGACCTCTAGCGGCTTTGAGCAGTTCCCTCCCCTCAAGCAGTGGCTGGACATCGCCTGGCACGCGGTGGTGCCCATTCTGGTGGCCACGGCCAACGACATCGCCGGGCTTTCCCGCCTCATGCGGGGCCAGATGCTGGAGGTCTTGGGGCAGGACTACATTCGCACCGCCCGGGCCAAAGGGCTTCCCGAGCGGGTGGTCCTCTACAAGCACGCCTTCCGCAACGCCGTCATCCCCTTCGTGGCCACGCTGGGGGGCCTTCTTCCCAGCCTCATCTCCGGGGCGGGCTTCGTGGAGGTGGTCATGGCCTGGCCGGGCATCACCCCCTTCTTCCTGGACGCCATCGCCAACCAGGACCTCTACGTGATCGCCGGCTTTCTCACCGTTAGCCTAGTCCTCCTCATGATCGGCAACCTGGTTTCCGACCTGCTTCTGGCCTGGGTGGACCCCAGGATCCGCTACGAGTAGGGGGTGGCCTGTGGAACGAACCTCCACTTCCCAGTTAACCGTCGCCCTGCGCCAGTTCCGCAAGCACCGCCTGGCGGTCTGGGGAGGGCGCATCCTCCTGGTCCTCTACCTGATGGCCGCCTTCGCCGGCTTCTTTAGCCCCTACGACCCCAACTACTACGAGCTCTACCCCCCCAAGGGCCACCACCCGCCCACCCGCATCCACTTCGTGGATCCGGAGACGGGAAGGCTTACTCGCCCCTTCGTCTACGCCACCAAGCGCACCATAGACCCCGTCTCCCTCCAGCCCAAATACGAGGAGGACCCCAGCCAGGGGAAGTTCTACGTCCGCTTTTTCGTGCGCACTCCCGAACACCCCTACACCATCTTCAAGGTCTTCCGTTCGGACCTCCGCCTCTTCGGCGTGGACGCCCCGGGGCGCATCTTCCTCATGGGCACGGACAACTTCGGCCGGGACCTCTTCAGCCGGGTGGTCTACGGGGGCCAGGTCTCCCTCACCATCGGCATCCTCTCGGCCCTGGTCTCCTTCGCCCTGGGGCTTCTTCTGGGCGGGATTGCGGGCTACTTCTCGGGGAGGTCGGCTGGGGAGGGCTGGCCCGGGTGGTGCGGGGCATCGTGCTCTCGGTCAGGGAGATGGACTACGTGCAGGCGGCCAGGGCCCTGGGGGCTTCCGACGGGCGCATCATCGCCCGCCACGTCTTGCCCGCCACCGCCAGCTACGTGATCGTGAGCCTTTCCCTCACCATCCCGGGGTTTATCCTGGGGGAGAGCGGGCTTTCCTTCCTGGGGCTTGGGGTCACGGAGCCCTATACCAGCTGGGGGCTTCTCCTGCAGGCGGCCCAGCAGGGGGGGTTCGCCTCCTTCACCGACCGCCCCTGGGTCTTGTGGCCTGGGTTTTTCATCTTCCTCTCCGTGCTCTCCTGGAACTTTCTCGGCGATGGCCTCAGGGATGCCCTGGACCCCAGGCGGAAGCACTAGGCCCTTCTCTTTTGACCGGGTATGGCGTATAACGGATGAGGTGTTTTCGGTGCGGTGCCCGAAGGAGTTAGCATGGACGAGAAGCGGCTGTTGGAGGTGAGAGACCTCAAGGTCCACTTCTTCACCGACGACGGGGTGGTGAAGGCGGTGGACGGGGTGTCCTTCCACGTGGACAAAGGGGAGACCCTGGCGGTGGTGGGGGAGTCGGGCTCTGGGAAGAGCGTGACCTCCCTGGCCATCATGCGGCTCATCCCCACGCCCCCCGGGCGGATCGTGGGTGGGGAGGTCCTTTTCCGGGGCAAGGACGGCCAGGTGAAGGACCTGACCAAGCTCCCGGAGGCGGAGATGCGCCGGATCCGGGGCAACGACATCGCCATGATCTTCCAGGAGCCCATGACCTCTCTGAACCCGGTGTACACGGTGGGGGACCAGATCGCCGAGGCCATCATGCTCCACCAGGGGAAGAACCGGAAGGAGGCCATGGAGCTGGCGGCCCACATGCTGGAGCTGGTGGGGATTCCCGAGCCCAAGAAGCGGCTTGCCAACTACCCCCACCAGATGTCTGGAGGGATGCGGCAGCGGGTGATGATCGCCATGGCCCTTTCCTGCAACCCCTCCCTGCTCATCGCCGACGAGCCCACCACGGCCTTGGACGTGACCATCCAGGCCCAGATCCTGGAGCTGATGAAGAAGCTCCAGGAGGAGATCGGCATGAGCATCCTCTTCATCACCCACAACCTGGGGGTGGTGGCGGAAATGGCGGACCGGGTGGTGGTGATGTACGCGGGGCGGGCGGTGGAGCAGGCGGACGTGGTGCCCCTTTTCAAGGAGCCGCTGCACCCTTACACCCGGGGGCTTTTGCGCTCCGTGCCCAGGCTGGACCTGGCGGCGGAGCGCCAGGAGCGTTTGGAGGCCATCCCCGGCAACGTGCCCAACCCCCTCTACCTGCCTCCCGGGTGCGCCTTCCACCCCCGGTGCAAGCACTACGTGGAAGGCCTCTGCGACCGGGAGGTGCCGCCTTTGGAGGACACCGGGGACGGGCGCCAGGTCCGGTGCGTGCGCTGGCGGGATATCCGGGAGGTTAGGGCATGAAGGGCGACGGCGTTCTCCTGGAGGTCCGGGACCTGAAGAAACACTTCCCCATCCGGGGCGGGGTCCTCTCCCGGGTGGTGGCCAGCGTCAAGGCGGTGGACGGGGTCTCCTTCGCCATAAAAAAGGGGGAGGTCCTGGGGCTGGTGGGGGAGTCAGGGAGCGGCAAGACCACGGTGGGCCGCACCCTTCTGCGCCTCATTGAGCCCACTGGGGGCCGCATCCTCTTTGACGGCCAGGACATCACCGAGCTGCCCAGGAACCAGCTCCGCCCCTACCGGCGCCGGATGCAGATCATCTTCCAGGACCCCTTCAGCTCCCTGAACCCCCGGATGACCGTGGGGGACATCATCGCCGAGCCCCTCATCATCCACGGCATCGGCAAGACGCCGCAGGAGCGCACGGAGAGGGTGGCGGAGCTCCTCAAGCTGGTGGGGCTTTCCCCCGACCACATGCGCCGCTACCCCCACGAGTTCTCGGGGGGACAGCGCCAGCGCATCGGCATCGCCCGGGCCCTGGCGGTGGCCCCGGACTTCATCGTGGCCGACGAGCCCGTTTCCGCCCTGGACGTCTCCATCCAGGCCCAGGTGGTGAACCTTCTGCAGGACCTGAAGGAGGAGCTGGGTCTCACCATGCTCTTCATCGCCCACGACCTGGCGGTGGTGGAGTACATCTCCGACCGGGTGGCGGTGATGTACCTGGGGAAGGTGATGGAGATCGCCTCCTCCCGGGAGCTTTACCGGAACCCCAAGCACCCCTACACCGAGGCCCTGCTCTCCGCCGTGCCCATCCCCGACCCCACGGTGAAGCGGGAGCGCATCGTCCTCCAGGGGGACATCCCTTCCCCCATCAACCCGCCTTCGGGGTGCGTCTTCCGCACCCGCTGCCGCTACGCCCTGCCCGAGTGCGCCCAGGTGGTGCCTGAGCTCAAGGAGGTGGCCCCCGGCCACTACAAGGCCTGCATCCGGGACGACATCCTCTAGGGGTTCAAGGCCTCCAGCCCAAGGGGTTTCGGCCTTCCCCTTGGGCGTATACTGCTTTCATGCTGGTCAAGGACGTGATGAAAAGCCCGGTCCTCAGCGTGGGACCGGAGACGACCCTCGAGGAGGCCTACCGCCTCCTCCTGGAAAAGGGCATCCGCCACCTTCCCGTGGTCAAGGACGGAAAGCTTTTGGGCATCATCACCGACCGGGACATCCGCCTGGCCACCAGCCACCTGAACCCCAAGGGCCCATGCCCCGGGTGTACCCAGGTGGGGGAGGTCATGACCAAGGAGGTGGTGACCGCCCACCCCCTGGACCCCGTGGAGGAGGCGGCCTTCGTCATGCGCCACCGGAAGATCGGCTGCCTGCCCGTTTTGGAGGACGGGGAACTGGTGGGCATCGTCACCGGCATTGACCTCCTGGACGCCCTCCTGAGGCTCGCCGGGGTCACGGAGCCCTCGGGGCGGCTGGAGGTGCGCCTGCCCGACAGGGTGGGGGAGCTCGCCCGCCTCACGGGCTTTCTGGCGGGGCGGGGGGTCAACATCCACTCCCTCCTCTCCTATCCCGAGGAGGGGGAGTGTGTGCGGGCCGTGGTGCGGGTCAACACCCTGGAGACCCACCTCCTGGCCCAGGGCCTTCGGGAAGCGGGCTTTGAGGTCCTCTGGCCCCCCAAGAAGCCATGGTGATCTACCGGGACGAGTACCGCCTCTACAACTTCGGCCCCCAGCACCCCTTCAGCCCGGTGCGCCTGGAGATGCTGGTCTCCCTCCTCCAGGCCCTAGGGGTGTGGCGGGAGCCCCTATCTCCCCCTGAGGCCACCCGGGAGGAGGTCCTCTCCGTCCACTCGGAAAGGCTGGTGAAGCGGGTGGAGGCGGCGAGCCGCGGCGAAAGGGTGCCCGATCTAGAGCACTACGGCCTGGGCACGGGGGACACCCCGGTCTTCCCGGGCATGGACCGGGCGGCCCGGGTCCTGGTGGGGGGGACCCTCGAGGGGGCCAGGCGGATCCTCTTGGGGGAAAGGCGGGTCTTGCAGCTGGGAGGCGGCCTCCACCACGCCCAGTACGACCGGGCCTCGGGGTTTTGCGTTTACAACGACCTTTCCGTGGCCATCCGCCACCTCACCCGAGCCGGGCTTAAGGTGGCCTATCTGGACATAGACGTCCACCACGGGGACGGGGTCCAGTGGATCCACTACGAGGAGAAGGAGGTCCTCACCTTAAGCCTTCACGAGTCGGGCCGCTACCTCTTTCCTGGGACCGGCCACGTCCACGAGATCGGCCGGGGGGAGGGGACGGGGCGGAAGCTCAACCTGCCCCTGGAGCCCTTCACCGAGGACGAGAGCTACCTGGAGGTCTTTGAGGCTCTTGTGCCCTGGGCCCTGAAGGCCTTCCGCCCCGACGTCCTGGTGGTGCAGGCGGGGGCCGACGCCCACTTCCTGGACCCCCTGGCCGACCTCCTCCTCACCACCCGGGCTTACGAGCGCCTCTTCCGCCTGATCCTGGAATACGCCGAGGCCTTCACCGGGGGCCGGGTTCTCTTCACCCTGGGGGGCGGGTACAGCCTGGACGCGGCGGTGAGGGTCTGGGTCATTCTTTACCACGTTTTCCACGGCCTTCCCCTGCCCGAAAGGCTTCCCGAGAGCTGGCTTAAGGCCTGGGAGGGCCGTTTGGGCGGGGCGCTCACCCCCACCCTTCACGACCCCGAAGGGGGCTACCCCGAGATCCCCAGGAAGCCGGAGATTGAGAAGCGGAACCGCCTCACCCTGGAGAGACTCACGGAGCTGGTCTCCCCCTACCTGTTACACTAGCGGGGTGAGGGTCATTCTGCGCCTGCCGGAGCGCAAAGAGGTGGAGGTGCGGGGGGATAGGCCCCTCAAGGAGGTCCTGGAGGAGCTGGGCCTCAACCCCGAGACCGTGGTGGCCGTGCGGGGAGAAGAGCTCCTCACCCCGGACGAAAGGGTGGGGGAGGGGGAGACCATAGAGGTCCTCTCCGCCATCTCGGGAGGGTAGATGGTCTGTAAGGTCTGCCGCGGTAAGGCCCAGGTGGAGGTGAAGAGCAGGGGCTTCGCCCTCTGCAAGGAGCACTACCTGGAGTGGTTCGTCAAGGAGACGGAGAGGGCCATCCGCCGCTACCAGATGCTGAAGCCCGGGGAGCGGGTCCTGGTGGCCGTCTCCGGCGGAAAGGACTCCTTGGCCCTTTGGGACGTCCTCCACCGCCTGGGCTACGAGGCCGTGGGCCTGCACCTGGAGCTGGGCATCGGGGCGTACTCCAGGAGGAGCCTCGAGGTCACCCAGGCCTTCGCCAAGGAGCGGGGCCTTCCCCTTCTGGTGGTGGACCTGAAGGAGGCCTACGGCTTCGGCGTGCCGGAGCTAGCCGAGCTTTCCGGGCGGGTGGCCTGCTCCGCCTGCGGGCTTTCCAAGCGCTACATCATCAACCAGGTGGCGGTGGAGGAGGGCTTTAGGGTGGTGGCTACGGGCCACAACCTGGACGATGAGGCCGCCGTCCTCTTCGGCAACCTCCTGAACCCTCAGGAGGACGCCCTCGTCCGCCAGGGGCCAGTCTTGCCGGAGAAGCCGGGCCTCGCCGCCCGGGTCAAGCCCTTTTACCGCTTTAGCGAAAGGGAGGTCCTCTCCTACACCCTGCTTCGGGGCATCCGCTACCTCCACGAGGAGTGCCCCAACGCCAAGGGGGCCAAGAGCCTCCTTTACAAGGAGGCCCTGAACCTGGTGGAGAAGGAGATGCCCGGGGCCAAGCTTCGCTTCTTGGAAGGGTTTTTGGAGAAGATCCAACCCCGCCTGAAGGCCGAAGAGGAGGTGGCCCTGAGGGAGTGCGAACGGTGCGGCTACCCCACCACGGGGGCGATCTGCTCCTTCTGCCGCATGTGGGAGAGCGTCTACCGGCGGGCCAAGAGGCGCCACCTCTTGCCCGAGGAGGCCCAGTTCCAGCCCAGGGTGGAGCCCGTCCGTGTCGGTTAGGCCGGGGATCTACCGCCACCACAAGGGAGGGCTTTACCGGGTGCTCTTCCTGGCCCGCCACTCTGAAACGGAGGAGGCCATGGTGGTCTACTAAGTACCCCACCGCGGCTTTTGCCGCGGTGGGGGCCCCAGAAAAGCTCTTCCAAAGCCCTGATTTGGGCACTCCATGTTGCGAAACCAAAGCGCGAGCACTTAGGCCCTTTACGGGGAGAGGGGGTACTGGGTGCGCCCTTTGGGCCACTTCCTGGAGAAGGTGCGGGTGGAGGGCCAGGAGGTTCCCCGGTTTGAGTTGGTGGAAGAGGTCGGAGAAGGGTAATACCACCCCATGCTGGCTTGCGCCAGCATGGGGGCCCCGGCAAAAGGTTTCTGGGGAAGTTACCAGGCATGGTGGGCCGGAAAAAGGGTATAAAAGCAGGGGCTAGGGGTGTGGAAGCCTTTCCAGATGGCCGGCCCCTAGGGTAGACTCGGGTCATGTGGTGGAAAGAGGCGGTCATCTACCAGATCTACCCCCGGAGCTTCCAGGACACCAACGGAGACGGCATCGGGGACCTGGAGGGCGTGAGGCGGCGGCTTCCCTACCTGAAGAACCTGGGCGTGGACGCCATCTGGCTTTCCCCTTTCTATAAAAGCCCCATGAAGGACTTCGGCTACGACGTGGCCGACTATACCGAGGTGGACCCCATCTTCGGCACCCTCGAGGACTTCAAGGCCCTCCTGGCCGAGGCCCACGCCCTGGGCCTTAGGGTTCTCGTGGATCTGGTGCCCAACCACACCTCGGACCAGCACCCCTGGTTCTTGGCGTCGCGGGCTTCCCGGGATAACCCCAAGCGGAACTGGTACGTCTGGGCTGACCCGGGGCCCGATGGCGGTCCCCCCAACAACTGGCAGAGCTTCTTCGGTGGCCCGGCCTGGACCCTGGACGAGGGGACCGGCCAGTACTACCTCCACCAGTTCCTCCCCGAGCAGCCCGACCTCAACTGGCGCAACCCCGAGGTGCGGGAGGCCATCTACGAGGCCATGCGCTTCTGGCTCCGGCTGGGGGTGGACGGCTTCCGGGTGGACGTTCTCTGGCTTCTCGCCGAGGACCTCCTCCTCCGGGACGAGCCCGGCAACCCCGACTGGCGGCCCGGGATGTGGGACCGGGGGCGGCATCTGCACCTCTTCACCGAGGACCAGCCGGAGACCTACGCCTACGTGCGGGAGATGCGCTACGTCCTGGACCAGTTCTCCGAGCCCGGGCGGGAGCGGGTCATGGTGGGGGAGATCTACCTGCCCTTCCCCCAGCTGGTGCGCTACTACCAGGCGGGGTGCCACCTGCCCTTCAACTTCCACCTCATCTTCCGCGGGCTTCCCGACTGGCGGCCCGAGAACCTGGCCCGGATCGTGGAGGAGTACGAGAGCCTCCTCACCCCCTGGGACTGGCCCAACTGGGTCCTGGGCAACCACGACCAGCCCAGGCTGGCCTCCCGCCTGGGGGAGGCTCAGGCCCGGGTGGCGGCCACCCTCCTCTTCACCCTCCGGGGCACCCCCACCTGGTACTACGGGGACGAGATCGGCATGGTGAACGGGGAGATCCCCTGGGAAAGGGTCCAGGACCCGGCCGCCCTAAGGCAGAAGGGCCGCCTGGGCGAGCACGGCCTGCCCCCGGGCCGCGACCCCGAGCGCACCCCCATGCAGTGGGACGCCTCCCCCTACGCTGGGTTCTCCTCGGTGGAGCCCTGGCTTCCCGTGAACCCCGACTACCCCGAGCGGAACGTGGCCCTCCAGGAGAAGGACCCCCGGTCCATGCTGAGCCTGGTGCGGCGCCTCATCGCCCTGAGGAAGGACCCCGGGCTTCTCTACGGGGCCTACCGCACCTACCAGGCCCGGGGCGGGGTCTACGCCTACCTCCGGGGCGAGGGCTGGCTGGTGGCCCTGAACCTGACGGACAAGGAGCGGGCCCTGGACCTGCCCAAGGGCGGACGGGTGGTCCTCTCCACCCACCTGGACCGGGAGGAGGGGGTGGAGGAGAGGCTTCTCTTGAGACCCGACGAGGGCGTGGTGGTGCGGCTAGACTAGGGGGCGTGGACCCCTGGCGCCCTTGTTCTTGCCATCCTCGAGGCCCTTTCCCCGTGGGCCGCCCTCTACCGGAGGCTTGGGGAGAAAGGGGTCCTCCCCTGGACCCGGGCCCGCTTCCTCTCCCGGGAGGACCTCCTTGCCCTCCTGGGGCCCCCGGAGGCGGAGGCGGGGGCGGTCCACCTGGCCCCGGAGGCCCCTCCGCCCTTCCTCGAGGCCGAGGCCGCGGGGAGGCGGGCCGGGAACCGCCCCGCCCTATACTTGGGAAGATGGCGGTGAAGGCCCTCTTCGCCCTCTACCCCCTCCTCCAGGGGGACTACAAGGTGGTGGAGAAGGCCCTCCTGGCCCTAGAGGGAAGCGGGCTGGACTACCGGGTCTTTCCCACCCACTCGGAGGTTTCCGGGAAGGAAGAGGAGGTCTTCCAGGCCCTCAAGGCGGCCTTTCTGGCGGCGGCGGAGGAGGGGGGCTTGGTCATGTGGGCCCTCCTCACCAACGCCTGTGAGGCGGGGGACCCCTTCCGCAAGCCCGATCGCCTCCTGCGCTTTCCCCCGCTGGAGATCGCCCAAAAGGCCCTGGAGGGCCTGGAGGCCCGAAGCGCCCTGGACATCGGCACCGGGACCGGGGTCTTCGCCGAGGCCTTCGCCCGGTTGGGCCTCTTCACCGTGGGGGTGGACCCCCGGGCGGACCGCCTGGAGGTGGCCCGGAACCGGGTGAAGGGGGCCCGCTTCGTGGAGGCCAGGGCGGAAAGCCTTCCCTTTCCCGACGGGAGCTTTGACCTGGCCTTCTTCGGCCTCTCCCTCCACCACCTGGAGGCGCCCATGGCCCTCAAGGAGGCGGCCCGGGTGGCCCGGCGGGTGGCCGTCTTGGAGTGGCCCTATCGGGAGGAGGCGGTGGGGCCGCCCCTCGCCAGGAGGTTTTCCCCGGAAAGCCTTAAGGCCCTCTTCCTGGAGGCCCTGGGGAGCCCGCCCCGCCTCGTGGAGGAAGAGGGCTACGTCCTCGCCCTCTGGGATAAAACCTAGGCCCCCTGGAGGGGGCCTTCTGGTGCCGGGGGCGGGACTCGAACCCGCACGCCCTTGCGGGCAGCAGATTTTGAGTCTGCCGCGTCTACCGATTCCGCCACCCCGGCAGACGCACCCTAAGGATAAGCCCCAGGAGGAGCAAGGTCAACGCCACCCCCACGGCCCAGTCCCCCAGGCGCACATAAGGGGTCTCGCCTGAAAGAAGGGCGTAGGGGGCCAGGAGGAAGCCCTCCCGGTGCGGGGGGATGGCGGCCACCACCCTCCCGTAAGGGTCTACGCTGGCGGTGATCCCGTCGTTCCCGGCCCTAAGAAGCCAGCGCCCCGTCTCCACCGCCCGGAGGCGGCCCAGGGCGAAGTGCTGCCTTCCCCCGTAGGAGGGGCCGTACCAGGCATCGTTGGTAAGGAGGACCAGGACCTCGGCCCCGGACCTGGCGAGGCCCCGGGCCACGCTCGGAAAGACGGACTCGTAGCAGATCATGACCCCGTAGGGCCCCAAGGGCCTCAGGTCCTTCCCCGGGGTGCGGTCCAGGACCTCCCCCAGGCCCATGGCCCGGAAGAAGAAGGCGTAGACCCCGCCCAGGGCCTCCCGGAAGGGGAAGCGTTCCCCAAAGGGCACCAGCCGGGTCTTGTCGTAGTGGGCCAGGATCTGGCCCTCCTGGTAAAGGACCGCCCGGTTGGGACCGAAGAGGTTGAGCCCGGTGAGCAGGGGGCGGCCCTTTAGGACCCCGTCCACCCCCTCGGGGATGCGCCAGACGGCGGTCTCCGGCCAGACCACCAGTTGGGCCTCGGGGTGGGCCTTCAGCCCCTCTTCCGTGAGGCGCAGGTAGACCGCCTCGTCCAGCTCCCCCTGGTACTTGCTAAGGGGGTTGATGTTGCCCTGGACCAGGAGGGCCATCCCCTCGGGCCTGGCCTCGGGCAGGGGAAGGAGCCAGAGGAGGGCCCAGGGGAGGAGAAAGGACCAGCTTCGCCTTTCCAGGCCCCAGGCGAAGAGGAGGACCAGGAGGGAGAGGAGGTAGACCCCGCCCCAGGCGGCCAGGAGCCGGCCGGGGGCCTCGAGGAGGGCGTAGCCCAAAAGGCCCCAGGGGAAGGCCAGGTCCCCCTGTTCCGAAAGCCACTCCAGGAGGACCCAGCCTCCCACCCGGGAGAGGGGCGTGGGGGTGAGGGCGAAGAGGAGGCCGAAACTGAGGGCCTTGACGAGGACCAGGGGCAAAAAGGGCACGGCGCCCCAGGGGCCGAAGTTCTGGGCGAAGCTCTGGGGAAGCCAGAGGAGGTGAAGGCTAAAGAAGCCAAGGCCCATCAGGAAGCCTTCCCGGAAGCCCCCCCTCAGGAGGAAGGCCAGGACCAGGGGGGCCAGGGGCCCAAAGGGGAAGGGAGGGAGGGTGAGGGCCAGCAAGAGGCCCAGAAGGAGGGGCCGCACCCTTCCACCATACGGGCTTGGCCCTCAGTTTTCACGCCCTTTTGGCGGGGGCGTGGGAGAATGGGGGCGTGCGGCTTGGGGTCATCTCCGATATCCACGCCAACCTCCCGGCCCTGGAGGCCGTTTTGGAGGCCCTCCGGGAGGAAGGGGTGGACGAGGTCCTGGTCCTGGGGGACCTGGTGGGGTACGGCCCCCACCCCAAGCAGGTGATCCACAAGATCTGGAAGGAGGGGCTTCCCGCCATCGCCGGGGCCTGGGACCTGAGGGTGGCCTACCCCCTGCCCGACACCCTGCCTGAGGGGGTGGGCAAGGAGACCTTGGCGTGGACCCGAAGCCAGCTTTCCGAGCGGGAGCTCGCCTACCTCCGCTCCCTGCGCCTTTCCCACCGCAAGGCCTACGGGGAAAGGCGGCTTGTGGGTTTTCACGGCAAGCCCGGGAAGCCCGAGGAGCACCTGGACCTCCTGGGCCCCGCCAAGGACTTTTTGGAGCTTCTTTCCCGCTACCGGGCCGACCTCCTCCTTCTGGGGGGGCGGCATCTGCCCCTGGCCCGCAGGGTGGGGGCGGGGCTCGTGGCCGACCCGGGGAGCGTGGGCCTAAGCCTCTCCGGGGAGCCCGGGGCCGACGCCCTCATCCTGGACACCGACACCCTCGAGGCCCGCTTCCTCAAGGTCCCCTACGACCTGGGCCCCGTCCTCTTTGACCTGAAGGCCTGGGGCCTCCCCACCGTTTTGGAGAAGGTGTACCGCACCGGCGGCTTCCCCAAGGAGGGCTAGGGCCTCGGCCCGGACCAGGGGGTCGGGGTCCTTCAGGAAGCCCTCCAGGGGCTTCCCCGCCCGGTGGAGGGCGTGGAGGGCGGTGCGCCGCACCAGGGGGCTTGGGTCGCGGGCCGCCTCCGCCATCAGGGCCTCCCCCAGGCCCAGGTTGCTGAGGACGATGAGGGCGTTCCGGGCCATCCGGACCCGGCCCGGGCGGGCGAAAGCCGTCCCCGCGTACTTTTTGGCGAAGGCCCGCCCCGAGAGGCGGAAGAAGTCCAGGAGGTCCGGGTGGGCCAGATGGGGCTCGGGCCTGAGGGCGGGAAAGACCCCGCCGAAGCGGCCCCAGGGGCAGGTGTCCTGGCAGAGGTCGCACCCCAGAAGCCAGTCCCCTATCCTGGGCCAGAGGCCTGGGGGGATGAAGCCCCTTTCCTCAATGGTGAGATAGCTGATGCAGATGCGGGCGTCCAGGGTGCCGTCTCCCAAGAGGGCCCCGGTGGGGCAGGCGTGGAGGCAGCGGACGCAGCGGCCGCAACGGGAGGGGTGGAGGGGAGGCGCCTCCACCTCCAGGGGGGTGAGGAGCACCCCGATGAAGGCGTGCACCCCGAAGGCCTGGGAGAGGAACATGCCGCTTTTCCCCACCCAGCCCGCCCCGGAGAGGACGGCCAGGGCCCGCTCGGGAAGGGGGCCGTGGTCCACGTAGCCTCGGGCCTCGAGGCCCAGGC